>Ga0066636_10000024_pt1 | contig 67396 bp, 57 predicted proteins | sample CryGeyCG2014_080_2_FD_62736 | JGI IMG/M metagenome (GOLD analysis project Ga0066636, IMG submission 62736) | Groundwater microbial communities from aquifer - Crystal Geyser CG07_land_8/20/14_0.80 | ecosystem: Environmental > Aquatic > Deep subsurface > Groundwater | place: USA: Utah: Grand...
GAGGCAATTGGCAGGGCGCTCGGTATGCGCCTTATGGATATAGGTATAACAAAGAGAAAAAACTTTTAGAAATAGATGAGAAGGAGACAGCAGTTGTCAAACTTATATACACAATGTTTCTTTGCGATAAAAGTATTCGCAGTATTACTGAATATCTTACTCGAAAAGGATACCGAAATAGAAAAGGCAATATTTTCAGCACAAAGCTAATTGGTGACATCCTAAAGAGTAGAATCTATATAGGAAAGCTTGTTTGGAATAGGCATTATTACGATAAGAGTCAAAAGACAAAGAAGGGATATCGTTACATAAAAAACCCACCTGAAAAAGTTATAATCTCCCAAGGCAAACATCAGCCAATAATATCAGAAGAAGATTTTGAGCTTGTGCAAGAGAAGCTCAAAGCACGAAGGGTTGAGCGAAGGAAGAAGGTAAACGACTATCCGCTGTCAGGTTTGCTTTATTGTGCAAAATGTAATCATAAATATTTAGGCATTTCATCTATTTCTAATCACCGTACCGGCGTTAAGAAAAGATGGTATCGCTGTATGGGGCCTTATAGAAGTTTTATTAGGTGTAAAAACAAGAGCGTGAAAGCTCAAGAAATAGAGACAGAAGTAGCGGAGACCTTAGAGGTCCTTCTTAAAAACGATAAGCTAAAAACGAACCGATGGACGAACGTGACTTTTAAAAATGATACAAATTTTCCCGTTTTTGCAGAAAGCACAAAAACTGGCCTTGAAAAAGTCAAAAATAGGCTTAAAAGCAACCTGCAAAAGCAGTCAAAATTAACTGACGCCTATTTGGAAAATTTGCTGAGCGAGGAGCTATACAAACAGAAGAACGAAGGGCTAAGACAGGAAGAGGAGGAGTTGAATAAACTTATTGCATTACAAGAGGTTAGAGACATTGAGAGAGAGCGTTCAAAGGAATATCTTAACCGAGTAGAGGAGTTTTTGGAAGGCTATGATCCGAACAAGAAAGAAATGGATTTAGAGACTAAAAAGCTAATGCTAAATCTGCTTTTTAAAAACATCAAAATCGCCCACAAAAAGCTCTTTTCTTTTGAATTTTTTGCCCCCTTTAATTTTTTGTTTTCAGAAACGGAAAGAAAATCGCAATGTCAAAAGAAACAAAAACTTATAAAAATTTGCCCAAAAAAGTCTACATCCGGACTTTCGGCTGACCGTTGGTGTAAGTACCGCGTGATGATTTTGATGATTCTAGAGAAGTTAACTGATTGTAAGTAATAGGGTTGTGTAAAATATGTTGTAATTTCAATGATTGAAATTATAGTTGACATCTTCTTGACAGATGTCAACTTTGAGCTTATAATGTTGACAACTATGAAAATGTCAAATTGGAGGTTTTAGATGGTAACCATAGGAAAATACATCCAACAAAAGGCTGGTTATAAAGCTTTTATACCCGAGAAGTTTCCTCCGCTAGAACTATCACTTAATGAGCCCAAAATAGTAAAACTTCTCGCCAATGCTAATTTGCAGCTCGGCAAATTAGATGGCCTGACCAAGCTTTTACCGGATATCGATTTTTTTATCTTCATGTATATTAATAAAGAAGCGGCTTACTCAAGCCAGGTAGAAGGCACAAGGGCAAACCTTACCGATGCGTTACAGGCAGGGGTAGAGCGAACACCCGGCTTACCTAAAGACGTCGATGATATTTTGCATTATATAAAGGCAATGAATGAAGGGCTGAATCGACTGGATAAACTGCCATTATCATTAAGACTGATTAAAGAAGTTCACGCTACCTTGCTCACTAAAGCCAGAAGCTCTACAAATCCGCATCCCGGAGAATTCAGAAAATCACAAAATTGGATTATGGGAACGAATCCTGCAGATGCTCGTTTTGTTCCACCACCTCCAGAATACGTGATGAAAGCAATGGGCGATCTGGAAAAATTCTTTTACTCTCATGAAGACCTGCCTATTTTAATAAAAGCTGGCTTAATACATAGCCAATTTGAAACAATACATCCCTTTTTAGATGGTAACGGTAGAACGGGACGGTTGCTTATAACGTTTTATCTTTGCCAACAAAAAATATTGGAAAGACCAGTATTGTATCTTTCGGAACACTTCAAAAAACATAGAGACCTATATTTTTCTATGCTTGATGAATATAGAAAAGGAAATATTATTTCATGGCTGGATTTTTTCTTAAAAGGAATTGTTAGAGTTGCTGAAGAGGCGACACAAACTTCAAATAAGGTTATAGAATTACGCGAAAAAGATCTGCATAAAATATCAGAATTGGGCAGAGCAAGTAAGAATGCTATCGTTTTGTTGAAGAACTTATATAAGATTCCGATAATAAATGTCAGGAAAATCGAAGAAGTTGCCGATTTGTCACGGGAGGCAGCAAATCAATTGGTTGATCGATTTGTAAAATTAGGGATTTTAGCTCTTAAAGATAAAGGCAAGAAATATGGTCGGTTGTTTGTTTATAAAGATTACCTCAACTTATTTGAAGAAAAGTGATTTTAGGGATACTTAAGCTAAAAGTTAAGGAGGATTATCAGTTATGAGTACAGAAATTATTCCGATATTGAGCTTGCTGGGATTGGGAGGCATTGTGGGTGCCTTTTTTAATAGTATTTGGGAACGTAATAAAACCATTTCTTTACAAAAACAAGAGTATAAAGAAACTCGATATAAAGCCATTATTCTTTTAATGTATGGTTTTTTGGAATATAAAGACGAGTCAGATTTCCTGATAATTCATAGGCCAGATTTAAATTCAAAAGAAAAATTATTTTTAGAATTAAAAACAGAATGGAACAATATGATTCTTTACGCTTCGGATGAGGTTTTACTAAAATCACATACTTTCTTAAATAAGCCTTCTCATGAAAACTATAAGAAATTGGCTATTGAAATGAGAAAAGATTTATGGGGAGGGAAAATTAGTCAAGAAATTGAAAAACTTAATTTTAAAAACATAATAACCGATGAATGTACGTGATGTTTTGACCTATTTTTAACCGAGAGTTATGAAAAGTAGAGACGCTGTAATTTCTATAACTATATGAGCGATAAAGAGATTAAGAAAAATAAGGTTTTTCTCCGCACGTTCGGCTGCAAGATGGACACGTTGTTACAAACCGATTTTACAATTCTTGGGTGAAGTGTATAATCAGGCTTAACTGGTTATGATATAATGTGTTAGGGGTATTATTAAAGAGGAGCCGAACGTAAACAGGCATATAAAATAAACCTTGATTTAGCTGTGATTATACGGTATAATTGTATCATATATTGAAGCGATTATTAGGCTTAATCGCTTCATAAGGGGTGAGATAAATGAAGTACATTTGGGAACGCGAAAACTGGTTTGATTTCAAATACGATGACGCGGCTTTACTTAAGCCATTAAGCGAGTTACGGATTTTACAGGGGAAGTTATTGGGCCGTGTTGCGTCCCTTGACATTAAACTTGAAACCGAGGCGCAGGCTGATGTTTTGGTTGAAGAAGCTATTCGTACCGCGGGAATAGAAGGGCAGAAACTTAACCGGGATGCGGTTCGATCGTCAGTGGCAATGAGGCTTGGTTTGCCCAAGGGTGTTGGTGCGCAGGACAGAAATGTTGATGGCCTTGTAGATATTTTGTTAGACGCTGTGCGTTTTCATAATAAACCATTAACATTAGAAAGGATTAACGGTTGGCATGCGGCATTATTTCCTTTGGGCTATTCGGGATTAAGAAAGATCAAGGCGGGGAAACTGCGTGGCGATGAGCCAATGCAGGTAGTGTCTGGACCAATTGGCAAAGAAAAGGTGCATTTTCAGGCGCCGCCAAAGGAACAACTTGATAGAGAGATGCGACTTTTTCTGAAATGGTGGCATTCCTCATATGGTCATGCGGACGGCATCTTGCGTGCAGCAGCAGTTCATTTGCGCTTTGTGACACTTCACCCTTACGAGGATGGTAATGGGCGTTTGGCACGGGCGTTGACCGATATGGCTTTAGCGCAAGATGAAAAATTGAAAGTTAGATTTTATAGTGTATCTTCCGAGATTATGAAGATGAGAAATGAATATTACAGGATCTTAGAGAGTGTACAAAGAGGCCGCGTTGATACGACAGAATGGTATTTATGGTTTATTAAATGCGTTACTGCGTCTATTGAACATTCCCAGGATATTATTGCCAATGTGCTTACGCGGGTTGACTTTTGGAATCAACATGCTCAAACACTATTAAATGAACGCCAAAAGAAAGTAATCAATCGCATTTTGGAAGCTGGATATGGTAATTTTACAGGCGGCCTTACGACTCGTAAATATGTAAGCGTAGCAAAGACAAGCCGCGCTACGGCATTTCGCGAAATTGCGGATATGCTTGATAAGAAGATCCTGCACCAATTACCCGGTAAAGGCCGCAGCGTACATTATGACTTAATCTGGCCGCGGAAGAATGAAGATGAATAATAAAATATTTATCCGGACTTTCGGATGCAAGATGAATTCTCGAGATACGGAGCTTGTTTATGGGCTCTTGCTGGAGAATGGGTATGGGAAGGCCGACTCGGCCGAAAATGCGGATATCATATTGTTCAATACCTGCTCGGTCAGAAAGCATGCCGAAGACAGGGTGTATGGGCAAGCTTTACTCTTGAGGAAATGGAAAAGAAAAAATCCGAACGCGGTCTTAGGCGTTATCGGCTGCATGGCTCAAAACCACAAGGAGAAGATCTTTGATAAACTTCCGCACGTGGATTTTGTATGCGGGCCGGCAAATATATATGAGATACCGGAATTAATAAAGAAGGCGCTATCCCGACGCGGGCACTTGCTGGCTTTGGATAGAAGGCAGAGGCCAAACGTAGGGCAGCCTGCATGTCGCGAAAGCGATGTTTCGGCCAGTGTTTCCATAAGCGAAGGATGCGACAACTTTTGCGCATACTGTATTGTTCCGTACGTGAGAGGCAGGGAGCAGAGCCGTTCCGAAAAGTTAATTCTGGACGAAATAAAGAATTTGGCGGATCTGGGCTATAAGGAAGTTGTGCTGCTGGGCCAGAATGTTAATTCGTACAAAAGCGGCCGAGTGAACGGTTTTGTTAAGCTGCTGGAAGATATTAATAAAATAAAAGGCATCGAGAGGATCCGGTTCATGACTTCGCATCCGAAGGATGCATCACCCAGATTGTTTAAGGCCATGCGGGACATGGAGAAGGTCTGCGAACATTTACATTTGCCATTACAGTCAGGGTCTGATAGAATATTAAAACGAATGAGAAGAGGGTATGGAACCGCAAAATATTTGAAGCTGGTAGAAAGTTTTAGAAAAATATTACCTGGCTCAAGCATAACGACAGATATAATTGTAGGTTTTCCCGGTGAGACAGAGAAAGATTTCGATAGGACTTACAAAATAATTGAAAAAGTGAAATTTGACAGTGCTTTTATTTTTAAATATTCTCCAAGGCCTCCGGCAAAGGCGTCTGGATATCCGGATGATGTGCCGCCTGATACCAAAGCGGGGAGGAATCAAGCCCTTTTAAAGCTGCAGGAGAATGTCTCGCGCAGAATAAATGAAAGCTTGGTCGGAAAGAACTTAGAGGTGCTTGTCGAAGCGGAAAATAGCCCGGGTAAGATAGAAACCCTTTGGGGGAGGACGAGGACTAACAAAGTCGCCGTTTTTGGCGGTGAGCTAAATTTATTGAAAAAACTTATTAACATCAGGGTGAAAAGCGTTACACCATACACCTTGGTTGGAGAAAAACTATCATGAAAAAAGTTTATGCAATAATTTGCGTTTTTTTGTTAACATCGGTAATACAGCCGGAAAAGCTTTTAGCAATCGGTACATTTTCTGGAGTTTCATGGGAAGAGGAGGAAAAGAGAGAGTTTAGCTACAGGCAAGACAGGGCGCTTAACGAAATAGAAGATGCATTCTTAAAGGGCGATTACTTGGGCGCAGTAAAAAAATGCGATGATATTCTATATCTTTCCAAGCGTTATCGAAGCAGGAAAAACACCCAGGATAAATTTTATTATTTTGCCGGTATTGCGTACCTTAAGCTTGATAACCCGGCAAAAGCCAAACTATATCTTAATAACATAATAAGAGAGGGCAAAAGAAGCGATTTAGCGCCGGATGCTTGCCTAGCTTTTGCCGAGGCTTATTTCCTTGAAGAAAATTACGACGAGGCGGCCAAATGCTTACTAGAATATACAAAAACTTACCCTACCAATAATTCTTTGCCCGAAGCCTATCTCAAGCTGGGACAAGTTTACCAAAAGATGGGCAGATGGGAAGAGTCGAAGTTTTATTTTGATAGGATAAAAAAAGATTTCCCTTTGAGTTTTGAAGCCAGTCTTGCGCCATCTACTTCCTCATCGAACGGCGAGAATTTCTTTTTCTCGGTCCAGTTAGGCGTGTTTAATAATTTGGATAATGCAAAAAAGTTAAAAAAGGATCTGGAAGATAAGGGGTACTTTCCTTATATAGTGGAAGTTAAGAGTGAAGGTGAAACATCTTACAGATTGAGAGTGGGCAAGCTTAAATCAAAAACTGAAGCAGAAAGTTTAGCTAGCGAACTCAAAAAGAAAGGTTTTGATACAAAGGTTTGTCCTTGAAGCCTTGTTCATGAATAAGATTTTATTTATTATCGGCCCAACAGCCTCGGGTAAATCCGGCGCAGCTATTAAGCTTGCCAAAAAGATAAATGCTGAGATAATTTCTTGCGATTCCATGCAAGTATATAAAGGCATGGATATATTAAGCCAAAAGCCATTATCCCACCAAATGGCATCAGTTTCGCATTATATGATAAGCGTGATAAGCCCGAATAAAGAATTTAGCGTCGCGGATTATAAAAGCAAAGTCGAAGGCATAATAAGAAAAATCCATATGAGAGGCAAATTGCCTCTTATAGTTGGAGGAAGCGGTCTTTATGTAAAGGCCTTAGTGGACGGGCTGCTTATATCGAAGCCTAAGGATACAAAATTGCGCGATAAGCTTTTTGCTTTATCCAAAAAATACGGGAATAAGTATCTTTACAATAGGCTCAAAAAAGTCGATCCTAATGCAGCTAAAAATATTCATCCTAATAATACGAGGCGGGTGATAAGGGCCTTGGAAGTCTACAAAACTTCCGGCACGCCTATATCGGTAATGAAGACTAAAACTTATGGCTTAGCGTCAAAATATGATATAAAGATATTTGGATTAAAACGCGATCGCGAGAACTTGTATGATAGAATAAATAAAAGGGTGGATAACATGCTTAAAAGCGGCTTGCTGGATGAAGTGGAAAGGCTTAAAAGGAAGAAGATCAGCCTGACGGCGAAAGCCGCGCTTGGTTATAAAGAAATCGGCGGATACTTGGACGGCAGCTATGACCAGGAAGAAGCCGTAGAGTTGTTGAAGCGCAATACCCGCCGCTTTGCAAAACGGCAAATCACATGGTTTAAGAAAGACCCGAGCATAACGTGGATAGAAGTTGCTAAAGATGATACTGCAGATAAAATCGTAAACAAAATTATGAAGCATTTGACCGCAATTAAACACTAAATTTTATGATAGAAAAATCAATTATCGTTACGGCTTGTCAGGCAAAGCCCTCCGGTTGGAACCCCCAAGACCTTTCGGAGGAATTACGAAATTTAGCTATTTCGTGCGGCGCAAAAGTAGCAGGCGAAATCATATGTAATATAAAAGAAATTTCACCGGCAACTTATATCGGAAAAGGGAAGGTTACGGACATAGCGTTACTTGCCGAAGAAAAAGGAGCTGATCTAGTCATTTTTAATAATGACCTTACGGGAAGTCAGCAAAAAAATCTAGAAGATGTAATAGGGTTGAAAACAATTGATAGGACCCAGCTTATTTTAGATGTCTTCGCCGAAAGAGCCAAATCGAGCGAAGGGAAGATCCAGGTCGAGCTTGCCCAACTCGAATATTTGCTGCCCCGCCTTACCGGTAAAGGTATAGCGCTATCCAGGTTGGGGGGAGGAATAGGAACTAGCGGCCCCGGCGAACAAAAACTCGAAATGGATAGACGAAAAATAAAAGAAAGGATAGCAAAATTAAAAAGCGACCTTCTAAAGCTGACAAGTCAAAGGGCCATGCGTAAAAAAAAGCGGGAAGGCTTTTCCCTCTCCACTATCGCTATAATAGGCTATACAAATGCCGGCAAGTCCACACTGCTGAATTCATTGACAAATTCAAATGTTATAACCGGGGATAAGCTTTTTAGCACCCTGGACCCGACGATAAGGGCATTTGTTTTGCCGAATAATCAGAAAGTTTTATTCGTAGATACAGTCGGGTTTTTAAACGGCCTGCCGCACCATCTGATAGAGGCGTTTAAAGCAACCTTAGAGGAGGTCGTGGAGGCTGATATGCTCTTGCACATAGTTGACGTAAGCCACCCGATGGTTATCGCTCAAAACGCTGCCGTGCGTGAAGTTCTTATAAAACTGGGCGCAGAACAGAAGCCGACCATAATCGCATTAAACAAAACGGATAAAATACATGACGTTTTTATGCTGAAACGTTTTCAGAAAACTTTTGAAAAAAGCATACCTATATCAGCCTTAAATAAGGAGGGTTTTAAAGAGTTGGTCGACTCAATAACCAGGGAACTCTCTTTCCTAATAGCAGAGGTAAAGCTTACCATCCCGCACGACCAGATGAAAATTTTAAGCCTTATACACGAGCATGGCCAAGTGATCACTAAAAAATTTACGGATTCAGGGGTTTACGTAGAGGCGAAAATACCGATAAAACTACGGGACCAATTGATGGCGCATAATTTTATAAATCAAGGCAAAAAGGCTTGACAAAAATAAATTATGTGTTAGAATGAATAATTAGCACTCGGGTCATTAGAGTGCTAATTTTGTACTCAGCCATATTCTCTTTAAAATTAAATTAAGGACAATGTAAAGTGGTGAATGAGAAAGATAAAAGAATCAGGGAAGAAAGGGTATTGGAGATAGTGATTCAGTCCTATATCCTTACGGGAACCCCGGTTAGCTCTAGATACGTGTCTAGGAAATTAGACCTATCCAGCGCTACCATTCGAAACATAATGGCCGATTTGGAAGATACCGGGTTTATAAACCATCCTCACACATCTGCCGGCAGGGTGCCTACGGATAAGGGGTATAGGCTTTATGTCGACTCTTTGATGCGGCTTAAAAAGATTGCGGATAAGGAAATAGATGCGATAAGGGCCGAATATCGTTCCAAGTTAAAATCACTGGAAGACATGTTTGAGAAAACCGCGCATATATTATCAAATGTTACGAATTGCGCCGGTTTAATATTATTCCAAAACGAAGAGCAGGGGTTTCTTAAGCATATTAATTTGGTGCTTTTATCGAAAAAGAACGTACTCGTATCTTTGGAATTAAAGACAGGATTCATAAAAGACTATATAATCGAAATAGATTATCCGGCGGCGCAAATTTTATTGGATGAAATATCGAATTTTCTGAATAAAGAACTTTATAATATGACCCTCAAGGAGATTAAGGATTATCTGGTCAAAAATCTAGAAGAAGAGAGGGAGGTGTCTTATAGGCTTGTAGAAACGGCGTACGAGATAATGGTGGCCATTTTAATGGAAGGATTGCACAAAAAGCTTTATTTCGACGGCACTAGCCACATTCTTGCGTACCCGGAATTTAAGGATCAGCGGAAGCTGGAAAGCGTCTTGAAATTTTTTGAAGACAGGGAAACAATTTCCAACATTTTATCCGGTGATTTGGAGGATGATAATTTAAAGATTTATATAGGCAGCGAAAGCGGAATACACGGCTTTGACGAACTAAGCTTGATAACCGCAGGTTTTAAGTTTAGCGACAAGAATGCCGGCAAACTAGGGGTGATAGGCCCGACAAGGATGGATTACGACAGGGTCGTCCCGATAGTTGACTTGCTTTCAAATGCGTTGACTAAAATCTTGTCATTTAACGAGTAAAAAGTATGAAAAAACGCGCAAAAGAAATACATAACATTCTGGCTGAAGGCCCATCAGGATCGCCAGGGGAACCCGTTAAAAATGGAGGGAGCCCTGAGAAGCTGCGCGAAAAGCATAAGGCAGCGGGCGAAGAAGTAGTGATGACCAACGAAGAGTATGAGCTCTTAAAAGTTCGCGCTGAAGAAAGGGACAAATTCTACGATAAATATGTGCGCTCTCAGGCCGAATTTGAAAACGCCCTAAAGCGATTCGACAGGGAGAAGGAGTCGATTTTAAAATATGCCAACGAAGGCTTTATTTCTGATTTTTTGCCTATTGTCGACAGTTTGGAGATGTCGGAAAGGCATATAAAAGAGGCGAAAGATTTTGAGGCTGTCAGGGTAGGTGTCGATATGATCCACGGCCAGATCCAGAAGTTCCTAAAAGAGCTCGGCGTTGAGCGCATAAAAAGCGTGGGAGAAAAATTAGATCCTAATATCCATGACGTTGTAGATATTGTGGAATCGGATGACATGGAGGAGGGGATTATTGTTGAAGAGTTAAAAGCCGGCTATAAGCTAAACGGTAAAGTAATTAGGCCGGCAGCTGTTAAAGTTGTAAAGAAAAAGTCAAAAGCAGAAAATAACAATATTAATTAGTTAGCAGAGCCTGCGCAGCTAAATATCCTATGACTATGCGGGCGTTTGTGTTATACTAATAAACCAGTTTTGTAAGGAGGTGTTTTATGGCTAGGATAATAGGAATCGATTTGGGTACTTCAAATTCAGCAGCGGCAACGCTGGAGGCCGGCAGGCCGGTTATCATACCGAGCGCTGAAGGCGCAGGCGTGGCGAGCGGGAAGGCATTCCCTTCAGTAGTCGCATTTACGAAAGACGGTCAACGTTTGGTTGGTGAGCCGGCCAAGCGGCAGGCTTCAGTAAACCCTGAAGGCACAGTTCAGGCGGCAAAACGTAAAATGGGAACAGATTTTGCGTATAAAATAGGCAATAAAGAATATACCCCGCAGCAAATATCAGCTTTTATATTGCAAAAGATCAAGCAGGATGCCGAAAGTTATCTAGGTGATAAGGTTGAAGAGGTAGTTATTACATGCCCGGCGTACTTTAACGATAACCAGCGGCAGGCCACTAAAGATGCCGGAGAAATTGCCGGGTTAAAAGTTTTAAGAATCATAAACGAACCCACAGCAGCTTGTCTTGCTTATGGGTTGGATAAGGCCGGAAAAGAGCAAAAGATAATGGTTTTTGATCTGGGCGGAGGGACCTTGGATGTCACGATACTGGAGATGGGTTGGGACGACGAGCATAAAGCGGCAACGTTTGAGGTTAAGTCAACAAACGGCGATACACAGCTCGGCGGTACGGATATGGATAGCGTTCTCATCGATTATGTATGCAATGAATTCAAGAAGGAATCCGGCATAGACTTAAGAAAAGACAAAATGGCCATGCAGCGAATCCGCGAAGCGGTGGAAAAGGCAAAGGTTGAACTTTCCAGCACGCTAAATACTGATTTAAACCTGCCTTTTATCACAGCCGACGCGACAGGGCCGAAGCATTTAACACTTTCGATCAATAGGGCCAAACTTGAAGAGTTGATCGGCTCCATTATTGAGAAATGCCAAGCCCCTTTAGAAAACGCACTTTCCGACGCCGGGCTTACAAGCAAGAATATCGATAAGGTAATTCTGGTCGGAGGCCCGACAAGGATGCCGATAGTGCAAAAATTCGTAGAAGACTACGTCGGGAAAAAGATAGAGCGCGGCGTTGATCCTATGGAATGCGTGGCAATGGGCGCTGCTATTCAGGCCGGAATTATCAAAGGTGACGCTAAGGATGTTCTTTTGCTGGATGTCACGCCGCTTTCGCTCGGTATAGAGACCCTCGGCAGCGTGTGCACGAAATTGATAGAAAGGAATACCACGATACCGACCAAGAAAAGTCAGGTATTTTCTACTGCCGCCGACAATCAGACGGCCGTCACGATCAGGGTTTTGCAGGGCGAGCGGCAAATGGCTGACGATAATGTTGAGCTCGGAAGGTTCGATTTGCTTGGCATACCACCTGCGCCGCGCGGTATTCCGCAAATAGAGGTTACATTCGACATAGATACCAACGGAATAGTGCACGTTCACGCGAAAGATCTGGGCACGGGCAAGGAGCAATCAATAAAGATAACCGCGCCAAAAAAATTGTCGAAAGAAGAAATCGACAAGATGATAAGAGAGGCTGAGAAATTTACAAATGAGGACACCAGGAGAAAGGAAGAGGTTGATATAAGGAATCAAGCCGACACGCTTTTATATACTACGGAAAAATCGTTCAAGGAATACGGAGATAAAATAGACGATGCGGAGCGAAAGAATATCGAGAGCAAGCTTGGCGAGTTAAAAGAAGCGTTAAAAGGCAAGGATACGGAAAAGATAAAGAAATCCATGGAGGAGCTGACAAAGGCTTCGCATAAGATAGCCGAGGAAATCTATAAGACAGCCCGGACAAAGCAGCAGTCTCAACAAGGGCCTCAAAAAAAAGGATCTGAAGAAAAATCTAGAGGTGAAAGCCGTGGGCAGGGTTCCGGCAAAAAAGATGAAGATGTGATTGATGCCGATTACAAAGTAGAAGACGATAAATAAGATAAAATGGCGAGACACGATTACTATGAAGTTCTAAAAGTAGGAAAAAATGCGAGCCCTGACGAAATAAAAAAGGCTTACAGGAACCTTGCCTTGAAGCATCATCCTGACAGGGTGTCGCCGGATAAAAAAAATGAAGCCGAGGAGCGTTTCAAAGAAATCTCGGAGGCGTATGAGGTTTTAAGCGACCCACAAAAAAGGTCTACATATGACCAGTTCGGTCATGCAGGCTTAGAAGGCGCGTTTAGAGGAGGCGGTTTCAATTGGTCAGACTTTACCCACTTTGACGACCTCCGAGACATATTCAGCGGTTTCGGTCTTGATGACCTCCTGAGCGGTTTTGGCATGAATACCGATTTTTTCGGAAGCGGATCAAGCCAGCGAAGGAGCCAACGAGGATTTGACTTACAAAGCGACCTTGAAATTTCGTTTGAAGACGCGGTTTTAGGGGCAGAGAAGAATATCGCAATCGAGCGACATGAGGCGTGCAGCGCATGCGAAGGCACAGGCGCAAAGCCCGGATCAAAGAAAAAAAAATGCGACGTGTGCGGTGGCTCAGGCCGGATAACAAGAGGGGGAGGTTTTTTTAGCATAGTGACAACCTGTGATAAATGCGGCGGTGAAGGTTCTTTAATAACAAGCCCGTGCAGCAAATGCAACGGCTCAGGAATGGAAAGGGCCAACCGTAATATAAAGTTGCGCGTTCCTCCCGGCGTCGCAGACGGGATGCGCTTGAGGATTTCGGGCGAAGGTGAAGCCGGCTTGAGGGGAGGCAAACGCGGAGATCTGTATGTTACATTGACAGTCAAACCCCACCCGATATTTGAAAGAAATGGAAATGATATAATTTGCAAAGTTCCGATAACTTTTTCGCAGGCTGTGTTTGGAGCTGAGATTGAAATTCCGATCATTGATTCTAAAGTATCCATGAAAATTCCTCCGGGAACACAGAGCGGAAAAGTGTTCCGGTTGCGCAATAAAGGGATAGCACGTTTAGGCGATTACGGAAAAGGAGACGAGCTAGTTGAGGTTTTTGTGGAAGTGCCGGCAAATCTGAATAAGGAACAAAAGGAGTTATTGAAAAAATTTTCCGAATCATGCGGTGAAGATACTAATCCAATGGCGAAATCGTTTATGCAAAAAATAAAACAATTCTTTAAATAAGGATAAAAATGCCGGAAATCAACCCTTTTTTGGGTTATATTTACAATACAAAAAAAATCAAAGACATATCCAAAGTGCTTGCCCCGCCGTATGATGTCATATCGTCCGAAATACAGGACTCACTATATAAACGAAGTGAGTTTAATATAATCAGGCTTATTCTTGGAAAGGATAAGACAGGCGATAATAAAACTAACAATAGATATAAACGCGCAAAGGCGTTTTTGGATGAAATTATCGCGAAAGATATCTTAACAAAAGATAAAAAACCCTCGCTATATTTATACGGCCAGGAATATACGGGTGCAGGCGAGAAGCGGCAAAGGCTAGGCTTCATTTCATTAATGAAGCTGGAGGACCGCAAGAATAGCAGCATACTTCCCCATGAACGCACATTCGCCAAGCCAAGAAAGGATAGATCTAAGTTGATTCATAATATAAATGCCAATGATAGCCCTATTTTTTCTATTTTTGAAGACCGTAAAAACGTTGTAACAGATATATTAGATAGAGAGTCTAAGAAAAAACCAGTTTTCGATGTCAATTTCGAAGGGGTTAGGGAAAGATTGTGGAGGGTATCCGATTCAAAAATAATCTCGCATATAGCCGCAGAACTTAAAAACAAGCAGGTTTTTATTGCAGATGGGCATCACAGGTATGAAGTGGCTTTGAACTACAGAGATGAGATGAGAAAAAGGCATAAGAAAATACCAGCTGTTGCCCCATATGACTATATCATGATGTATTTTGTCGGGCTCGATGATTCAAGGCTCACTATTTTGCCTACCCACAGAGTTGTAAAAAACATCGGGAATTTAAAGAATGAGGTCATTCTAAGTTTGCTAGAAGAGTACTTTGACATAAAAAAATTCAAAGATTTCAACAATATGTATTTGGTGCAAAAGAACCAGGGCGGTAAGTTTACATTTGGTATGTATTGCGGAAACGGATTTTATTTGCTAAAATTAAAAGATACGGCAAATCTATCTGATCTTATAAAAGGAGAAATGTCAAACGAGTGGAAAGCCTTAGACGTTACCGTGCTGCACAAGTTGCTGTTGGAACGCGTTCTTAAAGTAAAAGATAAAGAAGGCAATATAGCCTACTATAGAAGTGCATCGGACGCCATCGAGAAAGTTAAAAACGACGGTTACAAACTTGCACTTTTCTTAAATCCGACACGGCTAGAAGAGGTTAAGGATATTGCGCTAAAGGGAGAGAAAATGCCTCATAAATCAACATATTTCTATCCCAAGCTTCTAACCGGCGTTGTGATAAACAAATTTAACGGAGTGTAAAAAATGAGCGATTTTAGTGAATTGAAAAAATCAGTATTTGCCGGAAACATAACAGGCGTGAAGAAATTAGTTCAGGATGCTTTGCAAAAAAACATATCCGCTAAGGAGATATTGAACAACGGCCTCATAGCCGGGATGAATGATGTCGGAGAAAAGTTTAAGAATAACCAGATATATATACCGGAAGTATTGATTGCGGCAAAAGCTATGCAGGCCGGGCTTGATATAATAAAACCTATTCTGGTCTCGGCAGGTGTAAAGCCCGTTGCAAAAGTTGCTATCGGGACGGTAAAAGGCGACCTTCATGATATCGGAAAGAATATAGTTTCAATGATGTTAAAAGGCGCCGGGTTCGATGTTATAGATTTCGGCATCGATACCCCAGTCGAAAAATTTGTGCTCGCCGCAAAAGATGGTGTAGATGTTATAGCCATGTCAGCGCTTGTAACAACATCAATGCCTTCTATGAAGCGCACTATAGAGGCGCTGTATAAAGAAGGACTTAAAAGCAAGGTAAAGACGATTATAGGCGGGGCGCCTATTACTCAAAAGTTTGCAGATGAAATAGGGGCGGATGGGTACACTAGGGACGCCGCCTCCGCCGCGAATAAAATTAAAGAAATTCTGAACATAAAATAACTATAAATAAAGCGAGGTTTTTATGCCCTTATTTAAACGAAAACCGAATTATACAATTGTTAAAGTAGCTAAAAAAAGAGATATACCGGACGGCTTATGGGTCAAGTGCTATGATTGTGGCGAGCTGATTTATAATAAAAAGCTAGAAGAAAATTTAAAAGTGTGCCCTAAATGCAATTTTCACTTCACGTTGAGCGCCTTTGAAAGAATAGAATTACTCCTAGATAAGGACAACTTCGTCGAGTATGATAAAGATATGGAGTCTGTCGATCCCTTGCATTTTGAAGGCCCTAAGAAATATACGGATAAGCTTAAAGAGGATCAGGCCGCAACGAACATGAAGGAAGCCGCCATAACAGGCGAAGGAAAGCTGGATAAAAAACCGGTTGTTATATGCGTCACGGATTCGAGATTTATAATGGGCTCCATGGGCTCTGTTGTGGGAGAAAAAATAACGCGGGCTATTGAAACAGCTATTGATAAAAAATATCCGGTTATCATAGTATCTGGATCGGGAGGCGGGGCAAGAATGTATGAGGGGATGTTTAGCCTAATGCAAATGGCAAAGACTAGCGCGGCCTTAAAAAAGTTACATGAGCATAAATTACCGTTCATCTCTGTTTTGACTAATCCCACAATGGCGGGGGTAATGGCTAGCTTTGCATCGCTTGGTGACGTTATAATTGCCGAGCCGAAGGCGCTTATAGGCTTTACGGGTCCACGCGTTATCGAGCAGACCATAAGGCAGACGCTTCCCCAGGGTTTTCAGAAATCAGAATTTTTATTGGAGCACGGCCTGATAGATATGGTAGTGCACCGTAAAAATATGAGAGAAACCCTAATTAAGATACTGGATTATCTGTGTTAGTCTCTCAAAAGATAAAAATTATTACCGGCCTTCTTTTAACATTATTTTTTGTACTATCATTAGCTTATTTGTACAACGTAACCCTGCCGCTTAATAAAACGCATTATTTCCTGCCGGCAATTTTTATATTCTCCGCTTATATCTTTGCTATACTCTCCGGATATTTAATTTTTGGTAAATGGTCGATCTTCCTTGTTATCTTAAGCGTGGCTTCGACAGTTTTTCTTGCAGATGCCAGTAATAATTTTCAATACGTATTTTTTTCATTTGCCTTTATCTCGGCAAGCTTAGCCAGCCAGCTGTATCTGAAAAAGTCGAATGCCTTTAGGCATAGCTCTGCGCAGAAACTCTCCGAATTGAAACGAGAAACTAATCAGTTGCGCGAGGAGTTTGAGCGCAATAAGGAATTAAAACTTAGCCTCGAGAAGAAACTGGAACGTTATTCAGAACTTAAAGAATTGACGGAAACATTAAGCTCAAGCCTTAATTTGAAAGACTTGACGCACTTTATTACGGATGAAGCATTTCAGATTATAGGAAAATCTGAACGCGCGCTTTTATTTTTAGTTGATGATAAAAAACAGACATTAGATCTGACGGCATCGAAAAAAATGGACGACAACCTAAAAATAAAATCAAAAGTCGGAGATATATTTGATAGATGGGTTCTGGAGCATCAGCGGCCTTTGATTATTTCAGACACATCAAAGGACTACAGATTCCCTTCCTATAGAAGCAAATCGATAAGACCGGCCGAATCTGTAATTATAGCGCCAATGATGCTTGAAGACCGATTGATAGGTGTTTTGAGGCTAGAGGCCTTGGAACGTAATATCTATGCGGTCGATGACTTGCGAATTTTATGCGTTATAGCTGATATTTCTTGCGTTGCCTTGAACAACGCCTTATTATACGCCAGGACCGAAGAATTGGCCATAAAAGACGGGCTTACGGGCCTCTATGTTCAGAGATATTTTAAGGACCGCCTTAGGGAAGAAGTTAAAAGGGCAACTCGTAAAGAATATAAACTTTCTTTGCTTATGATCGATATAGACAATTTCAAGCATTATAACGACAAATACGGTCACGCGGCCGGAGATCTTGTTCTTCAGCATATAGCCGGATCTCTTCATAAATTCGCCGATACGGGCGACTTAATAGCAAGGTATGGCGGCGAAGAATTCGCGGTGATATTAACGGAAGAGGATAAGGAAAAGGCAAAAAAAGTCGCCGGCAATATTCACAGACATATAGCTAAGGATTCAGTTTTTTTAAGAAACCAGAAAACCTATGTTACTGTTTCTATCGGCGTTGCCACTTACCCGGATGATGCCTCAAAGGAAAACGATTTAATACGTATGGCTGACGCCAATCTCTATAAGGCCAAAAACGAAGGAAAAAATAAGGTATGTTAATAGAGACATTTTTTGTTGTTTTTATATCCGGCATTTCGCTAATTGTCTTAATAGCATATTTCCTTGATTTAAAGCTTGGTTTGGTTGTATCAGCGGTTTTCAGCGTTGCTTTTATAATTTTATGCCACCCTTCGATTTTATTAGTGGCGCTTGCCGTAATAATATCTAATTCTATCCCCGTAGCCACAACTTTTCTTAAAAAAGTAATATCTGAAGAGCATCGCAGATTGGAAAGCGACCTTAAATTGTCGCGTGAAGCTTACACCCGCCTTTTAAACGAGTATTCGACTCTTAATGATGAGAACAGGAATTTAAATAGGGTTGCTACGGAAGTAGAAAACCTGTATGAAGTAGCGCGAAAAATGTCGGAAGCACTTGAATTTGATGATATTTTTAAAACATTTAATGAGTTTCTAAATCGAGGCATGAAATTCCGCGAATGTAAACTACTTCTTATAGAGAAAGAAAATGATAATTTTTATATCGAAAAGGCTTATCGCATGAAACATCCTACTATATCAAGCGATAACGAAGTCCAGGTGACGCCTCCGGAGCTAAAAGACGAAATTGCGTTGGATATTTTCTACCAAGACCAGCGGCCGATATTTCTTTCAAGCGATAGGGATAGTGCGAATTTAAACAGATTTTATCCCAAGTGCGATATAAAGACCTTTGTGTCAAACCCCCTTTTTGTCGAGGATGAACTGGTTGGCATATTGGTGTTAGAGGATCTGGCAGAAAAGGACTTTGAAAAATTTTTGATACTGGCCAGCCAATTTGCCCTTGAGATGAAAAAGGTTAAATTATATGAAACTATTCAACGATTGGCTATCGTAGACGGCTTGACAGGCGTATATATGCGTAGGCATTTCCTTGAAAGAGTCGGCGAAGAAATAAGAAGGTCGGAATTCCATAAACTTGCAATTGCTTTTCTGATGATAGATATAGACCATTTTAAAATTTGCAATGACCGTTACGGCCATTTGGTCGGGGACGTGGTTTTGGGTGAATTAGCAAAAATCCTCAAACAAAACGTCAGAGAAATAGATATTATATGCAGATACGGAGGAGAAGAATTCGCTATCGTCCTGCCAGACACCAATAAGACATCAGCTTCAATAGTCGCCGAAAGAATCAGAGAAACGGTCGAAGGGTTCACCTTTTCCGCATTTGATGAAAAACCGCAGATTACCATCAGCGTAGGCGTATCTAGCTACCCGGCTGACGGGAGCAAGATGGAACAGCTTATAGAAGCCGCAGACATGGCGTTGTATAAGGCTAAGCATACGGGTAGGAATAAGGTTTGTATTGCCTGAATAAGTCGCGCAATTTTAACGAATATAGTTTTGTTGACAAAAGCTTTGCTTCTACCATATAATAAAACATAATTATAATATATATTTATGCGGAAACGAAGCGGTAAAAAAAGATACGTTGTCGGAATCGATGTCGGCGGCACCAATTTAAAAATAGCCATTATCGGTTTAGACGGTAAAATCTATAAAAAATTAACTCTCCCCACAAAGAAATTCAATTATAAAAAGAAGCTGATCGACGCGCTGGCATCGCACTCAAAAAAGATCATAAATGAATGCGGCCTGGCAGAAAAAAATATACTCGGGGTAGGGATCGGAACACCCGGACTTGTCGATAGCACGAATGGCGTAATTCATTACCTTGTTAATATAAAAGGCTTCAAAGAAGTCCCTCTCAAAAAGATCATCGAATCCAAGCTTAAGCTGCCCACATTTCTTGATAATGACGTCAATATGATGTGCCTCGGGGAATTGTGTTACGGCAGCGGAATAGGAGCGAAGAGTTTGGTGTGTGTTGCCCTGGGGACAGGCGTGGGTGGCGGAATAGCCCTGGAGGGTAATTTATACCGGGGCTTTACACTTTCAGCCGGAGAAATAGGCCACACAACGATAAATGAAGACGGGCCGCTTTGTAATTGCGGTAATAAAGGCTGCTTGGAAGCGTATGTCGGCAACAGTTATATCGTAAAAGATGCGATTAGACGGATCAGACAAAATAAAAATAGCTTGATCGTTAAATTAGTTAACGGAAAACTATCGCATATTACACCAAAAATAATATCTAAAGCGGCATATAAGGGTGACAAAACAGCCAAAGATGTCTTGCGTTCCGCCGGGAGCCATATCGGCGTCGGTTTAGCAAATATCATAAATGTATTAAATCCCGAGAAGATTGTTATAGGCGGAGGCGTTGCCGAGGCCGGAAAAATCCTCTTCGACGCCATCAAGGCTTCTGTAAGGGGGCGCGCTATGAAGGTTCCTGCGGCAGCTGTCGAGATCCTGAAGGCTAAGCTGGGAGAGGACGCCGGCCTTATTGGAGCCGCGGCCCTTGTTTTAAAGGAGATTGATTGATAAATATAAAACCAAAAATTTTTATACTTCTGACCCTATGTTTTTCTTTTGTGTCTAACATTTACGCCGAGGAGGCGAAGCCTGAGCTTTTGGTCGGAGCAAAGCCTAGAGTACCTGTGGTGGTAAACGGTGATAGGGTTGAATACCTGCAGGACGAGCAGAAGGTGGTTGGAATAGGGAATATAGATATAACTTATGGGGATGTGAAGCTTACATGCGACAAGATAACGGTGTACTTAGACTCAAAGGATTCGCTCGCAGAAGGAAACGTTAAAATATATCAAGGGGATGACGTGCTTTCAGGCGACAAGGCCAATTATAATTTTGAAACAAAAAAAGGTCAGGTCATAAATGCCGACGTGGATGCAAAACAGTGGTATGGAAGGGGAGAATTAGTGCAAAAAAATGGGGCTATCGAGCACCGTGTCGAAAAGGGTTATGTTACGTCCTGCGACCACGTACCGCCGCATTATAGATTGCAAGCGAAAGAAGTTGTAATGTTTTTGAACGATAGAATTGTCGCCAAGAACTGTTTTATGTATTTAGGCAAAGTTCCAGTGCTTTATATACCATATTATGTTCATCCTCTAAGCGAGGACAAGCCAAGGGTAACAATAACCCCGGGGCATGATAAGCGGTGGGGCTTTTTTGCGCTTACCGCGTGGCGATATTACATCAATGAACAGATAAAAGGTAATATTCATCTTGATTATCGCGAGAAGGATGACTTCGCCTGGGGCTTTGATTCCAAGTATGATACCAAATATATAGGCGAAGGGTTGCTTCAAACTTATTATATGAACAAAAAAACTATTCCTGTAGATAGCATATGGAATAGGGATCGCGACATCACCGAAAACGAAAGATATAAAATCCAATTGCGCCATCGGTGGCAGATAGACCGCCAAACTGATGTTAAGGTAGAATACTACAAATCGAGCGATTCCACTTTTAATAAGGATTTTTTTTATCGGCAATACGAAAGAGATGAAGTGATGCCGACATACGTTTCAGCGCTGCATAAAGACTCCCTTTATAATGCAGAGTTTAGAATGGATAGCCGGGTGAATGAGTATGAAACCGTTTTAGAACGATTGCCGGAAGCTGATTTAGACGTCGGAAAGAACAGGCTCATGGAGACCAATTTCTACTATAAAAGCGATAACAAATTTTCAAATCTAAACCAAACGTTCGCGAATAACGCGTTTGATAACTTAGATGTCGTAAGGTATGATACATATGACGAAATTTCGTATCTCGCCAGGCTTTTTGGTTTTTTTAACATCGCTCCATTTATAGGGACGAGGCAGACTTATTTCAGCGAAGATAAAAAAGAAGAAGAGCATGTAGTGCGAGGCATATTTTACACAGGCGCAGACTCAAGTATGCGTTTCTATAAAGTCTTTGATTATGATACCAACTTTATGGGTCTGGATATAAATAAGCTGCGGCATGTTATAAACCCTGTTGTTAAATATTATTACAATACTATGCCTACTATTTTACCTCAAGATCTCCGCCAGTTCGACAGCCTCGATAGTATTGACCATAGGGAAGGCGTGAGATTTGAAATTGAGAATAAATTGCAGACAAAAAGGAAAGTTTCAGGGCAAATGACCTCAATAGATTTAGCCCGCTTTGTGGTGACAACCGATTATTTACTCAGGGCAGAGGAGAATAACGAACTTACGGATATTGATTCACAATTGGAAATAAAACCGTACCGATGGCTATATTTTGAAACGGATGCTAAGTACGACCCGCATGCAGCAAAATTCAAGAGACGAAACTGGGATTTAATAGCGCAAGACCCAACGCCTGCCGAGAAATGGCAACTTGGCATTGGCCACAGGTATGAGGCCGAACATAGCAGCCAATTGACAGCGGATGTCCGCTATAAGCTCACACCAAAATGGCAAGTGCGTGCTTACGAAAGGTATCAATTCAAGGAAAACGACTTAAAGGAGCAGGAGTACTCTATTATAAGAGATTTACATTGCTGGACCGTCGAGCTTATTTACAATATATACAGGCCTGAAGGCGAAACAATATGGCTTGTCTTCAGGTTGAAGGCTTTGCCGGCCGTTCCTCTCGAGGTTAACACATCATATCATCAGCCGAAAACTACTTCTCAAACCTTTACACCATTACCATAGGAGGATAAAGTGAATCCCGTTAGTCCATTTAGTAGTATATATAGGAGCGATTAAAACAAATTATAAACGAAATAAATTGATTATGAAAACAATACAAAAACATAAAAATAAGGAGGACTAACGGGATGAATATTTGCATGATCGGAACCGGATACGTGGGCCTTGTTACAGGGGCATGTTTTGCGAATTTGGGTAATAAAGTAATATGCGTGGATATCGATAAAACCAAAATAGACTCCTTAAATAGCGGTATATGCCCGATCTATGAGCCCGGTCTTGAGGAGCTTGTGGCGCGCAGCCGAAAAGCAAAGAGATTGTTTTTCACCACAGATCTGAAAGATGCCGTTAAAAAATCGCAAGTAGTGTTTATCGCCGTGGGCACGCCGCCAAAAGAAGATGGCGAGGCGGACCTTACTTATATCGAAGATGTTTCCAGGCAGATAGCACAGAGCCTTACATCATACAAGCTTATAATTGAGAAAAGCACGGTTCCCGTCGAGACAGGCAACTGGATCGAACACACTATAAAAATGAATAACAAGCGAAAGGTGAAATTCGACGTAGCATCAAACCCTGAATTTTTGAAGGAGGGTTCGGCAATAGATGATTTCATGCATCCGGATAGGATTGTTATAGGCGCCGAAAGCAAGCGCGCAAAGGATATATTGCTCAAACTCTACAAACCCCTAAAGGCAACGACTATAGTTACGGATATAAAAAGCGCGGAACTTATTAAACACGCATCAAATTCGTTTCTAGCCACAAAAATTTCGTTTATAAATGCGATAAGCAATATATGCGAAAGGGCAGGAGCGGATATTTTAGAAGTCGCTAAAGGCGTGGGCCTCGATAAAAGGATCGGAAAGGATTTCCTATACGCGGGAGCCGGCTTTGGAGGTTTTTGCCTCCCAAAAGACCTGGATGCGTTTATAAGGATATCGGAGAAGTTAGGATACAGTTTAGAGATTCTAAAAATAGTCAGGTCGATAAATGAAGATCAAAAGAAGATCCTGCTTAAAAAAATAGAAAACAACCTATGGATACTCAAGGGAAAGACAGTTTCTATTTTAGGGCTTTCTTTTAAACCAGAAACTGACGACATAAGATTTGCCCCTTCGATAGATATTATTAAAGCCTTGCTGGCTGAAGGCGTTAAAATTAAGGCGTTCGATCCGAAGGCCATGGAAAAAGCGAAGGGCAAGTTAACAAATGTGGATTTTTGCAGTGACCCGTACAGCGCCGTGAAAAATGCCGATTGCGTCGTGATCATGACAGAATGGAAGATATTTAAGAATTTAGACTGGAAACGAGTAAAAAAACTGGTTAAACAACCGCTGATCGTAGATGGGCGTAATATTTTTGAAGATCCGAAGAAAATCATCAATATCGGGTTTAAATATATCGCAATGGGACGCAAGATCTAGCGATTGTCATAAGATTAGGATCCGGAGGTTAGTAGATGATAAATGGCGTAAAAGTAAAGATATTAAAAATTATACCGGATGAGAGGGGCCGGTTGATGGAGATATTCCGCAGCGATGACGAAATTTTTCGAAGATTCGGCCAGGTTTACATGACAACCGCATATCCCGGGATCGCAAAGGCATGGCATTACCATAGCATACAAACAGATAATTTTACGTGTATCCGAGGAAAAATGCGGCTAGCATTATACGACGCGCGCAAAGATTCGTCTACATTTAAAGAAATAAACGAGTTCATTATAAGCTTAGACGATCCTAAACTGGTACAAATTCCGCCGTTAGTATATCACGGTTTTAAATGCGTAAGCGAAGAGGAGGCTGTGGTTATAAATACACCTACAGAGCCGTATAATAGAAAAAATCCTGACGAATACAGGATAGACCCTTATAATAACGATATACCATATGATTGGAGGAAGTGAACTGCTCGTCGCCGCAAGTTAATCGCAAGCGACTTGGGACAATTTTTTCGAAAAGGAGAAATATGAAAAATTTGAAGGGAGTTATTTTGGCGGGTGGTTTAGGTAAAAGGTTGTATCCGTTAACCAAGATAACGAATAAACATCTTCTTCCGGTGTATAACAAGCCCATGATATATTATCCGATCCAGACCCTTGTAGACGCCGGAATAACAGATATCTTGATCGTCACGGGCGGAAATCACGCCGGAGAATTTTTGAGGTTGCTAGGAAACGGAAGCGAGTTTGGTCTAAAGCATATAAACTACACATATCAGGAGGGGGAGGGCGGAATAGCGCATGCCCTGGCCTTGGCCAAGCATTTTGCAGGAGGCGGCAAGGTCGTTGTTATACTCGGAGATAATATGATAGAAAAAAACATAAGAGGGTATGTTGAAAAATTTAAAAAACAACTGAGTGGAGCAAAAATACTTTTAAAAGAAGTCGAAGATCCTGCCCGCTTCGGCGTTGCTGAAGTTAAAGGTAATAAAATCATATCCATAGTTGAAAAACCAAAGAAACCTAAATCCAATTATGCCGTTACAGGCATATACATGTACGACAATAGCGTATTTGATATTATTAAAACATTAAAGCCGTCCGGAAGGGGCGAACTGGAAATAACCGATGTTAATAATGATTATTTGCGAAAAGGCAAGCTTACCTTTGATGTGCTAGACGGCTGGTGGACTGACTCCGGGACGTTTGAGTCGCTTTTTAAGGCTAATAAATTAATAGTTGATAGAGAAAAAAAAGGACAAATAATCTTGTAAATACGGAGTTATTAAATGAAAATACTTGTTACGGGCGGATGCGGTTTTATAGGCTCAAATTTTATTCGACATATTCTTAAAAAGTATAAAAATTATAAAATAGTAAATTTCGACAATCTCACATATGCCGGCAACCCCGAGAACCTGAAGGATATAGAACATGATGTCCGTTATGCCTTTGTAAAAGGCGACATATGCGATCAGGCTGCCGTCGAAGAAGCTATGGTAGGCTGCAATATAGTAATAAACTTCGCGGCGGAGTCCCATGTGGATAGGTCTATAGAGCGTCCCGAAAATTTCGTGCAAACAAATTTTTACGGCGCTTATATTCTTTTAGAAGAAGCGAAGAAGAAGGGCGTAGAAAAGTTTATGCAAATAAGCACCGATGAGGTGTATGGCAGTATTGTTAAAGGCTCGTTTACGGAAGAAAGCCCTCTGGCGCCCAATAGCCCTTATTCGGCCAGCAAGGCCGCTGCGGACCTTTTAGCGCGTTCGTATTATAAGACATATGGCTTTCCGGTGCTGATTACAAGAAGTTCGAACAACTTCGGCCCATATCAGTATCCGGAAAAAGTTATGCCGCTTTTTATAACCAAAGCCTTTGAGAATAAACGTTTACCACTCTATGGCGACGGAGGTAATGTAAGGGATTGGTTGTTTGTGATCGATAATTGCGAAGGTATTGATCTCGTATTGCATAAAGGCAAATTCGGAGAAGCATATAATATCGGAGACGAGACCGAAATAAGCAACTTAGAGCTGACCAAACTTTTATTGGATATTCTGGGAAAGCCGCATTCGCTGATCGAATTTGTAAAAGATAGATTAGGTCACGACAGGCGTTACTCGCTGGATTGCAGAAAAATAAAAAAACTAGGTTGGTTGCCGAAATGCGATTTTAAAACAGCCTTATTGTCCACCGTTGAATGGTATGGTGCCAATAAAGAGTGGTGGATAAAGTTGAAATAGATCATGAAAGACCGTATATTGATAACCGGTGCGTCAGGGATGCTGGGAACAGATTTGTGCCTTAATTTTTTAAAAAAATACGATGTATGCGGCGCCGATCTAGCCGGACCAAAAATAAAAGAGAGATGCCCTGCTCAGGTTAAATTTTACAAACTTGATATAACTGACAGGCTTGGTACGATTAAGCTAATAAACGATATAAAACCGGCTATTGTTGTGCATGCCGCTGCGTATACCGATGTAGACGGCTGCGAAAAAGACAAAAGTGCGGCATTTAACGTAAATGCCGACGGAGCCGGCAATGTCGCCTTAGGGTGCAAGAAAATAAATGCTACTCTTTTCTATATCAGCACAGATTTTGTGTTTGACGGTAAAAAAACCGAACCATATACCGAAGATGATGATACAAATCCTATAAATATTTATGGCGAGTCAAAGTTGGCAGGAGAGAGATTAGTTGTGCAAAACGCTGGGAGTCATGTGATAGTACGCACCTCTTGGCTCTTTGGAAAATGCGGGAAAAATTTTGTTGATACCATAATAGGATTAGCGAAAACAAGAAAAGAAATAAAAGTCGTGGACGATCAAATTGGTTCACCGACATATACGGCGGATTTGGCAAAGGCTATTTTTAAGCTTGCGGAAATCACGATGGCAAAGCCCGTAAAGGATATTTATCACATCTCAAATAACGGAAAGGTTTCCTGGTATGAATACACGCGGCGCATATTAGAATACGCGCATATTGCCGACGTGAAAGTAACTCCAATTACATCGGAGGAGTTGGATCGGCCTGCAAAGAGGCCCAAGATGTCAGCACTAAATAACAGTAGATATCAAAAAACCACTCATGATAAAATGAGGGATTATAATGAGGCGTTACAAGAATATTTAATAAAATAGGAGATGATATGAAAGTACTGATAACCGGTATTACGGGTTTTGTGGGGAGCCATTTGGCAGATTATCTTTTAAGTAAAGGTAATATTGAAGTCCATGGTGTTGAAAGATGGAGGAGCAAGACAGAGAATATTGACCACATAAAAGATAAAATAAGTCTACATGAATGCGATGTGCGCGACGCATCTAGCGTTAATAAGCTTATCGAATCGATAAAACCCGACAGAATATTTCATCTTGCTGCCCAAAGCTTTGTGCCTACCTCTTGGCATGCCCCTACTGAAACGATTACAACAAACATTATAGGTGAACTTAATCTTTTCGAAGCGATCAGGAGTATCGGCATAAATCCCTTTATTCAGATCGCCGGATCAAGCGAGGAATATGGTTTGATAGATAGAAAAATTTTACCGGTTAAAGAGGACGCGCCGTTAAATCCATTGAGCCCATACGGCGTATCAAAAGTAGGGCAGGACCTTTTGGGCTATCAATATCACATGAGCTATAAACTGAATATTGTTCGCACCAGGGCTTTTAACCATAGCGGTCCACGCCGGGGAGAGCCGTTTGTATGTTCGAATTTTGCAAAACAGATCGTACTGATCGAAAATGGGTTGTTCGAACCTGTCATATATGTAGGCAACTTATCAACGATAAGAGATTTCACAGATGTAAGGGATGTGGTAAGGGCATACTGGCTAGCCCTGGAAAAAGGACAGCCGGGGGAGGTGTACAATATTTCGTCGGGTAAAGGATATTCGATGGAAGAACTTCTCAAAATACTCCTATCGTTTACAAATAAAAAAATACAAATAAAACAAGATAGTCAAAGGATGAGACCCAGCGATCTCCCTATTCTGGTAGGCGACAGTACAAAATTCAGGAAATTAACAGGCTGGAAGCCTGAGATACCTTTCGAGAAAACATTGGAAGATTTATTAAATTATTGGAGAGAAAAAGTTGGAAGCTTACAAAAAGTTAAGAAATAGCATTATAAAGAAAAAGGCGAACATTGCGGTAATTGGTTTAGGGTACGTAGGCCTGCCTATAGCGATAGAGTTTGTTAAGGCCGGTTTTAATGTATTTGGTCTAGAGAATGACATTGACCGCATAAACAAGCTGCAAAAAGGTGAGTCTTACATACTGGACGTCGAAACTGAAGTTTTAAGAAAATTGGTTAACGGAGAAAAATTTCATGTCGGAAGCGGTTCCGGCATTCTTAGGCATGCCGATGTCGTTATAGTGTGTGTACCTACGCCGCTTCGAAAGACAAAAATCCCTAATATTTCATATATAATTAAAGCGATCCGGGCAATAGCTGTGAACTTAAAGAGCCCGTCTCTAATTGTGCTGGAAAGTACGACATACCCGGGTACAACAAGGGATGTTGTTATGCCAATTCTTAAGAGAAGGGGCTTTAGAGAAGGAAAGGATTTCTTTTTGGCATTCTCGCCCGAAAGAATAGATCCGGGCAATACGAAATATAGCCTTATGAATGTGCCGAAGCTCGTTGGTGGGACAAGTAAAAACTCGACAGATCTCGCGTATGTACTGTATTCACAAATTATAAAAAAGGTCGTTTGTGTTTCGAGCTCAGAAGTTGCGGAAGTGGTAAAGTTGCTGGAAAATACCTTTCGGATAGTTAATATAGGGCTTATAAACGAATTCGCCATGTTGTGCCACAAGTTCAAGATAGACGTTTGGGAGGTTATAAGGGCTGCAAAGACAAAACCATTCGGGTTTATGGCATTTTATCCCGGGCCGGGCATAGGGGGCCATTGTATACCAAAGGACCCGTTGTACCTTTCGTGGAAAGCTAGAAAAGCCGGTTTTAAAACAAAAATGATAGATCTGGCCTCGAAGGTTAATTCATTTATGCCGGCCTATGCAGTTGAGCGCGTGAAAGATATCCTAGGCGGAAAAATAAGGGGTGCAAACATACTCGTCTTGGGGGTAACGTATAAGCGCGACGTAAAAGATCTTAGAGAGTCCCCGGCTTTAGAAATAATTGAGCTCCTTAAATGGCGTCAAGCGAATGTATCGTACAGCGATCCGCACATACCTTATTTACGGATAAAAAACATTGATCTTACCTCGTCTAAACTATCAAAAGCAATACTGGCAAAGCAGGATTGCATTATTCTCGTCACCGATCACAGCGGCTTCGATTATCATTTTATCGCGAAGCATGCAAAAAGAATTTTTGATACAAGAAATGTCTTTGATTCTTATAATGTTCGTTCAAAAAATATCACCGCACTTTAGTTTTTAGGAGGATCCGTGGCTAAGTATCTGGTAACAGGCGGCGCCGGATTTATCGGCTCCAATATCGTAGAAGAGCTAATAAAAAGAGGTGAAAAGGTCAGGGTAATAGATAATTTCTCGACGGGAAGAAAGGAGAACCTTAACTTTGCGTTGGGTGACAACGTCACCAAGTCACAACGTCACCAGCAAAAGCCATCTGGTGACCTGGTGACCTGGTGCTCTGGTGACTTCGAATTAATCGAAGGAGATATAAGGGATGAAGCCGTGGTAAAAAGGGCTGTAAAGGGGATGGATATAGTATTGCACCAAGCCGCGTTTCGTAGCGTCGCAAAATCTGTAGAAGAACCGGCGCTTACGGTCGATGTGAACATATTAGGCACTTTAAATATTTTAATGGCGAGTTGGAAGGAGGGCGTAAAAAGAGTGGTTTGTGCATCCAGCAGTTCTGTATATGGTGAAACAGAAAAATTTCCCCAGAAAGAAAGCGATCCACCAAGCCCGATCTCTCCTTATGCAGCATCCAAATTATCAGGCGAGCATTATTGCAAAGTCTTTAGTGAAACCTACGGCATAGAAACTGTTTGTTTACGATATTTTAATGTGTTTGGCCCTAGGCAAAATCCTGAGTCGAAATATTCGACGGTTATCCCGGCTTTTATAGCCTGGATGCTTAAGGATGAGCCGCCCAAGGTTGACAGTGACGGTAAGCAATCAAGAGATTTTACTTATGTGAGTAATGTCGTAAACGCAAATTTATCTGCTGCGGCGATCCCTAACCTTAAATGGGATGTTATAAATATTGCATGCGGCGAAACTCATAGTGTTTTAGATATAGTTAGCGTGTTAAATAAAATTTTAGGGAAAAATATTAAACCCACCTTCTGGCCAAAAAGAAAAGGCGATGTTAGGTGCACCATCGCGGATATAACAAAAATGAAGAAGGTTTTGGGGCTTAGCGCCCAGGTGGGTTTTGAAGAAGGCATAAGGAAAACCGTAGAATGGTTCAAGTCGCACCCAGAAGCCATAAAACTTATATAAGAATATGAACAGTAAGCCGGTACGAACAAAAGAAAATTTTCTTATTTTCGGTTCCCCTATCATAGAACAGCCCGAGATCGATGAAGTGGTAAAGAGCATGAAATCCGGATGGCTGGGCACTGGTCCTAAAGTTGCGCAATTCGAAACAGATTTCAAAGCATATAAAGGCGCAAATTATGCCGCAGCTCTCAATTCATGCACAGCTTCATTGCATTTAAGTATGCTGGCCAGCGATATCGGAAAAGGTGATGAAATAATCACGACGCCGATGACATTTTGCGCTACTGTAAATGCGATTATTCATTGCGGCGCAACCCCCGTGTTGGCTGACGTTGACCAACGGACAATGAATATCGATCCTAAATGCGTCGAGGCTAAGATCACACCAAAAACAAAAGCGATTTTGCCGGTGCATTTTGCCGGTAGGCCCTGCGACATGGACGCTCTATTAAATATAGCCGAGAGGCACAACCTTAAAATAATTGAGGATTGCGCCCATGCGATCGAGACTACATACAACGGGAAGCATGCAGGAACTTTTGGGGAATTCGGGTGTTTTAGTTTCTATGTCACAAAAAATATAGTTACAGGAGAGGGTGGGATGGTTCTAGCCAAGAGCGAAGAGGCCATCAATCGTATTAAGATACTCGGCCTTCATGGTATGACAAAAGATGCCTGGAAGCGTTTCAGTGATGAAGGGTATAAGCATTATTTGGTTGTGACGGCCGGTTTTAAGTATAACATGATGGATATACAAGCAGCTATAGGCATACATCAGCTCAAAAGAATCGAAGTGTATTGGAAGAGAAGGCAAGCGATATGGCAGAGGTATAATGAAGCATTTTCTAATTTACCTATAGGGTTACCTGCTGACACGGCTTCAAACATTCGCCATGCCTACCATCTTTACACTATTTCTGTCGATAAAGATAAAGCCGGAATAAGCAGAGATAGCTTTATCGATGCGGTAACAGCCGAAGGTATTGGTGTGGGCGTGCATTATTTAAGCATACCAGAACACCCTTTTTATCAGAAGACTTTCGGGTGGAAGCCAGAAGATTATCCAAATGCTATGCGAATAGGGCGGCAAACTGTAAGTTTACCAATATCTGCAAAATTGACAGATTCTGATATTGCCGATGTAATTAAAGCTATTTATAAAGTCGTAAAATCTAAATAACCTCTTACAGACCTACAAGTTACAACAATAGCAAAAATCCAAAAACTGTTAAATATTATAATTTTTTATCTTGACTCCCAAATTCAAATATGGTAATATAAAACCTGTTTTCCTATTCCCGATATTATGATGAAATAAGTTATAATATAACAGAAGGGTGGATTATGAAGACCGTCTTGTTGACCGGGGGCGCAGGTTTTATAGGTTCACACCTTTGCAGGTACTTGCTAGACAAGAGATTTCGGGTTATTTGCGTTGACAACCTTCTTACTGGTGATTTAAACAACGTAGCATCATTAAGAGCCAATCCAAACTTTGATTTCATAAAGCACGATGTGACAAAGAATATCCACCTCGATGAAGATATAGATTTTGTCTTACATTTTGCTTCACCGGCAAGCCCGATCGATTACAAAAAACTTCCCATACAAACTTTAAAGGTGGGTTCTCTGGGAACTCATAATGCCCTAGGCGTAGCCAAGGCAAAGGGTGCCAAGTTCTTGCTTGCTTCGACTTCTGAAGTTTACGGTGACCCGCTTATCCATCCGCAGCCGGAAAGCTACTGGGGGAATGTTAATCCCATAGGGCCGCGAGGAGTCTATGATGAGGCAAAGCGTTTCGCAGAGGCGCTAACCCTTGCTTATCACAGGACACACAAGATTGATACGAAAATAGTCCGCATCTTCAATACTTATGGCCCCCATATGCGCAGAAAAGATGGTCGGGCAATCCCGGAATTTATCGATCAAGCCTTATCGGGAAAACCTATTACAGTTTTTGGCGACGGGTCGCAAACGCGCAGTTTTTGCTATATCTCGGATTTAGTTGACGGCATATACAGATTAATGAATTCTGACCTGAATGAACCTGTGAACATAGGAAATCCGGCTGAGTTTTCTGTGCTGGAATTGGCAAATATGATAAAAAAGTTTACAAAAAGCAAAAGTAAAATTATTTTTAAACCACTGCCAATAGATGACCCTAAAGTCCGTCAGCCGGATATTAGCAAGGCAAAGAAATATCTAAAATGGTTGCCCAAGGTAGAAATAGAAGAGGGTTTGAATAAAACCATTAGCTGGTTCAATAAACCATCCAAATCATAATGATACCTATTTTAGATTTAAAAAAACAATATCATTCGATCAAAAAAGAAATAGACGCGCGCCTGCAGGAAATTCTTGAATCCGGTATTTTTATACTGGGCCCTAATGTTAAAAGTTTGGAAAAAGAAATAGCTGATTTTTGCACCACAAAATTTGCAGTCGGCGTAGCCTCGGGTACAGATGCGCTGGAGCTAGCCCTTCAAGCCCTTGGGATCAAGGGCGGGGATGAAGTTATTACCACGCCTTTCACCTTTATCGCAACCACGGAAGCAATTTTACAAATTGGCGCAAAAATAGTTTTTGCTGACATAGATCCAATTACTTACAACATCCATCCGGCGGATATAAAAAATAAGCTTACCAGGAAAACTAAGGCTATCATACCCGTCCATCTGTATGGTCAACCGTGCCAGATGGACGAAATTTTGAAATACGCCAAAGAATACAAGTTTTCCATTATTGAAGATTGCGCCCAGGCAATAGGGGCAGAGTATGCAGGCAGAAGAGTGGGTTCTTTTGGAAATATTGGATGCTTTAGTTTTTTCCCAACCAAAAACTTGGGCGGCTATGGAGACGGTGGAATGGTTGTTACGAATGATGAAAATATTGCAGAAAAGATAAAAATCCTTCGCGTACATGGTAGTAAGAATAAGTATTTTCATATACTTGAAGGCCGCAATAGCCGGCTGGACGAAATCCAGGCAGGTATCTTGCGGATAAAGTTAAAATACTTGAACGAGTGGAATACGAAACGGGCAGAAAAGGCCGCACTTTACAATGATTATTTTGTAAAGGCCGGACTACAGAATGAAATAACTCTACCAAGAGCAAACGAGAATACCAAACACGTTTACCATATTTACGTTATAAGGGTCAAGCAGAGAGACGAACTTGTGGAGTTTTTAAAATCTAAAGGTGTTTCTACGGCTGTGAATTATCCATTACCCTTGCATCTTCAGGAGGTTTACAAAAAACTAGGATATAGATCGGGAGATTTTCCAAATTCTGAATTGGCGGCTAAACAGGTTGTTTCGCTGCCCATATATCCCGAACTTACTTCAGGAGAGATAGAGTTAATAGTGAGCCTAATAAAAGAGTTTTATGCAAAAAAGGAAAATTAAAAACAGGGTTATTTCTTTCGCGCACGGCGGTAGTTAGTGGAAAAAACTGATATTTTGATTATAGGTGCAGGGATAATTGGTTTAGCGATAGCCGAGGAGTTGTCTTTTAAAGGGAAGAATATTATTATTGCAGAAAAAAATATTTCTTTTGGGCAAGAGACTAGCTCTCGAAATAGCGAAGTAATACATGGTGGGATGTACTATCCGGTTGGCACCCTGAAAGCAGAACTTTGTATCAATGGCCGGCGTCTTTTATACCAGCTTTGCGCGGAGAAGAAAATTCCGCATAAAAAGACAGGCAAGCTTATTATTGCTACCGATAAAGATGAACTCCTTGCGTTAGAGGCAATATTGAAGCAAGGGAAAATAAATGGGGTTGAGGGGGGTCGATTTATGACGGAAGCGGAAATGAAGAAGCTCGAACCAAAGGTATCGGGATCAGCTGCTCTTTATTCCCACGAGACAGGTATCATCGATTCGCACCGGTTAATGGATTACCTCTTGACTACTGCAGAAGAAAATGGCGTATCAATAGTCTATGATGCCGAAGTTGTTGCTATTGAGAAGAATAACGATGGTTACAAAGCAACTATAAAAAATGCCGGTGAGAGCGTTGAAATAAAAGCCTTGATTGTGATTAACTGTGCTGGTTTGGATTCTGATACCATTGCTAGCATGGTCGGGATTGATATTCTTAAAGAAAAGTATAGTTTGCACTATTGTAAAGGGCAATATTTCCGCGTTGCCTCAAAGAAGTCCAAACTTATAAACCATCTTGTATATCCTGTGCCGCGTCCCAAGAGCGGCGGTTTGGGTATACATGCGACGCCTGATTTAGCAGGCAGTCTTCGGCTTGGACCCGATGATAACTATCTTAATGATAGGAATAAAGACTACTCTGTTGATGAAAATAAGAAAAATGATTTTTTCCGGTCTGTCGTAAAATTTATTCCATTTTTAGAAGAAACTGACTTAACCCCAGATTTATCAGGGATAAGGCCTAAGTTACAGCCTAAAGAAGGGGAATTTCGGGATTTTGTTATTCGTGACGAAGCTGACAAAGGCCTTCCGGGGTTTATCAATTTAATAGGCATTGAGTCTCCTGGCCTGACAGCATCGCCTGCGATAGCAAGGATGGTCAAGAATATTGTATCCGGTTTATTAAATTGATGGAGAATGTCCAAAAATTTTACCATGAACTCAAACTGTTTAAAGGAGAAATATGACTGCTGATAAAAATATCGGTATTATCGGTCTTGGCTATTGGGGCAAGAATCTTTTGCGCAATCTCTATGAATTGAAAGTACTGCATACCGCTTGCGATCAAAGCCAGGAAGTACTCTCGGAAAGGAAGAAAGAGTTTCATGAAGTTAAGTACACTGCATCTTACCGGGACATGTTAAACGATCCGGAAATTAAAGCTATTGTGATATCTACTCCGGCTGTAAAACACTACGATTTGGTAAAAGAAGTCTTGAATGCCGGGAAAGATGTTTTTGTGGAGAAGCCTCTCGCCTTGACAGCCAAGGAAGGTGAAGAGTTGATAGGTCTGGCAAGCAAAAAAAACTGCATACTGATGATAGGCCACATATTGCAGTACCATCCGGCAGTTGTTAAATTGAAACAAATGATTTCATCAGGTGAAATTGGCAAGATTCGTTATATTTATTCGAACAGGTTAAATATCGGCAAATTAAGAACTGAAGAGAATATCCTTTGGAGTTTTGCGCCGCATGATATATCCGTTATACTTATGCTGTTAGGCGAGGAGCCGATTTTTGTTTCGGCTTTCGGAGGGGACTATCTTAATATCGGAGTTAATGATGTTACTTTAACGAATTTAGAATTTAAAAATGGTGTAAAAGGACACGTATTTGTCAGCTGGTTACATCCTTATAAAGAACAAAAACTGGTAGTAGTTGGGTCGAAAGGCATGGTCGTATTTGATGATGTAAGTAAAGAAAAACTATTTCTTTATCCCCATACAATTGAGTGGAAAGATGGTAAAATTCCGATTGCCCAGAAGGCTGATTTTAAAATAATTAATTTTGATCACGGAGAACCTTTAAAATTAGAATTATGCCATTTCATTGATTGTATAAATTCGCGGTGCACTCCCAAAACTGACGGTAATGAAGGATTGCGTGTGCTGAAAGTTTTGGAAGCTGCAGAAGAAGCTCTATTAAGCTACAAAAATAATGTTTCCAGTCAGAATATCCAGAACCATAAATTTTTTGCGCACGAAACAGCTTATGTAGATAACGACGTTACAATAGGTGAGGGGACAAAAATCTGGCATTTTTCACACATACTGAGCAATTCCAAAATTGGAAAGGACTGTGTTATCGGTCAAAATGTGTCTATAGGGCCAAACGCGATAATCGGAAACAAATGTAAAATTCAGAATAACGTTTCTGTATATAAAGGCGTAACTCTTGAGGATGAGGTTTTTTGCGGCCCTTCTTGTGTGTTTACCAATGTATACACGCCCAGGGCTTTTATTGAGCGTAAAAACGAGTTTTTGCCGACGTTAGTAAAAAAAGGAGCGACAATCGGCGCTAATGCTACAATTGTTTGCGGTGCGAATATCGGTAAATATGCATTAGTGGGTGCTGGGGCGGTAGTAAAGAAAGATGTTTCAGATTATGCCTTGGTTGTTGGTGTTCCAGCCAAACAGATAGGGTGGGTATGTTCCTGCGGGACAACCCTAAAGACAGTGCATAAAAAAGTAAAATGCGACTATTGTGGTAAGCTCTATAGGATCTTATCCGATCGAATCGAAGAAATATAATGTTAAGGAGGGGTGATGGATATACGTGGTAAACGGTTTTTAGTTATCGGGGGGGCAGGTCTCATTGGTTCGCATACAGTAGATGAATTGCTAAAAACTGACATAAAAGAGCTTGCTATTTACGACAATTTCTGCCGCGGGACGGAAGACAACCTGCGAGAAGCTCTAAAAGACCAACGCTGTAAAATTTTCTCTGTCGGCGGTGATATCCTGCAGACTGATATTCTCGATGCAGCGATGAAAGATATTGATGGTGTCTTCCATTTTGCCGCGCTATGGCTACTACAGTGCCACGAATATCCTCGATCAGCATTTGAAGTAAACATTAGAGGTACGTTTAATGTCATAGAAGCCTGCGTGAAAAATAATATTAAACGCCTTATTTATTCTTCTTCGGCATCGGTTTACGGTGATGCAATCCAAGAGCCGATGACTGAAGAGCACCCTTACAATAATACTAACTTTTACGGTGCTACCAAAATTGCCGGCGAACATATGTGCCGGGCCTTTTTTCACCGTTACAAATTACCCTATGTGGGCTTGCGCTACATGAATGTCTACGGTCCGCGGCAGGATTATAGAGGTGCATATATCGCTGTAATCATGAAAATATTAGACAGGCTGGATCAAGGATTGCCTCCGATAGTTTACGGTGACGGTTCGCAGGCGTACGACTTTATTTATGTTGGTGACTGTGCTAAAGCTAATGTTTGCGCGATGAAAGCAGAAACTCTGGACACGTTCTATAACGTGGGTATGGGAGTAAAAACTACCATTAAAGAGCTGACTGAACTTATTCTCAAACTTACCAAGTCAAAAAGCAGCATTCAATACGAACCAGCAGGTAAAACTTTTGTTAAAAACAGAGTAGGGTGTCCGAAAAAAGCTGCGGCAGAAATAAATTTTCGTGCCTCAGTCACCTTGGAAAAGGGGCTACGGGAATTGATTGAATGGCGCAAATCGCACATGGAGGAAGTAGAAAAAAAGCGCAGAAAATCTAGTTAACATGAAAATACCAATAACAAAACCAGTTTTTGATGATTGTGAAAAAAAAGCCGTACTCAAGCCCTTAGAAACAGGATGGCTTGTCCAGGGGCCGTTTGTGGCTGAGTTTGAAAAACTCTTTGCCCGATATGTCGGCGCTCAATTTGCCAAAGCAACCACCAGTTGCACAACGGCATTACATTTGGCTTTGGAGGCATTAGGAATAAAAAAGAGCGATAAAGTAGTAGTTCCTTCTTTTACATATATCGCCTCAGCTAATGCGATAGAATACGCGAACGCCGAGGTAGTGTTCTGTGATATTGATTTAAGGACGTTTAATATTGATGTAGAAAAGTTAGAAAGTATTATACAGCTAGACAAAAAAAGAAAGATAAAGGCTATCATGCCGGTTAACCTGTTTGGTCTTTGTGCGGATCTGCCTGCGATTATGCAGCTAGCCAAAAAATATGGCATAAAAATTGTGGAAGACTCTGCTTGTGGCTTAGGAGCTTTTATCGGCAAAAAACATTCTGGCACATTTGGCGACATGGGTTGTTTCTCTTTTCATCCCCGTAAGGCCATTACTACCGGAGAAGGCGGGATGGTGATTACAGATGACAATAATTTGACAAATTTGGTCGCATCCTTACGGGACCACGGTGCAAGTAAATCGGATTTACAGCGCCATAAAGAAAAAGACGGGTCGCTTTTGCCGGAATTTAATTTGCGAGGCTATAATTATCGTATGACCGATATTCAGGGAGCCATTGGTGTGTGCCAGATAAAAAAAGCCGCAACTATTATTGAAGGAAGGCGTCTCATCGCTCGGCGATACAGCGCAGCACTAAGTGGAATACCATTTTTAATTCTCCCTTATCTGCCGTTAGGGTACACACACGGCTACCAGTCATATGTTTGCCTATTTACTGCAGGTGAAGATTTATCAAGGCTGACAATGCATAAAATCGATAGAATAAACAAAGCCAGGAATAATTTCATGATGAAGCTGGAAAGGCGTGGTATAAGCGTGCGTCAGGGCACACACGCCGTGCACACGCTGGGTTATTATAAAAATAAGTATACATTAAAGGATAAAGATTATCTGTCCTCCTATGCTGCAGACCGCTTAAGCGTGACTTTGCCTCTTTATGCCGATATGAATGACAAAGAATTTAATTACGTCATTGAAAATATAAAGGAGATTTTGAAGTAATGTGCGGTATAGCTGGAATAGTTAATCTGAACAAAAAACCGGTTGACGCAAAAGTTCTTGGTCGGATGACCGATGCTATGGCACATCGCGGCCCGGATGGAAGAGGGGTCTTCGTTGACGATTTTGTGGGATTGGGCCATCGGCGTCTCGCCGTTCTTGATTTATCGGAAAAAGCTCATCAGCCAATGCTGATAGAAGACGGAAGCTTGGTAATTTCTTATATGGGCGAAGTATATAACTTCAAGGAGATACGGAACAAATTAGAAAAGGAAGGTTTTAGTTTCCGGTCAAATTCGGACACCGAAGTTGTTTTAAAGGCATTTAAACACTACGGTTACGATGCCCTGAACCATTTCAACGGCATGTTTGCTTTTGCTATCTGGGATAAAGATAAGAAAACAGTTACCTTAGCTCGTGATCGTTACGGCATAAAACCGTTCTATTACTGGCAAAAAGCGAATATATTTATTTTTGCTTCCGAGATAAAGGCTTTTTTAGAACATCCGGCGTTCCGCGCCGAGTTGGATACAGAAACTTTGCTTGAATATTTTACGTTTCAAAACACATTTACCGGTAAAACGCTGTTTAAGGGAGTAGTGTTAGTGCCTGCAGGGCATTTTATCAGAATAAAACTCTCCGGCGCACCAAACATAGAAACCGTACGATACTGGGATTTCCATTTTACAGAAGAAAAAAACATTCGGGCAGAGGCTGAATACCTGGAAGAGCTGGATGGATTATTTAAGCAGGCAGTGAAAAGACAACTGGTAGCTGACGTCGAAATAGGCGCTTATTTAAGCGGAGGAATTGATTCCGGCTCAGTCACGGCAATCGCCTCGCAATATTTCAAAGATCTAAAGACCTTCTGCATCGGTTTTGATTTATCTTCGGTTTCGGGTTTAGAGCTTTCTTTTGACGAACGAAAGAAAGCAGAGCATATTTCTTATCTTTATCAAACCGAACATTACGAGATGGTGCTTAAATCCGGAGATATGCAGCGCTGCCTACCACGGTTGGTATGGTCATTGGAAGATTTACGGTTAGGCCAGAGTTATCCAAATTTTTACGCTTCCAAACTGGCATCAAGATTTGTAAAAGTTTGTCTTTCCGGTGCCGGAGGCGATGAGCTGTTTGGGGGGTATCCCTGGAGATATTACAAGGCTTTAAAGAGCAAAAACTTTGATGAATATATTGACGGTTACTACAAATATTGGCAAAGGCTAGTGCCAAATGCTATTCTAACAAATTTATTTGCGCCGGTATGTAAAGATATCCAGAAAGTTCGGACTGAAGACATTTTTAAAAATGTGTTCAACGGCCATAAACTTGTGCCTGCTAACCCCGAAGATTATATTAACCACTCGTTATATTTTGAGGCAAAAACCTTTATGCACGGTTTATTTATTGTGGACGATAAATTGAGCATGGCTAATGGTTTGGAAATCAGAGTTCCATTTCTAGATAACGATTTAGTTGATTTTGCTATGAAAATACCCTTGAGGCTTAAGTTGCGCGACATCGACAATACTTTACGTATCGATGAGGATAATCTGGCTAAGCGGGAAATGTACTTTGAAAAAACGCAAGACGGTAAAATGATCCTGCGTAAAGTTCTGGGCAAATATGTAGGCGAGAAAATCAGGGATCAGCATAAACAGGGATTTTCCGGTCCGGATGCCAGTTGGTTTAAAGGTGAAAGTATAGACTATGTAAAGAGACTCCTTTTGAATAAAAAGGCGAGTGTATATAACTATTTTGATTATGATACAAGCAGAGTGTTATTGGAGGATCACCTTTCTGGTAAACATAACAGGCGTTTGTTTATTTGGTCTCTATTATGTTTTGAAACATGGATACGCATATTTTTGCTTGGTCAGAAGGCGGAAGGATTATTTTGTGAAAAATAATTTAAACATATTTGTTGATCCAAAGACAAAAAAAACACTAGCTTTGAACGTCCGCAAAACTGCCGACGACGAGATAATTTCTGGAACGTTGCGCTCCGGCACAAAGACATATCCGATTGTGAATGGTATACCACGATTTGTGGAAAAGTCTTTGTATGATGGTTCTCTTATTCTGGGAACTGAAAGACAAACTGCCAAGTCGTTTGGAACGAAATGGCGCGAGCAAAGAAATCAGCATATCGGGGATACGCTTCAGGATATAAAAGATTGGAAAGAACAATTTATGGCAGTGTTAGGTTGTTCCAGCGAACCGCGGCTTAAAAACTTATTTAAGAAAGCTAAGAGAACGCTAAACGCAGGATGCGGCGTAGGGTGGTCAGAATACTTATTTAATTATAATCCTGAAACTGAACGCCACTGTATCGATATCAGTTTATCTGTTGAGGTCGCATATAGAAAAACTATTCGGCTTAGCAATGTTATCGTTTCGCAAGCCTCTATCTTTAATTTACCATATCGCGATAATACCTTTGACATAATCTATTCGTTGGGAGTAATTCATCATACGCCATATCCTCAAAAGGCTTTTAAGGCGCTTGTAAATAAGCTTACGCCTGGAGGATTACTCGGAGTATATGTTTATAATAAAAAGCTCTTTTTACGCGAAATTGCAGATATGGAAATTCGTAAATACACTGCTTTAATGAGCTACGAAAAGTGTTTGGAGTTTTCCCGACAAATGACTAGGCTCGGTAAGTCCCTGAAACAAATCAGAGAGAGCGTAATTATTGATGAAGACATAAAACTGCTGGGGATAAAAAAAGGCAGCTATAATCTCCAGAAGTTTGTTTACGATCATTTTATCAAATGCTGGTACAATCCTAAACAGGATATGGATTATGCCGATCTTGTTAATCAAGATTGGTATCATCCTTATTATGCCAGCCATCATACAAAAGAAGAGGTAGCGGCCTGGTTTAAGAAGTCTGGTATGAAAAATATAAAATTTATACAACCCAAAGGTTGGGAGCACAGCGGGTACTTTGTATCAGGGAGGAAAGCATGAATAAAGCTAAGATTAAACAGGCGCAGAATAATATAAGAAATTTACACGTTTTTTTAAGAACAGAAATTAAAAAGAAATGGAATAGGGTTTTGCCTTTTAATGAGGAGATCGCGGATAGATGGGAAAAGGCAAAGTACTTAAAATTCGGCCGGGGTGCCAGCATTTATGATAATTCTCTTGTGTTTGGCGATGTTAAGGTTGGCAAAAATACCTGGATAGGGCCTTTTACTATCCTAGATGGAACCGGGGGTTTAACCATAGGTTCATATTGCTCAATATCTACCGGTGTGCAGATTTATACGCATGATTCTGTAAAATGGGCGCTATCCGCAGGAAAAGCAAAATACGAACACTCCTCGGTAAGCATCGGGGATAGCTGCTATATAGGGCCTAATGCTGTAATAGCAAAAGGTGTTTCTATTGGAAAACGCTGTGTAATTGGTGCAAACAGCTTAGTTAATAAACATTTGCCTAGCCATTCAATTGCCTTTGGAATACCAGCTAAGATTGTGGGTAAAGTAAGTGTGGAAGGAAAAAAAATCAAATTGGAATATTTTTCAAGCAAATCTCATAAATGAAATTCACACCGTTGCCACATTTCCCAAATTCAGAAAGAATAAAAGGCCATATAAAACAAAATGCGTTTTTTTATCGTTTTTTGGTAAGCATTAAAGGTGTTATCTTAGGTTCTTTAGGTATCTTAAGGAATCAGAAGGGCGCAAAAGAACATTTATTTTCAACGGCCTCTTTTTTTGTAAAGTCGTGTTCTATTTCTGGTATGCCAACCAATATTACCATTGAACCGACCAATATCTGCAATCTTCGGTGCCCGGTTTGCGAAACCGGGGCAGGGGTATTAAATAGAGGAAAAAGGAGCATGACACTTGAGGAATTTAAGGTTATCGCTGATAAGATCTCACCCTTTGCAAATACATTGATGTTTTACTTTATGGGCGAGCCGTTTTTAAATAACGATATATATGAAATGATTAAATATGCCAAAAATAAAGAGATACCATTTGTGACAACTTGTACCAACGGGAGCTTTGTTGACCCGGAGAAACTTGTTGAGTCGGGAATAGATGAAGTGAGCTTTCAGATATGCGGTTTAACCAAAGATATTCATAAAATATACCGTACGGGCAGCGATTTAAACTTAGTAATGAATAATCTTAAGAAAACAATTTGTGCGCGTAATGCATCCAAGTCAAAAATGCGCATAGTTTGCGGCTTTATTCTAATGAAGCAAAATGAGCACGAGGTCGATGACTTTAAGAAATATATGCAGCAGATTGGGGTTGATGAAGCAATAGTAATCGATCCTTGCGTTAGAAGCTTGGACCAAGGGAGAAATTTCCTGCCCTCTGATACGAACCACTGGCTTTACGATCCTGCAGCTTTTGAGCGAGGAGAGCTTAAGCCTAAAATAACTCTGAAGAATGGCTGCCCTTGGATATACTATTCAGTCGCGATATTGGCCAACGGCGATGTTGTCCCTTGCTGCCGGGATGCCAATGGTTATTTGGTAATGGGCAACATACTTTCTCAGGATATGAAGGAGATTTGGAACGGAAAGCATTTTCAAGAATTCAGGAAAAAAGTTATTTTCAATAGGTCAGAAGTTGATATATGCAATCTTTGCTCTTCATTTGGAATAGCAAGACTAAGGTAAAGCTATGGCTCGAAGAATATTGTTTATAGTGCCGGCCGATTACGATTCGCTCAAGAAAAAAGGCGTTGCTGATATGATTTTGGAACGCGACGAAAATGGCTTTTTTGAGAAGGTGATAACGGTTCACCCATTCGTAAAGAAATCAAAAGTAATCCGTTTAAACAATATTCATACTATATATGAGATCGGCTACGATTTGCCAGGTTCCAACTTTCTAACAAAAATTTTGACGAGGCTCCTTCTGCCTGCCCACACCTTAAAGCTCCTATTTATTATTCGTCGCATAATAAAGACCGAACAAATTAACATAATTCGGTCAACAGACCCTTTTTTCTGCGGAGTGTTAGCGCTTATTACGAGTAGAGTTTCGCGCATCCCGTATTGTATTTCAATACACGCCGATTATAGTAAGCGGTATGAATTGGCTGGTATAAAAAATATTCATGGAATAAGCTTGCCTCCAAAGTTAATTTATTTTATTACTAAATTAGTTCTATCAAAAGCGAGCTTAGTTATGCCTATAAGAGAATCTTTGGTCAGTTGGGCTGTTAATAGTGGAGCGGACGAAAAAAAAGTTTTTACCATACCTCACGGCATAGACTTCTTAGCCCTGGAAAAGGGTAATGATATTGATATATTTGACGCTTTTAAAATTCCCAAAAACAAAAAAATTATTAGCTTTGTCGGAAGGCTATCTAAAGAAAATTATGTATACGATATAATAGAAGTGGTTAAGAAGGTTTCCAGAAAGCGCAATAATTTTGTTTTGCTCATGGCAGGGGATGGGGCAGAGAAGGAAAATTTAAAGAATATCATTAAAAATGACAGGATCTTATGCAATAATATTAAAATTTTAGATTTTCAGCCGAGGGATATTTGTTATCGTTTGAGAAAGGCTTCTGCGGTTTCATTATGTCTGATGGGCGGTTTTAGCTTGATAGAAGCATGCGCTGCAGCTTCACCAGTAATTTCTTATGATGTAGAATGGCATTATGAATTAATCAAAGACGGGGTTACCGGATTTTTGATATCTGAGGGGAACATAGAAAAAGTTGCAGAAAAAATAATATTTTTATTCAATAATCCTGAAATAGCACGGGATGTGGGCAAGGCGGCGTACCAACTTGTTTACGAGAAGCACAGTATAGCGCAAACATCTTTGGTGAAGAAAAAAATTTATTCGGAGTTGCTCCATAAGGAGGTAAGCTATGGACAGTTTGTTTGAAAGTAAGGTTGAAGCATTTTGCCGATCGACATCTGATATTGTCGGGTCCGAGTATTTTAGGACAAGAAAGCTAGAATTTGAATTGCTAAGAATGCTAGCAAGGTCTTTCGCTTCAAACAGGTTTACTAATGTACTTGAATTGGGATGCGGAATTGGTTTTAAAGCATTATTGATGAGCCAATATGTAGCACATATTGATGCAGTCGATATTGATACAGCCTACCACGGGTTTAAAAGTTCAAAAAAATCATCCGATATCGCAAGGGCAGCTTTTGAGAATATCGGGATTAAGAATATCGATATTTTTTCTACTGATTATGCGAAGTTTCTTAATGAGCATGTAAATACATATGAATTGATCTATTCTGATTACTTGCTTGAGCATATCCCCAATATAACAGAACTCTGTAGATATATGTACTTGGGCCTTGTGCCTGGAGGGAAGATGTTGCATATTGTTCCCAACACTCACGATGCGCTTATTCAATTCTCAAAAGAAAATTTGCAGCCTTTTTTAGTTGCCATGGCACGTGTGATGAAGGGGTATTTTAATTCTGCCTTTGGTTCTTTGCGCAGAAGGCCAAAGCGGATGTTTAACGGCGTTTTTGTGCCTATTACGCATTCCGAATTTATTCATGACTATGCGCAGCAATTTGAAGTATATCGCATTGAAAATTATTTATTTCCTATGATCGAAGCGGGATTCGAGATAGTTCAGATATTGCCATTACGCGAGCACAGTTGCGCCATATTTGCACAAAAACCGGCTATGCGTTGAATTTGAAATACTTTTGAGAAAAACAAGATTTTAGCAAAAGAAAGCAATATTGAGAAAGCGACCGAGGCGTGTGTTTTTTATTTAACCATCGAAAGATGTCTAAAGAAATGGGAAACAATACAAAAAAGATCACACGGGCGAAAGATCCTGCCTCTGAGATAAAATTGAATAATAAATGGTATATAGACGGCCACTTTTGCCAATTGGAAGATAGGGCTTCCGCTGGGGTTATTCTTAAACGATGGAGAAACTTTGAAAATGCGTTAAACTTATGGCTAATAGACGATAAAACCAACCATAACAACCAGCGGATTAATATTTTAGATGCCGGATGCGGGGATGGTGTGAATTTAATTTTTTTTGATAGCTTCATTAAAAGATCGAGCCTGGATGCGGTTTTGTTCGGCACCGATTACAATTTGCTGCGTTTAAAAAGGGCCAAAGATAAATTCGCAGGTGTGCGTTTCGTAAATTCTCTTATCAAGGATTCTCCGTTTCCGGATAAATATTTCGATATAGTCCTGCTAAATCATGTTTTGGAGCACATACCCGACGATGAGGAAGCTCTTAATGAACTTTCTAGAATTATAAAAACTGCCGGGCTTTTGCTGCTATGCGTTCCTAATGAAGGGTGTATGATGGCAAACATTAGAAATAAGTTTTTGCAAAGAAGCATACTTACTACAACTGACCATGTCAATTTCTACAATGAATTGATATTAAAGGAAAAAGTTAAAAAGTCGAATTTCGAAGTTTTATTTTTATTTAAAGAAGGTTTTTTCTTTCCCCATTTAAGAATAAGCCGTTTTTTTAATTTGGTTTATGGCGGTAATTTTATCATAAATATTTTGCATTTTTTGTTCCCTTCGCAATCTACTGAATTATTTTTTGTTTTACAAAAACGCAGCATAAAACACTATGATAAATAAAATCGCAGTTTTGGCAAATAATATCGGCAGTTTTACAGGGCTAACAAACTTTTTACGAAGGATGGGGGCGGGGTTCGCTTGTTCTAATAAATTGGCAAACCTCAATCTCGATGGTTTTGACATACTTTTTATCGCTGGTAATTTTATATTTAAGGATTCAGAAATTAAAAACTTAAAACATTGGGCTGAAAAGGATTCGAATAGAAAAATTATTATAAGCGAGTATTCTAATATTATCAGCGATGTTTTTGATTCCCCTGTTTCATTAGAAAAACCAGAAAGTCCCTATTGGCCTCTTTCAATCGATTTTAAAGGAAAAAAAGCGCTAGTTTCTTTTCCGAAGTATTCGTGTCTAAAATTTGAAAATAACCAAGACTTGAAGTACATCAAGAAACATCGTCTTTTTATTACTAAAGGTGACTTTTTAAGACCTGAGTTCTCAATATTCGATAAAAACGGAGCCGAATTCCTTATTTATCAATTTAAAAATTATATAGCACTCACTGTGCCGGTATTTAAAATATTGGGGGATATTTTTCTAGGGCAAATGAGTATTGAAAATTTTAAAAACTGGCAGAACCCTTTATTCTGCCTAGATGAATTTATCCTTAATCTTAAAGAAATCATAGAAGATGCGCTCGGTACAAAAATTAATGTTGACACCAATGCTATTTCTGATAATGACCATAGGGGGACAATAGTATTGAGGCATGACGTAGATTCATCAAGAGACATCTCATATCTGGAATATGAATTAGAAAATAAAATCCCTGCTACTTATGCGCTATTAGTGGATAAAAATACAAAATTTTGGCTGTCTAAATTAAGGAATAAGCCGGATATTGAGATATCCTTTCATTACAATACAGTTGATGAGGGTTCTATTTTTACTAAAATAGCAAACCGTTCATTTAAAAACGAATCGCAATACAAGCCTTTTATAAAAGGCATTACCGGTTCAGGATTATACAGGCAATATCTGAAAGCAAAAAGCAGCGGAATTTATGCTGAGACTCTGAATAGGCATGGCCCGTTTATTGTCTTGCCTGATTTTTATGATGCCATGGAATACCTTTGCAGGAGAGAACCTGCTGTTTTGGGCGGTGGGAGCCTGTTTCGGGGAATAATATTAGAAAAAAAAGGGGGGGGCCAGGTTTATGCTAATGGTCTTGGTGGAATATTCCCGGAGACATTCATGCCTTATTGGTATCCTATAAAAGCCTTTTTGAAATCAGGGAATTCCATAGAGCGATCCAAATTTTGGGAATCTACACATTTAATGGAAACTGATCCTGCGTTAATTGACCTTTTATTGGAAAATAAGGACTCCTGCGTTAATAAGCCAGTATATTCATTTGGGTTCCATCCGGCGCATGCCAGAAGCGGGACATTCAGTAAAAATGGCTGCTTTCCTTGGTTTGAATACCTTATTAAAAAGGCTAGGAGCTTGGATTTTGAGTTTTTGACATTGGTACAGCTGTATAGAAGAATGAACGAATGGGAAAAATCAAATGTTAAATACATCCTTGATTGAGGTTCTTGAGTGTCCCTCTTGCAAGGGAAACTTAACCATTAATGATGCTGCGATTTCTTGCTGCCGTTGCGGCGAATCTTTCTTATTATCGAAGAATGTTGTTGATTTTCGAAATAAAAATATTTCAAACTCAAATAAAATAGGACATCGTTTTAATGCAAAGGAAATAAATAAATACGGCAGATTTCTCTTAAATCCTGTAAGTTCTCCTTTTTCTCCGTTAACATTGATCACAAAATATAGAATAACCAAATATTATAAAGATATTTTGGGTTCAGAAACTAGGGCTTCGAAATTTTTTAACTATTATCTCGAGAAAGCTGATTTGCAAAAAAACGATATTGTATTAGATTATGGTTGCGGTAAAGGAAGAATATCAGCAATGATGAGCCTATTAGGTTTCAGGGTGATAGGCTGTGATATTTTTGAGGACGCTTTTAGATATCAGATCAAGAACAGCCTTTTTTATCTTCAAAACCCCCAGGTATCTTTTTATATAAAAAATGAAAGTATTAACTTGGCTATCGACTATTTAGTTATTAATAATATTCCAGAATTGGAATTGGAAAATTACCTCGCAGCAATTCAGAGTAAATTAAAAGAAAAAGGTTATTTCCTGTTGGTTTCAGCGAATCCTAAATCTTACGGCGCGCATATTTTTTATAAATATACTTCCACGGTATTTTCTCCGGAATTAATCCTGAGCCATCTTCGAAAACTAAAGTTTAAAATCAATATTTTCCGTTACGATACTTTTTATGCTCCATTTTTTCCTTTACTGATCAATTGGTTTAGACTGGTTTTAAGAAAAGAATTTGAAATGTTTGATTACAATTCAAGATTGGCGTCATTAATAAATCCGGAAAAGAGAGGAGTTTTTGTAATTTTAGCACAGAAATAAAAATGGAATCGAAGAAAGATATTAACAAAATTTTCTCGGATTATACGATAATGCTGGCTAATAAATATTTTTTTATAGTATTAGCAGTGGCTTCCTCTGTATTGCTTACAAGAACACTCGGGCAAGGCGGGTTTGGGCAGTTCAGCCTTTTTATGATGGTAGCAAATATTATTTTTATAACGTTTATTAGCTGGAGTTCAAACTCTGTATTACGCTTCGGGAAAGAAGAGTTTATAAGAGAGGGGAAGTTAAATAAAGTTTTCTGGGCCAGGAATATTATAATATTTTGGGTCCTTTTGATTTCATTCACTACGATTTTCATATTAAGGGCAAATATATGTGCCTATCTCCAAATTAAATCTGCTTATATATACGTACTTCTCTATATACTGATTTTTTGTTCTTTGGATTATATCAGTTATATATTTCAAGCCGTAAGAAAGCTAAGGCTATATTCTTTTATCGAAGTGCTCAATAAATTTCTTTTTCTAGTATTTTTACTGGTATTTTTGGTGTTGGGTAAAAGTAAAGTCCCGTATATACTGTGCGCCCTTGTAGTTTCGCAGCTCTTGACTTTTATAATTTTTATAAGATACATTAATTTTGATTGGTTATTCCCGATAGTTTTTGATAAAAAATCGTTAAAGGAAATTTTTACATTTTCTTATCCTCTGATATTAAGTTCAATATCGGCGTATATTGTTAATTATATCGATATTATCGTTATAAAAAAATACCTTCTGTTTTCAGATGTCGGCATTTATTCTTTGTCGTATAATATAATGAATTATTTTCAGCAGGTCATTATGATAGTAATTTCCGTCACCGGTCCTATATTGATAAGTCTTCTTACCGAGAATAAAAAGGAAATCGTAAAATTGTATATTACCAGAATAGTGCCTCAGGGTATATTTTTTTGGTCTATGTTTTTGACGTTATCCATACTAGCTATGCCATATATAATACCGCTTATTTTTGGATGGGGGTTCAAGGGTAGCGTGACCCCGTCTTTAATACTGCTCTTGGGTCTTGTTTATAACGGAATAGCCTGTTTTTATTCAGGGATCCTCAGCTCATATAAATTAATAAAAGAAATTGTGATTGTCAACATAGCGATGGCCCTAATCAATCTGGCGGGAGACTTTCTGCTTGTCCCCATAATTGGTATTAATGGTGCCGCCATATCTTCTGCTGTGATTTATTCGTTGGGCGCTTGCGGATATATGCTCGTAGGGAACAGAATACTTGGCTTGAAAGAGTATAAAGCCCTTATTTTTTTAATTCCTGCGGCGCTCATTTTGCTTGCCAGCATTTTTAAATTCAACATTGTAGCTTCTTCTTTGATCGCGGCTTTTCTATATTATCTATTTTTGACCCGACTTAAGATATTCCGGGTTTCTGACCTTGAATTTCTAGGTCATATCGATATGCCTTTATTTGTCCGTAATGCTTTAATTAAAACATACAAATTTTTGGATAAATCATAGAATTTAATCATTTATGCCTATTTTAATTATATTTTCGCTAATACTGGTAATTACATTACTCCTTAGGGTTGTTCCAATTATGCTTTCTAAAGGCAGCTCGGGTGCAGACCATTGGTTTTGGAAGGCCTATATTGAAAAATATGCTCAAGAGAAGAAATTCCCTCCGGATTTGCCTCAGTATATGCTTGACCTGAAGCAATGGTATCCTCCAATATTTCCGCTTATCATGATACGGCTACCGAAACTGATTCTCAATAAATATGGCTATTATATTCCTATTTTTATAGACTTAGTTAGGGTCTTCTTACTTTTAAGCATACTTTCTCTGCTCTCTAAAGGTAATAAGTCAGCAATTCTTACTTCAGGCATTATCTATGCAACCACCCCCATTCTAGTTTCATATAATATGCAGCTTAATCCCAGAGGCCTTGGGGCATTGTTTTTGGACTGTGTTATTATTCTTGTGGCCGGGTTATATATTTTTGAATGCAGCACTTGGATTTGGTTTATTATTTTAATATTTTCAGGTCTGATTTTGCTCACACACAAGATGACGACACAGTTATTCTGGATTATTTGTATTTTCCTGGGTTTTTATTTTCATGATTGGAAGTTGTTTATGATAATTCCCGGGTCAGTTTTGAGTGCACTACTTTTGAGCCGAGGTTTTTATTGGAAAGTGCTACAGGCTCATTTTGATATTGTTTCGTTCTGGAATAGAAACTGGAAATGGCTTCAAGCTAACCCCGTAAAAGAATCTCCTATTTATGGTGATTTTAATTACGATACCCAAACTAAATTCTATAAGAGGGGAGCTAAAGGCTTTTTGCGGCATCTAAGTTATTTTTTCGGGTATTCACCGGCATTATGGATAACCATAGTTGCTGTCATTCCCGTAGTTTTGCTTAAAATGCTTGAAACCGATAGTCTTATTTCTTTTGCGTATGCTATCTTAAGTTTGACAGTTGTATTTGCCGTATGCACTGTTTTTGTACCCTTTCTAAAATGTCTTGGAGCCGGCTACTACTACCTTTACAACACTGCTCTTTTGTTGGCATTTTTATGGGGTTCTATAATAATGCAGAATCAGAAAAATCCTTTAGCTTGGCTTGCTTGCTTTATTTGTTTAGGATTCAATCTAATTTCTTTATTTCTCTTTTATACTAAGATTGAAGGGGAGGGAAGGAAAGACGTCAATCTTGACAAAATGATAGCTTTTATCAGGACATTGCCTTATGGTCCGATTATTTGCTTACCTCCGCAATGGTATGATGCTGTTGCATATAAGACAAGCTATCCTGTTCTATTCGGAGGGCATGGTTATGGCTTTAAATTATTAGAGCCTACATTTCCAAGAATACTTGAGCCTATCAACACTCTGGTAAACAGGTATGGAGTTAAATATATTCTTACCTTAGAGGGATACCTGACCGAAAAATTTTTGCATGATATTAAATACTTTAAAATAGAGAGTATCGGAAAATGCAGGCTTTTTGTCCTTTGAATACAATAAAATGACAAATCGTATTAAAATTCTTCATCTTATTACTGATTTAGACACAGGGGGGGCTGAAACAATGCTTTATAGGCTTTTATCTAAGTCTAGCCCGGCTTATGAAAATGTTGTAATTTCTATGACTGATAAAGGAATTATCGGGTCACGAGTAGAATCACTAGGGATTAAGGTGCATGCGCTGAATACTCGCAAAGGCATCCCCGACTTATTCGCTTTCTCAAAATTATTACGAATATTACGTAAGGAGAAGCCGCAAGTCCTTCAAACTTGGCTTTATCATGCGGATCTATTTGGCCTGCTTGCCGCAAAAATTGCGAGAATAAAGATAATTGCATGGAATATCCGCTGTTCCTGCGTTGACACCAGAAAATATTCTCTAGGAAAGAGGCTAATACTAAAACTTTTGATAAAGCTATCAAATTTACCTACGGTTGTAATAGCAAATGCAAAGGCAGGGATGGATGTCCACAAGAAAATTGGTTATAGGGCACGCCGTTGGGAAATAATTAATAATGGATTTGACATAGATTTTTTTAATCCCAAGTTTCTTAAGAAAAACGAACTCAAAAAGAAATTTTTTGGTGATGCCAATTTTACATTAATTGGTTCGGTTGCCCGTTTTGATGAGTTAAAGGATCATAAAAATTTATTAAGGGCAATAAAAGTCTTTGTCGATAAATATGCTGCTGCAGATAACGTTAAATTCGCCCTTGTTGGTTCAGGGACTAATGATAATCCGTTTTTGCAGGGATTAATTAAAACAATGGGTACAGAAAGTAAAGTTATGACTTTGGGCGAAAGGAACGATATCCCCGACATAATGTCAAGTTTTGATATTTATTGTTCTTCTTCTTCTAGCGAAGGGTTCCCCAACACTATCGGAGAATCAATGGCTTGCGGCGTGCCCTGTGTCGCTACAGATGCAGGCGATTCCGCATTTTTGATCGATACGACAGGAATTATTGTGCCTATAAAAGATCCCGCAGCTTTAGCTGCTGCATGGCATGAAATGATATCAATCGGTGAGGAGGGCAGGCAAAAGTTAGGGATTCTTGCCAGAAAAAGGATTGAGACCGATTTTTCAATAAGTAAAATTGCACGTCAATATGAAACGTTGTATAGCGATTTGATAAATAACCTTAATAGCTAATTACGCATATGTATTATTTAAACAAAATAGATTCTCTTAAAAATATCTTCGGAAACAATAGTGTTTCCTTGGGAAAAGATTATCTCACTGTGAATAATAAAGAATTCCCTATTATTAACGATGTGATAATAGTTCTGGAACCCTCTAAATTACCAGATGCGGTTAAGAAACGATTATCCTACGGTGCGGAAAATAACACACCCGTATCAGAATTTGCAGAAGATATTCAGTTTACATTCAGCGCGGAATGGAAAAAATACTCTGCCATCTTACCAGAGCATCAGAGTGAATTTAAGGCCTACTTTGACTTAGTTGATTTAGAAAGCTTGAAAAACTCCAGAGTATGTGACCTAGGGTGCGGAATCGGCAGGTGGAGTCATTTCTTGAAAGATAAATGTAAAGAACTTGTTTTAGTTGATTTTTCAGAGTCTATTTTTCTTGCCAGGGAGAATCTACGTGAAGCTGATAATGCGATTTTTCTTATGGCAGACATAAACGGTTTGCCATTAAAAGAGAAATTTGCTGATTTTTTGTTTTGTCTAGGGGTTCTGCACCACCTTCCCGTTAACGCCTTACATGAAGTAAGGAGATTAAAAAAATATTCTTCAACAATATTAGTTTATTTGTATTATTCTTTAGATAACCGCCCTTTTCATTTTCGAATACTACTTTCTTTGATCACTTTTATTCGGCTATCCGTGTCACGCAATAGAAATGAGTTTTTCCGGTCTGCTTTTACGTATTTTGTGGCAAGTTTTATTTATTTCCCCTTAATTAAACTCGGAGAGATCTTCAGTTTTTTTAAAATTTCTCATTTTATTCCTATTTATGACGGGTACCGGAACAAGAGTCTACTAAGGATACGGCAGGATGTTTATGACCGGTTTTTTACTCGCATAGAACAGCGTTTTAGCCGGAAAGATATTATGGGCCTGAGCGACACTTTTGCAGATATTAAAATTTCCGAATATTGGCCATATTGGCATTTTTTATGTAAGGACCCTCTATGAACAAATCCTTGGAGTATAGGCTTTGGATTATTTTTTTCTTCTATACTGCATTTGTATCGCTTTTTATTCAGTTAATATTACTTCCGTATTTTTTTTCTTCATGGCATGCGGGTAATGGTTTATTGACTAGCTCGCTGGATTCGCTAAGTTTTCATAAAAGTGCGGTAGATTTGGCACAAAAAATCCACGTTTATGGCTGGTCTGTTTGGGAGCTACGCCCTAAGGGTCAAAGCCCCGTAGGTGTCGTTGCCGCTATTTATGCGTTAACTACAGCAAAACCCTGGGTACTTATTCCCTTGAGTGCATTTCTTCATGCTACTGCAGCTATTATATTGCTTAAAATGATCCTGCTATTTTTACCTGATTGGAAAAAAGCGATTTGGTGCGTATTGCCATTCGTTTTTTATCCCACGGCGGCCCTCTGGTATGCCCAAATTCATAAAGATGGATATTCCATTTTAGGACTACTGATGATAATTTATGGTTTGATTATTTTGAGCAAGCATATTTTTATCAGGAAGGAATATTTAAAATTAACAAAAGGGTTTTTAATAATTTTATTTGGAACGTTTCTCATATGGTTGGTTAGGCCTTATTTAATGACCTATACCAATATGCTGACGTGTCTTTTTATCTCAATAGTTTTCGGTTTTTTGATCTTTATGTTTTTTAAAAAAAATATTAGGATAAAAACTCTTTCTCTAAATCTTTTTTTATTTATACTTTTGATATTGCTGCTTTCGCCAGAAAATATTTTTAGCTGGACTTTTAAAAAGTTTGAAGGTACCAAAACAATTACGCAAGATTTGACTAAGAGCAATAAGAACATAGCTGGCCCTATAAGCCCTAGCCACGAAACTAAAGGCGCTATACCGACTACTACTACTAATGTGACTGATAAGGCCAGAGCTGGTTTTATAGCAAATAATGTTATTAAAATTAATCTAGCCAGGACTGGTTTTATAATGGCGAATCATGCAGTGGACGCAAAAAGCGCTATCGATAACAATATAAATTTTAATACCTTATCAGATGTCATTTCTTACATCCCACGCGCGCTTCAAATTGTTTTTCTTTCTCCATTTCCTACAGATTGGTTTAAGCAAGGGACTTTTGAATCTAATACTTTAATGCGAAGAATTACAGGCGTTGAAATGCTGGGTGTTTACTTTTCTCTCATATTCTTGCCCTTTGCTGCATTTTATTGGAGAAAACAGATTGAGTTTTGGTTGGTTATTTTATTCTGCACAATTTTATTATTACTTCTTGGATTAATAATAAATAATATTGGAACCCTGTGCCGCTTTCGCTATGGCTTGCTTATGACTATTGTAGCATTGGGCGTAGCAGGGTTTATTAAACTGCTTGAGGTTAAGTCAAAGAAATGAAAATAAAATAATATGTGCGGAATTTGTGGAATAGTTAATAAAAATGTCGATGATGTAACACTTAGGTCGATGTGTAAAAAATTAACTCATCGCGGACCTGATGATGAGGGCATTTATATCAGCCATGGAACAAATGTGTCGGTCGGACTGGGACACAGGCGGCTTAGTATTATTGATCTTTCGATGAATGCGCACCAGCCGATCTCAAATGAAGACGGGACAGCATGGTTAATTATAAACGGAGAAATATATAACTACCAAAAATTAAGAGAACAATTAGAGCTTAAAGGGCACCGATTTCGCTCCAGCAGCGATTCGGAAGTAGTTATTCATCTTTATGAAGATTTCGGAGAAAAATGCCTGCTTCATTTGAGAGGAGCGTTTGCCTTTGCCATATGGGATGAAAAACAAGATAAACTTTTCTTAGCGCGGGATAGGATCGGCAAAAAACCGATCATCTATTATTATGACGGCCAGACCTTTTGTTTTGCGTCAGAGTTTTCGGCATTGCTCGAGTCCGGCTTTGTTAAAAAGGAGATAAACTACGAAGCTATTCATCACTATCTAACTTTTGGTTATGTGCCGGCTCCGAATACAATTTATAAGAAAGTATTTAAACTATTGCCGGCTCATTATTGTAGTTATCAAAATGGCAAGCTTGATTTTACAAAGTATTGGGATCTGGATTATGCTAATAAAATCGTCATTTCGGAAGAAGAGGCTGCTATTGAGCTTATTAAAATTTTAAAGGAGGCGACACGCTTGCGGTTAATTAGCGACGTCCCGCTAGGTGCATTTTTAAGCGGCGGCGTAGACTCGAGCGCTGTTGTGGCTTTAATGAGCCAGTTGACCAACAAAGTAAAAACATTCTCCATAGGATTCGAAGACGAGGATTTTAATGAATTAAAATATGCCAGAAATGTTGCTAAAAAATATGCGACTGACCATAAAGAATTTATTGTGAAACCTAAGGCCTTGGAAATATTGCCGCTTTTGGTTGAGCGCTATGGTGAGCCGTATGCGGATTCTTCAGCAATTCCTACTTACTATGTTTCAAAGGAGACGAGTAAATATGTTAAAGTAGCCTTAAATGGTGACGGAGGCGATGAATCTTTTGCCGGTTACGAACGATATCAGGTTATGAAAATAGCCGAAAAATATAATCGCCTCCCGGCAATTATGCGAAATATAATAACGCAAATGGCTATGCGCGTACTACCTGATTCTGTTAATTTTAAAGATAAGCGCAGAAGGTTAAGGCGTTTTCTTGAGAATATATCAGCGCCTTTTTATTCTCGATATTGCCACTGGGTATCACTAATAGACGATATTTCCAAGAATAGTTTGTACAGCGAAAATTTTAAGATGTGGATTGAAACGGGTGACTGTGCAAACTGGATCCGCGATTTTACTAATTTGCCTCATAATATGGAGCTCGTAGATCGCTTAATGGCAATTGACATCAAGACAAACCTTGCCAATGATCTGGTCGTTAAAATGGATATTGCCAGCATGGCCAATTCCATCGAGACACGCTCGCCTTTCCTAGATCAGGAGGTAATGCAATTTGCGGCAAGATTGCCTGCCAATTTCAAGCTAAAAGGATCAGTAAAAAAATATATCTTAAAAAAAGGCCTTAAGGATCTAGTCCCTCGGGAGAACATGAACCGGCCAAAGATGGGATTTGGCGTACCGGTGGGAAGGTGGTTACGTGGGGAGTTGAAGGGGTATACACAGGAAGTTTTATTATCGAAAAATTCACTTAATCGCGGCTATTTCGACCAAGAAAAGCTTAAATACTACATAAATGAACATATTGACGGAAAAAAAGATCACGGGTACGGAGTGTGGGCATTATTGATGCTCGAACTGTGGCACCAAATATTCATCGATAAGCACTAATTCAAATGGATACCAAAAAACAAAAGAAAATCAAAGTCTTACGCATAATTGCCAGGCTTAACATCGGAGGCCCTGCAATTCATGCAATATTGCTTACCGGGGGAATTGATAAAAACCGGTTCGAGACCGTATTGGTTAGCGGCGTAACTAGCAAAGGTGAAGGAGATATGTTTTACCTAGCAAAAGAGAAGAATGTAAATCCTGTAATTATTCAAGAGTTGGGTCGAAACCTGAATATTCGTAATGATATTATCGCATTTTTTAAAATATACAAGCTCCTTAATAAAGAAAAACCGGATATTATCCATACGCACACAGCCAAGGCCGGCGCCCTGGGACGTCTTGCGGGAATCTTTTACAGATTCTTTTCGTGGAATAAATGCATATTAATACATACATTCCACGGCCACATATTCCATAGCTATTTTGATAACTTAAGCACAAAACTATTTCTTTGGACAGAAAGATTCCTTGCTCGTTTTACAGATACAATAATAACCATATCAAAGCAGCAATATTACGAGATAAAAAATGTATTCAAAGTCAGCTCAAAAGATAACATTGAAGTTATCCCTTTAGGCTTTGATTTAGAGCCGTATCTTAATTCACTCCGGAAAGAGGGTAACTTTAGAAAAGACTTAAAAGTATCTGATAATGAAATACTTGTAGGCATCGTGGGAAGACTTGTGCCTATAAAAAATCACAGGTTATTATTGGAAGCTGCCAGCCAAATTAACGGAGATTTGGCCGGAAGGATAAAATTTATAATAATAGGGGATGGAGAATTAAAAGCTACATTAGTGGATTATGCGAAAGATTTAAGCATGGAAAACCGAGTAATCTTCGCGGGATGGCGCAAAGATCTCTATGAGATTTATCCGGATCTGGACATAGTTGCACTTACTTCATTAAACGAAGGCACTCCAATTTCAGTAATAGAGGCTATGGCGTGCGCTCGTCCTGTTATAGCTTCAGATGTGGGCGGCGTAAAGGATTTAATAGAAGATGGCGTAACAGGAATACTTTTTAGGCGAAATAACTCGAAAGAGCTGTCTAGCGCTATCATCCGCTTAGCTCAAGACGAAATATTAAGGAAAAAAATTGGGGATACGGCAAGAAACAAGGTTCGGGAGATCTATTCTGCAAAGCGGCTGGTCAGAGATATAGAAAATTTATATGAAAACTTAATAAGGGAGCGGGAGGAAAAATGAGAGTACTAATTACCGGGGGAATGGGGTTTATAGGATCGCACTTAGCCGATGAATTATTGAAAAAAGGACATGCGGTTTCCTTAGTCGACAATCTATCAACTGGGAACATCGATAACATAAAAAATATAAAAGATCATAAGAATTTGTCTTTTAAGATCGAGAGCATAATGAATGAAAAGGCAATGCGCACGTTCATAAAGAAATGCGATATGGTCTATCACCTTGCAGCCGCTGTCGGGGTGAAGTATATAATTGACAACCCATTAGAATCAATACAGGTAAACGTTAAAGGAACCGAAATAGTGCTGGAACTGGCTAATGAATACGGCAAGAAGAAAGTGATCATAGCCTCTACCTCGGAAGTCTACGGTAAGAATGTGGATGGGGTGCGGGCTTTCAAGGAAAATGACGACAGGGTCTTGGGGTCAACTACGATTTCACGATGGAGTTACGCATCCACCAAGTCCCTCGATGAATTTTTGGCCCTTGCTTACTACAGAGAAAAAAAATTACCTGTCGTAATAGTGCGGCTATTTAACACGGTCGGCCCTCGTCAGACAGGGCACTACGGCATGGTAGTCCCGCGTTTTATAAAACAGGCGCTAATGAACCACCCATTGACAGTTTATGGGGACGGAAAGCAGACAAGAAGCTTCACATATGTATCAGACGTAGTCAAGGCAATAATCGCACTGGCTGAAAGCAGGAAAGCAGAAGGCGAAATATTCAACATAGGCAACCCTAAGGGAATTACTATAGAGGAATTGGCAAAAAAGATAAAAAAAATGACAAATAGCCAATCAGAAATAGCTTACATTCCATATGAAAAGGCTTATGAAAAAGGCTTTGAAGACATGAGGCACAGAATGCCGAACATAGATAAATTAAAACATTTTATCGGGTTTTCACCCGAAACAGATATAGATGATATATTGACGAAAACAATCGATTATTTTGAAAAATAAGGGATGGTATTAAAAAAATGAAGATACAATTCGTCATTCTGGTCGCATTTTTAATTTCAATAGCTGTATCGTATTTGCTTACCCCTTTGGCGCGAAACATGGCTTTTAAATTCAATGTTCTAGATCGCCCGAATAAAAGGAAGGTCCACATCAAACCGGTACCTTTATTAGGCGGGGTAGCTATTTACATTGCCTTCTTTTCGGCTTTATTGTTTACCACTGCCTTAACTAAGCAAATTCTTGGTTTATTTATCGGAAGCACTATTCTGTTAATTACAGGTATAATCGATGATAGGCAGGGGATGTCGCCGCGAACAAAACTTTTAGCGCAATTAGTAGCAGCGCTTATCGTGACACGGTTAGGCATAAAGACAATATTTTTACCGGATTATTATCTAAACTTTTTTGTTACTTGTTTCTGGATCGTTGGCATAACAAATGCTTTTAACTTGCTGGACAATCTCAACGGCCTTTCGGCCGGCTTAGCGGCTATCTCCGCTATGTTTCTATGCATCTTGGGACTTCATAGCGGCCAAACGGACCTGCCCATTCTGGCCATAGCGCTTACTGGCTCATGTATAGGTTTTCTTCGCTATAACTTTCCGAAAGCAAGTATATTTATGGGTGACGCAGGAAGTATGTTCCTCGGATTTATATTATCGAGTATTGCGGTATTGGGCAATTGGAAGGCTGTCACGGTTCCGTTTTCCCTGTGCATTCCTATCTTGATATTGGCATACCCAATTTTTGATACAACGCTGGTTGTTATAAGCAGGCTCCTGAACAAGAGGCCTATTTATATAGGCGGCAAAGATCATTCTTCGCATCGCCTTGCAATTATAGGATTAAAGCGTCGTAAAGCGGTCCTGTTTATTTTCATAGTGACTTTCTTTTTGGGATTAAGCGGAGTATTGATGTCAAAAGTTGACTATAAGGCCGGTATTATTGTCTTAGCGTCTGTATTTTTAGGCATTCTCATCTTTGGAATAAGACTCGGCACTGTAAATGTTTATAGAAATAACATAAAGAATGGCAAAATGAACTTCATAAATCCTTATGCAAAAGAAAAACTAATTAAAATCTTTAGCGAGATTACAACGTATAGCGTTTATCTCATCCCATTCTGCTTGTCCATTTCAAAAGCGCTTTTGGAAACAGCTATATCGATAGCGATGATAAGTTGGATCATACAAAAACTGTTAAAAAAAGAATATAAGATAAACCATACGCCTCTCAATCTTCCCATAATCGTATTTTTTATGGCCGTATCCCTTTCATTGATCAATACCGAATTTGTCGGGGAAAGTTTGAAAGATTTATTTTTTAAAACAGGGGAGTATGTGTTTCTTTTCTTCATAGTAGTAGATACCATCGATAATAAACAAAAACTAAACAAAGTTTTTATATCTTTGGCCGCTGCAAGTATCGTTGCGGGTTTAGCGGCAGCTTTGCAGCCTATAACTAAATATGACTTTATCCGCTGGAGGCTTAGCTTTATTGAAGGCAAAGTCGCCGGACCATTCGGCATACCAAACACCTTCGCAGCATGGTGTATCACATTGTTGCCTATATGGTTAAGTTTGTTTCTATGTGATATAAAAAACAAAATATTGAAACTTTTTGTAGGCTGTTTAACAATTTTACTTTTAGCGGCGTTTTTTATGAGTAAGGTAAGGGGCGCTCATTTAGCGCTTGCAGGGGCTTTGTTTTTTTTCGTCATACTTAAAGGAAAGAATATTAAATTGATGTTTACAGTTATGATATTACCTATCATAGCCACTTTAATCGCAAACGTCTTTTTCTTATTCAGCATTGCTGCGTACATACAGTATAAAGATAGACTTTCGTGGTGGGGAACAGCGTTAAATATGATACAGACCCATCCTATAATCGGCGTTGGAGCTAATAATTTTATCAGCGTTTTTCCAAAATACAATTTAGATCCGAGTTCAACGCCGGCGTATGCGCACAATTGCTATCTTCAATTGATGGCAGAGTGCGGAATACTTGGATTCTTGATCTTTTCATGGATGATAGTCATATTATTCAAAATGGGGATTGCTAATTACATACGCATTAAAGACACTGTGGAAGGAAGCCTGCTTCTCGGCGTCATGGTAGGCATAGTTGCCATGCTGCTGCACAGTTTTGTAGATACGAATTTGTATTCACTTCAATTAGTAATATTACTATGGTTTCTGATGGGTATTGTCGGTAGTTTTTCAATAATTTACATAGGGCGTCACAAAAGTGCCGCCCTTGATTACAGTGATTAAAAATGCAGATTACAGAAATTATTTACCGACGTAACAATCACTGTAATCTATTTGAAATCGCTGTAATCATAGGCTGGAACGAGTTTCGTGACAGCCTAATAATTTACAGAAAAGGAGGAGGTATTTATGAAAGAACATAGTCTCACAACAAAGCAGAAAGTTGTTTATGACTACGTAAAGAATTATCTCGAAATGAATAAAAGATCTCCTTTCATACGGGAGATACAGGAGGCGTGTCAAATAAACTCCTACAAAGGGGCTGTTGACAAGCTTCTCGCGCTGGAAAAGAAAGGATATATCACTCGAAAGCTCAATAAGCACCGCGGCATAATGCTTAACGGCGCAGAAAATAATTAACATCTAAGCCAATCGGAAGCGATTAAACTTGAAAGCGATAGATAGTATCTTAAAACATTCTATATTTATGATCATAGCCACGGCTTTGGTTAACATCTTTAACCTTCTCTATCAGCTATTTATGGTGAGAAATCTAGATGCAACAAGCTACGGCATATTGAACTCAATCTTCGCCATAATTATGATACTAGGCATACCGGCATTAACCATTCAAATGTCTGTAACAAATTTTGTATCCCGGTATAACGCTAGCGGACAATTTGGAAGCATAAAAGCCATTGCTGCAAAATTACTTAAAAGAATGACTATCTTTGGCGGCTTGTTATTTCTAGTAATATTGATTTTTAGCGGCTCAATTTCGGATTATCTCAAGCTGCCGACTATTACTCCAGTTATAGTAATGGCCCTGGTAATATTCCTATCAATGATCTTGCCTGTTCTTTTCGGTATGCTTCAAGGACTTCAAAAATTTGTCGCATTAGGGGTCAATTATATATTAGTTTCTGCAGCTAAATTAGTTTTAGGTGTTATTTTTATTTCAATGGGTTTTGGTGCCACAGGGGCCTTGGGCGCGCTGGGCACTGCCAGCATGATCATTATTTTCACGGCGCTATATTCGCTAAAAAACATATTTGATAGACACATTGAAGAGGACAAATTTAATCTTGTAGGGCTCTATAAATATCTTATTCCCGTAGGCCTTAGCCAACTCTGTTTTATGGTGCTAACACATTTACACATAGTTTTAGTAAAACATTTTTTTAGCCCGGAAGAAGCTGGAGTTTATTCCGTAGCCTCCATGACAGGGAGAATGATCTTATTCCTGCCTGCCGCAATAGGAATTGTTATGTTCCCAAAAAGCTCGCATCGCCATGCCACAAAAAGCTCTTCGCTTGATATATTGAAAAAATCTCTTTTATTAACCGCGATTATATGTATCTTTGCATCTGCGTTAGCCATATTATTCCCCAATATGCTGATACGGCTATTTTCCGTAAAAAATGCTCCTATGTTTACGCCACTATCGAACCTTTTTGCGATAAGCATGATATTTTTCGCTTTATTAAACATCGTAATTTTTCATAACCTTGCCACGCAAAATCTATTATTTCTGTCATCGCTTGCACTGATCACTATTTTGCAAATAGTGGGTATATTGCTATTTCATGCAAATTTATTTCAAGTACTATACGTAGTGTGTTTAAGCGGCATATCAGTTCTTCTCTTAAGCTTAACTACGATAAAATATAAGGCCGAGTATGCGCAATAATATCAGCAAGATCTCGGTGTTAATACCCGCGTATAACGAAGAAGCGCATATCGCACTGTGCATCGAGGAAACCGTAAATGCGTTTCTCGAATTCGGATATCAATTCGAGATCATAGTAATTGATGATGGGAGCGTTGATGACACATATAAAAAAGCCATCGAAAAGAGCGGGTATTATAAGAATGTTTTTGTGAAGAGAAATATAGTAAACTTTGGAAAGGGGAGGGCCTTAAAAAAAGGTTTTCGCTATACTACGGGCGATTATATCGTTTTCCTGGATGCCGATCTTGACCTGCACCCTAGTCAGGTCAAAATTTTTATTGATTATATGCTGCAAAATAATAATGATGTTATCATAGGCTCAAAAAGGCATCCCGAATCGGAAATCGAATACCCGCCGCACAGAATGATAGTTAGTCTGGTATATTTTATTTTGGTAAAGCTTCTTTTCGGCCTCAGCATTCATGATACGCAAACAGGGCTTAAATTTTTTAAACGGGAAGTTCTTAAAAAAGTATTCCCAAAAGTTTTAGTTAAAAAATTCGCTTACGACTTAGAACTTTTAGTGCTTGCCAATCACTATGGCTATAAAATTGCAGAGGCGCCTGTGAAATTAGGTTTTCAAAGAATGTTGGGTTCTAGGATAGGTTTTAATGCTATTTGGAGCACGTGGTGGGATACAATGGCTGTCTTTTACAGGCTTTATATATTACGATATTATGACAAAGTGCAATAGAAAAGTTTCAATCATAATTCCATTACATAATTTGTGTGACAGATTCAAAAAAGATTTTGCTCATTTTTTGAATTTAGATTACCCGGATTATGAAATTATATCTGTTTACGATAACAGAATAAGCTTTCAACACGAAAGGGTAATATCCATAACTACAAAAAAAGAAAATACAAGCCCGGCTGAAAAAAGAGATCTGGCGATAAAGGCGGCGAGGGGAGAAATTTGCGCATTTATAGACGATGACGCGTACCCTGACAAAGATTGGGTCAAGAACGCCGTTAAATACTTCGATGATGAAAAAGTTGGAGCTGTCGGAGGCCCCGGTCTTACACCTCCTGAAGATAAATTTTTAATGAAGGCTGGCGGGTTATGTTATGAATCCTTTTTGGGAAGCGGGCCTAATCGATATCGCTTTGTCAAAGGCAAAAGCCGGATAGTCGATGATTTTCCAGCATATAACCTTTTTGTCAGAAAATCTGTGCTTGATCAGATAGGCGGGTTTGGCAGCCCTTTTTATGGAGGAGAAGATACGAAATTGTGCGGGGAGATTGTAAAATTTAATAAAAATATTGTCTATAGGCCTGATGTTATCGTATATCATCATAGGCGTCCTTTATTTAGGGCGCACCTGCGGCAAATAGGCAATGTTGGCCTGCATAGAGGTTACTTCGTAAAAAAATATCCAAAAACTTCTAGGAAGCTCGCCTATTTCTTGCCGACATTTTTTGCAATATATTTTTTTATAAGCATGCTATTGTTTATATCACTAAAAGTCGCTTTAATTTTTATTATTCCTGTTATTCCTATGGTATTATTCTTTATTTTTTCATTTGCGGACTGTCTGCGCCTAAGCAAAAGCGTGAGCATGGCATTTGTGGCGGTGTGCGGCATTTCTTTGATGCACATTGTTTATGGAATAAGTTTCGTGAAGGGCCTTTTAACAAAAGATTTAAAGGTATAAAATATGGCCATTGAGTATAATCCAAAGATAAGCTTCATTATACCGACTCTTAATTCGGAAAGAACACTTGAAAAATGCCTCAAAAGCATAGAAGTGCAGAGCTATCCAAAAGAAAAGATCGAAATAGTCATAATAGATGGCGGCTCAACGGATAAAACTCTTGAAATAGTGGCTCATTTTCGCGGCCTATCGCCTGTAACCTATTGCCTAGTGCCTAATCCTTTAAAAACGGGGGAGAGCGGAAAAGCAATAGGGATTGATGCGGCTACAGGCGAATTGCTGGCATTTGTAGACAGCGATAACGTTTTAGTAGGCGAAAATTGGCTGAAAAAAATGGTGCTTCCCCTAAGAGACAATACAATATTCGCATCCGAGGCTTTGAGGTGGGAATATGCAAAAGAAGATTCTACTATAGACCGGTATTGCGCATTGACCGGTATAAATGACCCCATATGCCTCTTTTTGGGGAATTACGACCGTTTGAGCTATTTAACCGGCAAATGGACGGGTTTGAAAGTTGTAAGCGAGATCGACAAGGGGGATTATCTCGAAGTAGTGCTTGATGAAACGAGCGTTCCTACAATGGGTGCAAACGGTTTTTTGCTGCGCAGACACACATTAAAAGAAGTGAATTACACACCTTACTATTTTGACAATGATATCGTATTTGAATTGGTAAAAAAAGGGTTCACTAAAATAGGCAGGCCTAAAATAGGCATTAGGCACTACTTTTGCGATAACACAAAAACATATATGCGAAAACAATGCCGCCGCATCAGGGATTATTTTTATTTCAAACGAAAAAAAATGAGAACATTTGAACATAAGATAAAATCTTTTAAATTCATCAAATTCGTTATTTATACTTTGCTTGTATTTCCGCTCTTACTTCAATCAGCAAGGGGTTTTTATAAAAAAAGAGATCGGGCGTGGTTTTTTCATCCGATAGCATGCTGGGTTACGTTTCTTGTTTATTCGTTTGCGACAATTCAGAACATTATTGATCCCGGAATGTTGAGCAGGGAAAAATGGAGGCAATAATATGAGCTTCTGGAATGATAAAAAAGTCTTAGTAACGGGCGGCCATGGTTTTGTCGGTCTATATTTACTGAATAAACTAAGAGAAAAAGGATGCGACAAAATTATAGCACCCAGGATTGAAGAGTATGACCTAAAACGAGAAGAGAACATTGTAAAGCTATACAAATTCGCAAAGCCGGATATCGTAATACACCTTGCCGCCATGGTGGGCGGTATTGAAGCAAATAGAAAATATCCCGGAATGTTTTTTTATGACAATCTTATAATGGGTATCCAGCTTATAGAGCAGGCAAGATTGTTTGGAATAAAAAAATTTGTGGCGATCGGCACTATCTGCGCGTACCCGAAATTTACGCCTGTGCCCTTTAAAGAAGAAGACCTATGGAACGGATATCCTGAGGAAACGAACGCTCCTTACGGCCTTGCGAAGAAAATGCTTTTAGTGCAGGCCCAGGCATACAGGCAGCAATACGGCTTCAATTGCATCTATTTATTACCCGTAAACATGTACGGTCCTGGCGATAATTTCAACCCTGAAACTTCGCATGTTATTCCGGCGCTTATAAAAAAATGTGTTGAAGCTAAAGAAAAGGGAGAGGATGCTATCGCTGTATGGGGCACAGGCAAGGCATCGAGGGAATTCCTATATGTAGAGGACGCCGCCGAGGGGATAAGCCTGGCTGCCGAAAAATATAACAAGGCCGAGCCGGTTAATATCGGAGCCGGCTTTGAAATAACGATAAAAGACTTAGCTACGCTTATCGCAAAACTGACCGATTTTAAAGGCGAAATCATTTGGGATTCATCAAAACCCGACGGACAACCACGAAGATACCTGGACACATCTCGGGCCGAAAAGGAATTCGGATTTAAGGCGAAAATAGGGTTTGAAGAAGGGCTAAAGAAAACTGTAAACTGGTATATCGAAAAAAGAAACACATGAAAAAAATATTCTCATATTATTGAATGACGGAATGCGGAAGGATTTTTTGTCCATTTATGGCTACCCTTTTAAGACTGCGCCCTATTTACAAGAGCTGCTTAAAAACGCATATGTTTTTTCATCTGCCCGCAGTACCTCTTCATGGACAGGGACCGCTGTGGCTTCGTTGATGTCTGGATTGTGCCCTTCTGACCATGGACATTTTCGCCAATTCCAGGTTTATTCCGGGCCCATGCGGATAAACGAGGATAAAAACTATTATAATTTTTGCATCTCAGGCAATCCATGGCTTGATGGAAAGTTCGGCTTTGCAAGAGGTTGGGATGAGCATTTTATTTCTGATCGTCTATTAGGAGAGAACCTTGTAAGAAGGGC
>Ga0066636_10000026_pt1 | contig 66163 bp, 52 predicted proteins | sample CryGeyCG2014_080_2_FD_62736 | JGI IMG/M metagenome (GOLD analysis project Ga0066636, IMG submission 62736) | Groundwater microbial communities from aquifer - Crystal Geyser CG07_land_8/20/14_0.80 | ecosystem: Environmental > Aquatic > Deep subsurface > Groundwater | place: USA: Utah: Grand...
AGCCGAAGCAGCTTTACGAGCTTCAGGCCAAATTGGACGGACACCAGGTCTACTACAAGGCCGAGGTCGAGGAGTTCTGCAAGGTATTCTACAAACCGCGACAGAATCAAACGCCCGCCGACCACGCCAGGATGAACGCTTGCATCGATCCGGCCGTGAATCGTTACAACGGACTTGAGGAAGAGGTCCGGGAGGAGTTCCGCAAGACGCTGGTCGCTTTCAGGAACCTTTATTCTTTCATGGCGCAGGTGATCCCCTTCCAGGACTCCGATTTGGAAAAGCTGTACTCGTACGTCCGGTTTCTGCTAACCAAACTGCCGAGAGATAACCGGGGACCGATCTACAACTTCGATGATGACGTGGCGCTCAAGTTTTACCGTTTGCAGAAGATCGGTGAGGGCTCAATCGTCATGGAGCCGGGAGCCCGCTACGAGGTATCGGGGCCGACGTCTGTGGGCACCGGCGTCGCTCGAAATGATGAGATCGAGCTGTCCAAGCTCATCGACCTTCTCAACGAGCGGTTCGGAACGGAGTTCAACCCGGCCGACCAATTGTTTTTCGAATCGATACGCGAGGACGCCGTGGCCGACAGCAGCCTCCGTCAGGCCGCGCTCGCCAATACGATGGAAAACTTCGGCTACGTCTTCCGCAAGGCATTGGAGGGCCTTTTTCTCGACCGCATGGATCAAAACGAGGAGATCACGGCGAAGTTCATGAACGAGGATCAATTCCGCGAGGCTGTAAGCCTTCACCTCCTCAAGGAGGTCTACGAGAAGATCCGAGAGGAGCCTGCCTGCCGCGACGCTTGCGGCGCAGGCAGGGCCGAAGCCGCAAATGATAAATGAAGAAATAGCACGGTTTTTCAACGATACCCGAGCGTTTATCCAGCCTGCCCGTCGCGTCCGCGACGCAGACAGGGGCAACCCGAACCTGCGCGATCCCCAGGTCGAGGGATGGTTCCGCACGCGCCAGCACTTTCGGAACAGCTGCGAGCACACCATCCTCCAGATCCCGGTGGGCTGTGGCAAGACCTTCCTTTTGCTGCAATTCTTGAGCGAAAGCGCGAAACGCAAGGCGCGCTGCCTATTTATCACCTTTGCCGAACCGGAAGAGACCGATCCGGCGAAACACCGCTGTCTTTGGCTGGGATTTGCCCGGCATCACGATTGTGAATTTTTTAAAGACCACGCCGGAGAATCTGACCAACGGCGAGTACACCGTCTTTGCGCCCGGAGAGGTGGAAACCGAGCCCGTCTGGAAGCGCATTCACCAGGCCCTGGAAGCGCATGGCCCGGAGCGGCTGGTGATTGATTCCGCCACCTATTTGCGGTATCTTTCGACCGACGAGTACCAGTATCGCAAACAGATTCAGGGGTTGGCCAATCAGCTTTCGGCAAAAAAATGCCTTTCCCTGCTGCTGTTCGAGCCCATCGAACTGGAAAAAGACAATGCTCTGGCCCTATCGGTGGACGGCGTCCTCACCTTACGAAACGACATCTCCGAAAACCGGCTGATGGAGATCCGCACCGTGGAAATCAACAAGATGTGGGGTTCTTCTTTCATGTCGGGCCGGCACCCCCTGCGGATCACCTGCCAGGGCGTCACGGTGTGGCCCCACAGGATCGAAAAGCTCAAGAAATGCGTCTATGAAAAAAAGGAACTAGCTTCCGGCGTCGCTGGGCTGGACCGGTTGCTCATGGGCGGCATCCCCGCGGGCACCTGCACCCTGATTTCGGGCCCAGCCGGCGCGGGCAAAAGCACCTTGGCCGTCCAGTTCCTGACCACTGCGGCGGCGGGCGGGCATAAGGGCGTCATCTACACCTTCGAGGAAGGCCTCGCCTCTATGTTGGAGCGATGCAACGCCCTTTCCATCCCTCTGGAGAAGCGCCTCGAAGACGGCTCGCTCACCGTTCGGAAGATTAATTCCCTGGAGCACTACCCTGACGAATTTTTTGAGGTGTTGCGCGAGGACATGGAGAAAAACGGCGCCGATGTCCTTGTCCTCGACAGTCTGCGCGGTTATAACCTGGCTATGGAAGAGTTCGGCAACGTAATCGCCAACATACAGAACATCATCAACTATGTTCGGCGCAACCGGGCGAGCCTCTTTATTGTCAACGAACAGGAGAAAATCACCGGCGATCTGCAGATCACCGATCTGGGCGTGAGCTATGTCGCCGACAACGTTCTTTTGATCCGCTATGCGGAGGTTTACGGTCAGGTGATAAAGATGATCAATTGCCTCAAGAAACGGCTGGGGAACTATCAGTCCGAACTGCGGGAATTGAAGATCACCGCACAGGGGCTTGAGGTCGGCGACAAACTCGTTCATTTGCGGGGATTGTTGACGGGTGTGCCAACGCACGACACCGCAAAGGAGCAGGCCGCGCCGACCGGGGAGAAGAAGCATGAAAAATAAGAAACCCGTGATCGCTACGGCATTCGCCAATCCGGTTGACCGAAAACTGGTGGCCGACTATCTCTCCGGCCTGGGCTGCGACCTTGTCGAGTTTCCCAAGAACGGCGTCCCCCCGGCCGATCTTTTCATCCTCGACGTTCCGTCGGCCCGCCGCCTGGGCCGGCAAGTAATCGAGCTGAAGAAGAAAACGGATGTTTTTCTTCCTGCGATGATTGTGCTGGGGAGCCGTGATCCTGTCGATCCCTGGCTTGCGGCCGGATTCGACGACGGTCTGCGGCTGCCCTTCACCAAGGCGGAGCTTAAGGCCAACGTGGCGATCCTGCTTCGCCTGCGGCAACAGGCCCAGGACCTGGCGCAATTAGGCGAGGAGAAATACCAGACCATCTTCGAAGCCACCGGCACGGCGACCATTCTTGTGGAAGAGGACGCCACCATCCTCATGGCCAACCGGGAATGCCTGCGAGTCACCGGCTACAGCCCCGGGGAACTTGAGGGCACAAAGTGGACCGCCTATGTCGCCCCTGAAAGTCTGGAAGCTATGTGGAAATATCACGAGGCAAGACGGGAGAATCCGGAGAAGGCGCCGAATCAATACGAAGCCAAGCTGGTAGACAAGGCGGGACAGGTTCGCACCGCCGTTCTCTCCGTCGGCCTGGTGCCGGGAACCCGTCAGAGCATCGTATCCATGGTCGATATTACCGAGCGCAGGGATGCGGAGGAAGCGACCGCACGGATCGCTCGGGAATGGCAAGCCACCTTTGACGCCACCAACGACGCGATCTGGATTCTCGACCGGGAGCAGCGCGTGCTGCGCTCCAACAAGATCGCGGAACAGTTTTTTCAGCGCCCGTGCGACGAGATGATCGGCAAACATTGCTGGGAGATTGTGCATGGCACGGCGCAGCCCATCCCGGAATGTCCCCTCCTGCGTGTGAAAAACAGTTTGCACCGCGAGACCATGGAATTGCAGATCGGCAAGGGGTGGTTTCAAGTTGCTGTGGATCCCATCCTGGATGCGGCGGGCCGGTACAACGGCGCGGTCCACATCGTCAGCGATATCACCGAGCGCGTCCAAGCTCAAATGCAACTTCGCCGGCAAAACGAAAAGTTGGCCCTGCTGCTGGAGATCAGCGCTACGCTGGCCGGGTCCCACGAGACCGGCGAATTGTTCCAGGCTGTCGTGGACGGCGCAGCGAGACTTCTGCCGGCAGGGTCCGCGGCGATTTATCTGTTGAAATACGATTCCCTTCACCTTGCGGCCGCATGGCCTGAACTGCCGCCGGATTTTCCGGAGCCGCTACGCCGGGCGCCTCTCTCTGACCATCCCCATATCCGTCAGGCCGTTTCCACCGGGTCGCCTGTCATTGTGGGCGATACCCATAAAAGCGATCTGGCCGATGCCGAAAAAATGGTGAGTGATCTGCGGGGGCTGCGTTCGCTGCTCTATCTGCCCCTTACGCACCAGGGGCAGCCGTTCGGCGTGCTGATCGCAGGCAGCGTAGACAGCCCACACCGCTTTTCCGATGACGAGGTCGCCATTTTCCGCACCCTATCCAGCCAGATTTCGCTGGAGGTTGAGGAAGTGCGCCTTCTTGAGGAAAATCAACGCCAATTCACCGAGCTTAAGAACCTGATAGAACAGCAACGCCAAACGGAGAAATCATTGCGGGAAAGTGAGGCCCTGTTTCGCAACCTGTTTCAAAAACACGTCGCGGTGAAACTGGTGATCGATCCGGACGACGGCCGGATCATGGATGCCAACGAAGCCGCCGCAAAATTCTACGGCTGGCCCCAGGAAGAGCTGCGCCGGATGAAACTATCGGATATCAATACGCTTTCACCCGTGCAGGTGAAGGCCGAGATGGAGAAGGTGCGGGCGCAGGAACGGGTCTATTTTGAATTCAAACACCGCCGGGCGGATGGTTCGGTTAGGGATGTAGCAGTCTACAGCTCCAAAATCGAATCCGAGGGCAAAGACTTGCTGCACTCAATCATCCACGATATCACCGAGCGCAAGCGGGTGGAGGCGGAGCGGGAACGGCTTACCACGGCTATCGAGTATGCTGGTGAGGTCGTCTTCATCACCGATCCCGACGGAACGATTCAGTATGTCAATCCGGCCTTTACTGCCGTGACCGGCTATAGCCGGGAGGAAGCCGCCGGACAAAATCCACGGCTGCTCAAGAGCGGAAAGCAGGGCCAGGACTTTTACCAGGACCTCTGGGGGACCATCACCGGGGGGCGCGTCTGGCAAGGCCGCATTGTCAACAAGCGCAAGGACGGGACACTCTACACGGAAACGGCCACCATTTCGCCGGTCAAGGACGGCTCCGGCCGGATCATCAGCTTCGTGGCGATCAAACGGGACATCACTGAACACCTGCGGACCGAAGATGAACGGGCCAAACTTCAGGATCAATTGCAGCAGGCGCAGAAGATGGAGTCCATCGGTCGCTTGGCCGGGGGGGTGGCCCACGACTTCAACAACATGCTGAGCATCATTCTTGGGTACGGAGACATGGTTCACCAGAAGCTCCATCCGGGTGACCCCTTAAGGGAAGAAGTAGAAGAAATTTTGAAAGCGGGCCGGCGCTCGGCCGACCTGACGCGCCAGCTCCTGGCCTTCAGCCGGAAACAGACCCTTCAACCCGAGGTGCTGAACCTCAACGATGTTGTCCGCAACATTGAGAAGATGTTGCGCCGGCTGATCGGAGAAGACATCGCTCTGGAACTTTTACTTTCAAGGGATCTGTCTCACGTGAAGGTTGATCCGGGGCAAATTGAGCAGGTGATCATGAATCTGGCGGTCAATGCCCGCGACGCCATGCCCATAGGTGGGAAACTGCTCATCGAAACCACCGAGGCTGAACTGGATGAGGCGTACGCGGAAAGACACGCGGGCGTCGCCCCGGGTAAGTATGTCATGCTCGCCGTAACCGACACGGGATGCGGCATTGACAAGGAAGTCCTGACTCAAATCTTCGATCCGTTCTTCACCACCAAGGAAAAAGAGAAAGGCACGGGCCTGGGGCTTGCCACGGTATACGGTATCGTCAAGCAGTCCGGCGGGAACATCTGGGCCTATTCCGAGCCCGGACAAGGCGCGACATTCAAGATATACCTTCCGGTCACAGGCGATCAGCCTGTGGCTATCGCGGGAGAAGTAGCTCAAGAAGAATCTTCCGGCGGTGGTCAACGCATCCTGGTGGTTGAGGACGAGGCGGCTCTGCGGGGGCTTTTGGAGGCGATTCTTTCCAGATCGGGCTACAAGGTGACGCTTGCGGCAAACGGCGGCGAGGCCTTGCTGCTGGTGGAAGAGAAGGGTTTGAAACCCGACCTGGTCATCACGGACGTGGTCATGCCGGGCATGAGCGGCTCGGTGCTGTCGGAGCGACTTCGGCGAAAGCAGCCCGACCTCAAGGTGCTCTTCATGTCCGGTTATACCGACAACGCCATCGTTCACCACGGAGTCCTCGATCAAGGAACACCCTTCATCCAAAAACCGTTCACCCTTCGTGACATTGCCGAAAAGGTCCGTGCAGTGCTGCGGGGAGGGGCAGGAAGTCCCCGATGAGGGATGAGTTATCCGGGGAGTAACGACGAACAACCGTTTTAGGCATCGTCTCCAACCTATCGGGTTAGGGATACATGAAAATCGGAGTTGACGCCGCTTCCGGCCCACCGGGGGCCACATGCTCTTTGATAGCTCATTGAATCATAACGGTTTTCGGTTAACAGCCGGAGAACGAGAACGATTATGAGAAGGGTTGCACACGGGGAGCCAAAATTCAATCCGCTGATTTCAGCGGTTCTTATTTAACGCAAGACCCCGTGGGATCCGATCTTATGATTTGGCCCCTCGGGGTCTCGTCGTTTCAGGCGTGTCCTCGTTTACTTACGCCCGCCCTCACATTTGCCCTGATTCCCTGCCTGCCGAAGGCTCGGCGCAGGCCCACGGAACCGTGCTTCCGGTCTGGTTCTATGTGTCGGGGGATCGCTGGACCGGAGGCTTCAAAAAGCTATCTGGCGGAGTTTGGCGCTGAAACCTCGGTAGCTGGCCGCTATCTAAAGCCATGTACGTAGCAGATTCCCAGTATTCCAGCAGTTTGTCCTTGACTGGAATGAACAGGTTGCGTATACTTATGTCTGGTTTCGTTGGCATACATAGGCAGTGACTCCAAGAAATGACCTGCCTGCGTCGCAACCGCGGCGGGCGGGAGAAGAGGATTGAAATGGTGGCTTCCGAACGCTGGGTTGGCGTCATCGACGTGGCCGCCCACCTTGGGGTGGCCAAGGACTCGGTCTACAGATGGATCGATGAACGGGGGCTCCCTGCTCACCGTGTGGGACGGCTCTTTCGTTTCAAGTTATCCGAAATAGACGAGTGGGTGCGCCAAGACAACGGGCAGGCGATGCCGACACGCAGGCTCAGTTCGCGGGTCTTTCCGACGAATTCGATCCGAATATCCGCCGGCAGAGCGAGATCGCCGCAGAAGACAAGGTCATCGAAGCGCTGGTCGCGGAGGGCTTCCCCCAGGACCGCATCGAGCGGGTCGGCCATCTGAAGTTGGGGTTCGACATCCGCGCCCACAAGATCGCAGATGTCGCCACCGGCGAGGTCTTCGTCAAAAGAGTCTAGGTCAAAGGACGCCTGCGGGGGCAGCCGGTAAGGCTTACCACAAACAAGTGGTACAAGGCCCAGCAACTGGCCGAGACCTACTGGCTATATGTGGTTTGGGGCCCTTTGAGCGATTCACCTGAGCTTGTGCGTATCCATAATCCTGTTGCCAAGCTCGACCACGCCAAACGGGAGATCGCGGCCGCGAGGTTTTATGAGATTTCGGCCGAGGCTGTACAAGAGGCGGCGCTTCATGAAGGAGGTCCTTTCTGATGGCAGGACATCGGAAGACAATTTTTATCAGCAGCGTCCAGAAGGAACTCCAGGCGGAGCGACGGGCCATAAAGGATTTCGTGAGAAATGACCCCCTGCTCCGACGTTTCTTTGATGTCTTTCTGTTTGAGGACCTGCCCGCCCAGGATCGAAGATCCGATGCGGTTTATTTGCATGAAGCCGGGCGGTGCGATGTCTATGTGGGTCTATTCGGCGACGAATATGGACTTGAAAGCACCGACGGTCTCTCCCCAACCGAACTCGAATTCGACAAGGCAACCGCTGATGGCAAGCCGCGGCTGATCTTCGTCAAGGCGGGAGACGACAAGGCGCGGCATCCCAAGATGCTGAAACTGATCGGCAAGGCGGGTTCACAGCTTATTCGCCGGCGCTTCGCCGATACCCATGATCTGACCGCCGCTCTCTATGCCGCCCTCGTGGAGCACATGGAACACTCAGGTGATCTGAGAACGATGCCCTTTGACGCTTCCACCTGCAACCGGGCGACTTTGGACGATCTTTCATCGGCAAAAATTAAGTCGTTTCTTGCCGCGGCAAGGCGGGAACGAAATTATCCCCTGCCGGCAAATATCAGCCGCGATAAGGCGCTTACTCATTTAAATCTTTTGGATCATGGCAGACCGACGAATGCGGCGGTCCTTTTATTCGGCAGAGACCCGCAGCGTTTTCTGATCACATCGGAAGTGAAATGCCTTCATTTCCACGGCACCCGGGTTCAAAAGCCCATTCCCTCCTATCAGATATACAAGGGCACGGTGTTCGAGCTGGTGGATCAGGCTCTGGACTTTGTCCTTTCCAAAATCAACCGTCGCGTCGGCACCCGGGCGTACAGCGTTCAGGCCCCCGTAGCATATGAACTGCCCCTTGAGGCGGTAAGGGAAGCCATCGTCAATGCCGTGGCTCATCGGGATTACACGAGCAATGCCAGCGTTCAGGTCATGCTTTTCGCCGACCGTCTGGAGGTGTGGAACCCCGGCGAGTTGCCGTCGCCGCTCACCCCGGAATTGCTACGATTGCCACATGCTTCCATCCCGCGCAATCCGCTTGTAGCCGAGCCTTTATACCTTGCCCGCTACATCGAGAAGGCAGGAAGCGGCACTCTTGATATGATCGAGCGCTGCAGGAACATCAGCCTTCCGGAACCGGACTTCGAGCAACGGGCCGGCCAGTGGACGGTGACCCTGTGGCGAGACTGGCTGACGGCGGAAGCACTTTCCAGATTTAACTTAAATGAGCGGCAGTCGATGGCTATCGCATATATTAAAATCCACGGGAAGATTTCCAACGCGGAGTATCAACAAGTGACGCATGCCATTAAAAAGACCGCCACTCGCGATCTCAATGCATTGAAAGAAAGAGGTTTGATCGAGCAAAAAGGCAGCCGGGGTCCAGGAGTTCATTATGTTCTCGCCAGAAAAGGGGACATAATGGGGACAATGGGGACATGAGCAACGCTATTGTTAAAAGGGACATAATAGGGACAATGGGGACATTTCCCAAATCGCGGCATCAGAAGATCGAAATCCATGACAAATCATTCTGATAAAGCACCTCGCTCCAACTTACTCCTCTGCCAGACGGAAGAAGGCGGCACGCGCATCCAAGTTCGGCAGGAGAATGAGACGGTCTGGCTGACACAGAAGATGATGGCCGAGCTGTTTCAAAAAGATGTCCGCACCATCAATGAACATATCCGCACCATCTTCGATGAGGGGGAACTCAAACCGGGTAAAATCTCACCGAGGCACCCAGTTTCGCATCTGGGCCACCGAGCGACTGCGGGAATATATCATCAAGGGGTTCACCCTGGATGACGAGCGGCTCAAGCAGGCAGGCGGCCGGAAGTTGGCCTGCCACACGTTGAGTTCGAGATGTTCGAACCGAAGGCGGACAAGGATGTGCATGACGGCACTGTAACCCGGAAGTTTATGGAGATCCATGTGAAACACGACGAAGCTGAAACGTCATAAAAAGATTTAGATGACCGAATCGTTTACCGGTTGCTCAAGGGTGTTTTAAATGCCCTTCAAAATCAAGATGTATTGGATCCTTTGGATTTTCTTGGGTTTGATCCTTGTAGGAAGTTGGGGAGAGTTTTCTTTTGCAAAGATTTACAAATACCGGGATCCAAGCGGAAACTGGCATTACACGGATACACCCACCGATGAACAAAGAGCTGAAGAAGGTGAAGGCAACAAAAGCGAATTTCATCCGATCAGTTGGGATCTCAATCGATACCTCGAAGAAAAATTGCGCCCGAGAAATTCACTGGAAAAAGCCAGAAATTTTACGGTCACGATTCAAACCCCCATCGGGCTGGGTTCCGGATTTTTCATCGATGAAAACGGTTCCATCATCACCAATCGGCATGTCTTCGAGGGAGATAAGAATCAAATTGCGGCCGCGAGTCAGGTTTTCAAGGTCGAAACGGCCCGATTGGAGCAATTTAGAAAAGAATTATTTTTGTTTGCCGTCAATTTGGTCCAATACGAGGGGCTCGGTGAGGATCCGCAAATGGCTCACAGCCTGAAAAATCAGGATTTGGATTCTTTTATAAGGCTGTACAAGGAAATCAACCGAAAAGACACCGCTCATAAAATCAACTCGGAACGTTTCGACAAGCTGATGGAGGATTATCATCAAAAGCAGGAAAAACTCGATAAACTGAAAGAATATCTTCAAAATGCAGAAATTCAAGCCGACAACCCGCCGGGTTATGTGACCGTCATCCTGGCCGATAATACGCCTTTCGAGGCAAAATTCGTCACAAAAAGCCCTGATCACGATCTGGCCTTGTTCCAATTGTCCGGGTATAAAACGCCGATGCCGAAATTTGGAGATGTTCTCAGTCTTCCGGCGGGGTCTCGCGTTTATGCCATCGGAAGCCCCTTGGGCTTGAGCCATTCGGTCTCCGAAGGAATCTTTTCAGCCTTAAGAAGAGACGAGCACGGCGCATGGATCATCCAAAGCACGGCCAAGGTCAACAAAGGCAACAGCGGCGGGCCGCTGGTCGATGAACAAGGCAGGGTTTTGGGGGTCAATACGGCAAAAATGATGCGTCCGGGGGTGGAAGGCATCAGTTTTTCCATTTCCATCCACACGATCATGGAAGCGTTTAAAAGAGACCTGAAATAGATTGGCATAGGCTTGTAAGAGACATCAAATTGGATAGGAAAATCGATGGAAAAACTGCCTGAGAGATGCGTCGTATGCGGAAACGACACGGGTTCGGTTTTGATGCGGCACAATCCATGGCGGGTTCTGGCCTGCACCCGATGCGGTCTCGGGGTTCTCGACCCATGTCCTTCCGAAGACGATCTTCAAAAACTCTACGAAGCCGATTATTTTTTAAGCCAATACGACGGTGGCCTGGATCCGTCATCCGCGGAGTTTCAAAAGCGGATTCAAAGCGAGGATCACCGGGTTCGATTCATTCAGATCCCTATCCTCCGATGGGTGGCCCGTCCCATCGCGAAATTATATTCGGGGACGAGCATCGCCGTCATCGCCCGGCGAAAGACCCCTTTGGTATGAAAGGATAAAGATATGATCATCGATTTTCACACGCACCTTTTCCCGGAAGAGATCCGGAACGACCGAGAGCGCTTTTTCGATGGCGAGCCGGCGTTTCAACTCCTTTATAAATCCCGTTTATCCCGGCTTGTCGGGATGGATGACATACTGAAGGCCATGGATGAAGATGGAGTCGCAGTCTCCGTGATATTTGGCTTTCCCTGGAAAAACCTTGAGACCGCAAGGCGCCACAACGACTACATCATGGAAGCCGTCTCGAAGCACCCGGATCGGCTGGTCGGCTTGTGCTGCCTGGAAACGATTTCGGATCCGTCCGGGCAGGAAGTGCGGCGCTGTCTGGACGGAGGACTTTCCGGCGTGGGGGAGATCGCCTTTTACGATTCCGGTCTTGACGAAAAGGCTTTGGAAAGCCTCAATTCAGCCATGAAGATCTGTAAAAACCGGGATATGCCGATGCTGCTCCATGTCAACGAACCCATCGGACATGCGTATGCGGGAAAAACAAAGATAACGCTTGCCCAGATCGAGACGCTTGTCCGGCGATACCCTCAAAACAGGATTGTGCTGGCTCATTGGGGCGGCGGAATCTTCTTTTTTCACCTTTTGAAAAAAGAAATCAAGGAAGCGCTCAAAAACGTCTTTTTCGACACCGCCGCTTCCCCTTTCCTATACGATCCCAAAATCTATCGGGTGGCATCCGACATCATCGGGCCTGAAAAAATACTTTTCGGAAGCGATTTTCCCCTCATCCGGCCCAAAAGGGGCTTGCAGGAAATGGAAACGGCGGGATTGAACCCGGAAGAAATCGCCCGGATTCAAGGGCAAAATGCGGCCGGGCTTTTGAAACTAAACCTTTGAATCCAGTTTCTTGATCAGGTCTTGGATTTTTTCCCGATGCTCCCAGGGGACCATGAGACGGCGCAAGGGGCGATTGGGTATGACACCGCACCGGGGAGCCGATGGCCGGGTGAGATCTTTCCGATAAGCGCCATCGGATTCCGCAAGTTCCAAAAATACATCCGATAAGTTGCCCGAAAATCCTTTGACGTCCAGGTGTTCGATATACTGCATCAAGACATGGGCAACGGTTAAGACAAAGGGATTCATGGTGGCATGCCCCAAATCCTGGCATGAGACTTCCGAGACCATGGATCGACACATGAAGGGCCGAAAGGCATAGATCGTGCATTTCCCTTCCTCCAGCAAGGGGCATATGCCCCAGTCCGGATTCCCCTCTTCGTCGGGCACGTCCTCTCCTGAATCGAGGAGATCGGCTATCTGGTTTAGGGTGAGAGTGGGTTGAAACCGGGGTAGGCCTTTCAGGCCGATAATACGGTCAAAAAGGCCCCCGGTTGCTGAAGCATCCAGGTTCTGGAGGATCCACTCCCCTTCCAGAGCGGTCATCACCACATTTCGGGTGCAGCATGCCGCGCATCCTTTTTCACAGGCCAAGGGATTGGCTGTATGAACCCGTCGAAGAGCCGATAAATTCGTTGCAGTTGCATCAGTCGCTCATTCATGGACGGGTTCAAGCTCCTTTTAGGGTTTTTTGCCGGATCATCAAAGGGGATGGCTTCGTAAAAAGTCCAATTTCTGCGTTGTGCTTCATCCCGTTGCGATTTCGACGTACGATAAGTATGCCTCATCACACGGGATTCTCGACGCCTTGAACTTGAACTTTTTACTTTGCCATCTGATTTTCGACTTTTTACGAGTTTATCAAAGGGGAAAAAGGGTCAAAAAGTTTCCAAATGGAAACCGATAATTTCCAGACGGAAACATGGCGGTGTGTTTTGCGATGCTCTTGGCTTTTCTTTGGGAGTTTCCGATAAATCCAAATCATAATTAAGATTATGATATCACTGACTATTATTATCAATAAAATTTTTTGGAGTCTATTTTAATGTTTTAGGCATGGTATTTGCTTACTCTTATTAACACGTGCATTTCTTCATTTTCATTTTCTCCTTAACGGCTGGCCAAATTGACCGGCCGTTTTTATTTTGTACCCCCGATCTCTTCCTTGACCAAGGTGCTGTAGAAGGAATCCGGAAAATCGGCAAGGATTTGTTTGAATTTTTCGGACCTGGCTTCGGCGTTCCCCGCTTTTCCGGACAGAGTTGCCAGAATAAAGAGGGCTTCGTCTTTCAGTAAAGATGCATCCCCCGAGGCGACCTGTTTGAAGTACTTGGCCGCCTGATCGGGCTGTTGCTTTTTCAAATAGGCATGGCCGATGCTGCTTAAAATGACATTTCTCAACAACGGGTGGTCCTTGTAATCATCGAGGGCATCCTGATAAGCAGTGATTGCGCTTTCCAGATCGCCGCCTTGAAAACAGAGGTTGGCATACAAAACCCGTCCCATTTTCCCGGAGCCGGTGCCCGGATATTCTTTGAAAAATGCCGCCAGCATCTCCTTTATCTTACCCGGCTTCTCACCAGAAGCAGCGCTTTCATCGACCTGACGATAGGTCGCCATGATCTTTCCAAAAGCCTCGATCGCTTTTTTTTCCCTTATATTCCGGTAATACATCCACCCGGAAACGGCCGCGGCAACGAAAATCAAGGCGGCCGCGCCCCAAAAAAACCGATCCTTGTTTTGAAGAATCCATTGAAGCATCCGGGCTGAAAAGGTGAGGAATTCGTCCGATTCTTTCAAAAGCTCTTTTCGGGTGATCTTCTTCTTTACCATATATCCTCCGGCCAACCGGTATATTCTATGATTTTGAGGCTTCCCGCTAAAAAACGCGTGGTTTCCTTCCACCCCGCCTTTGAAGGCTGAGATTGCGCGAAGCATGCCGATCAAACGGCTTTACAAACCTTTCGGCATTCTATATATTTTGTTTCATGCCTCATAGGACATTCCGAAGGTTGGGGCAATAGAAAAGAGACTCTCCTGGGCGTGTCTACCTTTCCATTCGTACCCGCAGCCCCGATATTGGGGTGTGACTTGCTTTTTTCCAGGAGGTGATTATCGTGACAGGTATGAAAACAAGATACGAAAAAATGCCTGACCCTAAAGAGCTTGAAAAAGAAATCGGTGATTTTTTAACCAAGAAGTTCGGGGACTCTGTGAAGATTGCCGGTCCTATCATCTTTTCCCAGGAGCTTCCTTTTGAAAGTGAAAAACCCGGTCCGGGCAAAAAGAAGAAAAAGATCAACTTTAATCTTAAACCCGAAGACCTGATCGACTACCTGGATCGATATATCGTCAAACAGGACAGCGCCAAGGCTATCCTTGCCACCAAGATTTGCACCCATTTCAACCGGATCAAGCGGTCGCAAAACGGCGATGGCGACATCAGTGACATGGTGGGAAGCATCAAGAACAACGTCCTGATGATCGGGCCCACCGGTGTGGGAAAAACCTACATGGTGAAGTTGATCGCCAAGAAAATCGGGGTGCCGTTTGTAAAAGGGGACGCCACCAAGTTCAGCGAAACCGGATATGTGGGCGGAGACGTGGAAGATCTGGTGAGGGATCTGGTTCGCGAAGCGGATGGGGATATCGAGCTGGCCCAGCACGGAATCATTTACATCGATGAAATCGACAAGATCGCCTCGAGTCGCTACATCATCGGCGCTGACGTATCCCGGAGCGGGGTCCAGCGGGCCCTGCTCAAGCCGCTGGAAGAGACCGAGGTCGATCTGAAGGTGCCCCATGACCCCATCTCTATGATCCAGGAGATCGATCGCTTTCGCAAGACCGGGAAACGCGATAAGCGCGGCGTCAATACGAGAAATATCCTGTTCATCGTCAGCGGTGCCTTTACGGATCTGTCGGAAATTATTAGAAAGCGAATGATCGACCAGAAAATAGGTTTCGGCGCCAAGATCCAAAGCGGTAAAGACCAGGTGGATATCCTCAAACATGTTAAATCGGAGGACCTCATCGCCTTTGGGTTCGAAACCGAATTCGTCGGCCGTCTCCCGGTAAGAGCGGTCTTCGAGCATCTGACCGATGCGGACCTTTTCGACATCCTGAAAAATCCCAATAATCCCATCATGTTGGGGAAAAAATTCGATTTTGCCGCTTACGGCATCGACATTCGTTTCGAGGAAGGCCTTCTTGCCCGCCTGGCCAAACTGGCATTTCAAGAAAACACAGGAGCCCGGGGGTTGGTCAGCGCGGTGGAAAAAGCGCTTTTGTTGTTCGAACGACAACTTCCCTCCACCCAGGTGCGGCATTTTCCAGCGACGTCTGCCATCCTTGAAGAGCCGCAAAAGGTCCTTGAGGACCTTGTCGACCCTGAAAACCGAGAAAATGTGCTGAAAACCCACGAGGTGCTATTCCAGGCAGAGAGGGAGCACATTAAGGCTTATTGTTTTGCCAACCGGAAGGAACTGTCCGAAAAGTACAATCTGACCCTTTCCACATCCCGCATCGACAATATCGCCACCTGCTATTGCAAGAACATCATGGACGTGGGGAGCGCCGTAGAGAAGATCAAGTCTTCCTATGATGAGATCAAAAAGATAGAGCTTTACTTTTACAAGAGCCACGATATCAACATTGTTTTGGAAGAAGACGCCGTTGATTACATTATCGAACAATTGATCAACACCCCGCTTGATATCAAGGCCTTTTATAAAAAGCTGACGACGGATTTCCAACTGGGACTCAAGCTGGTCAGAGAAAAGACCGGGAAAAACCGGTTTTTCATCACCCGTGAAGCGCTGATGAATCCGGAAACCCATATCAGCACCCTTATCAAGGATGAACTCAAGCTGGTCAGCAACGATCGGACTCCCTGAGACGATGGCCCCCCTCCGGTGCCATAAGGATCCTGCCAAAAGACGGGTTAATATAAAAAGCACTTCATCATGATCGGCATATCCAAATTATATTGCAATACGGTGGAGCCCTCCGATGCGCTGCGCTATGGCAGAGACTCCTCCCGCCTCCCGTCCCACTTGTTGCAATTTTCTAAAGACAAACAACCGGTGGTGGTCTGGAATGTCACCCGGCAGTGTAATTTGAGTTGCATTCACTGCTATGCCCATGCCAAGCATACGATCACCGAAAACGAGCTGACCCTGGAAGAAAGCCAGCGGATCATGGACGATCTGGCCCGGTTCGGCGTGCCGGTGCTCCTTTTTTCCGGCGGCGAGCCTCTGGTTCGAAAAGACCTTCCGGACTTAGCCGCCTATGCGGTTGAAAAGGGGATGCGGGCGGTGATTTCAACCAATGGCACCCTGATCACGCGGGACATGGCCCGTATCCTTCAAGAGATCGGGCTTTCATACGTGGGGATCAGCCTGGACGGCATGGAAGCGGTTAATGATCGTTTCAGGGGGATGACCGGAGCGTTTCAAATGGCCTTGGAAGGGATCCGGAACTGCCAGGAAGCAGGCATCAAGGTAGGATTACGCTTTACCATCAACAAGTTCAATGTACAAGAGATCCCTAAGATATTCGCCCTCCTCGAAGAGATGGATATACCCAGGGTTTGCTTTTACCACCTGGTTTACGCCGGCCGCGGATCTAAGCTCGTGGAAGAAGATCTTTCACACAAGGAATCCCGGGAGGCGGTGGACCTGATCATGAATCTGACCCGGGATCTTCACGATCGGGGAAAACCCAAAGAGGTTCTCACCGTGGATAACCATGCAGACGGACCCTATCTCTACCTGCGTTTGCTGAAAGAAAACCCGAAACGGGCGGCAGACGTCCTTAAGCTTTTGAAAATGAATGAGGGGAACAATTCCGGCAGGGGGATTGGGTGTATCAGCTGGAACGGAGAGGTCCACGCCGACCAATTCTGGCGGCATTACAGCTTTGGAAATGTCAAGGAGCGCCCCTTTTCACAGATCTGGACGGATCTTTCGAATCCACTGATGCAAAAATTGAAAGAGAAGAAAAAGCACATGACGGGACGGTGCGCCAAATGCCGCTGGCTTGACATTTGCGGAGGCAACTTCAGGGTGAGGGCCGAAGCCTTGACCGGCGACGTGTGGGCCCCGGACCCGGCCTGCTATCTTACCGACGAAGAGATCGCTTGAGCGTTTCCAATTTGGAAACCCTTCGGATCGCACAACCTATGCTAAAAGTGGCTTCTTTTCCATTACAAAGTCTCATGAAACCTTTTAACCCTCAACTCGTTTAAAAAGGAAAAACAGATGTTGTTTCCCGATTACAGGCCCAGGCGGTTGCGACAAAATCCGGCGTTTCGGCGGATGATCCGCGAAACCCGTCTCAGTGTCGATGATTTCATCCTTCCCCTTTTCGCCGCGCACGGTAAAGGAGTTAAAGAACCGATTTCTTCCATGCCCGGCCAGTATCATCTGTCTTGCGACAACCTGGTCAAGGTCGCCAAGGAGGCGTTGGATATAGGGATTCCGGCCATTTTACTTTTCGGCATCCCTCAGAAAAAGGACGCCCTGGGCACCGAGGCCTATTCCAAAGACGGCATCGTCCAGAAAGCAGTTCAGGCCGTCAAGGACAAGGTTTCCGGAATAGCGGTGATCACCGATGTCTGCCTATGCCAGTACACGGATCATGGACATTGCGGGATCTTAAACGGAAAAACGGTGGACAACGATGCGTCCCTGGAGCTTTTAGCCAAGGTTGCGCTTTCCCATGCCAAGGCCGGCTCCGACATGGTGGCGCCTTCCGACATGATGGACGGCAGGGTGGCGGAGATACGGAATACCCTTGACGAGGATGGATTTGAACATATTCCCATCATGTCCTACGCGGCCAAGTACTGCTCGGCCTACTATGGCCCATTCCGACAAGCGGCCGGTTCAGCCCCCAAGTTCGGAGATCGACAAACCTACCAGATGGATCCGGCCAATGCCCTGGAAGCCATCCGGGAGGTAACCATGGACATCGAAGAAGGGGCGGACATCATTATGGTCAAGCCCGCCCTGGCCTACCTGGACATCATCTGCCGGGTCCGCGAAGAGATCGATCTCCCTGTCGCCGCTTATAACGTCAGCGGCGAATATGCTATGATCAAAGCGGCCGACAAATTGGGAGTTCTCGACGGCAAAAAGGTGATGATGGAAACCCTGACGGCCATTAAACGAGCCGGCGCCGACATGATCCTCACCTACTTCGCCATGGAGGCCGCAAAGGTGCTTCAGGAGTAATTGTGCGTTGAAAGAGACAAACGGCATGACTGCAAACTCCCACCATCTGTCGGCCGGTCACGACCCTGGAAAAGCTCACCAGGATATGGGGTCCGGCCCGCGATTGGTGGCGTGGGAGATCACGCGCAATTGCAACCTCGCCTGCGTCCATTGCCGGGCGTCGGCCACCTCCGGGCCTTACAGCGGTGAGCTTGACACCGATGCCGCCCTCACGTTGGTAAACCAGATCGCCCGGACAGGAAGCCCCATCGTCATTTTAACGGGCGGAGAACCCCTTTTACGGAAAGACATTTTCGAGATCGCCGCTTATGGGACGAAAAAAGGGTTACGGATGGTCATGGCTCCCAACGGGACCCTCGTCACTGAGGAAATTGCCCGGAAACTATCCGACTCCGGTATTAAACGGGTCAGCATCAGCCTGGATGGAGCATCTGCCGAAACCCACGACCGGTTCAGGGGGGTCGAGGGGGCATTCCAGGGGGCCCTGAGAGGTATCCGCCATATCCGGTCGGCGGGAATCGAGTTTCAAATCAACACCACCATCACCCAGATAAACCTCGACCAGATTCCCAAAATCCAGGACCTGGCTGTCGAACTAGGAGCGGTGGCGCACCATATTTTCCTGCTGGTTCCCACCGGCCGAGGAAAATACATCGTGGATCGGGCCATCAGCGCCGACCAATACGAATCCACCCTGAACTGGTTTTATGACCAGCGGAGCCGAACCCCCCTGCAACTCAAAGCCACCTGCGCACCCCATTACTATAGGATCTTGAGGCAACGCGCCAAACAGGACGGAATCTCGGTGACTTTCCAGACCCATGGCCTCGACGCCGTCACCCGGGGATGTCTGGGCGGAGTAGGATTTTGCTTCATCTCCCACCAAGGCATTGTCCAACCCTGCGGATTTCTGAACCTCAATTGCGGGGATGTTACAAAAAACCCTTTCCCCGAGATCTGGAATCACTCGGAAATATTTTTATCCCTGCGCGATTTTGGCAAATTGAAAGGGAAATGCGGAGTTTGCGAATATCGGAAGGTCTGCGGCGGTTGCCGGGCCAGAGCCTTTGAGGCCACCGGCGACTACCTTGCCGAAGAGCCGCTCTGCAACTACCTGCCGCGCTCTCTCTCCTGACAATCCCATTTCTCTCCTCTTTTTATCAACAGCCGCAAAAAGAAAGTATTGCACTTTTTGCGCCATTGGTGTTTATTAGAGTCGGTCGCATCATTATCACTCCTTGCGCTCAAAGTCCGGACGGTCCCAGAACCCGGAATAAAAGGAACACCCCATGAAGATCAGCGAATTAATGATTCCGAATCCGATCACCATCACCGAAGAGGCCTCCATCCAGGATGCCATCTTCCTCATGAAGACCAACTCTATCCGTCATCTTCCGGTTGTTTCCAGGGGCAAAGCGCTCAAAGGCTTCGTCACCCTGGCCGATCTGAAACAGGGCCTGATCCCTTCTATGGTAGGCGATCTTTCCCTTTCGGATCTGATGATCAAAGATCCCATCACCGTGGACCCCGATGACGACATCGAAATCGCTGCCCAGCGGATCTACAAAAACAAGATCGGGGGAATTCCGGTGGTGAAAAAAAAGAGGTTGGTGGGGATCATCACGGAAAGCGACATCCTGCGCGCCTTCATCGATATGATGGGCTTTCTCAAGGCAAGCTCCCACATCGACGTCACCATCAATGACGTACCCGGCCTGTTCCGAAAAGCTCTCGATACCATCAATGACGCAGGGGGCGATATCATCAGTATCGGTATGGGTGTTCAGCAAAAAGGAAAAAAAACATACTACTTTCGCCTTTCCCCCTGCAAGACCCAGCCCATCCGGATTGCACTGGAGGCCCAAGGTTTTACGGTCTTGACCGCAACGGATTAGGCAGCACCTCCGAACCGCTGACCCTTCGGGACAGAATCTGCATCAATATCATACATTGAACCGGATTTGAATAACATCCCCGTCTTGCACTTTGTAGGTCTTGCCTTCTAAACGGACTGTGCCCCGCTTCCGGGCTTCCGGGAGGGATCCGGCTTCCATCAGATCCTTGTGGGCGATCACCTCAGCCCGAATGAATCCCTTCTTCATGTCGGTGTGAATGGTTCCGGCCGCATCCAGGGCACTGCCCCCTTTTTTCAAAGTCCATGCCCGGACCTCATCGCTGAGGACCGTGAAAAAGGAAATCAGTCCTAAAAGGGTATAGGAGCGCCGGATGACCCGGCGGGCAGCGGATTCGAGAATTCCGAATCCCGATAAAAATTGCCGGGCTTCTGTCTCCTCCATCTGGGCGAGCTCTTGTTCGATCTTTCCTCGGATCGCCAGAGTCTCTTCTGAAAAAACCGAACCCGGCGGCAGCGCCGGGGATTCGGAATCATTTTCCCCATTGTTGAAGACCACGAGCATCGGTTTTGCGGAAAGGAGGGCATACCCTCTCAGGCGGATATGGGAAGCCAGTTCCGGGGCTTTTCTCAACGGCTGTCCGGTCTCCAGTTGCCGATGGCAGGCTTTCAGCAGGGCCGGTTCCTCCTCGTCGGGCTTTTTCCCCCGCTTTCGATCCGCCTCCAGGTGGTTGATGCGGTTTTCCAGAACGATGAGGTCATTCAGGGTAAGCTCCTGATCCAGCCTCGCAAAGTCCTCAAAGGGGGAAGGACCCGGAAGGCCCGGAAAAGAAAAATTCCGGAGCACATGAATGAGGGCGTCGCAATCCCGTATGCGGTTGCCGATCCCCTGGTCGTAAACCCGGTCCTGCTGATGAGGCCCAAGCTGCGGCAAAAAGTAGGTGACTTGGGCAAAAACCACCTTTTTGGGCTTGAAAATACCGGTCAAGTCATTGAGACGCTCATCCGGTACGCTGACGGTGCCGATCCGGTCCTGGCTTTTGTGACCGGGATCCTCCCAAGTATGGGTGAGGGCCTCAAAAACCATCGACTTGCCGGAGCCCGGAAGACCGATGATCCCGATTTTCATGGGGCAGACCTCCTTTCCGGCTGTAAGGGATACCTCCGTTTCCGGCATACCCCATCTTTTGTCGGGGCGCAAGCCATGACCGGCATTTCACTTACGCCACGAAAATAAAGCCGCCCCGGCAACAAGGCATACGACTGCGATGGATATCAGCACGGTCAACTCAAGGGTCACTTCGCTAAGACCCGCTCCGTCGTTCATCACTTTTCGGGCGGCTTTGACCATGTGAGTAAGGGGTAGCGCTTTGGAAGCAAGCTTGATCCATTCGGGGGCGCTGTCGATGGAAAACCAGACCTCGGATAAAAACATCATAGGCCAGGTGATAAAATTCAGGACTCCGTCTGTGAATTCTTCACTGGATCCCCTGGAGGCAAGCAGCAGCCCCAGGGCGCACATGCTCAGGCCTCCCACACCAAAGACGATGAAAAGGTCCGCGTAGGATCCTTCCACCGTAAAGGAAAAGAAGAGATTGCATCCGATCCAGACCACGGTAAGGGTGAAGATCAACAGGAAAAGGCGGGACAGGATCTGGGCTAAGAGGTATTCCAAGGCGGTGAGCGGCGTGGCGTGCAACCGTTTCAGCACCCCGTTTTTCCGGTACCGGACTACAATATAGCCTACGCCCCAGAGTGCGCTGAACATCATATTCATCGACAGGATCCCGGGGAAAAACCAGTCGATGTAGCGGATTTGCTTCCCCTGGATCTCTTCTTTTTGCACCAGAGTTTCAACGTTTGCCGGACTCAGGCTCCCTTTGAACACCCCCTCGATGGCATATGCTTTCGGAGAGGAATCATCGATCCAATAGCGATGGGGTGCAAGACCGGTTTCAAGTAAAAAATCGATCCGATGGTGCCTAAGTTTTTCCAGTCCCTCCTCCAGGCTGTGGATGCCGATGAATTCCGCGTAGCGGATCTCCTTGAACCCTGCGGGGATCTTGGCGCGATCCAGGGAAACGGTTCCGGAAGGATGGGGGAATATTCCAATTCGGTATTCCTTGAATCCTTTTCCGCTGAAAATAACGCCGAAACCAAGCACAATCAGGAAGGGAAAGATGAAATTCCAACCCAGGGCGCTGCGATCCCGGAAAAATTCCAGGTTTCTGGCATAAAATACAGCCCAAAGACGCTCGAATCTCATTTTTCGTTTCTCAATTGATGGCCGGTCAGGTTCAAGAACACATCTTCCAGGTTGGGCGAGCGAATGACCATCTCATCCAACTGAGCACCATTTCGCATCAGCACCGCCAAACATGAATTGACGGCGTCCGTATGGATAACCACCCGTTCCCGGATCTTTTGAACCGGCCAGGGGAATCCTTCTTGGATTTCCGGAAACCCCGATTGCGGCAGGGAAACGGTCGCCCCTTTGCAGTGCGTTGACACCAAGGCTTCCGGGGTTCCCCGGGCGATGATTTTCCCATGATCCATGATGGCCACCTCGTCACAGAGGTGCTGGGCCTCTTCCATGTAGTGGGTGGTCAGGACAAGAGTTTTTCCGAGGCTTTTCTGCCTTTCGATGATATCCCACAGGTCCCTCCGGGCATGGGGATCCAGGCCGGTGGACGGTTCGTCCAAAAAGAGCAATTCGGGATCGTTGACGAGGGCAAGCGCGAGGAGAAGCCGCTGGCGTTGTCCGCCGGAAATTTTGTCGTTGTGCTGGTCGACGATCTCTTCCAGGCGGCATTCCCGGATCAACCCCTTCAGGTCACGGCTCTTACGGTATAGCCTTTGAAAGGTCCGAAGGGTCTCTCTGATGGTGAGAAAGGAAAGCAAGGCTGTCTGCTGAAATTGGATTCCCACCTCCTCGCGAAAGGAAGCCGGACGGGGTAGTCCCTTGTATAGAATCTCCCCCGCGCTCTGCGGGAGGATCCCCTCGATGATTTCCAGGAGGGTGGTTTTTCCGGCACCATTGGGGCCCAATAACCCGAAACAGGTCCCCTCGTCGACGGCAACACTGACCCCATCCACCGCGGTGATTTCTCCGTAGCGTTTCGTAATGTCGATGATCTCCAGAAGCGGCTGCACCATTCAACTAATCGATAGGGGTTTTCACGCAAGAAGGCCGCCCAGAACCTGTGCCGGACGGCCTATCCGTTTCTTTTACTTCCTGGGGATATCCCCTCTTTAATCGAATGCCATCTCCGTTTTCCATACTTCCCAGACCTTGCCGACCAGATCCGGACGCGGCTTGAGGGTCAATTTGCCGGGTTTCCAGCCGGATGGCGTCGCTTCTTTTCCTTTGGAGCCTCTGACAAGCTGGAATGCCTGGACTTGCCGAATGGTCTCCTGGACGTTCCGGCCCACCGGCGGGGTCAGCACCTCGTATCCTTGCACGACACCTTCGGGATCGATGATGAATCTGCCTCGGGTTTCGACACCGGCATCCTCGTCGAACACGCCAAAGGCCTTTCCGACCTTACCGCCGGCGTCTGAAAGCATCGGGAAGGGAACCCTGCCTTTCACCATCTTGGACAGCTCGTTGTCATTCCACATTTTATGAACGAAGACGCTGTCGATGCTCATGGAGAGGACTTCAACACCCAGCTTTTGATAATCCGCGTATTTTTCGGCAACTGCCGATATTTCGGTGGCTCAGACAAAGGTAAAATCACCCGGATAAAAACAGAGCAATACCCATTTACCCAAATATTCCGATAGCTTGACAGAAACAAACCCGCCCTTGTAATAAGCGGGCGCTGCAAAATCCGGGGCTTTTTTCCCAACTTGAATCATGGCTGAGACCTCCTCTATCGATGCGATTGGCTTTTCTTTCTCTTTTTCAACGCCTTCTCCCACCAGTCCGCCCGTGGGCCGCGCACATCCGATTTTCATCTCTTCCGGCATAAGCGCCTCCTATGATCGATTGAAGTCTTGTAAATGGATCGAAAGAATACCTTAAAAGCTTTCCCTAAACAATGTTTTTTGCATTGCTAAAAGGCCTCTGCCGTCATGTCTGAAGGCAGAGGCCTTCAGCCCATCCCGGCATTCAAAGGATGGTCAACGATATCAGCTTTTTTTCTTTGCTTTGGCGAGCCGGGCCAAGGCCGCGCGGACTCCGGCCTCATAATCCTTGTGCACCTTCTCGAAGTGCCCCAGCTGGCGCTCGATGATGAATTCCGGAACACCCTGCATGGACTCGGCGATGTTGGAGAAAAGCCGGATCTTGTGATCCTTGTCGAACAGATTAAAAAGCGCGCGGGGCTGGCTATAGTCATCGTTGCCTTCGCGGTGGTTGTACCGGTTAGCATCACCGCTGATCTTGAGCGGCGGCTCGGCGAATTCCGGACTCTGAAGTGGGCCGCCAAACGAATTTGGCTCATAAAAGGCGTCTGCATTCGGGTTGTTGGGGAAAAAGCGCATCTGCCCGTCCTTGTGGTAGTGGTTCACCGAACATCGCGGCGCGTTGACCGGAAGCGCCTCGTAATGAGTGCCCAGACGGTGGCGGTGTGCATCGGCATAGGAGAAGACGCGCGCCTGCAGCATCTTGTCCGGTGAGAAGCTGATTCCGGGAACGATGTTGGAGGGCGAGAAGGCAGCCTGCTCGACTTCGGCGAAGTAGTTGTCTGGGTTGCGGTTGAGTTCAAGCAGACCGGCGTCGATCACCGGGTAGTCGCCGTGGGGCCAGACCTTGGTCAGATCGAACGGGTTGTAGGGCGTCTTGTCGGTATCGGCCTCCGGCATGACCTGCACCTGGAAGCGCCATTTAGGGAATTCGCCCCTCTCGATTGCGCCGTAGAGATCTTCCCCCGTAGACTCGCGGGTCCGGCCGACGACCTGTGCCGCCTCGGCGTTGGTCCAGTGCTTATGGCCCTGCAGGGTCTTGAAGTGGAATTTCACCCAGAAGCGCTCGTTCTTGGCGCTGATAAAACTGTAGGTGTGGCTGCCGTAGCCGTTGATGTGGCGCACGCCGATCGGCAGCCCCCGATCGGACATCAGGATGGTTACCTGGTGCAGCGATTCCGGCGACAGCGACCAGAAGTCCCACATGGCGGTGTTCGAGCGCAGGTTGGTCTTCGGATGCCGCTTCTGGGTGTGGATGAAGTCCGGGAACTTGTACGGGTCGCGAATAAAAAAGACCGGCGTGTTGTTCCCCACCAAGTCCCAGTTACCCTCTTCGGTGTAAAACTTCAGGGCGAAGCCGCGCACGTCGCGCTCGGCATCCGCTGCACCCGCTTCGCCCGCTACCGTTGAGAACCGGGCGAACATCTCGGTTTTCTTACCGATCTTGGAGAAAATCCTGGCCTTCGAATATTTAGTGATATCGTGGGTGACGGTAAGGGTGCCGTAGGCGCCCCAGCCTTTGGCATGGACCGGGCGCTCGGCGATGCGCTCGCGGTTCTGGTGCGCCAGCTTCTCGAGCAACTGGTAGTCCTGCATCAGAAGCGGGCCGCGCGGACCGGCGGTGAGCGCGTTTTGATTGTCCGCGATGGGAGCTCCCGCGGTGGTCGTCAATATTTTCGAATCGTTCATTTCTACCTCCTTGTATTATGGTTTCAATGTGAATCCGGATAAAAAGCACTCCGGAATTATCTCGAATCAAACGGATTTTTCTTTTTCTACATGGAGATTCCGTCGGCGCGGATTGGATCCCCTCATTGGATCTGAAAGCTTCTATCGCAAAACCCCATTCTGCTATTTCTTGTCACTATTCTGACACCGGCGGCATATTCCAAAAAAATCGAAACGATGGGTCAGGATCTGAAAACCGGTTTCCTTAGCCACCAGGTGTGTCAGGTCTTTAAGGGCGTCCAGTGCCGGATCGACGATGGCTCCGCACTTGATACAGATCACATGAGGATGCGGATAGGGTCTGTTTCCGTCGTATCGGTTGCTACCGTCCGGAAAACTGAGTTCCAGGACTTCTCCAAAGGATTTTAAAAGAAGGACATTGCGATAGACGGTAGCCAGGCTCATGGTGGAAAAAGTCTTTTTGAGCTGTTCAAAGATCTCCTCCACGCTCGGGTGTCCCTTGCTGAGAGCCAGTATTTTCGCTATGGCCAAGCGCTGAGGCGTTAGCTTCAAACTTTTTTTGCGAAACTTTTCGACAATTATTGCATATCGATCTTGTGGGTTCGCCATTTCGATACCTGAGAAAATAAATAGTTATTATTCTTAAAAGATAATAGTTATTATTTATTATGGAATTCAAATCAAGTCAAGCGGTTTTTACGGGTGTTTGCGGATCCGTTCGAGGCGTTTTATCGGAACAAAGCTTCCTCAAGGGCTTATCGGCCCGGGGTCCGGACGCGGCATAGGGAGGGTTGAGACAGGCATCTTAATCCCATTATCCTCGGCCTGGCGCTGATACAAGACGGATGACACCGGAACCAGCGTCACTCCCTCTACAATTTGAGGAAGTCGGGCCTGAAGCACCCGGTAGGTCGCCTTATTGGGATGGGCGATCCCGATAGCCGTGCCCTTTCGCCGGGCGTATTCCAAGAGCCGATCGATCTGCTTTTCCACAAACGCTGTCTTCGGGACATGATCCAAGAAAACATCGCGCTGGGCAAAATCAAGATTTTCGGCCCGGGCGATATCCCCGGCCACGCTCCGGGGAGTGGTGCGGCTGTCTATAAAGAACAACCCTCTTTCCTTGAGTATGGAAAAAAGAATCGTCATTCGATCCCGATCCGAAGTGATACGGGACCCCATGTGGTTGTTAACCCCCTTGATGGAAGGAATCGCCTCGAGATCGGCAAAGAGCTGTTGCACAAACGCTTCCGGAGTCATGTCCATGAGAAGCGCCCCCGGACCCGGGTCGATCTTTGGATACTCTCCGGGCTCCATAGGAAGATGGAGAATGATTTCGTTTCCGGTGAGAGACGCCGAACGGACGATCTCTTTTTGAAAGGGGCTGTGCGGCAAAACGGAAAGGGTGAGCGCAACGCCCAGATCGATGAATGCCTGGGCCTGTTGTCGATCATAACCCAGGTCGTCGATAATAATGGCGACTTTGGGAATCCGGTCCGGGGTGTGGACTTCCGGAAAAGGAACCCCCTCCTTTTCCAGCGCCTCATCTTCGGGAAAGATCTCGAATGGAGGAATGGCATCCGATGGCAATCGATCCCCGTTTTTCAGGGTTTCTCCAGGATGCGTCTTAAACGACACATGCTGCCATTTGATTCCAAGCAAAAACAGCACGGACACCGCCACCAACAGGAGGAGAACGGTCCAGGTCCCGATAAACAGAAGGATGGCCGTGCGTCGGAATTTGGAGCGCTTCAATTTGCCCGAAAGGCTGTCGTCCTTTCCGGCAATCGTGGCCACCTCATGGGAGCCTTTTTTCCTATCCGCGGATATTCTTGAAGATCTCGAAACTGATGAGGGTTTCAAGCGCCCGCCGGATTTGATAATCCTTTTGGAGCATTTCGGCGTCCAGGGGCCCGAAGCGCGACCGGTTTTCTTTCATCTTTTCCTTATCCTGCATGGAATCCTCATTTGAATCCCCGCCTTCTTCTTTCTCCTCCGGCGCAGCCTCGAGATGGTTTTTCAAATCCTTTTCCCTTAAAAGTCCCGATCCCGGCCCCTCTTTTTTCTTTTCCTGGATAGCAATGGGCTTGACCTCAATATCCGGGACAATCCCATGGGCCTGAATGGATCTGCCGCTGGGTGTGTAATAAAGGGCAATGGTGTATTTAAGGCCATAGCCATCCCTGAGTGCTTCCACCGTCTGGACCGAACCCTTCCCGAAAGACGTCGTTCCCATAATTACCGCCTTTTTCTGGTCCTGCAGGGCACCGGCCACGATCTCGGAGGCACTGGCACTCCCTTCGTTGATCAAGACCACGATGGGGTACCGACGTGCTTCCGCGTCGTGATGGGCGTTGTAAACCTTGTTATGTTTTGAACTCCGGCCTTTGATGGAAACGATGACACCTTCTTCAACAAACAGGTCGGTCACATCGATAGCCTGGTTCAACAAGCCCCCGGGATTATCCCGAAGATCTAGCACAAGCCCCTTGAATCCCCCTTTATCGGACTCCAGTTCCTTGAGAGCGGTGCTGAGGTCTCTGGTGGTATTTTCGTTGAAGTTGGTGATCCGGATATAGCCATATCCGGGAGACAAGATTTTGTGTTTGATGCTTTCAATGGGGATGATATCCCTGACCAGAGCATACTCCTTGGGCTCGGTTTGTCCTTCCCTGAAAATGGTGATTCGGACGGTGGTTTTCTTGGGACCCCGCATCTTCTTGACCGCTTCCCAAAGCGCCATACCCTTGGTGGACTCGTCGTTGATCTTGATGATCTGATCCCCGGCTTTTATGCCCGCTTTATGGGCCGGCGTCCCCTCGATGGGCGAGATGACGGTGAGGACCCCTTTTTCAAGGCTGATCACGATGCCGACTCCTCCGAATTCACCTCGGGTGTCGACCTGGAGTTCGTTGAACGCTTCAGGGGGAAGAAAGGCCGAATGCGGGTCCAGACTGTTCACCATGCCTTGAATGGCCTTGTTGATCAAATCCTTCGAATCGACCGGATCCACATAATTTTTCTCGATCAGCTCGATGACATCGGAAAAAATCTTGAGTCCCTTGTAGGTTTCTTCATTTCCTGCCGAGGGATTGCGTGCCATCGATGGCGCGATGGCCCAGCATACCGCAACGATCCCGACAATCAGACACCATTTCCACGGGTTCATTTTTTTAAAAGTCATGGAATTCTCCTTTTAATTCCGTTTCAGCCAGGCCAAGGGATCGACGGGCTTTTCATGTTGGCGAATTTCAAAATATAGGTTCGGTCCCTCACGGGAACCAGGGTTTCCAACCGTGGCGATGACTTCCCCGGTTTCAACCCGTTCCTCCTTTTTCTTGAACAGTTCCAGGGCATGGGCGTACACCGTAAAAAATCCCTCCCCATGTTCGATGATGAGCAGGTTCCCATAGCCCCTGAACCAGTCCGAAAAAATGACCTTTCCCTTGAAGACCGCTTTTACGGGAAATCCCCTTCCTGCTTCGATTTCGACCCCATTACGCTGAGCGTCCATCCGGAGACGGGGAATCTTGTAAACCCCGAATCGTCTGACTATCTTACCTTCAACAGGCATTTCAAGCAACCCTTTCATGGCAGAAAAAGAGCCGGTTTCCGATATTGCCGGTTCGATACTTGTCACTCGGTTCCGAAGGGCCTTCAGGGTGTCTTCCAGCCGGTCGGCGGAACGCTTAAGATCCTGAATGGCAGCCAGTTGAAGGGTCTTTTGACTCTGGATTTCTTCCAGAAGGCCCTCCCGCTTGGCTTTTTCCGCGACCATGTTTTGCATTTGAAGTCGGTACGTCTGTTCCAGGGCCTGTTTCTCCTGTCTGTTTTTCTTTAAATCCTCGAGTGTCCGGTTCAGTGCCCGGCTCTTTTCCGAAAGGACGGAGAGCATGGCCTCATCTTGCGCCAGAATCCGTCTGAACCCTTCTTCAAGGTAGAGGTATTCATGAACGGATCGGGCTGAAACCAAGAAATGAAAGCCCCCTATCTGGCTGAGTTTGTAAAGGGCCGTAAGCCTTTTTACGGCCTGGTGCCGGATGATCTTTACCTGTCCGATTAATTCCGACGAATGCTTTTCCAGAGCCTCGATCTTTTTTTGAAGCCCATCCATCTGGGACTGGATGCGGATCCGATGCTGGTCCATGCGATTCAAGGCATGCTCGGTCTCATTGAGCGTGTCCAGGACCTCGGATTCTCTGTCGGAGAGATTGCTCGCCTTCCCCTGGTGCATCTCGATGTCATGTTCGATGTGCGAAGCCCTTTCTTCCAGCAACCGAATACGGGCCTTGCCTGGATCTGTCTTAGGATCGTCCGAAAGGATTCTTATATATTCGGGTAAATAGCGGACATACCCCGTTGTTTGACCATGAAGCACCTTAAGCCACCCCCCTTTCTCACCCAGAATCACCACGCGGGTACCGGATTCCAGGATGCCGAAAGAGGGGTGTGTAAAGCCGGGGCCGCCCCTCAAGTTCAGCCGACTCGCCAGGACGATTCCCACCGGTGTCTCCTTCTCCGCTCCGAAGGAGGCATACACGGTGCCGAGAACCACCAGGGTACATGCGATCAGCGCTTTAGAAATCCTTTGAGTGAAAGGTAGCATCCGATCCATCCCACCAGCATGGCGCTCGCCATGATCGAGAGTATCATCATCGGGGAAAAATAACGTATGCCTTTAATACCGATGGGAAGGTATTCCCCAATGCGGATCGAGGCGACGCTGAATAATCCGTAAAGGACGGCAAGACCCAAGGCGCCTCCGAGAAAACCCTGAATTAACCCCTGAATATAAAACGGCATTTTGATAAAGTGATCCGACGCACCGATAAGCCGCATGATCTCGATTTCCTGTTGCCGGGAATAAAGCATCAGCCGAATGGTGTTGGCCACGATGAAAATGGCAGCCATGATAAAAAGCCCCCCCATGGCCATCCCCGCGACACGGAAAAGATTCATCAGTCCAGTGAATCGACTCAACCAAACCTTGCCGTAGGCCACCTCTTCGACCGATACCATCTTATGTATCGCTGAAAGGATCTCATCGATTCGAACCGGTTCCAGAAAGGCGGCATCCAGACTCACTTCAAAGGTATCGGGAAGCGGGTTTTTATCCAAATCCGCCAGGATGGCATCGAGGATCCGTATCCGTTCCTTCATCCTGGCCAGCCCCTCTTCTTTGGAAATAAATGCGATTCCGGAAACACCTTTTAGCCGTCGGATTTGATCTTCCAGGGTCCGCCGGTTATCATCAGACACGCCCGCCTTGAGATAAACCAAAACCCGAATGCCGTGTTGCCATTTATCCATGAGTTCGTTTAAATTGACCGAAAAAAGACCAAAGGCACTCACAATCAGCACGGCCAGAGCCATCGTGATGATGGTGATGGTGTTGAGGAATTTCTTGGCCAAAATGTCCTTCTGGGCCCTTTGCCAAAAACGATACATTTTATTTATGGTCAGATCACCCGTCCCGTCACGGGTTGGCGTCCAGCCGTCCCCGATCCAGGTGGATCACCCGGCTGCCGGCGTTTCGGATCAGTTCTTGGTCGTGGGTGGCAATGACGAGAGTAGCGCCTTTCTGGTGATATCGATTCAACAACGCCAGTATTTTGCTTGCGGAATCCGGGTCCAGGCTTCCGGTGGGTTCATCCGCCAGGATGATCTTGGGATCTCCCACGATGGCCCGTGCCACAGCCACCCGCTGCTGCTCCCCTCCCGACAGGCTTGCCGGAAACGCAGCCGCCTTTTCATCCATTCCCGCAATCCTCAAGACGCTCTTGACCTTTTTTTCGATGTAACGACGATGGCGTCCCGCCGCCTCCAGAACCAGGGCGACGTTTTCAAAAGCCGTCTTGTCCGGAATCAGTTTGTAATCCTGGAAAATGATCCCCAGCTTGCGCCGAAGCTCGGGGATCTGTTTTCGTGAAACTCGCGATAAATTCATGCCGTCAACCAGCACTTGTCCTTCCGTCGCCGACTCTCCTAGGTAAATCAGCTTTAAAAGGGTTGTTTTTCCGGCGCCGCTGGCGCCGCCGATGAGGACAAATTCATTCTCCAGGATTTCAAGGGAGATATCGGTTAAGGCCTTCTTGGGACCGTAAAACTTATGGACATGGTACATGCGGATGATCGGAAGCTTTTCTTCTCCGTCGATCATTCCAGGGTTTCCTGGCCCATTGCTCGATACAAAGATGCCTTGGCGATCTTGAAGAAATAAAGGGCCCCGAAGTAGTTGGTCATCGCCCTGGAAAGGAGCGTCTGGGCATCAAAGACTTCCAGTGAAGTGGCCATCTGGGCCTTGTAGCGCTCCTGGGTGATCCTAAAATTCTCTTTGGCCTGTTCGATGGCCTTTTGAGCGGTGACGATGGCCTTTTCGGACTCGACGGTATTGAGATAGGCGTCCGTCACCTCCAGACGGATCTGGTCCAAGACCGCCGCCTTCCTGTGCCGGGCCTGCTGGAGGCGACTCAACCTCTCTTTGACACCGTAATGGGTGCGGCCCCACTGCCACAAATCCCATGACGCCACCGCCTTCACATTCCAGCCGCTGGAGTCGCTGTAAAGACCCGCGCCGCCGGTCGCATCCCAATCCGTTCCCTCCTGATAATAGGTCCAGTTCAAAAATACCGATGGGTAATAATCCTTTTTCGCAATCTCCATGTCCTTTTCGGCGAGATCCGCCTCCAGGCCCGCGCGCGTGATCTCGAGTCTGGAATCTTCCGCAGTTTTTAAACATTCATTCAGGCCTGCGGTGAAGGACGTGTAGTCCGGGATATCTTCGATGTTCACCGGTTCGGTGACGGGACGCCGCAAGAGGGTGTTGAGGTTGGCTTTGGTCACATCGACGCTGTTGGTGGCTGCGATGAGTCCCTGCCGGGCATTGGCGAGCTCCACCTGGGCCTTCAGGAGGTCATTGAGAGGCGTCATCCCCACTTCATAAAACTGTCGGGCCACCTCTTCCTGGTTTTGGCCGAGGGCCACCGCCTCCCGAGCCACTTCCATCAGCTTTTGGGACCGAAGCAGGGTGAAATAAGCCTTTTTGGCTGCCAGGATGACATCTTGACGGGTCAGGGCTTCGGCAGTCTGGGCGACCTCTAGGCCCATTTTTGAAGCCTCATACCGCCTAAGAATCGAGAAGCCGCTAAACAGGGGCTGGCTGACGGAAGCCGCAAATGTGTATTTATCTTCAGGCGTGATGATACCAAACCCCGGGATGCTGAACTCCTCATCATTTCCCTGATATTGGTAGGAAAGATTCGCCGCAGGAAGGAAATAGGATCGAGCGACCCGCCTGGAAAACTCCGCAGCTTGAATTTCCTCCTGGGCGGTCTTTAGGTTCAAATTGACATCGAGGGCCAGTCGGATGGTCTGCTGGAGCGTCAGGATTTGATCTTTTCCTTCCGAGGCAATACTCATCCCCTGAAAAATCCAAATCCCTGCAAATAAGTATAACAGGAGAACAAGGGTCTTCATCAAATGGTTCCAATTTGACGCCGAAGACCGTTTTTTCATTTTTTTATCCTGCGTCTTTTTCATTTGACCCTCGAGTTTGCAGCTGTTATAGAAGACGCACGAACGGGGAGTGCCGTCATCGGTTTTCCCTGTGCTACGCCTCCACTGAAACCCAATCCATTGGCTTCTTCCATTTCGGTGGAGGCTTTATTATCCGATTGATTCCTTTTAATCAACCCCTTCTTGAAGGCCCTTGGTAAAGCGGATGGCAAAAATGAACACGTTGGATGCCATGAAGCAGGAACTGATCCGGCTGCTTTGCGACAAGTCCTTCCAGTACAGCCGGGAACCGAAATTCAAACTGGTCTCGGGAGGAACAAGCCGGTTTTATGTGAACTGCAAACCGGTCACCCTGAGTCCCAGGGGGATGATTCTTATCGGGCATCTGATCTATAGCCAAATTCAGGGATTATCGGCGGACGCCGTCGGCGGCATGACCTTCGGTGCCGATCCCATCGCATGTGCCGTTGCTTTTGTCTCGGGTTTAAAAGAAACGCCGATCAAGGCCTTTTCCATCCGCAAGACCCAAAAGGATCATGGGATCGTCCGCTGGATCGAGGGCGACGTTTATCCCGGTGAGCGGGTGGTAGTCATTGACGATGTGGTCACCACGGGTGGATCCACCATTCAGGCTATTGAGCGGTCCTGCTCGGAAGGGCTTACGGTCGTCCGGGCGGTAATCTTGGTGGACCGGCAGGAGGGTGGTCTCGAGAATATCCGAAAGGTGGTTCCGGAGGTCTCGGCCGTCATTACCCGAGAAGAGCTGATGGCCTGCCGGATATCCTTACACAAAACCGATTAGACCGACCAATCAATCGACAGCCACGGTATAGGTGGCGCAGGCATCATCCGATTCCCATGCAGTGACCCGGGTCACCCGGAGGCCAGGTTCCCGGATGGCCGTCTGAAGTCGCTTCGCAATCAGGGCCGCAATGTTTTCCGAAGACGGTGCGACCTGATCCCGGAATCCTTCAAGCTCGTTTAAAAACCGATGGTCCAGCTCTCCAACGATTATGGACAGATGTTTTTTAATCTCCCCGAAATCGATCAAGACTCCGGCATGATTTAAATTCTCCCCCGCAACACAGGCCTCAATCTTCCAGTTGTGTCCATGTAGGTTTTCACATTTTTTGGACACCATTTTCAGCTGATGGGCGGCGGCAAAGCGGGTGATCACTTTCAATTCATACACGTCAAGGGTCCTTTGAAGGATCGGGTCTATCCCATGATACGATCCGAATTAATGAGGTGTTTTGACCGCCATCAATTCCGGGTGCTCAGGGTATCCCCTTTCAGGATATTCTTCAATTTATTGGAAAACTTGCCGGCTTCCAGTTTGGCGAACTCCCTTAAAAGCGATTCCTGTTTCTTGCTCAAGTGGGTGGGGGTCTTGACAAGGACCTGCACAACCTGGTTCCCCCGCTTTCCGTTGCGTAAAGACGGGATTCCTTCTCCCTGAAGCCGGAAGATATCTCCCGGTTGGGTTCCCTTGGGAATCTCGAGTGATCTCTTTCCGTTGAGGGTAGGAATTCTGATGGTGTCGCCCAAGGCAGCCTGGACAAATGATAGAGGGATCTGGCAGAGGATATCCGTATTTTCCCGGTGGAAAAACTCGTGGGGTCTGACATGAATGAAGACGTATAAATCTCCCGGAGGCCCGCCGTACAAGCCGGCTTCTCCCTCCCCTGTGAGGCGTAGCCGGGAGCCGTTGTCCACGCCAGCGGGAATTTTCACAGCCACCTTTTTCCGGATTTGTTCCTTTCCAGATCCCCGGCACACAGTGCAGGGATTCGGGATCGTCTGCCCGTTTCCATTGCAACCGGGGCATGTCGTCCGGACCATGAAAAATCCCTGGCTCCGAGAGACCTGGCCGGACCCGCCGCAGTAGCGACATTTTTCCGGAAAGGTGCCGGGGGCACACCCGCTGCCTGAACAGGCAGAACAAACCTGTTCCTTTTCCGCCTCGATTTGGGTGTCCACACCCCGTGCGGCTTCCATGAAGTCGATTTCGAGGTCATAACGCAGGTCCGCCCCACGGTTGGATCTGGATCGGCCGCTTCTATTACCTCCGAAACCGAAAAAGTCCTCGAATATATCTCCAAAGCTTGAGAATATGTCATCAAATCCCTGAAAACCGGAGAAACCAGACCCTTCAAGGCCCCGGTGCCCGAATTGATTGTAAATATCCCGCTTTTGGGCGTCTCGGAGGACATCGTAGGCTTCGGCCGCTTCTTTAAAGTTTTCTTCGGCGGATTTGTCCCCGGGATTCCGGTCCGGGTGGTATTTCAAGGCCAATTTTCGGTAGGCGGCCTTGATCTCATCTCCTGTGGCGTTGCGGCCGACACCCAAGACTTCGTAATAATCCCTTTTGGTTCCCATATTTTTAGAGGTCTGATACGATTGAATTATGATGTATAATTTTTTAAACTAATACATAAATGCCGGTTGTCAATTAAACCGGGGCATCTGAACAAACGCCAGATTGAATCTTTAACTATGCCGGGTTTACCCCAGAAACGGCCGCCGTAAGGTGGTATCTTTTTTCCATCGCTGATCGTCCGGTAAGGGATAGGCGATGTTATAATGAAGTCCGCGGCTTTCCTTGCGATGCAAGGCACAGCGGATGATCAGTTCGGCCACCGTGGCGATATTTCTCAACTCGATGAGATCGGCATCCACTTTGAAATCCCGATAATATTCCTGGATTTCATTGACGATGAGTTCGATACGCCGCTTGGCCCTGGCCAGCCGCTTATCGGACCTGACGATACCCACGTAGTTCCACATGAGCCTTCGGATCTCGTCCCAGTTCTGGGACACCACGATCCTCTCATCGCTGTCGGAGGTCCCCATTGGATTCCAGGGTAACAGGTCCGGGAAAGGTTCTTCGGGCAGCACCGCCTGATCCCCGACTGCCCGGCAGGATGCGTTATGAGCATAAACGAGGGCTTCGAGCAGTGAGTTGCTGGCCAATCGGTTCGCACCGTGGAGACCCGTACAGGCGGTTTCGCCGATGGCATACAGGCGGTGGATATCGGTCTTCCCGTTCATGTCCGTAAGGATCCCGCCGCACATATAATGGGCAGCAGGCACCACCGGTATGGGCTGATGGGTCATGTCGATCCCGAATTCAAGGCACTTTTGGTAAAGGTTGGGGAATCGTTCGCGGATGAAATCCGGATTCTTGTGAGAAATGTCCAGGAAGACGCAATCCTGGCCGCTGGCTTTTAGCTCTGTGTCGATAGCCCGAGCCACGACGTCCCGACAGGCCAAGTCCTTGCTTGGATCGTAGTCTCCCATGAACGCCCTGCCCGATGCATCGACGATCACCCCACCTTCTCCCCGGACCGCCTCCGATATGAGAAAGTTTTTGGCCTCCGGATGAAAAAGGCATGTGGGATGAAATTGCACAAACTCAAGATTGGCTACCGTGGCACCGGCACGATAGCCCATGGCAATGCCGTCCCCGGTGGCAATATCCGGATTGCTGGTATAAAGATAGACCTTTCCCGCTCCTCCGGTTGCAAGGACCGTGACTTTGGCCGAAAATGTTTTCACATGCGCACTTTTTCGATCCAGCACGTACGCGCCACAGCAGATTGCTTCATGAGTGGTGGTGATAAGCCCCCGCTTCATCCGTGTGGAAATGGTGATTAGATCGACGGCGGTGTGGTTTTCGAATAATCGGATGTTGGGGTGGCTTTTCACTCGGTCGACAAGAACCCGCTCCACCTCCCGGCCGGTCATGTCATGGGCATGAACGATCCGTTTTCGGGAATGTCCCCCTTCCTGCCCCAGATGAAAAGGAAACGGTGAACCCGAGGATCGGCTCTGTTCTTGACCTTTCTGCAGGCTGAAGGAAACGCCCATCTCCATTAACTCGCGGATCCGTGCCGGACCTTCTTTCACCACCATCTCCACCACGTCCGGATGACACAGCCCGGCGCCTGCGACCAGGGTGTCCTGAATATGCAGGTCAAAGGAATCCGTACCTCCAAGGACTGTGGCGATACCGCCCTGGGCCAGGTTAGTGTTGCTTTCCACCGCCGCTTTCTTGGTCACCATAGCCACCCGGCCGTGATCTGCAACCTTTAAGGCAAAAGAAAGCCCGGCGATCCCGCTTCCGATGATCAGAAAGTCCGATTGAATCTCTTCTTCCATCATTTTTCACACCTGTTTTCTCACAATAAAGAAGATCGCTTCCGCTGGCGCTTCGAACTGGAACCGATTAGAAATCCCACGACCAGCACGCCTGCGCCGCTTAGAAACCACCAAATATTTTGATGCAACTGCAGTCTTGTCAGATCTTTTTCGTAACTATCGGCCCGTTGGGTTACCTCTTTAAGAGCAGCCGCAGATTTTTCGTAATTGTTTTTAAGATCCAAATATTTCGAAGACCCCGTCTTCAGAGCTTCATGCTCCGATTTGAGTGCGGCAAGCTCGGCCCGGGTTTCTTCGAGCTCTTTTGTAAATTGCTTGACTTCCCCTGAAAGTCGGGTGTTTGTCGATGAAAGATCAGCCAGTTTCTCCTTCTGGCTCTTATTTTCCTCCCTCAAGGCCTCCACCAACAAGACGCTGGGACGGTCCGCGGTCAGATGACGGGTCAACATCCATCCCTCTTTTCCATCCGGAACTTGAACCCTATTCCAATCTTCACGGTTTTCCAGCGTTTGCACTTTCTTGCCGGCATTGACCATATCGATAATCCGGTAATCCATCCCCGGTCCGGATCTCAATGGCATCCGGGCAGAGTCGTTTACATATAACGCTTCTCCCCATGCGTTCCAAGCGATCAGCATTAAAGATGCAACTAAAACCAAAAGCCGTCTCATCACCCCTATACTCCTTTTGGATCCGTTTTTTCTCTATGGGTTTGAATGTTATACCTTTTCTCATTGACGCACCTTTCATTTAGCATTATATATAAGATTTGGTCAACCCCGCCTTCTTAAAAATGGCGGAATATGAAGGGAACTCGATCGGTTCCGGCGCAATTTCCGGGACAAAATATATTCACTTCGGCCCAATAAAACCGATTAGACACGCTGAAACGCCATGATTATTTTCGATTTAAAATGTTCCAACGGGCATGTCTTCGAGGGGTGGTTCGAAGATGCGAAAGCCTTCGAAAAACAGTGCCGCGAAAACCTTGTTACCTGTCCGGTTTGTGAGGATACCGATATATCAAAAATTTTTTCTCCGTTTGCCATTAAATCGTCTCCTGGTTTCCAAGATTCCGTCCCCCCGTTAAAAGAAATGGAGCAGATGGGGAAAAAAATCGCTGAATTCGTGGAAAAGCACTTCGATAATGTGGGGTGTAATTTTGCAAGTGAAGCCCTGAAGATTCACTACGGGGTCATCGAACCGAGAAACATCCGCGGCGTCAGCACGGAGCAGGAAGAAAAAACGCTCAAAGAAGAAGGCATCGAATTTTTCAAAATCCCCGTGCTTCCTTCGGAAAAAACCGACGCCTAACCATGATGGCTTCGTAAAAAGTCCATCTGCTGCGTTGCGCTGCATCCCCTGCCCGGTTGAATGCCGCCTTGCGGCCCTGCTTCGCAGGATTCAACCGGGTAAATCATTGCGGCGTACCTATAAGTACGCCTCATTCCTCAGGATTTGCGCGCCTTGCATCTGAAGATTTTTACTTTGCCATCCCAATTTTGACTTTTTACGAAGCCATCAACCATAACGGCTTTTAAATAAGATCCATTGTACAGCGCCGTACAGATCCGGCGCTACATAGTCGGGCACCGGCCCATTTTCCACAAGCCGCTTTTCGGTTTCGCAACCGTTTCCTGTTCGAACCAAAACAGCATATCTGCAGCCTGCAGCCCTTGCGCAGAGGATATCCTTCTCACTGTCCCCTACCATAAAAGTCGTCGACAGATCGATCCCATACCGCTCTTGAGCCGTTAAGATTAGGCCGGGTTTCGGCTTTCGGCAGGTGCAGCCGTCCTCTGGGAGGTGGGGGCAGTAAAAAAGGTCCCGAATCTTTCCGCCGCGACTCTGAACGGCGGCAAGCATGTTTCGGTGAAGCGTCTCCAGGTCCGGCGCCGTCATCAACTTCCGGTTAACGACCGACTGGTTGGTGATCACAAAAAGTTCCATTCCACCGGCATAAAGATCGGCGATGGCCTCCAGACTTTTCGGGATAAAGAAAAACTCCTCCCAGCTTTTTATATAGTTCGGGGAGTCCTCGTTGATGACGCCATCGCGATCCAAGAAAACAACGTTTTTCAGCATGCCGTCCCTTGGCTGCTATTCGGCCACTACAAAAGCCTGGGTAAACCCGTTTTCGATGAGATAGGCTTCATACTGGTTGGCCTCTTCCAGATCATGGGTGCGGCCTAACCGAATCCTGTAAAAGGTGGTACGGCCGTCAAAATATTCCGAGATATGAACGTTTTTATACGTCTTGGAGAGCGACTGTGCCAGACGCTCGGCATTGGGCCGGTCTGAAAAGGCCCCCACCTGGATCGTAAAATTACCGGAAAAGGAATTGGATGCGGCATAAGACCCCGTTTGAGGGGGCGCGCCGACCCCTAATTCCGGATTACCCAGGGCCACGATCTCCACGGGTCCGGTTCCCGAATTAAAGATTCCGATCTCTTTTGCCGCCCGAGCGGAAAGATCGATGACTCTGTCCCGGACAAAGGGTCCCCGATCGTTGATCCGTACCTTAATTTCCCGCCCGTTTTCCAGGTGTTTTACGCCTACCATGGTGCCCAGAGGAAGGGTTTTATGGGCGGCAGTCAGCGCATTCATATCGTAGATCTCGCCGCTTGACGTGCGTTTTCCGTGGAAATCGTCGCCGTACCAGGATGCGGTTCCGTGCTGCCGAAATCCCCTGGCATCGGGAATCGGCTGGTACCATTTCCCCATGACCCGGTAGGGTCTAGGGGATCCGGGTGGCGCCTGAGGCGGGGGGGCGGTGCTGCAGGCATAGAGAAAAAACGCCAGACATCCGGCAGCTGTCAGAATAAAAAATCCGGTGAGGAAAAGACGCTTTTTCAAGATAATTCCCATAGACTACTTTTGGAGGGCCAGTTTGAGAACGTCCATCATCTTTTCGACAAATTGGAACTGGATCTGGCGTTGGACCTTTTTCGGAATGTCCTCCAAGTCTTTTTTATTCTGCCTGGGTAGGATCACCGTCTGAATTCCCATACGATGCGCAGCTAAAACTTTTTCCTTGATCCCGCCCACCGGCAATACCTGGCCCCTGAGGGTAATCTCCCCTGTCATGGCCAGGTCTTTTTTAACCATTTTCCCGGTTAGAAGGGATGCCAGGGAGGTGAGCATGGTGACGCCGGCAGAGGGTCCGTCTTTGGGAATGGCACCTGCCGGCAGATGAATATGCACATCCATATTCGCATAGAAATCTTCGGCGATGCCGAGTTCTACGGCATGGGTACGAATGAAACTCAAGGCGGTGGTGGCCGATTCCTTCATGATATCCCCCAGTTGCCCGGTGAGGGTCAGGCCGCCTTTTCCTTTCATGACGGTTGCCTCCACGAACAGAATCTCCCCGCCGGCCTGGGTCCAGGCCAGCCCTGTGGCGACTCCCGGTGTCTGGGTATGGGTGGTCTCCTCTGTCGTGAATCTCACGTGTCCCAGGTACCGAGAAATATCTTTGACCCGAATGGAGATCGCTTCGGATTCTCCTTCTGCGATCCGGCTGGCCACGCCCCGGCAGACGGTTGCGATTTCGCGCTCGAGATTCCTCAAGCCCGCTTCCCGCGTATAACCGGCGATGATGCGGCGAATGACCCCCCTGGAAAACACGATCTGCTTCTCCGCAAGGCCATGGGCTTCACGTTGGCGGGGGATCAGGAATTTCTTGGCAATTTTGATCTTTTCGTCATCCGTGTAACCCAGGAGTCTGATAACCTCCATCCGATCGAGCAAGGGAGGAGGAATGGTGTCCAACATATTGGCCGTGGTGATAAACAAGACCTTGGACAGGTCAAAGGGGACATCGAGATAATGATCCGAAAACGAAAAGTTCTGCTCCGGATCCAGGACTTCCAGCAATGCCGAAGACGGGTCTCCCCTGAAGTCGCTTCCCAGTTTGTCGATCTCATCGAGCATGAAGACCGGATTGTTAGACTCGCATCGACGGATGCCCTGGATAATCCGGCCGGGTAGAGCCCCGACATAGGTCCGGCGATGCCCCCGGATCTCCGCCTCATCCCGAACCCCTCCTAACGAAATCCGGTGGAATTTACGTCCCATCGCCCGGGCGATGGAGCGACCCAAGGAAGTTTTTCCGGTTCCGGGGGGACCGACGAAACAGAGTATGGGCCCCTTGGAGTCCGGTTTGAGCTTTCGAACCGCGAGATACTCGATGATGCGTTTTTTGGCCTTATCCAGGCCGAAATGGTCTTCGTCCAGAATTCTTCTTGCCTTTTTAATGTCCAGGACATCCTCGGTGCTCTCGTGCCAGGGCAGAGAAACCAGCCAGTCGAGATAGGTGGATGCCACCGTATATTCCGAGGAGGATGGGTGCATGCGGGATAGACGATTCAGTTCGCGATCGGCTTCTTTCCGGACTTCTTCCGGGAGATTTTTTTTCTCAATCTTGGCCCGATATTCTCCCACTTCGAACTGGTTTTCGTCCTTTTCTCCCAATTCTTCCTGAATGGCCTTCAACTGCTGGCGCAGATAGTAATCCCGCTGCTGTTTGTCCATTCCCTCCTTGACCTGGCTTTGGATCTTATTTCCGAGTTCCAGGATCTCCTTTTGCCGGTTGGCCTGCTGCAGAAGTTCCTTAAGCCGTTGCTTTAATTCGAGAGTCTCCAGGATCCGCTGCTTTTCTTCGAGAGTTGAGTTGATGGTGGAGGTTACCATGTCCGCCAGAGTACCAGGCTCCTGGATGGACTTGGCCATTTGCACCATTTCCGACGGCAGGCCCGGGGAAAGTTCCACAATCCGGATGAACAGACCGACGAGGTTAGCTGTCATGGCCTCGATCTCCGTGTCCTTTTTGTCCGCTTCCTGAATGTGCTCGACACGGGCCTGGAGGTACGGTTTTCCGTCGATGAATTCCTTAACCCGAAACCGCTTCATCCCCTGAACCAGAAGCTGGGCATGGTTCTCATCGGGTTTGGCCATCTTGAGAATTAGGGCACTGGTTCCCATCTGATATAAGTCTTCCGGACCGTACTTGTCCTTGGAAGCTTGCTTGGACACCAAGAGTCCGAAAATGCGGTCCCCTGACATGGCCTCGTCAACGAGCCGGATGGAATCCTCCTGTATAACCATCAAGGGAAGCACCATCTTCGGGAAAAGGACTGCATCAAAAAGAGGAAGAATGGGAAGGAGTTCTGGCAACTTATCGACGTTGACATTAATGGGCGGCTGCTGTTCGGCCATGGTTACCTCCGATCTGCAACATCACTCGAGTTCGCTTCAATCACATCCTTTGGCCAACAATTTCATTAAGGCAGAATAAGACTCACTAAAGGTATTATCGAATGGTGGATTTGCCCCGAAGCCCGCGCTGCGCTCAAAATCGAATCGTCCGATAAACCGCTTCACAGGGGCACCAGCATGAAATGGCATGTACCATGAACACCCCGGGGTCATGTTATCCTTCTGAGATAGGGACCTTGAGGACAATATCCCGGGGAACTTTGGCCAGATGAATCTGAAGCAACCCATTGGAAAAGGAAGCGCTCACCGTTTCGGTATCAATAGGTGTAGGAAGAAATAAAACACGCTCAAAACGGCCGTACTGGATCTCCGCCAAGCGGTAGGTGCTATTTTCAACCTTGGACAGGCATGGCCGGTTGCCGTGGATCCTTACAGCCTTGCTATTGATCTCCACTTCTAGCTGATCCTTTTCCACCCCCGCTAATTCGGCAAGGATGATGATTGCCTCCGGTGTTTCGTAAATATCCATCTGGGGCAGCCAGCTTCGTTCCGAAGTGGTGAACATGGGGCTGACCGGCCGGGGTCGGAAGATATCATGGAACGCTTTCTCAAAACCGGCACTCAACCGCTCGAGGTCATCTCCAAAGCGGATTTTGATGTAGTCCATTTCATTCTCCTTGTCACCGTCGGATTCGTGCAAACCCTTCTTTTGCAACTGCAGGGCAAATTCCCCGCCGGCTGAAACCGGTATCTTTAAAAGCCGGGGGATTTAAGAACTCAAGGATTCCTTTTTATAACCCATAGTTCCTTGGATCTTGAACCCCTTGAGGATAAAAATCGACCAGAAAGCATTGCGCTATAGGCATTAAAGCAGGTTTATTTCTCCCAATCTCCAAAAAGGACGCCAAACGAATAAGTTTTGATAAAATAGCATCCATAGCAAGATTTGTAAAGGGCAACACGCCTATGACTTAACTCTGGATGGGGTGCGATTGGTCCTGGGTAAGATTCCAAACGACGGGCGTGATATCGGCTTTTGGACTTATTATCCATTATGAACCGATGCGTTCCTCCTTGCTTTTGGATGTCGAATACCCTATTTCCAAACCATGCATCCGACCGTCTCCGGTTCCGGGCGCCTGATGCTCGGTTTCCAGTATTTCCTCCACTTCAGCGTTATGGGAATCGTCCTCCCTTATTTCAACCTATATTGCTTTCACATCGGCTTGACCGGATTTGAAATCGGAGCGGTATCCGCCCTGCGTTCGGCGGCCCTGGTCCTCTTTTCCCTGGTCTGGAGCATCCTGGCCGATCGGTACTCGGCAAGAAAACCCATATATATCCTCTGCATTTTTATCAGCACCGGAATTTGGTCCCTTTACCTTTTCACGGTCGACTTCTGGATGATCCTGGCCATCACCCTGATTTACGGCATCTTCTATTCCCCCGTCATCTCATTTTTGGAAGCTTTTACAATGGATGCCCTGGGTGTCGAAAAGACGCGCTATGGATCTATCCGCGTCTGGGGCTCTGTTTCCTTTATCGCAGTGGTCATTTTAATCGGGAAGATCATCGACCTTTACCGTATCGACGTCATCCTCGTTCTAGTTCTTTTAGGCGCCTCCCTGCAAAGTATGGCCTCTTTCAAGATACCGGAAGTCAAACGATCCCGAAAACATCAGGCTTTCCTTTTCCCCATCACCCTTTTTCGGAAAGAAGTCATCGTATTTTTGGGTTGCGCATTCTTAATGCTGGCCAGCCATGGAGCCTATTACGGTTTTTTTTCCATTCACCTCGAAAGCCTCGGTTATACCAAGACCTTCATCGGATTCACCTGGGCCTTGGCTTCGTTAAGCGAGATCGGGGTCATGATCCGTTCCAGAACCTTGTTTAAAAACTACTCCCTGCACACAGTTTTGGTTTTCTCCTTCATGATGGCAGCCCTGCGGTGGGGGTGCCTCATCTTTTTCCGGTCGGCCTTCACGATCCTGCTTTCCCAATGTCTTCATTCAATCACCTACGGTGCGTTTCATATGTCCAGCATTCTTTACATGGACGCCCTGACCCCCGATGATGCCAAGACCGTGGGGCAGGCCGCCAACAACGCCGTGACGTACGGACTTGGCCTGATGACCGGCTTTTTCATGGCGGGCGCCTTGTATGAACCCATCGGCGCTAAAGGCCTTTTTGCCATCAGTGGGATCATCGCTCTTTTAGCGGGGGCTATTTTTCAGACCATGGGAAAACGAATAAAAGTCTTTCCGCCTTGACTTGACCTGGCTATTGGCATTAATATTGACTTATGGTCGGAAACCAAAATCTCTGATTCTAACTGAAAGGAGGAAAAGATGGGCGACAGTGTTTACAAAGTGATAGAGCTGGTGGGAACCAGCACGGTGTCATGGGAAGACGCGGCAAAAAACGCCATTGAACGCGCGTCCAAGACTGTGAGAGACCTTAGGATCGCAGAAATTTCCAAGCTCGACATGAAGGTGGAAAACGGCAAGGTGGTCGCCTATCGGACCCGGGTATCGCTCTCGTTCAAATACGAAGACGGCGAATAAAGCGAATTCCCACCGAACCGGTGATTTGGAAGCTGTCGGGCAACGGGGAATCCCCTGATGAACGCCGCTTCAATACACTTTTTAGATTATACCCCAAAGGCTCTCCGGTACGCTTACCGGTGAGCCTTTATATTTCTTATTCCAACACCCTTTCCCTTTTGCTTTGACAATACCACCGAAATTGCATATCCATTACATGATGAATATCCAGTCTGGCGCCATAAAAAATTTGTCGGGGGGAAAGACCATGAATCCAAAAGCCTTTCGAAACGCTAAGTTTCTTTATATGGTTTTGATCGCCTGTATTTCCTTTTCAATACCTGGAAACCATCTGCTTGCCGCTTAAGTTCCGGGCTTTCTTCCGGATATCGTGGTTAAAATAAGCCGTCTCGATAAGAGCCTGGAAGTGATCGATTCCCTTACGGCTGCCGCCGGCCGGGAGCCCGAAACTTCTCCCAGCGCCATGGTAAAGGGTTTACTCCATGGAACCGACTGGATCGACTTTTCCCGTCCCATCGTGATTGGAATCGAAATCAAGGACCCGAAACCGGATGCCACCCTTTTGATTCCTTTCAGTAAACCCAACCCAGAGTTTCAAGCTGGGTTTCAAGCCGTCGGCGGACCCGATTATTATCTTCTTGCACTTCCGCCTGGAGGAAAAAAACCCTCGGAAGCCCTGGGACCGGTACTGGCGGCCGCCGCCCGGTCCAAACCCGGAGCGTCGGCGAGTGCCGAAATCGCCATGGATAACCTCTTGAAAAAACTCGACCCCAAGATTCAGCAGGCCTTGTCCACCTTGAAGTCCCTCCCTCCGGAACAGATCCCTGAAAACATGCCCCTTTCACCGAACCAGCTCCGGGCGATGATCGAAAAAAGTATCGACACCGCCAGGCAAATCAAGACGCTGGATATCCGCCTCGATCTGTCATCCGACACAGTTGCCTATGAAATAGCGCTTTTTACCCGGGCGGGGACTGAAATGGCCGAGCTGTTCACCAAAGGGAAGGAAACCGGCCGGCTGGAGGGGTATCGCCCTCGGCTTCAGATGAACTTCAAATCCCGCTCTTTTCAGGCGGAAAAAATGCTTGCCCTCATCGGGAACACCTTCGGAAAGTTATATCAGAGCATGGGAATCGATTTTGCCAAGGTCGTTGAGCTTTGCACCCATTTCACCGGCGAGATGGCGGGGGGGATGTCCATCGGTGAAAAGCAAATCACCCTCGAAATGATCCACGTCCTTAAGGGAGAAAAACAAAGGGACGATTTTATCGAAAAGATCTATCTGCCCTGGCTGACCGATTTCGGTAAGGTCATGCAAGATGCCATGGAAAAACAACTCAACACTCCCGTGGAACCCGTTTTTTCCCGGATGCCGGATTCCACGGTGGCCGGCCGTCCTGTCTATGGCATCCAATTTCAGGTACCCATACCTCCCGGCGCTCAAACAACACCAACACCCGATCCGTTGCTCTTCAAGGTCCTGAGTAATTATACATTTCGGATGACCATGGTCGACGACCTCCTGCTCTCCGCATCCACCGATGAGCAACTGGGACGGCTGATTCAGATTGCGGGCAAGTTACGACCTTCGCCGGCAAAGGGCCCTCTGATGACTGTCGACTACGATGTGGTCGCCTATGTCGAATCCCTCAGGAAAATAGTGCCTGGATTTCCCGGCGCAAACCAGCCCCTTCCCCGGCTGGGAAAAATGGTCATGATACTCGACGCAGACAAGGGTCGGGCCTCCCTGAAGTCCACGGTAAAAACGAAAGACATTCAAACCCTGGCCAGCTATTTCAGGGGCGTTCCTCCTTCCGGTACCCATGCAAGCAAGAAACAGGAGACCGGCATGGACCCTGCAAAAGCCAAAACGCCTGCCTTAGACCAGAAGGCGGGGTTGACCCCAAAAACCGAGGCGCCCGGTTGGTTGAAAAAGGGGGCCCTTGCCGTCGTTTCCGGGGATAATCCTTCGGCCGTAAAGCATTTCAACAAAGCCATTGAAATCGAACCGGAAAACAGCGATGCTCATTTTCAACTGGGGGTGACTCTCGGTGAGATGGGTGAATATTCCAACGCCATCGAAGCCCTAAATCGCGCCATTTCCCTGAATCCGAAAAAGGGGGCTTATGCTTATGCCCGGGGTCGTGTATTTTTGCTGTCCCAAGATAAAGAAAAGGCCATGATCGATTTCAAGAAAGCGGCTGAGCTGGGAGATTCGGACGCACGGCACTATCTGGAAAAGGTTGTGGCGTATCCTGGAAATTAGGGGAGAATTTCGAATGTTCTCAAGAACCCTTCCACATCCCTGAAAAAAGCGCTCCAATCCGGCGGACAGTCATTATGCCCGGCGGAATAAGTGATCATTTTCCCATTTTTTGCGTTTTCAAAAAGGGTCACCCCATGCCGATAAGGGATCGTTTCATCTTTTTCCCCGTGGATGACGAGCACCGGACCCTCAAAGGAACGAACAACCGACAGATTATCGAAAGGATCTCGGACCAGCACCGTCGGCATCAGATAGCGGCGTGCAAAGGAACGGATACTGGTAAACGTGGACATTAAAATAAGCGCTTTTACCGGCCTTTTGGCAGCCAGCGCACACACGGCGCCTCCACCGAGGGATCGCCCGACCGGAATGATCCGCTTGGAATCCACATCTTTTCGAGACACCAAGAAGTCGTAGGCCAGCACAAAAACTTCGGTCACCGCCTCCTGGGAAGGAGAGCCCGCACTCCTTCCATATCCCGGGTACTCCACCATAAATACCCCCATTCCCAGATCTAAAAAAGGGTAAAAGGCTTTGGGCCAGAAATCGATCCGTTCCCCGTTGCCGTGGGCAAAGAGGACCATGGGGACCGGTTCCTTTGCCGAATCCTTATCCGGAAGCATCAAATAGGCCTCCACCGGGCCAAACGACGTTTCGATCCACACAACATCGACGTTGGGAGGAAGCGTCAAATTTTCAGGCGGCGGACCGACCATAAAACGGGGGAAAATCATTTGGCGCTGGAGAAGAAACAATAGTCCGCCGTAAACGGCGTATAACCCACCGATTCCGATAAAAATTTTTGCCATTGTCGATCGCTTCATGAAAGGTTTTGTCCCGCGCAAAAAACCTCTAATGATCTTTTACTTGATCACTAAAGATCGGAGCCGATCCAGATTAATGCGGTCATAATCGATGTCGCCCTTGAGTTTGGGCGTTTCGATGATCTTTAAAACCTTTTCAAATCGAGGATCCTGCATGATAAATCCGAATGCGGGAAGGCCGATACGCCCTTCTCCGATGTGTTCATGACGGTCCACCCGGGAGCCGAGTTCCTGTTTGGCATCGTTGAGATGGATCACGAAAAGCCGATGCAGGCCGATGATTCCTTCGAACTCCTTCAGGGTCCTTTCATAGGCGCTTTGTGTGCGGATATCGTATCCGGCTGCAAATATGTGGCACGTATCCAGGCAGGCTCCCACCCGCTCTTGATCCGCTATCCCATTCATGATCGATTGAATATGCTCAAAGTGGCCCCCCACACTCGAGCCCTGACCGGCTGTCGTTTCGAGCAGCAATCGCGTCTGAGATCCATGGATCGCATCGAAGATTTCGTTGATCCCGTCTGTAATCCTCCTGATCCCTTCGGTCACGCCGGCGCCCATGTGATTGCCGGGGTGTAAAATCACAAAGGGAATGGACAGAGCCGAAGACCTCTTAATCTCCTGGGTCAACGCGCGGACGGACATCCGGAACTTTTTGGACTCCGGGGATGCCAGGTTGAGCAAATACGCGGCATGGGATGCGATATGAGTGATGCCGGTTTCGATTTTTGCCCGCTCGAAGGCATCGATTTCCTCCTGAGAGAGGGTTCGCTCTTTCCAGGTGCTGGCGTTTTTCGTGAAAATCTGCAGCGCGCTGCATCCGTACGAAGCGGCCTCACAGACGGCCCCGGAAAGACCGTTTGCAATGGAAAAATGGGCTCCCAGCAGGCATGGGAGGAGTCGGGTTTTTCCGATTTTATTCTCTGGGTGCTGAAAAAGCGTTGTCATTTATTACATTTTTGTATTATCTAAAAACCGGCGGGCTAAAAAAACTTTTTGCCGCGGCACCGGCTAGCCGCGAGAATGGTAAACACGGCAGAATATTCACCGGAGTCTTTGATGCAACGTATTGAACAAGTCACCCTGTTGTATGAAATCAGCAAGACCCTCCACGAGCATCTGGACCTGCGTAATTCCTTATACAAGGTTTTGGAGATCCTGTCCAATTCCATGAACATGGCCCGGGGAACCGTTTCCATCCTGGATCCGGTCAGAGATGAAATCAGCATCGAGGTCGCTCACGGTCTTTCTCGCTCCGCCATTGAGCGGGGCAAATATAAACCCGGGGAAGGTATCACCGGGCGCGTCATCCAAAGCGGAAAGTCCGTTATCATCCCTAAAATCAGCCAGGAGCCTCAGTTCTTGGACCGCACCGCCTCCCGAAGATCGCAAAACGGCCGGGAACTATCCTTCATCTGTGTGCCCATCAAAAAAGGAAAACAGGTCATCGGCGCCCTAAGCGCCGATCGACCCTATGACCCGGAGTATCCATTGAAGGACGGACTTCAGTTGCTTTCCGTGATCGCCACGATGATCGCCCAGCATGTCATCAACCTGGAAACCATCCGACTGGAAAAAGACCAACTCAGGGAAGAAAACCTCCGTCTCAGAAACGAACTGACGGACCGATATCGATTCGCCAACATTGTGGGAAACAGCAACAAGATGCGGGAGGTGTTTCAGATGATCTCGCACGTTTCCCAGAGCAATGCCACGGTCCTGATCCGGGGAGAGAGTGGAACCGGGAAGGAACTTGTGGCCAACTCCATCCATTACAACAGCCTGCGGTCCAAGAACTCGTTCGTCAAGGTCAACTGTGCGGCTCTTCCCGCCAACCTCATCGAAAGCGAGCTGTTCGGACATGAAAAAGGCGCCTTTACCGGTGCCGTCCGGCAGAAGTTCGGGAAATTCGAGATGGCGGACAAGGGCTCCATTTTCTTAGACGAGATCGGTTCCATCGATGTGGATGTTCAGGTCAAATTGCTTCGTGTGCTCCAGGAAAAGGAGTTCGAAAGGGTCGGAGGACATAAAACCCTGAAAATCGACGTCCGCATCATCGCGGCCACCAACAAGGATCTGGAAAAGGCCGTGGAAGAAGAAACCTTTCGGGGAGATCTGTACTATCGCCTCAACGTGTTTCCCATCTATATGCCGCCGCTGAGGGAACACAAAACCGACATACTCCTTTTAGCCGATTTCTTCTTGGAAAAATACGCTCGGGAGAATCAAAAGGATATCCGTCGCTTTTCCACTCCGGCCATCGACATGCTCATGCAGTACCATTGGCCCGGCAACGTCCGGGAACTCGAAAACTGCATCGAGCGAGCGGTGTTGTTGTGTGAGGAAGGGGTTGTCCACAGCTACCACCTTCCCCCGACACTCCAGACCGGTACTGAATCCGACACGCTCCCGGCCCGCTCACTGGAGGAGGCCGTGGAAAACCTGGAACGGGAGATGATCATCGACTCCTTGAAAAACACCCGGGGAAATACCACCCAGGCCGCGGCCCTCCTCAAGACCACCCTCCGCAGGTTCGCCTACAAGGCCAAGCGGTACGGCATCAACTATCGGCAGTACCGCTGAACTAAACGTTGATGGCTTCGTAAAAAGTCCATCTGCTGCGTTGCGCTGCATCCCCTGCCCGGTTGAATGCCGCCTTGCGGTCCTGCTTCGCAGGATTCAACCGGGTAAATCATTGCGGCGTACCTATAAGTACACCTCATTCCTCATGATTTGCGCGCCTTGCATCTGAAGCTTTTTACTTTGCCATCCCAATTTTGAGTTTTTACGATTTCATCAACGCTGGGGCAGTAGAAAAAGGCAGCTTTCTTGAACCCGGAATGAAACGATTGAAGGATGACCGGATTCAGACGAAACAATGATGAGAAGGAAGGGCCGGGTTTATCCGGGCGGTCCGCTGATCGGGCCGCCCGGGACGATGATCCTTAAATGTCGAAATACAGGAAAAATTCATGGGGATGGGGTCGCAGCCGGACCGGATTTATTTCATGTTTTTGCTTGTAATCGACCCACATATCGATGACATCCTGGGTGAAGACATCCCCTTTCATGAGGAACGCGGTATCTTCTCTCAATGCTGCCAGGGACTCGTCCAGGGAGCCTGGGGCGGAGTCGATTTCAGCCAGTTCTTCCGGCGGCAAGTCGTAGATGTTTTTATCCAGGGGATCGCCGGGATCCATCTTGTTTTCGATGCCATCTAAAACAGCCATGAGGACGGCTGAAAAGGCCAAATAGCCGTTGCACGACGGGTCCGGAGTCCTGAATTCAATGCGCTTGGCCTTGGGTGACATCGAATACATCGGTATCCGGATGGCCGCGCTCCGGTTCCGGCTGGAGTAAGCGAGGTTGACGGGCGCCTCAAAGCCGGGAACCAGCCGCTTATAGGAATTCGTCGTTGGATTGGTGAAAGCGCACAGCGCCTTGCAATGTTTCAAGATCCCGCCGATGCCCCAGAGGGCTTCCTGGGAAACGCCGGCATACTTATCTCCGGCAAAAAGTGTTTTTCCCCCCTTCCAGATGCTGACGTGGATGTGCATTCCGGACCCGTTGTCTTCAAATAAGGGCTTGGGCATGAAGGTTACGGTGTGACCGCGCCGCGTGGCCGCATTCTTGAGTACGTACTTGAACCACATGAGCTGGTCGGCCATCTCCACCAACGGTTTGAATCGCATGTCGATTTCCGACTGGCCTGCCGTTGCCACCTCGTGGTGCTGGGCCTCAATGGGAATCCCGAGTTTCTCGAGGATCATCAGCATCTCAGTGCGCAGATCCTGGAATTTGTCCATGGGCGGCACCGGGAAATAGCCCTCCTTTTGCCGGGTTTTGTACCCCAGGTTCGGGCACTCATCCCGTCCACTGTTCCATATCCCTTCCACGGAATCAATCTCATAAAACGCCCGGTTCCGCGACGATTCGAACCGGATGTCGTCGAAGATGAAAAATTCGGCTTCGGGACCGAAAAAGGCCGTATCACCGATCCCGGTGCTTTTGAGATAGCTTTCCGCTTTTCGAGCAATGAAGCGCGGATCCCGTGAATAACTTTCCCGGGTCACCGGGTCAACGATGTCGCAGATCAAAACCAAAGTGGAAACCTCGAAGAAGGGATCCATTTTTGCAGTTTTAGGGTCCGGTATCACTAGCATGTCGCTGGCGTTGATGGGCTGCCAGCCGCGGATGCTGGAAGCGTCGAACCCGAATCCGTCTTCGAAACTGGATTCTTCCAGTTCACCGATGGGCACCGTAAAATGCTGCCACAATCCCGGAAAGTCCATGAACCGAAGATCCACGACTTTGGCCCCATTTTCCTGGGCCATTTTCAAAACGTCCGTTGGTGTTGCCATAAATACACCTCCTTTAATGTTCGGTTATTTACGTAATGATTCATTGAAATCCGCTCTTACTCTTCTGCGATTTAAATTCATTTGAAAGTTTTACTGTGCCGATCTTAAATCAGATGGCGTCCGTCCCCCTTTCACCGGTGCGAACCCGGATGGCCTCTTCCACGGGATATACGAAAATCTTTCCGTCCCCGATCTTGCCGGTGTTGGCCGCTTCCCGAATTTTCTCCACCACCTGGTCGGCCACCTGCGCATCCACAACGATTTCAATCTTGATTTTCGGAATGAAATCGACGACATACTCGGCTCCCCGGTAGATCTCCTTGTGCCCTTTCTGCCTTCCGTAGCCCTTCACTTCCGATACGGTCATCCCCTTGATGCCGATCTCGTTTAAGGCTTCTTTGACGTCATCCAACTTGAATGGCTTGATGATGGCTTCGATCTTTTTCATGACCCATGCTCCTTTACTCTTATTCTTATACTCTTAAAACTTTTTCAGACGATCTCGAAGGCCCTCTCGCCATGAATGGAACTGTCGAGACCTTCTATTTCCTTTTCCGCCGGAACCCTCAGGCCGCCGGTTATCATACGCGTCACTCCGATGACGATGCCCGTACCCACCAGCGTAAACGCCGCAGTAGCCAGAATGGATAACCCCTGGATCCAAAGCTGTTTCGGATTCCCATAAAAAAGTCCTTTTCCGGTTTCAATAATGGCCGGATTGGCAAAAAGGCCGGTAGCCAAGGCGCCCCACATGCCACACATCCCATGAACGCCGAAAGCATCCAGGGAGTCGTCGTACCCCGCCCGCCCTTTTAGTTTGGTCACGGAAAAAAAGCCCAAAAGACCTGCAACCGATCCTATCACCAGGGATGCCGGAAGATCCACGAAACCCGCCGCAGGCGTGATGGCCACCAGCCCGGCTACGATTCCGGATGCGATTCCAAGTACCGTCGGCTTCCGGGTGACGATCCACTCGGCGAACATCCACGCCAGCGCCGCTGTAGCAGCTGATGTGTTGGTTACCAGGAAAGCCGATCCAGCCACCCCGTCTGCCGCCAATTGGCTTCCGGCATTGAAGCCGAACCACCCGAACCAGAGCATGGCTGCCCCCAACGCCGTCAGGACGATGCTGGAAGGGAACATAGCTTCCTTACGATACCCGATACGCTTTCCTACCACCAGTGCCAGAACAAGGCCAGCGAATCCGGCATTGATGTGCACCACCGTTCCGCCGGCAAAATCGAGGGCGCCCATCTTGGCCATCCATCCCCCTCCCCAAACCCAGTGGGCTATCGGACAATAGACGAAGGTGATCCACAGCAGGGTAAAAACGATCCAAGAGGAAAATTTCATTCGGTCCACAATGGAGCCCAAGACGAGGGCTACAGTAATTCCGGCAAAGGTCATCTGGAAAAGGGCGAAAACCGACGTTGGGATGGTTTGGTACATGCTCCCCACTCCGATATCTTTCATAAAGGCATGGTTCAGCCCGCCGATGATGCCCACCTTATCCGGCCCGAAGGCCAGTGTGTAACCCCACAGCATCCAAATCACGCTGGCCAAACAATAAGCCACCAAGGTCATGGCAAGGGTGTTGAGCATATTCTTGTATCGGGACATGCCGCCGTAAAAAAGCGCCAACCCCGCCGGGGTCATCATCATGACAAGAGCCGTGGAAATGATCATCCAGGCGGTATTTCCGGAATCCAATCCCTCTCCGGCGAAGGCACTGGATATCGGCATTGCGGCTAAAAGGGTTGCCGACAGAATTTTATTCAAACCAAAGTATCTCTTCACGACCGCTCTCCTTCTCATTAAATGTTCTTGGGTCTTATCTTCAAAACCGGGCCTGCTTTCCTTCTTTTTGTCCATCTCGACCCGCCAAGGGGCGCTGCAATGCAGCCTCCAGCGCTTTCCGGATCGATGCTTCCTGTTCCTGACTGTCGACTTTTTGTCCCTCCAGATCCCTGACGTAAAAAACATCCACCACCTGATCCACCTTCGTAGCAATTTTAGCCACCCCGATATCGAGGCCGCACCGGAAAATCGCATCGCTTATGACATACAAAAGCCCGGGAAAGTCGTCGGCAAAGACTTCGATGAGGGTGAAAAAGCTGGAACTGGTATTGTCCACCTTAATCCTTACCGGCCGCTTTGCCCCCCGAACCCGGGTCGGCTGACCGGAAAAAATTTTATTTTCCAAGGCTTTTGAAAGATCCAGTACTCCGCAAAGTGCCCCATCCAGATGTTTTCGAGCCCGCTCCCATCGTTCCTCCTCGAACAGGGTATCCGGCGGCGGCTTCACCGTGAAGATATCCAGAGCGGTCCCATTTTTCCAGGTAAACGCCTGGACATCCAGGATATCGATGCCGTTGAGCGTCATTACCCCGGCAATCTTTGAAAAGAGGCCGGGACGATCCTTGGCGCACAGAGTGATCTCCCTTGTCTCCGGATCCTCCCCTTTGGCTACTTGCCAGATGAACTCATTTTCGGCCAACCTCCGGTACATGAACACGTGGCTCAAGATGGCTTCCGTTGAAACGGAGATCAGGTACCGGGGAGACATGACGGTCAAAAGCCTGGCCATTTCGGCTTTTTCTTCGGTGCTTTTGACTGTCTGAACCAGGGTTGATCCTTTGGACTCCACACTTTCCGTCACCTCCCGGGTCGCCAGTTCTCCCTTTTCGAGAATCCTCAAGGTCTTTAAAAACAGATCTTTCAAAAGGGCGGCCGCCCAGCCGGTCCATGCCTTGGGGCCAGTGGCCATGGAGTCGGCTATCGTCAAAAGGTAGAGCATCTTCAAGCATTCAGGATCCCTGATTCGGCGGGCGCAAAAAATGGCTGTTTCTTCATCTTGAAGATCCCGACGGGTGGCGGATTTCATCAGGAAGAGATGCTCCTTGACCAAAAACGAAACGGTCTCGGCATCCTCCAAGGAAAAGCTTTTCTCTTCCATAACCGCCCGGGCCATGACAGCCCCCTGTTGGGCGTGATTCCCCTTCGAAGCCCCCTTCCCGATGTCATGAAGCAGGGCCGCCCAGAAAAGCAGCTTCTTTTTTTTGATCTCCGAAAAAAGCTTGGCTAAGATCGGATCCTTCGAACCGTTTTCTTTTTCCCCCAAGCAATGCAAGGACTTCACGGTGTGCAAAAGATGCAGATCCACGGGAAACAGATGATAGGCGTCATACTGAATGCGATGGATCACACCCTTAAGCTGAGGGATAAAAGCCGTCATGAATCCGGAATCCATCATCTCCTTGAGCACCGGAAAGGCCCTGGAGGATATGAGGATGCGCTCAAAGGAACGGAGGATGATCAGAGAACTTGCGTCAATAAGATGGGCAAGGTCCTGAATCAACCGCTTGGCTTCCCCGCTCAAGGGTATGTTCAAGCGAAGACTCTCTTCAAAGATCTCAATCAAAAGCTTTGGAGATTTTAGAACCGCCTCGGTTGATGTAAAAAAGAGCATATCGTTTTCTACGAACAGATCTTGAACCCGCGCCTGTTTTCGGGACCTTTTCTTCCGGCCGGAGGGCCTGTCAAGGCCTTGTTCGTATAGAAATCGAAGATGCTGTTGTTTGATGAAATCCATCCGGCCTTGCAGGGTGCTGAGAAACACCTCTACCGGCTCCTGGCCGTTGATCTTTTTAAATCCCATGGATTCCGCCAGGCGGATCTGATTTTCGAAAAGGAGTTGGTCCCATTTTCTTTTCGACATGAGATGGAGGCGGTTTCGAACATCCCAGATAAAGGCCAGCGCCTTTTTCAGGGATTCGAATTCCTTGTGGGAGAGGCATCCGATATATTCCAGTTCCCTGGGCTCTTTGAGATTGAACCGAATCCGCGCAATCCACAACAGCGTATGATAATCCCTCAAGCCACCTTGCCCCTCCTTGAGATTCGGCTCTAAAAGATCGCTGGAATCTCCGAATTGGTAATGACGGTTGCGGTTAGTCTGGACCAGCCATTCGATTACCGCCTTTCCGTGTTTGGCCAGGACCTTCTCCCTAAGGCTATCAGAAAGACGCGATGCCACCGGAGACATACCGCAAACGAATCGGGCGTCCAAAAGGGGTGTCAGCATCTCGAAGTCCTTTTTACACAATAAGAGACACTCCTTGAGGGTGCGCACGGCATAACCGACGTCCATGCCGATATCCCACAGGGGATAGACCACCTCTCGAATCAGGCCCTCGGCCTTTTGCGGGATCCTGTTTTCAAATAAGAAAAGGAGGTCCACGTCGGAATGCACACATTGCTCCTGCCTGCCGTAACCGCCGAGGGCGATGATGGCGTAAGGATTGGCGCTGATTCTGATGGCGGGGCCGATGGTGGAGGCCTCGAAAGACATCCGAAAATATTCATTAAGCAACTGAGCATGACGTTTTAAAAAATCTGGCGATGAAACGGAAACAAGCTCCTTGAATAATGCATTCCGCTTTTTTTTAAGTATGGCGGCGGCATCTGTCCGGGTTTCCCTTTTCAGATCGCTTCCATCCAAGTTCGATTTTTCCCTTTTCATGCACACTTCGCCTTTGAGTTTCTTTCGAACCAATAACGGGTTCAATCAAGCAAACACCGTGCCAGAATACATCATGTTCATTTTAATCAAGGACACCTGTACGTTAAGGATAGTTAATCATCATGAAAATAAAATTATTATTACAAAAATGTAATAAAAAATGATCAATATTACAATTATGGAAATAGTGTCGGTCTGGTTATTTTTCCAGGAGTTCGGTCCAGATTCGGCGGACCCCTTTACGGAGCGTGACGAATCGGTCCGATGGAACCCGATCGGGTTTTTCCCGAAGGTTGAGGCGGTGGAGGGTGGCGCGGTAGGTCAGAAATGCCCTTCTTAAGAAGTAAGCGGTTAGTTCATCGATGACCCCGCTCTCCATGAGAGACTGAAGGAGACGCACGTTATCGGTCCACTCAACGATCTGCGGATATCGGTTCGCATAAAGCAACACCAAATACTGAACGAGAAATTCCACGTCCACCATTCCGCCCCGACCTTCCTTGAGGTCGAACATCCCGGGCTCCGGCTTGACATGTTCCTTGCGCATGCGTTCCCGCATCTCCCTGATGGCTTTTTTCAGGAGGTCTCTCTCACGGGGCAAGACAAGAATCTCTTTCCGAATCTCTTCGAAGCACTGCACCAGGACCGGATCCCCGCCGATGGCTCTGGCGCGAACCAGGGCCTGATGTTCCCAGGTCCATGCCTGTTTCAACTGGTATTCCCGGAACCCCTCGATGTGGCTGACTAAAATCCCCGAAGACCCGCTGGGACGAAGGCGCATGTCTATCTCATAAAGTGTTCCGGCCCGGGTGTTCGCGGTTAGGATGTGGATGACCCTCTGCCCCAAACGGGCAAAAAACTGGACGTTCTCCACGGGGCGGTTTCCTCCGGTTTGTCCTTCGTCCCCGGCATGGATAAAAACAAGGTCCAGATCCGATCGATACCCCAGCTCGATGCCGCCGAGCTTTCCGTAGGCGATCATTACAAATCCCCGATCGCATTTCTTCCCATCCAGGCGGCACCGAGGTTTTCCGTGTTTTTCCACCAGATGGCGCCATGCCCATTCCAGCACTTCACCCAAAATGACCTCGGCGATGTAAGTCAGATGATCGCTGACCTTCATCAAAGGAAGCACGCCGGTAATATCGGATGCCGCTACGCGCAGCATATTGACCTGCTTGAAGATACATAGGTTTTCGATCAAGTACTCAAGGTCTTCAGGGCCCAATGCCGCAATCCGATCTTTCAATTCTTTTTTAAGAGCCGCCTTCTGCGGCGGCTTGTAGAGGACACGGGTGTCCAGGAGCTCGTCCAGCAGTACCGGATGCTGCCGCAGGAAGGCGGCAATCCATGGGCTGGCATTGATCAGATTCATGAGATGAGTCAGCGCCGCAGGATTTTCCAGAAGCAGGGCGAGATAACTGGTTCGGCGCTCTATGGTGCGGATGAGGTCACAAACCCGGCTCAGGGTCGTCAGGGGTGTATCTTGGCCGGTGATTGCATCGAGAATCATGGGCATTAGGCGGTCCAGCCGCCTGCGCCCTTCATGACTGAGGGCCCTCGTGGCCGGATCGGCCTTGAGATGATCCAGAATCTTGAGGGCCTGATCCGAATCCGTGAATCCGCTTGCACTCAACACTTTTCCGGCCTGTTCAGGGCTCATCAGTCCCTGCCACACACCCGCGAGGTCGGATAAATGCTCATCGGACAGGGAGGGGGCCATCCGGGTGTCATCGGCCCGGAAAAGACCTTGAAAATGTCTGTGTACGGATCCCCTTTTTTCGTCCAGCCGCCCGGCAAAGGCATTCCAGTCCGGAAAACCCATGGAAACAGCCAATCGCAGTCGGTGGAGGAATTCTTGGGGCAACTTATGGGTCTGCTGATCGGAAAACTCCTGCAGTCGGTTCTCCGTTGTGCGAAGAAAAACATATGCATCGCAAAGGGTTTCGTAGGTTTTGGGCGAAATGACCCCCTGTTCTGAAAGAATGTGCAACACATCCATAATTCGGCGGGTTTGCAGGGCGGGGATGACACCGCCGCGGATGAGCTGAAAGACTTGTCCGAAAAATTCGATCTCCCGGATCCCCCCAGGACCCAACTTTACATCATCGCCGAGTCCTTTTCTTCTGACCTCCAGGGAAATCTTGCGCTTCATATCCCTGAGTGATTCGAATGTGCCGTAGTCCAGATACCGCCTGAAGACGAAAGGAGTTAGCCGATGAAGAAGGGCCTTTCCCGCTGCAATATCCCCGGCCGCGGCCCGGGCCTTGATCCAGGCGTATCGCTCCCATTCGCGACCGTGGTTCTGGTAGTAATATTCCATGTTATCGAAACTCATCACGATGGGGCCGTTCTCCCCGTCGGGTCTGAGACGAATGTCCACACGGAAGATGATCCCGTCCGGGGAAGGATTCCCGAAAAGCCGGATCAATCGGCGGCACAAGCGGCCGAAAAACTCGTCGTTGCTCATGCCTTTCCCTCCCCCTTGGGTATTGCCCGCTTCCGGGAAAGCGAAAATGAGATCCACATCCGAGGAAAAATTGAGTTCCTCCCCGCCGAGCTTCCCCATGGCGATGACGACCAGGGACTGGGACTCCCCCTTGCTGTTGACCGGGGTCCCGCATTTTGCACACTGCCTCTGGTAGAGAAAAAGGAGGGTCTGATCGATGAGGGCATCTGCCAGGTGTGTCAGATCCGCCATGGTCGCAAAAAGGTCGGAAAGGCCTAAAAGATCCCTCCATGCAATCCGAACCATTTCCCGTAACCGAAACCTTCTAAGGGATCGGGCCAGAACCGATTCGTCGGAAACCCCATCAAAGATATGCTTCACCTGCAAAGCATATTCCGTTTCCGCATACGCCCTATCCAAATCGTCGGATTGAAACAAATCCATAAGGATTTCCGGATTCCGAAAAGCGCATCGCGTCACGAAATCGCTCATGGTGAACACACGGGCGGCATCCTCCAGAACCCGGGAAGGAGGGGACATTTGAATTCCGGTATTCCGGGCTGCGGTCAGAAATGCCTTCAGCTTCTCCTCCCCGTCCGACCGGAGAGGCTCGGGGAGGCTTATTAAGTTTTTCAGGGTTCCCTTTTCCATAAGATTTGCGTTCCCCGAAAGGTCAGCGACAGACGGAACGTGTAGGACCTAAATTAAAATATTTTCGTGGAAAAATTGTGTTGACAGCTTAGACAATAACGGTTAAAAGGGCAAGAAATACGACGTACAATGCCGTGCGTCACTTTGTGGCCAAAGATGGCCATACAGACAGGGACGTCTACCACTCCAAGGGGGAGGTAGGCGTTTTTTTTGCTTTTTTTAACAAATAAGCATCGGGCCTTTTTAGGGGGAGAGAAAAAATGAAAAAATCCCATAAACTGTCGATCTTTTTTTGTACCCGCACGTTTGAAAGTGAAGCGGTCTTTTTGCCCAAGGCTCCGAATTCTTTGGAGGTGCGGGGAGTCTCCATGGCGTGTTCCAGCATGGTCAAAGACATTTTTCTGCTCAAGGCCTTCGAGGCCGGCGCCGATGCCGTGACCGTGTGGGTCTGTCCGGAAGGTAAATGCCGGCATGTCGAAGGAAATCTTCGTGCCCGAAAACGGGTGGAACGGGTCAAGGCACTTCTGGAGGCCATCGGTTTTAACGGCCGGCGCTTGACCTTTTTCAACCTGATCCCTGGAGATCTTGCATCGGCTTCGGATATCCTCGAAGGAATCGTTGCCACATTCAACATCATCGACGGTGGTCCTTCGAAGGTATCGGGGTGCTGTTTTCCCGGAAATGCCGCCTTGAAGATTCAAAGCCCGTTTGGATCCAACCACTCGATTCAAACCGATTTCAGATAAAGGAGAATCGATTCATGATTGTCGGCGAACAGAAACCCATAATGGAAATCCTTCAAATGGTTTCGCCCCATAAGAAGCTCCTCATTTTAGGGTGCGGTACCTGCGTTAAAACCTGCTTTGCCGGTGGCGAAGATGAAGTAACGACGCTGGCTTCGGTTCTGAGACTGGCTTTGAAGACAAAAGACATTTTCGTTCAAATTGAAGAATTGACGGTGGAGCGTCAGTGCGAAGATGCTTTTATTGCGGAAGCCGCCGATGCCGTATCTCGTAATGAAGCGGTCCTTTCCCTGGCCTGCGGTGCCGGGGTACAGGCGGTGGCCCGCAGGTTTCCCCGATCCCTGGTGTTGCCCGGCGTCAATACCACTTTCCTCGGAGTATTAGAGCGCCGGGGTCTGTTCACCGAAGAGTGCTCCGGGTGTGGGGATTGTCAGCTAGCTGTGTTCGGCGGAATTTGCCCCGTTACCCGCTGCGCTAAAAAGCTGCTCAACGGCCCATGCGGGGGATCCCGAAACGGCAAATGTGAGGTAAATGCCGATACGGATTGTGCGTGGCATCTCATCATCGAACGGTTGAGCGCCCAGGGACGCCTGAACCAGCTGAGGGCCTATGTACCCCCGAAGCAATGGCAGGCCAGCCTTTCCGGAGGACCCAGAAAACTGATCCGGGAGGATCATGTTATATGAAGACGGAACCGATCAGCAATCTGGAGAGGGTCCTTTCCGAGGGTCGGTTTGCCGTCACTGCGGAATGCGGCCCGCCCCGGGGGGCAAATGCGGAAGTCATCCGCAAAAAAGGCGCCTTGCTCAAAGAGGTCGTGGATGCGGTGAATGTCACGGACAACCAGACCGCCATCGTTCGGATGTCCAGCATCAGCTCCTGTGCACATCTCCTCGCACTAGGCATAGAACCGGTGATGCAAATGGTGACACGGGACCGCAATCGCATCGCTTTACAGTCGGATATCCTGGGGGCTTATTCTTTGGGAATTCAAAACATTCTCTGTCTTTCGGGAGATCACCAGCGCTTCGGGAGCCAACCGGACTCCTTGAACGTCTTCGACATCGACTCCATGAACCTTGTCCGCACGGTTTACACCATGAGAGAAGAGGGAACGGACATGAGCGGGCACCTTCTTGATGGATCACCCCGGATGTATATCGGTGCCGCCGCCAATCCGTTTGCAGACCCCTTCGAGTATCGGGTCATCCGCCTGGCCAAGAAGATTGATGCCGGAGCGGACTTCATCCAGACCCAATGCGTCTATAACCTGGAGCGCTTCCGGCAATGGATGAGCATGGCTTCCGGCGAAGGACTGACCGAGAAGGTACATATATTGGCAGGGGTCACCCCCATAAAATCCGCCGGGATGGCGCGGTATATGGCCAAAAACGTCGCCGGGATGGATGTCCCCGAATCGATTATCCGTCGCATGAGCCAGGTTCCGAAGGAAAAGGCCGCGGAAGAAGGGATCGCCATTTGTCTGGAGACTGTCGCAGCGCTTCAGGAGATTCCGGGTGTCCACGGCATCCACATCATGGCCATCGAATGGGAAGAACAGGTCAAGATCATCGTTGAAAGGGCGGGCCTTTTACCGAGGCCCTGAGTTAATCGATCATGCCGAAAAGATATCATGTCGCCGTTTTGGCATCGCCGCCGCGGTTTCACGCCATCGGTAAATATGCGACCATCGAGTTCAAGGAAGACTGTGCGGGAAGCTGTCGGGAATGCGTCAAGAAAAAGTGTGTCTACGGCGTATTCAGGGAAACACACGAACATGCGTTGAAGATGATCGAACCGGAATATTTGTACATCTGTCAGAGTTGCTTTCGATGCGTCCAGGAATGTACCAAGGGAATCTTTTCCCGGGTTATTAACCCGGCCTATCGAAACCTGGGAAATAACTATTGGAGCAGGGACATCCTCCATCGCCTCTGGTACCAGGCGCACTTCGGAAAAATTCCGGTCTCCGGCGCCGGCTACCGCGGCCCTTTCACCGGGAAGGGGTTCGACAGTATGTGGACGGATATGTCGGAAATCGTCCGCCCCACTCGGGACGGCATCCACGGCCGGGAGTATATCAATACGTCTATCGAACTTTCCCGGCGGAACACGTTTTTGACGTTTGCGCCGGACGGCTCGCTGGACTGTGAGCCTCCTCCCATCCTGGAAATCCCGATCCCGGTTCTTTTCCAGTGGCCCGAGAATATCGTGAAAACCAGATCCCTCATCCTTTCCACTGCCATGGCGGCCGTCGAACTCGGGACTCTGCTATTTCTGGATCCCGAAGACTTTACCGAAGCGCTCCTCCCTTATGCCGGCAACATGGTTTTCCGGGTCAACGGCGGCGACTTGTCGAGATTTCCGCCTTTTTTGCAACAAAGCCGCATGGTGGAAATCTCCGATGGCCCAAAGCTTGCCCGCCTCGTCGGAGATCTCAGGGAGTTACGGCCTGGGCTTATTGTGGCAGTGGGCGTCCCCCTCACCCCGGAAGCACCATCCACGGCTGTAAGGCTTGCCGAAGCCGATGTGGACTCGATCCACTTTTATGCCACGGAAAGCGGATATGAAAAACATACGGCGTCTCCGCGGTTTCTCAAGGATTGTATCCGTTCCGTTCACCTCGAACTCGTAAACCATTCCCTGCGCCAAAAGGTCAACCTCCTTTTTTCAGGAGGGATCGCCATGGCCGAACACATGGCCAAGGCCATCATCTGCGGCGCGGATGGAGTCGTCGCAGACACCGTTTTACCGGTAGCCCTGGAGTGCCGCCTGTGTTCCCGGTGCCGGGAAGGTCTCTCCTGTCCGGTGAAGCTTGACGATATCATCAACCCTCAATGGGGGAAGCAGCGCATCGTTAATCTCATGGGCGCCTGGCACAGCCAACTGCTGGAGGTCATGGGCGCCATGGGCATTCGGGAAGCCCGCAGGATCCGGGGAGAGATCGGTCGATCGATGCATTTCTACGAACTGGAAAGAGAAATTTTCGGCCCCATTTTCGGGGAAAGAAAAGTGCCGGAGTGTGCTTAAAATGGAAGTTGACGCGGTTGAACAATACGTTTTACCGGAAACCCGAGAAACACCGTCGCGCTTTCGCAACCCCATAGGCAAGTATATGATCGTCCGAAACGATCGGTGTACCCGCTGCGGACTTTGCGCAACCCTTTGCCCCTATGGCGTACACCCCGAATACGATGCATATTCACGAGCCCTCAAGCCGAGGAGTCATCGCTGCATCGGTTTTTCCTGCCGACAAAACGATTTTTATTGCATTCAACACTGCCCTGAAAAAGCCCTAACACTTCATACAAACCCGATCCTAGAAACACTGGGGGACTTTCGTTGGACCGCCGAAATGCTCATTGGTAACTGGGAGATGGCTGAAACCGGGCGCTTGCCCCTGGTTGACCTGGAATACACCCTGGGTTGTTCCGGAGGCGGATTCGATAAAATGCGGTTCCGACACCCGGATCCCGAAGTCTATCTGGATCTTCCGGATGAGGTCATCGACACCGGGATTGACCTTAACCGGCGCAGGGACGGCCGTCCCGATAAGAGACTCTCCCTCCCCTGTTATGGCGGCGGCATGTCCTTCGGTTCCACCGCTTTGTCGGTGATCGTCGGCAGGGCCCGCGCAGCCAAACGTCTCAACACGCTGACTTGCACGGGAGAAGGGGGATACCCGGCGGAATTCATCCCTTACGCCGACCATGTCATCACTCAGGTTGCCACCGGCCTGTTCGGCGTCCGGGAAGAGACCATCCTTTTTGCTCCCGTGGTGGAATTCAAATACGCCCAGGGAGCCAAACCAGGTCTGGGGGGTCATCTTTTAGGAGACAAGGTCACTCCCGAAGTAGCCGCCATGCGAGGAACCGTGGTGGGTAACGCCCTCTTTTCGCCCTTCCCGTTTCATAGTGTCTACTCAGTCGAAGACCATAAAAAACATGTGGACTGGGTCAAAGAAATCAATCCCAGAGCCCTGGTCTCGGTAAAGGTCTCCACACCTACGGACGTGGATATGGTGGCGGTGGGGAGTTACTATGCCGGCGCCCACATCATCCATATAGATGGAAGTTACGGCGGCACCGGCGCTGCCCCCGACATCGCCAAAAAGAATATCGCCATGCCCATAGAGTATGCCATTCCCAAGGTACACCGGTTCTTGATCCAGGAAGGCGTCCGAGATGAGATCTGTCTCATCGCCAGTGGTGGAATCCGGAATGCCATGGATGTGGCCAAGGCCATCGCTTTGGGAGCGAACGGGGTGGTCATCGGCACAGCAGAACTGGTGGCACTGGAGTGCGTTCGATGCGGAAACTGTGAAAGCGGCCGGGGTTGCGCCCGGGGCATCGCCACCACCGACCCGGAGCTAGGAAGCATGATCGCCGAAGAGTGGGCCGAACAGCGAATCGTCAACATGTATTCGGCATGGAGAAAACAATGGTGCTCTCTTTTAAGACAATATGGACTCAAGAGCATCAAGGAGTTGGTGGGACGGACAGATCTTCTGGTCCATCTCGATTATCTGGACGAGGCCGAGCGCGCCGCCTATGCGCCGTCACCTCAAGGACCGGTGATCATCTGAACCACTTTCAAAAATGCGGGACACAACCTGCAGCCATTCACGACAGGGGGTTCAAGACATCCATGGAACCAAGAGCATCCATCATCGACAACCTCTTCAGGTCTCGAAAAAACCTCCCCCGGCCGACAGGGGACCATGAGGAGCCTGCTGAAGAAGGCGGGTGCGGGGTTACCGGGTTCATCGCGTCGGTACCGGTTTCCGGCCGCCATATCTACGAACCCTCGGTCCAGATGCACAATCGGGGTAACGGAAAGGGAGGGGGTATCGCCGCCGTGGGCATTTCCGCCGAAAGCCTGGGGGTTCCCCAGGACATCCTGGATACCCATTACCTGCTCCAGATTGCCTTCCTCGACCCGGAATCCCGAAAAAGCGTGGAAGCGGGCTATATCGACGGGCTTCTGGAAGTATTCAAAGCCGAAAAAGTGCCCACCGTGGAAAATTATCGCGATGTGGAAGGCCTTACGGTCCGGCCGCCCGATGTGTGGCGTTATTTCGTTCGCGTGAAACCGTCGCACCTGGATCGGTTTATGAGCGAAAACAACCTTAAGGGCATGGACCCCTTGAGGGCCGAGGACGAATTCATCAACCAAAACTCCTTTCGACTCAACCGGGAATTTTACGCCTCCACGGGAAAACAGCACGCATTCGTTCTTTCCCACGGAAAAAACATCATGGTCCTAAAAATTGTGGGATATGCCGAACAAGTCGCCCAATACTACCTTCTGGAAAACTTCAAGGCCCACGGCTGGATCGCCCATCAGCGTTATCCCACCAAGGGCCGGGTATGGCATCCCGGCGGCGCACACCCTTTCATCGGGATGCACGAAGCCCTGGTGCACAACGGTGACTTTGCAAACTATCATGCCGTCAGCGAATACCTCAAGCAGCATGGCATC
>Ga0066636_10000027_pt1 | contig 64328 bp, 53 predicted proteins | sample CryGeyCG2014_080_2_FD_62736 | JGI IMG/M metagenome (GOLD analysis project Ga0066636, IMG submission 62736) | Groundwater microbial communities from aquifer - Crystal Geyser CG07_land_8/20/14_0.80 | ecosystem: Environmental > Aquatic > Deep subsurface > Groundwater | place: USA: Utah: Grand...
TAGTTTCCGATGACGAAACGGGGCTTTCTTGCATGCACCGAATGGTTTTGGATCTGACTTCCATCGTGTTTTCACTTCCGCCCCTTTACCGGGCCAACATGGTCAACAATGAACCCGATTTATACCGCCTCCTGGGAGAAAGGGAGTCAATCGGTGATCGGGACTTTTCTTCCATCCGTTTTGCTTCTCTCGCGTATGTGCCGATGGGAGGAAGCCCCGTCGAGGCCGTATCCAAGATCCGCTATTTCGTCGAGGCTGCCGGACCCAATGGCTTTGTTTTAAAACGCTCGGATGATGCTTATCCATTTTTCAAAGATTTTTCTCCTGAAACCGCCTATGTGATATGCGATCGAGTCCGATCGCTTACCATGACATTTTTTGACGAAAAAGGGGCCGCCTTCGACCGTTGGGATTCGGACTCCCCGGATTTCGGCCGGCTGACCCCGAGGGCCGTCCTTATTCGGCTCGAGGTCGGTAATAAAGCGGCTTTTCGGAGATTTGAAACCCGTGTAGCCTTCCCGTTGTTCAGAGACCGGATCGCCCAATGAAAAGAATGGATCCAAAGCAGAAGGCACTTTGCCGAAACATCAGGGGCTCCCGCGGGATGGCTCTTTTATTGACCCTCGGCGTGATCGCCCTGATCATCTCTACGGTCATGTTCATTCACAAGCGCGTCCGTGACGCCCGAGTCCTGCCTGTAGCTATTAATCATCGCATGATACTCCTTTACATGGCATCCTCCGGAATCCATGCCGGCATGGCGGTACTGACCCAGGATAAGGCAAGTTCAGACATCGATTCCATCCAGGAGGCATGGGCCGACCCCGCATATTTAAAAAAAGTTTCTGAAGCCATTCCCTTCGAATCCGGGGAAGTGTCTCTGGTCATCAGCGACGAACTCGGGAAGATCCAGATTAACGCCCTGGTTAAACAACCCGAAGGCCAAAGCTTCAATGACGTCCAGAAGCGTCTATGGGACAGGTTGCTCCTTTATTTTAAAGATCAACTCAAAGAGCGGGACATCGACTTTCAGCCGGCAACTATCATCGCCGCCATTAAAGACTGGATGGATGCCGGGGATGGGGATACCATCACCGGTTTGGGAGGCGCCGAATCCGACTATTACCAGAGCCTCAATCCGCCCTATTCCTGCAAAAACGGCCCGATAACCCACCTTGGCGAACTCGCCTTCATTAAAGGGATTTCTCCCGATCTCTTCACAGCTCTGGGAGGAACCGCCGGACTCTCCAAGTATCTTTCGGTTCATGGCGTTTCTCCGTCGAGCGGTACCGCACCCGAATTCAAAGGAAAAATCAACATCAACACTGCCGATCTCCCTGTCCTGGCCGCCCTGCTTCCCATTGGAGAAGAGGGGCTGGCCCAGGCCATCTACGACTTTCGGGGGGATCGGACGGAAAATACATTCGTTCATGATCTTTCCGATCCGAATTGGTACAAACAGGCTCCGGGTTGCAATCATCTTCGGATCGATCCCGAACTAATCACCCTCTCAAGCGACCTCTTCCGGATCGAAGCGATCGCTTCTATAGGAGCAGCAAAACTTACCGTTGTCACCATAGTGGCCAGGGGGAAAAAGGAGGGAACGAAACAGTGGGCCTGTAAGGTGTTGAGTTGGCATGTCATATGAAGTATGATGGCTTCGTAAAAAGCTTTTGCAAGCGAGATTGGAGCATTTTCGGAAAAAGAGATGCGAACGGCTGAGCGTTAATAATTTCAAGCTGTTTGAGGTGCTTGCGCCGAGTTCTTGAAATTTAGAGAAGCCGTGAGCATCTCCCGAAAATGATCACGAAGCGAGCAAAAATAGCTTTTTACGATTTCGTCAAGTATGGTAAGCGCGACAAGTGATGGTATTCGAAACGGCATTGACAATTTTCAGTAAAAGGGTGGGTGATGCCTCAAAAGACCCTCGGAATCGACATCGGAAACGTCGGGATTTCCGCGCTGCTGCTTGAAAGCGGAATCTCCGGCCACCGAATCGGAGGGTATAAATATATCCCCTTCTCCGATTCACAACCCGATGATGACGCCATCACCTCTGCATTGAAAAGCGCCGTCGATGGTATGCCGATGGCCGGAGCCCGTTGCGTGGCATCCATTCCCGCCCGTCACGTCTATTTCCGGAATCTTCGCCTCCCGTCGTTTGAGGCAAAAAAAATAAGGCCCATTCTCCTTTTTGAACTGGAACCGCTGCTCCCGTTTCCCGTGGGAGATCTGATCACCGACTTCAGCCTTTTTTCGGATTCTCAAAATCCCGATCAAACCGACATCGTCACAGCTACCACTCAAAAAGCGGAATTGTCGAGATGGCTTGACATTTTTAAATCCGCAGGCCTCGAACCGGAAACAGTCACCTTCGAGGGATACGCCATGGCACGCTGCCTGGCGGAAATGACCCAGGTGCCTGACGATTGGATACTGGCGCATGTCGATAAGAATACGGCCACTCTCTTCGTTTTCCATTCCGGGCAACTGGCTTTCATCCGGTATACTTCGATACCTTCAGAGAAAACACTCTTAGAAGACGCCCTTTCTTCCGTCGTCCATCAAACGATCTGGGCCTTTGAAAATGTTTTTTCTTTTGATTATCAACCTAAAACCGTAAAATTTAACTTTAAAACGGAAAATGGGAATCCGGAACTTTTTAGCGCACTTGAAAAGATGCTCAAAATTCCGGCAAAGCCCGTCGACTTTGCCCAAGGAATGAAATCAAAAAAAAATCCTTTCCAGGATCTGCCGAAGGACTCGGTCGGAATCAATTCCGCACTTTCCCTTTCACTGATGAAAAGTCAGCAAATACGCGGGATAAATTTCCTTCAGGAAGCCTTTTCCCCCAAGACGCGGTTTGCTGAATATCAATCTGATTTTTTCAAAACAGGATTGATTTTCCTGGCCGCTCTGATCCTGGCAGGTACCTATTTATTTATGGACATGCGTTCCATGGCGGAGAAAGTATCCCGATTGAACGCACACATGACCCAGACGTTTCAAAGCGCCTTCCCTGAAGAAAAGATCATTGTTGACCCGATAGCTCAGATGAAGGTCAAAATTGAAGAGTTGAAAAAACGATCGTTTCCAATCGAAAGAAAAGGCCCCTGGATAAAACGGATTGACCTTTTAAAAGAAATCAGCGCGCGGGTCCCGACACAAATGGATGTGAATATTTTAAAATTGACGACTGGGGATGAGGATCTCGTGATGACCGGGAATACCGATACCTTCAATACGGTCAACGACATGAAGAGTCAGCTTGAGGGATGCCCTTTGTTTAAGGAAATCACCATCAGTTCCACGAACCTGAACCGCTCCGGAAACCGCGTGGATTTCGTCTTGACGATTCGATTTTAAACGCTCGTAAGCTATTCCGGGCCTGGGCCCAACCGAAGCACGGACAGATGCGACCTATAAAATGGACCTTATAAAAAGCCTCAATCGATTGAACCTGACACCCAGGGAAAGACTCGGGATCGGTGCAGCCATCGGCGCCATCTTTCTTTTTCTGGTCTTGAAACTGCTGATTTTTCCTTTTTGGGATGCGCGTCATCGGATGCAAAGAAATATTTCTTCTAAGCAGGCTATGGTCCAGGAGATGCAAAAACTCCAAGGGGAATATCGCATTGCTGCAGACCGGTCCAAGACTGTCTCAAAACGCATGGATGGACGACGGAAAGGATTTACGCTGTTCAGCTTCATGGAAGATGCCGCCGGCAAGTCCGGGATCAAGAGCAAAATTGCTTACATGAAGCCTTCGGTGCAATCCATCAAGGATTCAACTTTGAAACAATCTTCCATAGAGATGAAACTTGAATCGATTACATCCGAAGAACTGGTCGATTACTTGTACAACATCGAAACGCGTGATCCTCTGATCTTCGTCAGACGCCTTTCCCTTTTTAAATCCAGCGGCTCAGACGGAAGCATTCAAGCCGTACTACAGGTGGAAACGATTGAAAGATAATCGTATCAATATAAGGCCGGCATTTCGATCATGAAGTCAATCTGGAAGTGGACCCTCTTTGGTGGTTATACTCTGATCACCATCGTTCTTTTCCTGTATCTTCTTTTTCCGGAAGAAACGATCAAAGAATATGCCCAAAACAGGGTGATACAGATGCAGCCGGATCTTTCCGTTACAATCGATACCGTACGTCCCTCTTTCCCGCCGGGATTACGCTTCAAGGCTGTGTCCCTTCAACATGCCGGAAAACCACTGTTGGCCTTTAGCAACATCCGGTTTTCACCGGAGCTTTCAACGCTTTTCACCAAAAATCCGGCCTATAGATTCCTGGCAGCCGCCTATGACGGGAGCATTAAAGGCCGCATTCGAGAATATCCGGACGCCTCGGATGCACACCTTTCAGCCCATGCCCGCATCCAGGACATCGATATCGGAAAACTTTTCGTTTCCAAAACACTTTCCAAGTTCTCTATCGGGGGAAGGCTCAACGGGGAAATTCTTTTAAACAAAGACCATAAGGAGCAAGTCGATGTCAACGCCCAACTCGAGATCGAAGAGGCAACAGTCGAATTGGACGCCCCCCTGATTTTTCTGAAAACCCTTTCTTTTAAAAAAATCCAGACGGACTTGAAAATGCGCAGCCGGACTCTGATCATTCGTCAGTTGTCGGTTAAAGGACCCCAAATGGATGGACGCATTTCCGGTTCTATTTTTTTAAGTGGCGACTTGAAGCAAAGCGTCTTGAACCTGACCGGGAAAATTAAGCCCAACCATCTTCTTTTGGCCGCAATCGGGAAAGGATTTCAATCCCTTCTCTCTTCCGCGATGAAAAGGGAGCAGGACGGCATTTCTTTTCGGATCAACGGGACCATCGAAAAACCGGCTTTTTCCTTTACACCTTCCTGAAAGATGGGACGCATGAAACGATATTTTAATCTGCTGAATCTGATCGGTATCACCGTCGCCGTCTTTTTCGTCGTCAAGATCTTTTACATCTGGGTCACCCAAGACCTGACCGTTATCTCCTCACCACGGGGATATTCCGAAACAACAATGGATGTTGAAAAAACATCTCCACCGCCATCCGATTATCAAAGCATCCTCAAACGCAACCTTTTTAAGACGGTTTCAAAGGGTATCCCCGGTTCCAGCTCCACCGCGACACCCATCGGGGCGCCCCTACCCGTCCAGCTGAATGTGAAACTCTGGGGAACGGTCACATTTGCAGACGGCAATGGATTTGCCGTCATCGAAGATGTCCCGGCAAGAAGGCAGGACCTTTTCACAGCGGGGAAAAAGATTCAAAATGCAACGCTCAAAGAAATCCTGCGGGACCGGGTGATCTTGAGCGTCGACGGCAAAGACCAAGTTCTCAACATGGAAGATCCGAAAAGCCTTCCGGAAAGGGTCCAGCCGATTCCCGTATCCGCCCCGCAAAGTTCGTCGCAAAAGATCGCCCTTTCCCGGTTGCAAATCGATGATGCCGTTCAGAACATCAATGAGCTCATGACACAGATCAAGATTCGACCCCATTTCCTGGAAGGAAAGCCCGACGGCCTTGTCGTAGGTGCAATTGTGCCAAACTCCATCTTCAGCAGAATGGGCCTTCAAAACGGCGACATCATCGCGGGCATCAACGGAGAAAAAATTCTATCGGTGGATGATGCCCTCAAACTGTATCAGGGCATCAAATCCGGAAGCAGCGTGAACATCGAACTCAACCGGGCGGGGAAAACGGAAACTCTGATGTACCAGATCGAATAGAAATACCAAAAAGGATTACCCTATGAATGCAACCGTGAATGCCTTCCTCAATCGACGGCGGCGCCTTTTTCGCCTGCTGGCATTGACCGTTACCATCTCCCTTGCAGCTCTCTTGGGTGTATTTCACCCGGGGGCCTTGGGTCAAAATCCTGAAAGCGTGAGTCCCGGAAATGCACAGAAAGCCGGCCCCCATCAAAGCGACCAGAGTATTTCCATCGATTTCAACAATGTGGATCTTGCCGTTTTTATCAAATTTATCAGCGAGCTTTTAGGGAAAAATTTCGTGGTGGACGATCGCGTCAAGGGAAAAGTCACCGTCATCTCTCCCCGGAAGGTCTCCATTAAAGAAGCCTACGATATTTTCGAGTCGGTTCTGGAAGTTTACGGCTACGCCGTCGTACCGGCCGGGAAAATTTTTAAAATCGTCCCTTCTCCGGACGCCCGTACCAAAAGCATCGAAACCCGGATGAAAGAAGACGCCGATTCCCCCGAAGACCGGGTCGTCACTCAGATCATTCCATTGAAATACGCGGATCCCGAGGAAGTCAAACGGCTTCTTGCCCCATTGATACCGAAGAACAGCGTGATTTTAGCCTACTCCCCGACCAACACCCTGGTGGTCACGGATGTCTACTCCAACATCCGGAGGTTGATGCGTATCCTGGAAGTCATTGACGTGGCCGGTATCGATCGTGCTGTTTCCGTCATCCCCCTTCAATTTTCTTATGCCGAAAAGATCGTTAAACTGATCGAATCCGTTTTTAAAACGTCTCAGCAACCGCCAAAACCGGTTTCCGATCGTGAAGTTAAGGTCGTTGCCGACGAACGAACGAATTCCATTGTCGTCATCGCCAGTGAAAGTGATACACTGAAGATCAAAAAGCTCATCGAGCTCCTCGACAAAGACGTCCCCAAAGGCAAGGAAAAGATCCATATTTATTATTTGGAAAACGCCGAGGCCGAGGCGCTCGCCAAAGTCCTTCAGAATCTTCCCGAAAAAGAAGAAGCTCCCAAGCCCGGTCAGCCTGTAGTACGGAAAAGGACACAACCTTCGGTAGCCGAATCTGTCACCATCACGCCGGACAAAGCTACCAACAGTTTGATCATCCGCGGAGACAGCGATGACTACAAGTCCCTCGAAGAAATCATCCAAAAACTCGACATCCCGCGCTCCATGGTCTACATCGAATGCCTCATCATGGAAGTGGATGTGAATAAGGAATTCGAACTGGGCACAGAGTGGAGCGCGTTCGGAGGCGATCTCCAGGATGACGGGACTTTCCGGGGAGGCGGAGGAGGGTTCGGCGGCGGCGGGTTCAACAAGATCCCCCCCATCGACCCGGACACGGGGCTCCCCACCCAGTCGCTGCCTCCCGGCTTTTCTCTGGGGATATTCGAAACCATCAAAATCGGAAATGTCTATTTCCCGAACCTGGCCGCCATCGTGACGGCATACAAAAAAGACAAAGACGTGCATATCCTGTCTACTCCCCAGGTCCTGACCACCGACAATCAGGAAGCCAAGATCACCATCGGGAAAAATATCCCCTATCAGACCAAGGAAGGAACCACATCCGCCAACGAGACTTACAGCACTTACGAATACAAGGATGTCGGCATTTCCCTCAAGATCACCCCTTCCATCAGCAAGGATCGCCTGGTTCGGATGAACATCTCCCAGGAATTCTCTCAGCTCGAATCGACCACGGACTTCCGCCCCACCACCCTCAAGCGCACCCTCGATACCACGGTCATCGTCCATGATAAAAATACCGTAGTCATCGGCGGTCTTATTGGGGACGCCTTTTCCAAGACCGAATACCGCGTTCCCTGTCTGGGGGACATCCCGGTGGCGGGATGGCTCTTCAGGTCCCTGGCCAAAGGAGGGGAAAAAACCAACCTCTTTGTTTTTTTGACCCCCCACGTCATCAATAATGCCGCAGAGGCCAAGCGCATTTACGAACTCAAAAAAGATGAGTTCGATCGTATTCAGGAAAACCTTTCGAATCCTCGCAAAAAGGAAATGCCGGATGCAGGAAAAGCGAGGGATAACTGACCGTAAACGCCAACCAGCACGAGGTTTGCGAGGAGAACAAGGGCCATGCAGGTCCGCCTGATTGAAGTACTCACCAACCGATTCCAGATTCAAGCAGAGGATGTCCGGGAGGCATTGACACTTCGGAACCGAAAAGGATCCGGTTTGGAAGATATTCTGATTCAGAAAAAAGTGCTTTCTGAAGAAAAACTCCTCGAAGCCTTGAGTCTTGTCTACGGTATCCCATATTGGCCGGATCTTCCCCTGGAAAATATCTGTTCGGAGTTCACAAAACGTCTGCCTATCGGCTTTTTGAAAAAGCATATCATGATCCCACTGTGGGAGCCCGAACCCGCGTTGGATCAGAGTCTATCGTCCGTGCCGAATGGAAAGGCGGAGAAGCCGGATCAAATTTCCTCAAGGAGTTATGTCGTTGCGATTCGAAGTCTCAACAGTCTCCAGGCGGTGGACGACCTGGTCCGGATCATGGGAATTGAAAATTACCGCCTGGTCCTTTCCACCAGAGGGGCCATCCTGTCGGCCATCAACATGTCCTTTGAGTTGTGCCGAGATTCGGCGGAGCAAATTGTTCAGGACATGGAGGAAGATGGGAAAGCGATCCTCAGTGAAATCAAGGATCGGGCCGACCTGTTAGACGACACCAGTGATGCACCGATCATCAAATTGGTCAACCACATCATCTCTCAGGCCGTAAAAGCCAGGGCCAGCGACATCCACGTAGAACCGTACCATGACAGCTTCAAAATCCGTTACCGCATCGACGGAATCCTCTACGATACCCTCACCCCACCCAAATGGATTCAGCCCGCCCTAAGTTCGCGCATCAAAATCATGACTCAGATGAACATCGCCGAAAAGCGGCTTCCTCAGGATGGCCGTTTTGACGTGAAAGTGGGAGATCAGGAGATCGATATCCGGGTATCCACCATTCCCACCGCCTTTGGCGAGCGGGTGGTGTTGCGGCTTCTCAACAAATCAAGCGCCCTGTTGGAGCTGACCGAAATCGGCCTGGAGGCCGAGCGACTGGCCGAACTGAAAACCCTGATTCAGAATACCAACGGCATCATCCTGATCACAGGCCCCACCGGAAGCGGAAAGACCACCACTTTGTATGCTGTTTTATCATTTCTAAATACACCGGGCATCAACATCATCACCATCGAAGATCCCGTGGAATACCAAATCAAAGGGATCAACCAGATTCAGGTTAACCCCAAGATCGATTTGACCTTTGCCCGCGGGCTCCGCCACATGGTGAGGCAGGATCCGGACGTCATTCTCGTGGGGGAGATCCGGGACTTGGAAACCGCTGAAATCGCCGTCCAGTCGGCCCTTACCGGCCACCTCGTCTTTTCGACCCTTCACACGAACGACTCGGCCAGCGCCATCACGCGTCTGGTAGATATCGGCGTCGAACCTTTTTTAATCTCTTCTTCCGTCAAAGGGGTCGCCGCACAGAGGCTGATCCGGGTTCTATGTAACGAATGCAAAGAACCCTATACACCGGACGAAGCAGCGCTTCAGGCCATCGGGATTCCTCCGGATAAGGTCGCCGACGGAACCATTTATCGTTCCGTGGGGTGTCCGAGCTGCTTTCAAACCGGATATCGGGGCCGCGTCGGCATCTTCGAGGTCATGACCATTGACTCGACCCTTTCAAACCTCCTTCTGAAGACTTACGATGCCAACCGGATCAAGGCCCAAGCCGTCGAAAAAGGTATGGTGGCCTTACGTGAGGACGGTATTCGCAAGGTCCTGAAAGGAATCACCACCATTGAAGAAGTCCTGCGGGTTACCCAGAAATAAAAAAAATATCCCGGCTTTTCAATTCAAAAACCAGAAGAATCTTCCGGGGTATTTAGAAAACAAAAAGATACTGGTCGCCGGGACTTTTCTGGTATGGGTGCTGACCCTTCTAATACCGCCGGGAGTCCATTCCACTGCCGAAAGCCAGCCCCCATACTGCATCACGGCCGATGCTCAGTTTGCCTATGCCCTCAGCCTTTATGACAGGACGGAGTATCCGGATTCTGTGGTCGAGTTTAGACGGTTCATTCAGTTTTTCTCAGATGATGTCCGGACCGAAACAGCATGGTACCATATCGGCATGTCATTTTTTCATACCGGTCAATACCTCAGAGCCGTCCGCTCCTTTCAGACCCTCATCGAAACATTCGGGCAGACGATGCTGGGCGTGAAATCGCATTTTAAAATCAGCGAATCCTATTTAAAGCTGAATGATACAGGCCAGGCCTTGATCGCGCTCTTTAATCTGATCACCCTCGCCGACGATTCCGACGTGAAAAATGCGGCATACTATCAGGCAGGATGGATCTATCTGGAAATGGCGCAATGGGACAAAGCTCGGGCCGCCTTTGAAAACATCAGCCCCGGCGACCAAGATCATTTTGGCGTAAAGGTGCTGTTGGATCATCTGGAAAGCCGTCTGAAACTGAAAAATAAAGATCCGAAGTTCGCTGGTCTTTTGGCCGTCGTACCGGGTGTCGGGCATCTGTATTGCGAGCGATACCGGGATGCCCTCACGGCGTTTGTGGTCAATGGGCTCTTGGCCTGGGCAGCCTGGGAGGCCTTTGACAAAGATAGCCCCGCCCTGGGAAGCGCCATTGCGGTGGTCGGGTTCGGATTTTACGCAGGATCCATTTTTGGGTCTGTCTCCGCTGCGCACAAATTCAACCAAGAACAGACCCGACATTTCATCGATCAATTAAAAAGCGAAGTGAAGGTAACCCTTTCCGCCTCACCCAGGTTGGACGGAGGTGTGCTGATGGCGCATTTCTTCTTTTAACGGATGAAAGGCACCACATGGAAAAGATTCTGAAAGGATGCTTGGTGCTGGACCTTTTTTAAAAAAACTTTTTTATCCAAAACCCGGGATGAGTGGGTCGCGCTTTTTTCAAAAAAAGATGTATGCTTAGGGCCGGTCCTCACTGTCCAGGAAGCCCAGGAGAGCGCGTATGCCAGGGCGCGCAATGCGGTGGTGGAGACCACAGATTCAAAAGGGATGTATCGCGTCCTGGGTTTGCCGTTTCGATTTTCAGAGGATCCGCAAACGCACCCCTCCGTCCTCCTGCCTTCGGCGAAAATACGGCCGCCATTCTGGAAGAGCTGGGTTTTTCTGAAGAAAAAATCAGGAAATTGGCGCGAAACCAGGTGATCTAGAATACGGGGCCCGTGTCGGCTCCGGTGCACCTTTTTTTTTGAACCGGGCGACGGTACCGACCGGGAAGATCTAAGAGTCGTTTTCGTAGCCGCGAACAAGGACTTCCCTTGGCTTCACACCATCGGAAGGACCCACGATTCCTTCTCTTTCCATGGTTTCGATAATCCGGGCCGCCCGGTTATATCCGATACGCAGATGACGCTGAACCATGGAGATGGATGCCTGGCGCGTCCGAGTCACTAAGGCCACGGCATCGTCATAGCGCTCATCGTATTCTCCCGAATCGGTTTCCGTGATCTCCTCTTTCGGAGCCCGTGTGACCTCCTCCAGGTACTGAGGGGCTTTTTGCTTTTTCAAAAATTCTACAATCCGTGTCAGTTCCCCCTCGGAAAGATAAGCCCCATGAATGCGTTGGAGTTTCCCCGTGCCGGGCGGAAGGAAAAGCATGTCTCCGCTCCCCAGAAGGGCCTCGGCACCGTTGGTGTCGATGATGGTTCGGGAATCGGTCTTGGAGGAGACCTGAAATGTCAGACGCGTGGGAAAGTTGGCCTTGATGACCCCGGTCAAAACGTCCACGGATGGCCTCTGAGTGGCGATGATAAGGTGGATTCCGGCCGCCCGCGCCATCTGTGCAAGGCGCATCAGGGCAAACTCCACGTTCCGGGATGCCACCATCATGAGGTCTGAAAGCTCATCAATAACTACCACAATATACGGGAGTTGTTCGGGGATCTCTTCTTTTTTCTCTTTTCTCTCCTGATCGATCTTCTGGTTGTACTGCCGGATGTTTCTCGCTTTTTTTTCGGAAAGCACGACATATCGCCGCTCCATTTCCCGCACCGCCCAGAAAAGGGCGTTGTTGGCCTCCTTCACGTCGGTCACTACGGGCGTTATCAGGTGCGGAATGCCGTTGTAGAGGGAAAGCTCGATCCTTTTAGGATCGATGAGAATCATCTTCACTTCGTCGGGGGAAGCCTTGTAGAGCATGCTGCAGATCATTCCGTTGAGGGCCACGCTCTTCCCCGTTCCGGTTGCGCCGGCAATCAGCAGATGCGGCATTTGACCCAGGTCCGTAACAATCGGTTCTCCGACGATATCCTTTCCCAGGCATATGGTCAGCTTGGACTTGGACTTTTCAAAGGCACTCGAAATGATGACCTCCTTGAACCGGACGATTTCGCGCACGGCATTGGGAATCTCGATGCCGATCACCGATTTTCCGGGAATCGGCGCGACGATGCGCACGCTGAGTGCACGAAGGGCCAGGGAAAGGTCGTCCGCCAATCCGGCGATTTTGCTGATTTTGACTCCAGGAGCGGGCTCATATTCGAAGGTGGTTATGACCGGTCCGGGCGCCACGGACACGACCCGCCCCTCTACGCCGAAGTCGGCTAGCTTCTTCTCCAAAAGTTTGGACTGCATTTTTAGGTTTTCGCTGTCCACCTGCACCGACCGGATTCCCGGGTCCTCCAGCAGACCGGTCCCCGGCCCCTGGTAACCGGATTCTTTCTTCATGAAATCAAAAACGGCCTGCTTGGGGACCGGAACTTCCTTGATCGGTTTTAGCGGAGGAGTCTTGATGGTGATGGATTCTCCGGCGGGAATCCGGCGGGACACGATTTTTCTTTTCCGGGCTTTCTCTCTCCGTTCCCTGTACTTGACGATAAAAATCTCAATATGTTCGACCAGGGAGCACGACGAGCGAGAGAGTATCCTGAAAAAGGTTACGATGGAGAATCCGGTGGCCAGAACAAAGCCGATGACCCAGATCACCAAAAGGGTGATCAGCCCGCCGGTAGTGTTGGCATAGCCGGTGAAGAACGACTTCAGCGGCAAGCTGATTAGCCCGCCTGCGGAAAAAGGTTGGCCGAAAAGTTGAAAGGTCATCTGTTTAAAAGCCAGGAGGCTTCCTGTCGTAACGACGAGAAGAACCCCGCCGGAAAGAGTCGTCAGGATGGCCTTTTTGGGGTGATCACCAAAAAAATGGATACTTGAAAGGAGTAAAAGAACGGGGATCCAGAACGCTCCGATGCCAAAAAGCCCGACCAAAAAACCGGCGAGCTGAGCGCCGAACAGGCCGAATAAATTATGAATCATTTTTCCTGCGGCGGCGGTGTGAATGGAAGGATCCAACGGACTGAAAGACAGCAAACTGATCAGCGTCAGAATCACCAGAAAAAACAAAATAATGCCGGCTATTTCTTTCCGCATGATTGCAGACACCCGGTGCATTCCATTGCGTTTGAGGTTAACATGGCGGTGATCATTTCGTCCTTTTGACCATTCCTTTTCTTCATTGTAACATGGGGCGGGTTTCTTCCCATTTTACCCTCTCCCCCCCTGTTTCTTTGTCACTTTTAAACTTGATGGCTTCGTAAAAAGTCCATCTGCTGCGTTGCGCTGCATCTGAAGCTTTTTACTTTGCCGTCCCAATTTTGAGTTTTTACGATTTCATCAAAGTTCAACGATAAAAGGGAGAATCACCGGACGGCGCTGGATAGCAAAATAGAAGTATTGTCTGAGCGCCGACTGAATTTTCGTGCGGATCTTTTCGATCCGATTCGGGGTTTCAGGGGGAGTTTCCTCGACGATTTCTAATATCACACACTTGGCGTCCTCCAGAAGATAGCCGGATTCGGTTTCAAAAATAAAGCCCCGCGACACCACATCCGGACCATAGGCTATAGTACCGGTCTCCTCGTCAAAGGCCATATTCACCACGACCAGGCCGTCTTCCGACAAGAGGCGCCGCTCCTTGAGGACACTTCTTCCCACATCCCCGATCCCCTTTCCATCCACCAGAACCCGCCCTGTAAAAACCCGATCACGGATTCTCCCTCCCTTTGAATCGAATTCGATGATTTGACCGTTCTCCGCCAAAAGCACTCGTTCTTTGGGTATGCCGACTTTTTCAGCCAATCGGGCATGCAGCGCCAAATGACGGTATTCTCCGTGAACCGGAATGAAATACTTCGGCCGGGTCAGGGCGATCATCAATTTCAGTTCTTCCCGAAAGGCGTGACCGCTGGCATGGATATTGGATATTTTCTCATAAATAACATCCGCCTCCAGGCGGTAGAGCTTGTTGATGATATTGCCGATGGCTCTTTCATTTCCCGGAATAAACTTGGATGAAAGAATCACCATGTCCCCTCTCTTGATAGCAACCCACTTATGGGTCTTGGTGGCCATGCGTGCCAGAGAAGACATGGGTTCCCCCTGGCTCCCCGTGGTGATCAAAAGGAGCTCTTCATCCGGGAACTCCCCAATCCGACTGATGTCGATCTGCATCTCCTCGGGAATATCGATCAAACCCAGCTCCTTGGCGATATTGACGGTGGTTTCGATGCTTTTCCCGTCTAAAACCACCTTTCGACCCTGGAGTTTCGCGATATCGACAATCTTCCCGATACGGGTGATGTTGGAAGCAAAAAGAGAGATGATCACACGCCCCTTGTGACTGTGGGTAACCTGTGACAGGGTTTCGGCGATTTCTTCGGCGGATACGGTAACCCCTTCCCTTTCCACATTGGTGGAATCGGATAGCAGGGCCAAAACCCCTTCATCGCCGCATCGGGCAAAATGATTCACGTCTGTGGTCATTCCCCCCGAAGCCGCATGGTTGATCTTGAAATCCCCGGTATGCACCACCAATCCGAAGGGAGTGCGGATCGCTATGCCGACGCCGCCGACCACACTATGTCCCACCCGGATAAATTCAAGTTCCAGCTTTCCGATTTTCAGAAGCTCTCCGGGAGATATATCATGCAGATCACAGGAAGACAGTATTCCGTATTCTTCGAGTTTGTGCCTCACAACCCCCAGGGTGAAGGGCGTCCCGAAAACCGGAGCATGAATATCTTTGAGCAGGTAGGGGAGTGCGCCGATGTGATCCTCGTGGGCATGGGTCAAGATAATGCCGGAAAGACGGGGCTCCGCCTTTTTCAGATAGGTCATGTCGGGGATCACTAAATCGACCCCGAGCATATATTCCTCCGGGAACATGAGACCGGCGTCGATGACGAAAAGCGTATCTTGATACTGGATCGCCATCATATTCAGGCCTATTTCTCCCAGGCCGCCTAGAGGTATCAGTTTGAGCACGCCACGTCCTTCCATGAGTCCGACTCAAAGGAATTTTGCATAATGTCCCGTATCTTTTCCAGCAGGGCATCCTTATTTTTCCGGCTGAAATTCCGGGTCTCAACAGGGGGCAGCACTTGAAGAACCACGCTTCCGGGCCGGATCGTTAACCCCTCTTTGGACATGATGGACCAAGTACCGAACAAAATAACAGGAACGATGGGAACCCCGGCTTCCGTTGCCAGGACGAAGCCGCCCTTCTTGAACGGACTTATCCGGCCGTCACGACTCCTTGTCCCTTCGGGAAATATGAGCACCGACGCACCGTCCCGGATGGTTTGAGCTGCCCGCTTCAGGCTTAAAAAAGCACTCTTGCGATCCGATCGATCGATGCTGATGTAGCCTGCCTTTCGCATGGCCCGTCCGAAAACAGGGATCTTGAAAAGCTCGGCCTTTGCCAGCCACCGGAACTGAACCTTGAGATGGGCCAGCAGAACCGGGATGTCGAAATTGCTCTGATGATTAGCCATGAAGATATAGCTTTTGTTTGGGTCGATATTAGAAAAACCCTCCACCTGAACTCGAATCCGGCTGATGAGAAGGATGCACCTGCCCCAAATTCTGGCGATCTTATGAATGCTTTGATCCGGACTTCCGAAAAGGGAGACGATCACTACCATGGTGCTAAAAAAAACGGTCAAGAAGACGACAGCCGCGATGATGCAAAATGTCCGAACCCTATCTGCTGCGCGTTTCACGATGCTTTCCCTTTGCGTTGACCCTGCTGTTGCAAAAGCCGAGGATGCGAAAGATCCAAGGCGTCCAAGGGCGAAGCCGTAGTATTTTACTGCGAGCCCTTGGTAACGAAGGAGATGGGGCGTTCTCGGGTTTCCCTCCGGGTAAAAAACATGACAAATTTTTTATTCGTTTTAGAAGTCACTAAAAGTTTATTCGCGAACCATGCCTAAACGTATTCAAATGCACTGTTATCATTCTTTTTTTCTATTCCTTGTCATGTTTTTATGCAACTGCATGGTTGATTTCCGGAGTTTAGGTCTGGATTCCCAGCTCATCAAAAATCGCATCGATGAACCTAATGAGCCAGTTGCGCTGGGTTTCGGTAGCATACACCATACAGGCGCAGCGTACCCGTTGACGGGTACGGATCAGCAATTCGCAGGCCAACCGGTCTTTGTGCATCTCGAAAGTGAAGTAAAACGGCTGGCATGCTTGATGTTCGCACTGAAGATCAGTGAGGATCCCCGGTTCAAGGGGAATCCAATATATGTTTTGTAAACCGCCGAGGGCATAGCGTTCATCAAGATATGCCTTGATTTTTTCATAGTCCTTAGGGCGGAGTTCATCGATGACATATTGCTTCATAATTTATTGAGGCTACCACACACCCCCTTTCGTTGCAATAAGCATGGGAAAAACCTTTTTCCCCAAAAAAGTCTTTCTTGACAAAAAGAACCTTTAAAGTTTATGTTAAAACAAAATGAGATCCACCACAGGGGCGGCGAAGCAAGCCTGAGAAGGTACCCTTTGAACCTGATCCGGGTAATGCCGGCGTAGGGATGAGATGCGGTGGAGATTTTCAGAGGGGATCAAGGGCTGTTTTTGCCAAAAAAACAACCTTTTTTTTATTCCAAAGGAGACGCCCATGACACACTTTTCCAGCCAGGCTGCTTTAAATCTCCGGATGATTCGGGACAGGAAACCCCTGATCCACAACATCACCAACTATGTGGTCATGAACTACACAGCCAACGCCCTTTTGTGCGCCGGGGCCTCTCCCGTGATGGCTCATGCCGAAGGAGAGGTGGAAGACATGGTCTCCCTATCGAAAGCCCTGGTCCTCAACATCGGGACCCTCACCGATGATTGGGTCGCCTCGATGATCCAGGCTGGAAAGCGTGCCAATGTGTTAAATATACCGGTGATCCTGGATCCTGTAGGATCGGGGGCTACTGCATTGCGAACCCGGTCAGCCAAGCGGATCCTCGAGCAGACTTCCATCAAGGTGCTGCGGGGAAACGCATCGGAAATTCTGTCACTGAGAAGTGCTGACTCGAAAACCAAGGGCGTCGATTCGGTCCATTCCGTTGAAGACGCCGCCGATATAGCCGGGACTCTTGCCCGGGAATTGAAAACCACCCTGGCTATCACGGGAGCCGTGGACCTGGTCACTGACGGGAAACAGCAGTTTCGAGTCGAAAACGGACATCCCCTGATGGGAAAAGTCACGGGAACCGGATGCACGGCAACGGCGATCATCGGCGCTTTTCTGGCCGTAGACGGCGATCCGGTCAGCGCAGCCTCAACCGCCCTGGCCTTCTTTGGCCTGGCCGGAGAGTACGCCGCTAAAAAAGCTCAATCTCCGGGGAGTTTCATGATTGCACTTCTGGACGCCCTGTATGACATTTCACCCGATGAACTCGAAAAAGGGTGCCGGATCCGAGAAGCGTAATGGAAGATTTTTCAAGACGGATCGATTATTCCCTGTATCTCGTTACGGACCGGGGGCTTGCCGGAGGAAAAAGCACCCTTGAAATCGTCCGGGCCGCGGTGATGGGGGGTGTGACCTGCGTCCAGCTTAGGGAAAAAAAGGGTTCCACACGGGAGCTTGTCGCCGAGGCTCTTGCGGTTCGCGACCTTTTGAGAAGTCACCATATTCCCCTCATCATCAATGACCGCCTGGATGTGGCCTTGGCGGTTCAAGCCGACGGCCTGCATCTGGGACAAACGGATATGCCCCTTGAATTTGCCCGGCGCATCGTCGGAAAATCCATGATCATCGGCATCTCGGCTGAATCCGTAAATGATGCCGTCGAGGCGGAAAAAGGCGGGGCGGATTATATCAGCGTCAGCCCCGTCTTCTCGACCCCGACAAAAACCGACACCGCCCTTCCCCTCGGACTGGAAGGATTAAAAAAAATCCGTGGACGGGTTTCACCCCCCTTGGTGGCCATCGGTGGGCTCAACCGGAAAAATGTCGAGGCGGTCATCCGGAATGGTGCAGACGGGGTAGCCGTGGTGTCATCCATTGTCTGCGCACAAGATCCCATGCAGGAGGCGCGAGAATTGAAACGTCTCATTCAAAAGGCCAGATCCACTTGAAACTTAAAGAGATCGGTGAGTTCGGATGGATCGACCGGATTCGCGGAGGATGCCTGATCCGCCAGGACACAATCCTGAAAGGAATCGGGGACGATGCAGCCGTTTTCTTCACCCTGTCTGACATGGCTACACTAGTCACGACCGATTTGCTGGTGGAACGCGTCCATTTCCTGAAAAACGCCACTTCGGCCTTCAATTTGGGATATAAGGCCATGGCCATGAATTTAAGCGATATCGCAGCCATGGGAGGAGAGCCGAGAGAGGCTTTCGTCAGCATCGGAATCCCCCAAGATTGCTCCATTGAGTACCTGGACGAACTCTACGAAGGAATGAAGCATCTTGCCGCCGAACACCGGGTGAATATACTCGGCGGGGATACCACGGGCTCTAAAACCGATCTCATCCTCAATATCACAGTGGTCGGAACGATACTCCCTTCCGAGGTTCTTTATCGTCATGCCGCACAACCCGGAGACGCGATCCTGTCCACCGGATTTTTAGGGAACAGCCGGGCAGGACTTCACATTATCTTGGAAGGGATCCCGATAGATGCCCCCTTCCTCCAAAAGCTCGTGGACGCCCACCTGAAGCCCCGACCCTACGTGCTCGAAGCAAGATTCCTGGCAAGTCTGGGAGGGGTCCATGCGGCAATCGACGTCAGCGACGGCCTGAGCTCGGATCTGAGCCATATCCTCAAGTCAAGTGGCGTAGGCGCACAATTGGTAGCCCAAAAGATCCCCATCTCCGAAAACCTGAAACGATTCTGCGCGAGATTCAGCCGGGATCCGTTGGAATACGCTCTCTCCGGCGGCGAAGACTACACCCTTTTGATCACGGTGTCTCCCGACAGGGAAAAAACGGTCCGCGAGGCTTATGAGAAAACCTTTGAAACCCCCTTATTCCTGATCGGCTGGATCAACGATTCCCAAAGGCTGGAAATGGTGGATCCTTCAGGGGCCTTGAATGAGGTGACGGCATCCGGATGGGATCACTTCAAGTGAGGTTTTGGGTGTTGCGCTTTTCCAGGTCGATTAGGGCCTGTTTAAGGGGCATCCCCCCGCCAAATTGACCCGGCGTGCCATCGCTTCGGATCACCCGGTGGCAGGGTATCAACAACGGCAGAGGGTTTCTCGCCAAAGCCGAACCTACGAATCGAAAAGCTCTTGGGTGGCCGATGGCTTCGGCAATTTCCCGGTAGGATTTCTGTTTTCCATAGGGAATCTTTGCCGTTTCTTGAAGCACCGATAGTTGCAGGGGGGTCAGCGGGCCGAGATCCATCCACAACCACGGCGGCCATTCAATCTTGAATGGGCGGCCCTTGAAATAATCCGTGATCGATCGAGATACCGTGCGGGCCGGCTCATGGGATCCTTTCTGGAACCGGCCTATGGCATCGATGGCGGCAACAAGGTCTGCAAGAACGGGGTTCGGCAGGAAGGTCCTGAATATGGCAAAGGGTTCTTCCCGGTACAATAACGCTGAATATCCAAACAGGGTTTGAAAAATCGATGTATACCCTGCTTTTTGAGCTATACCGGCTTGCGGCAAGGGCTGGGATGTCATCCCATGATTCCCTAAATATCGGGGCGGCAAATGATAGAGGTATCGGAAAAGATCTTTTTCGATAAATGGAAGGGTGCTTAAGAACTTAATCCCCCGGCCCTGAAAGAGGGCCGGGGAGATTAAAAATCGTATCGCTTAGGTCTCCTCTACGGTGATGGCGCCGGGTTCACAGACTTCCACGCAGCTCTCACAACCCAGGCATTCGTCAGCATTGACCGGGACGGACTTTTCATCTACCAGTTCAAAGACTTCGACCGGGCAGACTTCCACGCATTCTCCGCAACCTTCGCACTTGTCATGGTCAACTGTCACGCTATATCCCATTTCGAAAAGCCTCCTTTCATAGTTACTTAAGATCTCATTGACTGATCTTCGGTTTTCAGATTAAGGCAAGCCATTTATACCAATCCATATCCCGAGTCAAGCTTTATTCGAGCTTTTTTTTAGGGCGACTCTTTAAAAAAACATGCCGGAATTTATGCCGATAAATGGACCACAAGTGTCCTTCTTGCAAGCGTTCTCTGAAATTCGGGGAGCGGAGAGAGATCGGCAGCACGCCCAAAAAAGATCGAGGGGCTTTCATCGACGGCATGCACGGTCACGAGCAAAGCTCTATGCCCGCCGAAGGGGATCGACGCTTCCACAAGGGGATCGGAGATACGGAAATCCGGATCCTCCAATGCTTTTACCAACCTTTCTTGAAAGGACTCTTTCCAGGGGTCAGTCCCTTCGGCTCGACCTTTCGCGGTCGGAATGGCATGAAGATGCACCGACCGGGATGAAAGCGGTGCAAGTTCCAGCAGATGCTCCATCGCCGGCCTGCTGTGAGTCACCCAAACGAGGGTTTTATCGCTGTCTTCCGGAACGACGCCGTGAAGGAACAATCGGGCCCATGCGGCCAGCCGCTCCGGGATCATGTAATCTTCCGGCGTATCCAATCCGAAAGCGTCGATCTTTGTATGGGCAGATGCCTCTCCCGTGAGGCTTTGAAACAGTTTCTTTTCCGTCCGGGCTAAGGATTTTAGGTCTTTTTGAACCTCGAAACTTTCGATATCGTATTGTTGAGCCATATGAAGGAAAAGGGCCGCCCTGAATACGAGATCCTCCGGCTTTTGACTCAAACCGGGATTACCGCCTTTTTTCATCAAAGAAGCGACTTGGGATGCAATCTTTTCATCGTCGGTTTCGGCGGATCCCTCCAGCCAGGCAACAAACCGGGTTTTAAGATCCCCTTTGGATCCATGCATTCGGGCAAAGGCCTGAAATGCGTTAAAGGCCTCGGTCAGCCGAGCCTCTTGATCCGCCATCACCGGACAAACAGTCAAGAAGCCTCCTTCGATAGCTGCCGACATAGGCTCCGGAACCTTAAGCAGGAACGGCTGAATCGTTTCAACCGAAGTAAAGCACGCCGTAAGGTCCGCTAAAACGGTTTCCTGAACAACCGTGTTGGGGAAATATATCGCTTTTATGGCTTTCCTTTCTCCTGTCATCTGAATATCCGACCCCGCCTTTGCTGTAGGGCACACTGTTAAGCAGGGACGTCCCTGATCTCGATTCCCATGGACCGAAGCCGGTCCCGGATGCGGTCCGCAGCGTCCCAGTCTCCGGCTTTACGGGCTGCTTCCCTGCTTTTGATGAGGGCAACGATCTCCAGGTTTGGTGCGCTGTCCTGAAATCGGAAAACGTTTAAAACGCTGTCGATATCCTGAAACGCGCGGATAATCTTTTCAGCTCCCTTAGCATCAATTTTTCTTTGCCGGATGTCGATGTTGATCTTTCTGATATTATTAAAAAGCGACGCCAAGGCCTCAGGCATATTCAAATCGTCATCCATGGCCGAAAGGAATCCATGCTTGATATCATAAAGGAGTTGATCCGCCTCGGGGTCCGGGGCTCCCCCTTTGATCTGCCGGAGGGAATGGATACAAGCGTCGATCCGCCTCAAGGCACGCCTGGCTTCTTCCAGCCGATCCTGCGAAAAAGCCAGCGGCTTTCGATAATGATTGGAAAGAAGCCAATATCGAATTTCGCGGCCGGAGAACCCCTGATCAAACAGATCCTTAAGGGTCACTCCTCCTTGCTTTTTTTCCTTTTCTGCAGCGTTGAACAGGACCCGCTCACAGTGAATCCAGTAATTGGCCATGGGGTGCCCGGTCAAGGCCACGGAAATGGCGATGTGGTTTTCATGGTGGGGAAAAACCAGCTCTCTACCGCTGGTATGAATATCGTACCGCTCCCCCATGGACTTCCTGGCTATCGCCGCGCACTGAAGGTGCCACGACGGACGAACATTCCCCCACTCGGTCTTAACGAAAATCCCGCGTTTGAGTTCGGAAAGCCTCGACCGTTTCATGAGGGTGAAATCCCTGGGATTGTCCTTTTCGTATTCATCCAGATCCACCGTAGCCCCGAGCTTGATTTTATTGATATCGATCCCGGACAGTTTTCCGTAATCCGGGATCCGGGAAATGTTAAAATAAAGGGATCTCAGCTTTTCATAGGCAAACCCGTTCTTCTTGAGGTCACGGGCCATCTGAACCATATCCTGGAGATTTTCGCTTGTCCGGGGATAGCCGTCCGCCGGCCGGATGCCCATGGATTCAAGGTCCTTTTGAAACCATTGAATGTGCTCATCCGTAAACTCGGTAAGGGAGATATTGGCCGATTCCGATCCTGCCAGGGTTTTGTCGTCGAAGTCGGTGATGTTTACGACATGACGCACCGCATACCCCCGGTATCCGAGGTACCGGCAAAGCAGATCGGAAAAGACGAACCGGCGGCATTCCTCGATTTGCATCCGGGCATGTGCGGTGGGACCGCAGGTATAGACCGAAGCCTTACCGGGAATCAGGGGCTTAAAGATCTCCTCTTTCCGGCTCATGGTGTTAAAGAGCCTCAAGTCCACCTTTTCTTTTATTGCAAAGAGCGTCGTGCTGAGATACCTTTCCCCGCCGTCTGGGAGGATTACTACCATGACGCCCTTTTCCATGAGAGCGGCCTCCCTGCAAGCAATCGCCATGGCCGCGCCGCTGCTCATCCCTGCAAAAATCCCCTCTTCTTTGGCCAGCCGTCGGGTCATCTCGAAAGCTTCTTCATCCTCGATGTTGATCTTTTTATCCAGGCGATTCTTATCGAAGATTTCAGGCTGGTAAGCCTCTTTCATGTTCTTAAGCCCCTGGATCTTGTGCCCCAGGTAAGGCTCCACACCGATAATCCGGACGGCCGGATTGTATTCCTTCAGCCGCCTCGAGATGCCCATAAGGGTGCCGGATGTCCCCAGTGTCGCCACCACAGCGGTAACCCCTCCATGGGTCTGGCGCCAGATCTCTTCGGCAGTTCCATAGTAATGGGCTTTCCAGTTGGCCTCGTTATTATACTGATCAGGCATGAAATAAAGGCCCGGATTCTCGCGAGACATCCGATAAACTTCCTCGATGGCGCCGTCGGTTCCCAAATGTCCCGGGGTTAGAAGGATCTCCGCCCCCCGAGCCTTAAGGATTTTTCTTCGCTCTTCGCTCACCGCTTCCGACATGGTCAAGAGGAGGTGGTATCCCTTCACCGTACATACCAATGCCAAGCCGATTCCTGTATTCCCGCTGGTGGCTTCGATGACCGTTTTATCGGGCTTCAAAAGGCCGCAATGTTCCCCGGCTTCAATCATGGAAAGCGCAGGGCGGTCTTTCACCGATCCGCCCGGATTAAACGATTCCAGTTTCGCCAATAGCCTCACCCTCGGGTTGGGGTTTAAGCGCCGAATCTCCACCAAAGGGGTGTTACCGATGGCATCAAGGATGGACCGATTCATTCGTGCTGGATCCTCAAATCCGGCCAGAGCCTGCATGCATGCTATCGGCTTCGTTTTCCCGGATCATGGCCTTTTTTCCTTCTCGTTCAGAAAACTTTCGGGGAGCATCCCAATTACCTGGCGGAACACCTCATCCTCGGTGGACGTCGCATCGATAATGCGGATCCGCGCCGGTTGTGCCTTGGCCATCTCCAGGTACCCTTTTCTCACCTTCTCATGAAAGGATAATGCTTCTTCCTCGAAACGGCTTTCATCACAAACACCCGAATCCTTGATGATCCTTGCCCAAGCCCGGGCCAATCCTTTTTCGGCGGGCAGGTCAAAAAGAAAAGTCAGATCCGGTAAAATCCCGCCGAGAGCGATCGAGTGAAAGGCGTGGATGAGTAAAATATCCAGGCCTCTTCCATACCCTTGATAAGCGACGGTGGCATCCAAGAATCGATCGCAAAGCACCGACTTTCCTTCAGCCAGGGCCGGTTCGATGACCTCCTTCACGTGCTGGGCACGATCCGCCATGTAAAGCATCAGTTCGGCCGTCGCATCCAGCGTCGAATGATTCCGGTCGAGCAAGATTTCACGGATCTTCACACCGATCTTCGTCCCACCAGGCTCCCGGGTGACGACAGAATGATGTCCATAATCCTTCAGATAATCCGCTACCCGCTGCACCTGGGTGGTTTTTCCTGAGCCTTCGATCCCTTCAAAGGTGATAAACATGGCAACCTCTTTACCCGTTATATGGTGCATTGATGGGATGGAACCGGTTTCAATCAACATCCACAACAAAGAAAAAGTTGGATTCTTTTTTTTAACCCTTTAACCCTTTTTCCGGTAGAAATGCCGCCCCAATACCCTGTGGTAGGACGTCCACAGATCACCCGGGGTATCGGATTCGATGAACTCCCGTATTCCATTGATCTTGGAATCGATTTCGTCGATGTAATGGAGTAAGACCGCTTCAACGGTCTTGGGAACTTCGGGAGATCCGTATTCCCGGCTGCCATGATGGCTGAGAACCAGGTGTTTCAGGAGCATGGCTTTTTCATCAGGGAAATCCCTTATCTCCTTTAATTTTTCCTCTAGAATACGTACACCTATGACGATATGTCCCAAAAGCCGGCCCCCATCCGAATAGTCGATCACATGATCATAAATAAATTCTTTGGTTTTACCGATATCATGTAGAAGAGCACCTGCCGATAGAAGGTCGCGGTCGATGCCTCGGTAGTGACCGGCAATGGCGTCGCTGAGACGGACCATGGACAGGGTATGCTCCAACAGTCCCCCGACATAAGCATGATGCATCATTTTCGCCGCAGGGGCCTTCTTAAACTGGGTCATCAGCTCCGAATCATCAAAAAACGCCTTCAGAAGCTTTTTCAGGTGCTCGTCCTTAATGGATTGGGATATGCTATAAAGTTTATCGAACATATCTTCGATATTTCGACGGGTTTTTGGGAGAAACGCTTCCGGATCAATGTCCGTCGCCGGAAAAGGGAGTACCTCTTTCACCACTACCTGGAGCTGCCCCTGATATTCCGAAACGGATCCTTTAACCTGAACAAGCTTCCCTTTCCGGATATTGGCGGCAGCCAGGTCCGCATTTTCCCACATGACGGCCCGGATGCCTCCGGATCGATCGCTAAGGGTCATGGTGAGATAGCTGTTTCCATCTCTTTTTTTCCCTAAAACTTTCTCCGAGAGAGCAAAGATTTCATCTACGGGTTCCCCCGGCTTCAGATCCACTACAAAACGGCCTTTGATCGGGTGCTTACTTTCCATCAAACCCACGAGGCTCCAATTGCCATCCTTTCAATTTTTCAAGGATGTCATAATTGGTGATATCACATCGGATAGGAGTAAGGGTAATATAATTTCGGCTCAACGCCGCCCCGTCCGTATCCGGCCCGCTGAAGGCCCTTTGCTGTTCGCAACCTTGCCAATAGTATTCCCGATTCCTCGGATCCGTCCGCCTTTCAAAGTGTTCTTCAATGGGGTACGTTTCCAGTCGGGTGATCCGAACTCCGGCGATTTTATCGATGGGAATATCGGGGATGTTGATATTCAAGACAGTTCCCTGACAAATTGGATGCTCCAACACTCTTTGGGCCACCTGTTCCACGAATGCCGCCGCGTCATCGATATACCGGGTCCCATCCCCCGGCATGGACACCGCAATGGCCGGAATGCCGTAAAAACCGGCTTCCCGGGCCGCGCAGACCGTTCCGGAATAATTCACGTTGAAGCCGATATTCGCCCCGGGATTGATTCCGGACAGAACCAAATCGGGCTTGATATCCATCAGTTCCAGGATCGCCAGCTTGATGCAATCTGCCGGAGTCCCATTCAACGCATATCCAAAAACATTTCCCTCCAATTGAATCCGTTCGCATCGAATCGGTTTGTGCAACGTGATGGAATGCCCAACCGCGCTGCGTTGCCGGTCCGGTGCGACAATGAAAACTTCGTGTTTCATTGAAAAACGACGGTAAAGGGCAAAAAGGCCCCTGGCATGAATCCCGTCGTCATTGGTCAACAAGATACGCATCTGCTCATCCCTGAAACGCATCTCAACCGGAAATGTCGCTTTCAAACAGCGGCACCAAACTTTATAAAAGCCGCAAGGCGAGCGTAAAACCCCGGTCTATAAAAAGGCCATTCAACTTCATATTGACTTTTAGCGACGATTCGGATTTATACATAAAACTTCATTCGTGTTCAAGAAAGTTATCCAATAACAGGCCGAAGCCCTCTAAACCCTGCGGTTAAATAAAAAAACATGACAAGGAATAGAAAAAAAGAATGATAATAGGGCATTTGAATACGTTTAGGCATGGTTCGCGAATAAACTTTTGGTGACTTCTAAAACAATAAAAAATTTGTCATGTTTTTTACCCTGCTGTTGCAAAAGCCGAGGATGCCATGTCGATCCTCTCTGGCGAGGGAAATTGGCTCTCTTTCTCTCCTTTTTTGTTGTCCTTTTAGGGATGGCGCTTCCCGGAACGTCCCATGCCGCACTTCGGTCCGGGAATGCCTTTGAATCCGATTCCGCAGATGTAAGCTTGCCCTGGCAGGTCACGGCCGATTCCTTGTTTTATGACCAAGAAGCCGACCATTACGTCGCCAAGGGACATGTCGTCGTCGTCAAAAAAAAGATGCGCCTCAGTGGCGACTTCGTTCAGCTGAATCACAAAACGGGCCAGGCTCTTGCCATCGGAAACGCCGTCTTGTCCGATGGAGAGGACATCCTCACCGGGGAGCGCATCCGCTTCGACCTAAAAAATGAAACCGGAAGCGCCTATCACGGCACCGTTTTTTTAAAACAAAACCATTTTTATATCCGGGGGGATAAGATCCAAAAGACCGGCGAAAAGACCTACAGTGCCCAATCGGCAAGCATTTCCACCTGTGACGGTGAGAACCCGGACTGGAAGGTCACGGCCCGAAATGTCTCTGTGGCGCTGGAAGGATACGGCTCTGCCATACACAGCACCCTGTGGCTAAAAAAGGTGCCGGTGCTTTATACTCCATATTTTATCTTCCCCGCCAAAACCAAACGCCAGTCCGGATTTCTTCCCCCTCGCCTGAGGGTCTCCGACCGGAAGGGAACCGAATATGAACAGCCCTATTTCTGGGCCATCAATGATAATTCGGATGCCACACTCTACTTAGACCATATGGATCGACGGGGAGAAAAATTCGGGCTTGAATACCGCTACGTCCTGAGTCATCTTTCCAAAGGGGCTCTCATGGGAGATTTCCTCAATGATCGTCAGGCAGACGACGGAACTGAAGATTCGAGCGATCGTTGGGGTTATAAGGACGATGTTTACTTAAGACCCAACCATGACCGGTATTGGTTCAGGATGAAACACGACCAGGCCCTTCCGTGGGACTTTTTCGCCAAGCTCGATCTCGATATGGTCTCGGACCAGGATTATTTGGTGGAATTCAAAAGCGGTTACAACGGCTTCGATGAGACCAATCACTATTTTCAAACCGTCTTCGGCAGGGGCGTGGACGATTATACGGACACCACCCGATTGAACCGCTTGAACCTGAATCGGGCTTGGGATCGAAGCAGCCTCAACATCGAAGGCCGGTGGTATGACGATGTTCTTTTCCGCAGGCACAGCGACCCGGAAGATTTAGATTTAACCCTTCATCGCCTCCCTTTCGTCGAGTACGATGTTTCCAAGGGGCAGTTCTCAGACACTCCTTTTTATTACGACCTGTCTTCCGATTATATCCGGTTCTACCGGAAAGACGGACTGCGGGGGCACCGTGTGGATGTTTATCCGAAGGCGTATCTACCCGTAAAACTTAACAATTACCTGTCCCTGGAACCTTTTGTGGGGCTTAGGGAAACATTCTGGCATATCGACCAGTATGAAACCGAAAAGGAGGGCCAGGACAGCACCCAGCTCAGAGACCTCTATGATACAGGCATCAATCTCAGCACGGAATTGTATCGGATTTACAACACCGGTGGAAAAACCCTCGATAAGATCCGCCACAGCATCCTCCCAAAGATCACCTATCGATACTTACCGGAAAAAGAACAGGATCAATACCCCAAATTCGACGGTGTCGACCGGATCGGAAGGGTCAACCAGGTCGGCTACTCGCTGACGAACACGTTCACCTCAAGGTCCCTCAAGAAAACACCGAACACGGAAATTCCGCAATATCTATACCGCGAATTCGCAAGACTCAGCGTCAATCAAAGCTACAACATCTATGAAGCCACCGACGAGGACATTGAAGAAAAAGAACCGTTTTCCAACATTAATGGTCAGCTTACACTCAGCCCCATGGATTACATATCCGTTGACGCCGATGCCCAGTGGTCCGTTTACGAACATGACTGGATGTCTTATAATACCCAGTGTAAGGTGTCGGATTATCGAGGGGACAGCTTCCATGTCGAATATCGTTACCGGCGGGATTCGGCCGAAAGCAAATCAGACGGCAAGGAGTCGATTTATACCCGGCTTTATGCCAACCTTTTTGAGGGTTTCTCTGCTTTTTGGGACCATGAACGCAACCTATACGACAAAGAGGATATCAAAACCGGAATCGGGGTGATCTATAAAGCCCAATGCTGGTCCATCGATTTTCGATACACCGACGAATTCGAAGACCGGACCTACTCCGTAATGATTAATCTTTACGGCCTCGGCGGCTTCGGAAGCAGCATCGGAACCGAAAAACAAGAAACCGAATGAATACTTAAGTATCAAGGAAGCAAGACATCAGCCATGGTCATCGTCAAGACACCTCTTCGATTAAGCTTTGTGGGCGGCGGATCCGACATGAAGCCCTTTTACTCGAAACGGCCGGGGCAGGTCATTTGCACGGCCATCGACAAATTCGTTTATGCCATCGTCAAGGAACGTTTCGACGACATGATCTATATCAACTATTCCAAAAAAGAGTGCGTTAAACATGTCTCGGAGGTCCGACATCACCTTGTCCGTGAGGCCATGAAAATCACCGGTGTTGAAAAAGGGATCGAGATCACCACGCTGGCCGATGTCCCTTCCAGCGGATCGGGCCTGGGGAGTTCAAGCTCCATCACCGTGGCGCTTTTGCACGCCTTTTATGCTTACCAAAATCTTCTTATCACCGCAGAGCAACTGGCCCAAGACGCCTGCCGGGTCGAAATCGATATCCTTAAAAAGCCCATCGGCAAGCAGGATCAATACGCGGCTGCTTATGGCGGTGTGAACCAGTTCATTTTTCATGAAAACGAAACCACCACTCGCATTCCTGTCGCCATGGACCGTGCAGCAAAGAGAAAATTCACATCATCTCTTCTCCTGTATTACACCGGAATTACCCGGAAAGCCGATTGGATCCTTGCCGACCAGCAAAAAAATTTTTCCGAGAAATCCGCCTTTGATGCCATGGTTCGGATGACGGCTTTCGTGGACCCTTTCAGAGAGGCGATGAGCACCGGCAATATCTTAGAATGCGGGCATCTCTTGGATGAAAATTGGCGCCTCAAGCAACATATGGCCGAAGGAATCACCAACAACTCCATCGAGCAAATGATTCAGAAGGCCAGGAAGGCAGGTGCGATAGGTGCCAAAATCGCCGGGGCCGGAGGCGGCGGATTTCTTCTCTTGATCGCTCCCCGAGAAAAACAGGGAGAAATCATGGAAGCGATGAAGGACTACCGGGAGCTTCCGTTTATGCTCGAAGAGAGCGGATCCAAAGTGATCTTCGACGATCGATCATACTCGAGCAAGTAGGAAAAGGGATTCAACACATCCTCGTCTTCGGTAAAACACACCGGGACGATTCAAGGACAACATCGATGGCTTATCGGGTTTTGGTTACCGGTGGTGCCGGGTTTATCGGCTCCCACACAGTGGATGCCCTGATTCAAAAGGGAAATCAGGTGCGGATCCTGGATAATTTTTCGAAAAGGGTCCATCCCCATGGAAGGCCGGGGTATCTGAATGCAAAAGCCGAATTGATGGTGGGAGATGTTCGCGAAAAGGGAGTCTGGGAAGAAGCGCTCAAGGGCATCGACGTGGTTTACCACTTTGCTGCATATCAGGATTACCTGCCCGACTTTTCCACCTTTTTTCATGTGAACGCCGTATCCACCGCTTTGCTTTATGAAGTGCTGGTGGAAAAGCGCATGACTGAAAAAATCAGGAAAATCATTGTTGCGGCAAGTCAGGCGGTGATGGGAGAAGGGTGCCACAGATGTCCAACCTGCCATCCCGAGGGGGGGCATTTCATCTATCCTTCTATCCGGCTGGAATCCCAGCTTTCTAAGGGAAAGTGGGATCACCAATGCTCCGTATGCAATACCGTCCTCCAATGGGTACCCTCTGACGAATCCGTGGTCCATCCCTGCAACCAATATGCGCTCTCCAAATATTCCCAGGAGCAGATCGCCCTGAATCTGTCAAAGCGATACGGCATTCCTTCAGTGGTTCTGCGCTATTCCATCGTTCAGGGAGAAAGGCAGTCTTTTTATAACGCGTATTCCGGCGCCATGCGAATATTTGCCCTTTGTCTGTTATTTGACTCAAGCCCGGTAATTTTCGAGGACGGGTACCAGGTCCGGGATTTCGTCAACATCAAAGACGTGGTGGATGCCAATTTGCTGGTATTGGAAAATGATGCGGCAAATGGGCGCGTCTTTAATGTGGGAGGCGGTATCCCGTGGACCATCCTTGACTTTTACCGCTCGATGCAACAAACCCTGAAAAAGGACATCGAACCCCAGATTCCGGGCCGCTATCGGTTCGGAGATACGCGCCATATCGTCTCCGATATCACCCGGCTTAAAACCCTGGGATGGTCGCCTCGACGCACTGTTAAAGACAGCATCAGCGCTTTCTGGTCATATATCATCGGCCAAAAAACGCAAAGAGAGGTACTGGAATTTGCCCAGCAGCAGATGAAAAAGCTGCAGGTTATTCGGGAAGTTCAACACTAATGTGAGGTTTCTCAGATGGACATCAAAGCCTTTGCGGACCGTTATCTTGCCGCACTTTCGGATGTGCTGGACGCCTTTGACAAGGAACAATTCGACAAGCTGACCCGGCTCATCCTGGAGGCTTATGATCTCAATCGACGCATCTTCATCATGGGAAACGGGGGAAGCGGTGCAACAGCATCCCATTTCACCTGTGACATCAACAAGGGGTGCTGTATGGATGTGGAAAAAAAATTCAAGGTCATCTGCCTGAATGACAACATCCCCACTCTTCTGGCTTACGCCAACGACTTATCCTACGACAGGATTTTCGTGGAACCGATGAAGAACTTCTTCAGCAAGGGGGATGTGGTGATCGGGATATCGGCGAGCGGAAACTCCGAAAACGTACTCAAAGCCATTGCTTTTGCCAATGAAAACGGGGGAAAGACTGTGGGCCTGTGCGGTTTTTCAGGAGGTAAGCTGGCTCAAATGGTGCACGTGCCTTTCGTGGTCCGCGTGGACGATATGCAGAAAGTGGAAGATGTCCACGTCATCGTCATCCATATGATCATGCAGGCGGTCTATGCGGCGCTGCATACAAAGAGCGGACTTCGATGAAACATGAGGCGCTTGTCCGGAAATGGTATGTGCTCCATACCAAAAGCCGTTTTGAAAACGTCGTCACCGAAGGCCTGACAAAAAAATCGTTGGAAGTCTTTCTTCCCAAGATTCAGGTTCAAAGCAGGCGCAAAGATCGAAAGCTCCTCATCCGGGCCCCCCTCTTTCCCGGATATGTCTTTGTAAAAACCGATTTAAACCCTTATCAGCATCTGGAGATTGTCAAGACGGTGGGGGCGGTTCGACTCATCGGGAATAAAACCGGACCGGTTCCTGTTATGGATGAAACGGTGACCTCTCTTCAAATCATGGTGGCCGGCGATCATACGATTTTAACAGGGAGCCGCCTGAAAAGAGGAGACCGGGTCATGGTGGTCAACGGACCCTTTACCGGGGTGACCGGCATCTTCATCCGTTACAAGAGCCAGGGCCGGGTCGTGGTCAATATCGAGGCTCTTGGCCAATATGCCGCCGTGGATGTAGATCAGGATGATGTGGAAAAGATCCCCCATTTCATTCCTTAAATCTTGCCTTATTGCCCTTTTTCTTTTAGACTGTCTCCCGTAGTTTTACATCGGAAACCAATATCAACAGACATGGCGACCTCGTCGATGGAACCGGATTTTGACATCTTGAAACACCAGAAGCATGCGCACCGCCTTCTCGGGGCTTTTCTCAAAAGCGGCCATATCCCCCATGCCCTCCTATTCACGGGAATCGAGGGATCGGGTAAAAGAGACGCCGCTTTTACCTTTGCCATGGCCTGCAACTGCGAGGAGTCCCCGACAGACTGGGTTCAAGGCCTAAAAAAAACCGTCTTCGGACCAATTCCCTGCGGTCGTTGTCTGCCCTGCCGCAAGATCGTTTCGGGGAATCACCCCGATATGATTCTTCTTGCCCCTGAACGATCGGTGATCAAAATCGCCCGGATCCGCCAACTCTGTCACGAACTCTCTTTAAAACCCTATGAAGCCAAGAGACGCGTTGCAGTGATCGTCGATGCGCCCTGGATGACACCGGAAGCTGGGAATGCCCTGCTCAAAATACTGGAGGAACCTCCTCCTCAGACACTTTTGATTCTTACTGCCGTTCAGCGTTCCGATCTGCTCCCGACTCTGGTTTCCCGCTGCCACTCCATACGATTCCACCCCCTCCCGGAGAGTCATATTGCCGCCGCCTTGCAGAACCGTCTCGGCCTTTCCGCGGACGAGGCCGATGCACTGGCTCCTATGGCCAACGGCAGCCTGTCACGGGCACTTGCCATGGCGAACAGGGAGGCCGGTGCCTCAAAGTGGCTGAATCGCAGGAGGGCGATCATTTCCGCCTCCGGGTTAGATCGCCCGGAATCATTCTCTTTCGAGCCGCTCACCCTGTCCCTGGCCTTTGCAGAGCGGCTGTCCGACGAAAAGGAGCGTATCCCAGAGGCCCTCGACATTCTGCAATGCTACCTTCGGGACCTTGTAGCGCTCCGATGGGCGTCACCCCATTTATTCAATAAAGACTTGACCCATAAGATGCAATATGTTTCACAACATACCCGTCTGGAAGTGCTTATGACGCAAATTGAAGCGATTCAGCGGGCCCAAAGAAACCTTACGGCCAACGTGAACCCCAGGCTGGCATTGGAAACCATGATGATTCATCTTCGAAACGCCTGTCATGAATAAGATTGTCGGAATCCGCTTTAAGCCGACCGGGAAGGTCTATCATTTTGATTGCGGAGCCTTTGTGCTCCATGAAAAGGACTCGGTGATCGTCGAAACCGAACAGGGTCTTGAACTGGGCACTGTGGTAGTCGCTCCCTTTACCCGCGATGAAGATTTTTCGGGCAAACCTTTGAAAAAGGTGTATCGACTGGCCGTGGAAAACGATTTCAGTCAGCTGGAACAAAACCGGGAGACAGAAAGGCGCGCCCATGCCTTTTGCTTGCACAGCATCATAAACCTGGGGCTTTCCATGCATCTGTTTTCAGTGGAAAGTAATTTCGACGGCAATAAGCTCACCTTCTTTTTCACCGCGGAAGGGCGTGTCGATTTCCGCCAGCTTGTGAAAATGCTGGTGAAAGAACTCGGTACCCGTGTGGAAATGCGTCAGGTCGGAATTCGGAATCAGGCTAAGATGTGCGGTGGGATCGGGCGCTGCGGAAGGATGTTCTGCTGCTCGAATTTTATCGAGAAGTTCGAGCCGATTTCCATACGCATGGCCAAGGAACAGGGGCTGTCCCTCAACCCAACCAAGATTTCCGGGCAGTGTGGCAGATTGATGTGCTGTTTAACCTTCGAAAACGAAACCTATTTGGAATTGAAAAAAGAATTCCCGCCCATCGGCCATACGGTGAAGACCGCTCGAGGAGAAGGGACAGTGGTCCGCCACAACGTCATCTGTGACCGCATGGTCATTCAAATAGCCGACGGCCAGGAAATCGAAATTCGTCGAGATGAAATCCAAGAAACAGAAAAAGAGGTACAACAGAATTGACACCCGAACCTTTTTACGTCACCACCCCGATTTATTATGTCAATGCCCGGCCACACCTGGGACACGCCTATACGACTCTTGTTGCGGATGTCCTGTGCCGGTACCAACAAATGAAGCAAAAAGAAACGTTCCTACTGACCGGGACGGATGAACACGGCGATAAAGTGGTCCAAGCCGCAAAGGCGGAAAATGAAAGCCCCAAGGATTATGTGGATAAAATCAGCGGCCTTTTCCGTGACCTCTGGCCGAAGCTGAACGTACGGCACCACGACTTCATCAGAACCACGGAACCCCGGCACATTGCGGTGGTGGAACGTGTGCTTCAAAAGATCTACGACGCTGGCGATATCTACTTCGGCGAATACGAAGGCCTCTATTGTTTCGGGTGCGAACGCTTTTACACCGAACATGAACTCAAAGACGGCAAATGCCCGGATCATGAAACGGAGCCCGAACAAATTAGAGAGCATAATTATTTCTTCAAGATGAGCCGGTATCAGGGATGGCTCATCGAGCACATTCAATCCCATCCCGATTTCATCCGTCCGCAGCGGTACCGAAACGAGGTCCTTTCCTTTCTGAAAGAGCCTTTAGAGGACCTATGTATCTCACGCCCCAAGACCCGCCTGCAATGGGGCATTACGCTGCCGTTCGACAATAATTACGTCACCTATGTCTGGTTCGACGCCCTCCTGAATTACGTGTCCGCACTGGGATACCCCGACGGTGAGCGTTTCTTGAAACTCTGGCCCCATGCTCAACACATCGTTGCCAAAGACATCTTAAAGCCCCACGGTATATACTGGCCTACCATGCTCAAGGCTGCCGGAATTCCGGTCTACCAGCACCTCAACGTGCATGGATACTGGAACGTGGACCAAAGCAAAATGTCCAAGAGCCTCAAAAACGTCATTGACCCCCTTGCCCTGATTCAAAGCTATGGACTGGATGCTTTTCGATTCTTCCTCATGCGAGAGATGGTCTTCGGGTTGGATGCCGGCTTTTCCGAGGCGGCTCTGGTCGCCCGCATCAACTCCGATTTGGCCAACGACTTGGGTAATCTTTTTTCAAGAACGTTGGCCATGGCCCACAAATACTTCAAAGGGCGCGTTCCGGAAGTTCCACCCGAAGCCCGGGATGAAATGGGATTCAGTATTGAAAAAAAGGCAGGGGATACCATTTCGGAATTTGAAGCGGCCATGGAAGCCTTTGCCTTCCATAAAGCCCTCATGGCGGTCTGGGAATTCATCAACCAGTTGAACAAATATATCGACGTCACGGCTCCCTGGATGCTGGCTAAGGACCCTTCCCAACATGACCTTCTTGCCGCAGTCATCTCTAACCTGTTGGAAGGGCTGTATGTCATATCGGGCCTGATCTATCCGATCATGCCGGAGACAGCTCAAACCATGCAAAAACATCTGGGGCTTAAGCCCGATGCTCGGTTTTTCGACCTGGATCGGCTGGGCCCGTTTAACCGGATACGCTCCGGAACTCATCTTCCTAGAGCGACAGCCCTTTTCCCGAGGATCGACACGGAGAAAAATAAAACCCAAGGATCCGACAAGACCCATTCGGTCGCAGCGTTACAACCCGTCAAACCTGAGATTGACATAGAAACCTTCCGTAAGCTTGACCTTCGGGTTGTCACCGTCTTGAAGGCCGAATCGATCCCAAAGGCCAAGAGACTTTTAGCGCTGGAAGTCGATATGGGAGAAATACGAACCGTAGTGTCGGGCATCGCCCAAAGTTACAAGCCGGCAGACCTCATCGGCAAACAGATCGTTTTGGCGGCCAACTTAAAGCCGGCCAAAATCATGGGAGTTCTTTCCAAAGGGATGATGCTGGCCGTCGCAGACGGAGAGCATGCCGTCGCCCTGACCGTGGATAAACCGGTCAAGCCGGGGACTCCCGTCACTTGAAACCCACAATCGGCAACATGCACAGCTCCAATTAAAACGATTTGGCCTAAATCTCATGAAACCCGAACTATCCAAAGAAAAACCCATATTGACCCCATCGCCCCGTCAAACCTGGCAGGACTATCAGGCCGAATTGAAACGCCAAAACATCCGCAAAAGACACACCCGCGGGCTGGTTCGATGGGTCATATCCCTGCTGGTTCTTGCAGCATCTCTTTACGGTCTGTCGGTGAAAATCGATGGATTTTCCGGCACTCCGAAAGATTTTTCCAAGCCAAAGCCGAACCTTGCTCGCTCTGATCTGTCAGATCCCCAAGCGAACAAAACAGCGGATTTGGATATTAAAAAAAATAATTGGACGGCCTTGGCGAAAAACGCGTCATTTCTAAAAGAAATGCGACCTCAATGGACCTTTTATCAAGACGGCAAGCGCTTTTCCGTGGAAACGACACTAAACGCTTCCCTGCAGCGCTTTTTGAATGATAAGCTGGATCGAAAATTACCGAAACAGGTCGCCATAGTGGTCGTAGAGCCTTCAACCGGACGTATCCTGGCCCTTGCAGGGCACGACCGGATCAATCCTGCAAACAACCCATGCTTGAAAAGCGACTTTCCGGCAGCCAGTATTTTCAAGATTGTCACCGCTTCGGCCGCTGTTGAAAAACACAATTTTAACCCCGAGACCTCGTTTTTCTACAACGGACAAAAACATACTTTGTATAAATCCCAGTTAAAAAACACCAAGAATAAATACAGCCATCGGATCACGTTGCGGGATTCCTTTGCCCAATCCGTCAATCCTGTATTCGGGAAATTGGGTATTTATCATCTCGATATGTCTGAAATCGAAAATTATGCCCGGGCATTCGGGTTCGGTGAAGAAATCGGATTTGAGTTGGGGATGTCCAGAAGTGGTCTGTTCGTTTCCGAGGAGCCTTATCACTTGGCTGAGGTTGCCAGCGGATTCAACCGGAAAACCACCCTCTCCCCCTTGCACGGAGCCCTCATCGCGTCGGCTGTCCTCAATGGCGGGAAGCTCATGTCGCCGTCACTCATCGATCGGGTCACCAATGGGAAGGGTGAGACGGTTTATCGGGGTCAAACTTCCCAGATCAGCCAGGCGATCTCTCCAAACACCGCATCGGTTCTCTCGGACCTCATGCAGGCCACGATCCGATCCGGGACCTCCCGGAGAGCCTTCAGCGGGTACCGTTATGACAGGGTGTTGTCGAAGCTGATCATCGGAGGAAAAACCGGTTCCATTTCCAATGTCACCCAAACTTCCAAATACGACTGGTTCGTCGGATTTGCCAAGGAAAAAGGGAGGGCGGAAAGCATCGCCATCTCGGTGCTCGTGGTTCACGGAGAAACGCTTTCCAGGAAAGCCGGATCCTATGCGAGAATGGCCATTAAGGCCTATTATGAGGAGTATTTCAATGGAAAAAATAGCAACAGGCGTTCCTGACATAGAAACCGCCCGCTTTTAAAAAGATATCCATTGAATCCCGCAAGATTCGACCGGCGGTATCAAAGTATAAAACCTAAAAACCTGTGAGGAGATCGAACATGCCCGGATTTGAACGGTTTGACGATGCGGAGAGGAAAGAAGTCCAGGAAGTCCTGGAAACCGGGGTCCTGTTTCGATACGGATTCGATTCGGCCAGGCGCGGCCGGTGGAAAGCTTTTGAGTTCGAAAAAGCTTTTGCAAGGCGACTGGGAGTCAGGTTCTGCCATCTGTGCTCCAACGGAACCGCTTCCCTCAGCATCGCCCTGGCATCCTGCGGCATCGGTGCCGGAGACGAAGTCATCGTTCCGCCCTTTACCTTCGTGGCCACCGTTGAAGCAGTCCTTCTTGCCGGAGCGATACCGATCTTTGCCGAAATCGATGAAACCCTTTGTCTGGACCCCGATGCCGTTAAAAAGACCATCTCCGGCCGCACAAAAGCGGTCATCGTCGTCCACATGTGCGGCGCCATGGCCAGAATCGACGAGATGCAGTCCGTATGCCGGGAACATGATGTGGTGCTCATCGAGGATGCCTGCCAGTCCGTCGGCGCCACCTTTCAAGGTCAAGCAATAGGCACCTTCGGCCACATGGGATGCTTTTCCTTTGACCCGGTCAAGACCATCACCTGCGGGGAAGGTGGCGCCGTGGCCACCGACGACGAAAAGCGATACCGTACAGCCATGGCTTTTGCCGATCACGGGCACGATCATATCGGAACCGATCGGGGCCGCGAGGGGCATCCGATCTTGGGAACCAATTTCCGTATCAGCGAACTCAATGCCGCAGTGGGCCTGGCCCAGTTGAAAAAACTCGATACCTTCCTGGAGATACAACGGACACATAAACATCGGCTCTTGGAAATGATGCGGGCGTTTCCCCGTATCACACCCCGGCACATTCCGGATGACGACGGAGATTCGGCCACCTTTCTTTCCTTCTCCCTTCCAGACGAAGCCGGCGCACGGAAAACCGCCAGCGCATTGGCCGAAAAAGGGGTCGATGGATGCTTTTACTGGTATGACAACAATTGGCATTACCTGCGGCAATGGGACCACATCAAGGGACTCAAGGCGCCCGCGAAGTTGCCTATCAGACTCATCGAGTCACGACCGGACTATCAGAAGCTTCATCTTCCCCGGTCGGACAGCATCATGAGCCGGATGATTTCCATGCAGATCAAGCTCTCCTGGACTGAAGTGGATATTAAAAAAAGAATGGATGCGATGGCTGATATATTTTCCAAAATTTGACGAAGTTCCTTTACCTCATTCCGGGGAGCACTCAGATCGGATAATTTATAACACCGATAATTTGAAAACGACAAGGACGGATAATCATGTTTCGTAACTTTAAAACAGTCTCACGGGTTCTCTATGGCCGTGGCAGCTTCGATCAGCTGGAGGGTATCCTTCAAGAAAAGCGGAAGGGAAATGGATCCTATATCGTCTTTATATTGGATGATGTGTTCAAGGACCACCCTTTTCGGGATCGCATTCCCGCCCTTGAAACAGACCGGGTTATTTTTGTCAGCGTCGATGAAGAACCCACCACCGCCTATGTGGATGATCTAACTCTCAGGGTTCAGCGTTTTTCCGGAATACTTCCGGCCGGCGTAGTGGGAATCGGAGGGGGAAGCACCATGGATCTGGCAAAGGCCGTGTCATTGATGCTGACCAATCCCGGATCGTCAGCCGACTACCAGGGTTGGGACCTCATCCGAAACCCCGCGATTTACCATGTGGGGGTGCCGACCCTTTCAGGAACCGGAGCCGAGGTATCTCGAACCACCGTGCTGATCGGTCCTCAACGAAAACTAGGGATCAACTCCGACCATACGGTTTTTGACCAGATCGTCCTCGACCCGGATCTGATCGCATCGCCGCCGGCCGATCAACGGTTTTATACCGGGATGGATTGCTACATCCATTGTGTGGAATCCCTGACCGGAACCTATTTGAATGCCTTCAGCAAGGCGTACGGTGAAAAAGCCATGACCCTTTGCCGTGAAGTCTTCCTGACGCCGACCCCTGACGCGGATGAAAAGATGATGATGGCATCTTATTTCGGAGGTATGAGCATCGTTTATTCACAAGTGGGTGTCTGTCACGCCTTATCCTACGGTCTTTCTTTCGTATTGGGGATCCACCATGGCATCGGAAATTGCATCGTCTTCAACCAGCTCGAAGAATTCTATCCCGAAGGTGTTCGAGAATTCAGGCGGATGATGGATTTCAACGGGATCTCTTTGCCGGAAAATCGGGTCTTTGGCATCGAGGTCCAAAAACTGGAAAAGATGATCGACGTCTCTTTAACACTGGATCCCCTTTGGGAGAATGCGCTGGGAAAAGCCTGGAAAAGTGTCATAACCCGAGATCGGATCAAAGAACTGTATTTGCGGATGTAATTCGAAAATGAAAATTCTGCATTTTTTTGAAACGAAAGTGTGGCCTCGGATAGCCGGCATTGCCGGATGGCTTACGCCGTATCTTAAGGCCAACATCTTTTTCGCCAGGGCCTTATCAAGCGTCCCGGCTGATTCCATCGTCTTTTTTCCGGTTACGATGACCCGCCTGTGTTGCGGTATTGCCGGAATCATATCCTTCGTCCCTCCAAAGGAAATGCAACAGACACCGGATATTGAGGCTGCCGAAAAGCTGTTTGCCCGCATTCGATCTAACCCGATTTTCTTGCAGGTCGAAAAGGATCCTGTAAGCGGGGACCCGGAAAATCTGCGATCCCGCCTTTTTGATGCCGTTCGAATACTCAAGCAAGATGTTCTCTTTTCCCACATCCTTTTGAATCCGAACAGTTACAAAGACCTGTTGCAACTTGGCCGGGATATCTCCGATTTTGCGATATCGGAAGACACGTGGCTAGCCGGGAAGATGGGAGTCTTAAAGCCCGAAACCGTGGAGTACGCCGTGCATGGCATCGAAACCCTGAAGGATATATCCTGGTCTTTGCTTTCTGAAATCGGCGAAAATGTGGTCAGGGTGAAGGGACTCCTGAAGGATCAGGAAAAGGACTACCCCTTACACGCGATCCTTATGGCCAAAAAGATCAATTCCGTACTCAACAGCATCGACCGTCTTGAGGTGAGGGGCCGGGACTCTGCCGGCATCTCCCTGATCGTTCTTCTCGAAAAGCCGGTCTTTGATGATTTTCAAAAGGCACTGGATGCCCAGGACCTGACCGCATCTTTTCGAGACCGTATGGAGGCAGAATATTTGGCTAACCGGGGGATCGATTGCCGCGAAACCACCGATGAAAACAGTCGCCCCCTCGTCAGCGTGACTCTGACTTACAAAGTCGCTGCGGAAATCGGCAAACTGGGGGACAATGTCCGTTTTCTTCGAGGTCAAATCCGAAACGATTCCATTTTTCATGCCTTGATCCAACGCGTTCCCCATTATTACTCGATATTGTGCCACACTCGATGGGCTTCCGTCGGGGGCATCACCGAAGCCAACTGCCATCCTGTGGACAACCATTGTCCGGGCACATCATCTCAAAAATCCGGCGTCATTCATGTCTGCTTGAACGGTGATATCGACAATTACCGGGACCTGAAAAGAACCCTTGAAGAAAACGGGACCCGCATCCACCCCGAGGTCTCAACAGACACCAAAATCATCCCCCTACAAATTGAAAGTTATCTCAAAAAGGGCTTCGGAGTGGCGGAAGCATTCCGCCTGGCGGTCAACGGGTTCGACGGGTCCCACGCCATTGCCATGCACACGGACTTAGCGCCGGGAAAGCTCTTTTTAGCCCAAAGGGGAAGCGGACAAGCGATCTTCGTCGGCATTGCCCCCAACCATTACATCCCCACCTCAGAAGTGTATGGTTTCGTGGAAGAAACTCCCATTTATGTCAAGTTGGAAGGCGATAAAGAAACGACGGGAAAAACCAAAGGACAGATCTTCATCCTCGACCAGGCTTGCGCCGGCGGGCTTTCAGGCATTTCCGCAATGGGGTATGACGGTTCCCCAATCTTGCTTTCGGATGCCGACTTGAAGACCACGGCGATTACTTCCCGGGACATCGATCGACAGGGTTTCTCTCATTACTTTCTGAAAGAAATCTCCGAATCCCCGAATTCTGTGAAACAGACCCTCCGGAATCGATGGTATATCGAGGAAGGCCCTCATCGACTTCATAAAATAAGGCTCGACGAGAAGTCCTTTCCGTCCGCCTTGCGGCAGGCATTCCTTGACGACAAAATCCGACGGATCTTTTTCATCGGCCAGGGAACGGCCGGAGTTGCCGCCGCCGCCTGCGCTGAGATTTTCAACTATTACCTCAATGATTCTTTGCTGCACATCCATGCAATGAAAGCCACCGAGCTGAGCGGGTTCCGTCTTGACGAAAAAGATGGGGCGACCGACATGGCCGACGCCTTGGTGGTTGCCATCTCCCAGTCCGGAACCACCACCGATACCAATCGGACCGTAGACATGGTCAGGGAAAGAGGGGCGCATACTCTGGCTATCGTGAATCGGAGGGACTCGGACATCACTTTCAAGGTTGACGGCATCCTCTATACCAGCAGTGGCCGGGACATCGAGATGTCCGTGGCTTCCACAAAGGCCTTCTATTCCCAAATCGTGGCCGGGGCGCTCTTAGGCCTTTACATCACTGCTCTGAAAAATCGGCGGGATACCGCGTTTATTTCCAAAGAAATCCAAAACCTTCTCCGAATCCCGGAGCAGATGGAAACAATTCTTTCCACGAAAGATAAAATTGCTGCATCGGCTGCTAGGCTGGCCGTCACAAAAACCTATTGGGCCGTGGTGGGAAGCGGTCCCAACAAGGTATCCGCAGACGAAATCCGGATCAAACTGAGCGAGTTGTGTTATAAAACCATCTCTTCGGACTATGTAGAGGACAAAAAGCATATCGACCTTTCCTCGGAACCCTTGATCATCGTATGTGCCGCCGGCACCAAAACCACCGTCATTTCCGACATCGTCAAAGACACGGCCATCTTTCATGCTCACAAGGCAACCCCCATCGTCATCACCGACGATGGGGATCATCGGTTCGATCCCTATGCCGCCGACGTCTTTCATGTCCCCATGGTCGACCAGCACCTTGCCCCCATATTGAATACCCTGGTGGGACACATTTGGGGGTATTACGCCGCGTTGGCCATCAATGATGGCTCCCGCTTCCTCTTTGATTTTCGGTCAACTCTACAGAAAACCATCGATGACCACGCAGCAAAGGGGATGGATATCTACGAATTGATGTTGGAGGAAACCTTCCGGGAAAAAATCGTTTCATTTTACCATGCGTTCCGCAAGAAAAAGGCCGACCACCGGTTCTCCGGCACCATCGGTTTCGACACCGCATCGGAGCTGCCCCTTTTGCTCAAATATCTATCCGGCAGGCTCCCGGTGACAGACTTCGAGCTCGATTTCGGCCTCAAGGGGACAGCCTCCAACATGCTGCGATCCCTGTTTCATTACCTGGGCGAATCCATCAACCAGATGGCCCGACCGGTGGATGCCATCAAGCATCAGGCCAAGACCGTCACTGTCGGGACCAGCCGGATCCGGGAAAAGGTGGAGGGGATACTTTTTGACGCTCTTTTTGCACGCCGGTTCGACATCTCCCAGATCACCAACAAGAACGTCATCGTCTTGAAAAACCTGCAGGCAATCATCCGGGCGATCAATGGATCGACCCTGTATCGAATCCACGGATTGAATCTTTTGGGAGAACCCTCCGACGAAACCACCATCGAACTGGCGGCAAGGGATGGCACATCCCTTACGATCCCTTCCCGCGTCGAAAAAGATACAACACTGAAAGGTACCAAACGGATCATCGTCCGGGAGGGAAATGTTTACATCGGCAAAGGGCGAAAAGACGACCGCAGCATCTTGATCATTCCCGTCATCTCCCTTTCCAGCGATCGGCCGAACTTCATCGAACACTTATTGCTTTTGAATATCTCCTTCAAAACGGATGTCTCCTTGCCGGACAAGATAAAGGCCCTCGGCGGTAAATACGAGCGGATCAAAAACATCGTTCAGGAAAACAGCCTGTCCTGGGAGGACGCCTATCTGAATGCCGTCAAGATGGATGAGCTGTTTGGAAGGTCGGCGGAAAAAATCGGTGAGCAGATCGTCGATCGCTTTAAGAAGGAATGAGTTGCCCCAGGCTCAAGGCGTGTTCCAAAAAAGCCGGGCTCCCAAAGCATCCAAAAATGCATCCGGGGCATGAGCTTTTAACCAGACCAAACCCGATTCCTCTAACGATTTAAAGCCCGATTCAATGAAGAGGATCCCCAACTCCTGAGAGCCTTCGGTTTGAAGGATAAAGATGAGTTCAGAAACGATAGATTCCTGAAAAAGCTCCATAAGGGCATGCAGGGCAAACTCTCTTTTACGAAAATCCCCCTGGCGTAGATCGGATAAAAGAATTTCCCTGGCCAGGGTCGCTTCAGGAGTCGCCCTCCGGTCGGATAGGGCCAGATCGTAATAAAGTTGTTCCGCCTGCGTTTTCGGCCCCCATCCGAACCCGGCAAGGGCCGCCGCCGCTTGACGCCCTGCCCATCGATCCGGCAGGGAATCCACCAAGGAGGGTATCGCCTTGGGATCCTTGATCTTTCCCAGACCCTGGACCGCAAAATATCGGACCTGCGGGCTTCGATGGGATACGACTCCCATCAATGCGCCAACGGCCGCCGGATCCCCGATCTCCGCCAGAGCTTTGACCGCCCTCCATAGACGGTCCGGGTCCTGTATTTCAACCAACTGCACCAGAGGTAAAACAGCAGGTTCACCGATTTGAACAAGGATATCCGAGCACCGGCTTTGAATCACCGGATCCGAATCGGACAGGTGTTCGATCAAACCCGGAACAGCCGACGCTCCGTTTTCAATCAAAATCCCGGCAACCTTTTCTTGGATATTTACATCCGCCCGGTTCAGCAATCCGATCAGCGATTCCACAGCCGGAGCACCGATTTTTCTTAAAGTGGCTTCGGCCAGGCTTTGAATGGGTGATTCCGGATCCTCCATGGCCCGGATCAAGGGCAAAACCGCCGGCTTGCCTATTTTAGCCAGGGCTTCTGCAGAAGCATCCCGCATCTCCGGTTCTTCAGCCTCCAAGGTTTTCACCAGAGGGGTGACACCCTTTTCATCTCCGATCTCTCCGAGGGCTTTGGCGCAACGGATCCGCATTGCCAAATCTTCGGTTTTCAATCCTTCTGTGAGAAACGGTACTGCCGGAGAGCCGATGGCCGAAAGAAGTCGAACCGCCAGATCTCCTGTGAAAAGATTATCCTCTTTGAGAATGGACATCAAAGGCTCCACAGCCGAAACCCCGATGGCAGGCACCACGTCCATCGCCAAGCTTTCGAATCGGGTTGGATCGGATGCCGTTTCAATGAACAGGGGAGGCACGGCCTTGGCTCCGATTGCAATCAGTGTGGTGACAGCCACCTGCCGGGCACTTTCGTTTGCCGCTGCCGCCTGCATGAGAGAAATGACGGATGCTTCTCCTATGCCAATCAGTGCATCGGATGCGGCCCGACTTAGAAAAGGATCCTCCTTTTCGAGTGCTCCGATCAGGATTTCGACCGTCCGTTCATCTTTGATCTCGCCCAATGCTTTCGCGGCCAGCCGGGCAACCTCCAAGTCCGTATCTTCAACGGCCCGGATCAGCGGTTCCACAACAACAGATCCTATCTTCGCTAGGGCATGCGGTATCTCGTGCAGTCCCGGTGAGGCTTTTTCATAGAGCGCTTCCATGATCGGCCCTACGGCTCTTTCATCGCCGAGATCGCCAAGGGCGATCGTTGCCGCAATGCGAACCCTGTCCGGAAAGGGTGATCCAAAAACCACAAGTAAAGGCGGAAGCGCCGACGGATCCTTGATCTTTCCTAGAATTCGGGCCGATGCTTCCTGAATATGAACATCGACATGTTTCAGTGAAGCGATCAAAGGCACAACCGCCTCTGACCCGAACCCGATGAGCACCTGTTCCGTCACATACCGCACGCCCGGGTCATCGTGATTCAAAAGGCGGATCAAGGGCGCTACAGCTCCTGGGTTTTTGATGGATCCCAGAGCCAAAACAGCGCTTTGAACCACTTCGGGATCCGGATCCTGCAACAGCACCATCAGATTCGGCATCCATCCGGGGTCCTTTGTCCGACCCAAAGTCCGGGCTGCGGCCATTCTAGTTTCCGGCTCAGGGTCTCCGAGATTCAAGACCGTTTGTCGAGAAACGGAGGCACACCCCTGTACGAACATCAGAATGGAGAGGGCAGCCGAAAAGAGACTGTGACAGAATGTCTTCCACCCACATATCCGTTGTCGGGAGCAGGCAAGCCCGTCTCGGCAAATCAAGCCGGCGCTAAACCAAGTCCCTTTTTGAGCCTGGATGTTGATGTTTTTTTCCGGCACCTTAAAATTTTCCTTTCCGACGGACTGCATTTGCTGAAACGCGATAAAGTCGAACCGACGGGCTTTGCATCTTAGCGGATGATCCCCTTCGGTTGTCAATGAAAAAGCGGCAACCTTGTCAAAACTTGCGTTTCAAGAACGGGATATTTTTTTCTCCTTGAAAAAAGTCGCTGATTTTCTTAAAGTTCAGAATATGGGATACGTCTTTGACTTTAATGACGCTCGAGCATATGAAATTTGGCTGGCGGATCCGAAAAATCAGTCCACCTTGAGGCTTCAAACACAGCTTGTCCTTGATTTGCTCCAACCGTCTCCCGGAGAAACGCTTCTTGACATCGGGTGCGGCGTCGGATTTCATCTGTCGGTGTTTGCGAGCCGAAAACTTCAAGTCACCGGAGTCGATCCTTCCCCATACATGCTCGATAACGCTCATAAAACCCTGGGAAATCGGGCGGACCTGCATCGAGGTTTTGCCGAAGATCTTCCCTTTGACGACAATGAGTTCAATTATGCGTGCCTGATTACCGTTTTGGAATTCGCGGAAAGTCCACAAAAAGCCCTTCAGGAGGCGTTTCGGGTGGCCAAGGATCGGGTGATCCTGGGGATATTGAACCGATATGCCCTCAAGGGATTGGAACGCCGAATTAAAGGGATTTTCACTCATACCATTTATAACAGAGCCCGATTTTTCAGTGTCTGGGAGATCAAGCGTATGGCTTTTTCGCTCTTGGGAGAGGTCCCTATTGCCTGGGGAACGGTATGCCACCTCCCTATCTCTACCAGCCGAATGGCCAGACGGATCCAGGTGTCTCCGATGATACAGCGGTGGCCCTTTGGGGCCTTTGCAGCCGTTTCCGTAACGCTGACACCGCATTTCAGGACCTGGTCTCTTCCACTGGAATTTGGAGCCAAAAACACCATCAGCTCTTTAGCGGGGTGAGATATGGAAGCGGTTCTCTACGATAAACAGGCGCATAAGCTATCGGTCAAGTGCCGGCTTTGCAACCATCGCTGCCTCATACCGGAAGGAAAACGCGGGATCTGCGGGGTTCGGGAAAACCAATCCGGCATTCTGAAAACCCTGGTCTACGGCAAACTCGTCGCCCAACACGTTGACCCTATTGAGAAGAAGCCGCTTTTTCATTTTTTACCCGGAACCCTTTCTTATTCCATCGCTACGGCAGGATGCAATTTCAAGTGTGATTTTTGCCAGAATGCAGACATCTCCCAGATGCCCTCGGATAGAGGGGGCATGATCCTGGGGAAAAATTCAACACCAAAAGACGTTGTGGACGCCGCCCTTGGATCTCAATGCGCCAGCATTTCTTATACCTACACGGAACCCACCGTCTTTTTCGAATTTGCATTCGATACGGCCCGCCTCGCCCATGAGAAGGGGCTTAAAAATGTTTTTGTGACCAATGGATATATGACCTTAGAGGCTCTGGATCGGATCCGGCCTCACCTGGATGCAGCCAATGTGGATCTCAAGGCTTTCCGCGACAGCTTTTACAAGAAGCACTGCGGTGCCAAACTTGAACCGGTTAAAGAAACTCTGATCCATATGAAATCTTTGGGGATCCTTGTTGAGGTAACCACCTTGTTGATTCCGGAGCTTAACGACGATTCCGCAGAACTAAAGGAGCTGGCCGCTTTTTTAGCCGAATCCCTCGGGACGGATACGCCATGGCATATCAGCCGGTTTCATCCCACCTACCGGCTGATGGATCGCCCCGTCACTCCGATGCAAACCCTCAAGAACGCCCGTCTCATAGGCACCGAGGCGGGGTTGAAATACGTCTACATGGGAAATGTCCCCGGGGAAGACGGAGAAAAAACCTTTTGCCCTGCCTGCAAGACGCTGCTCATTGACCGATGGGGATTCTTTGTAAAGAAAAATGTCATTGTGGCCGGCCGGTGTCCCCGCTGCGGTGCCGCGATCGAAGGGGTCTGGGGATGACACCGTGGGCTATCCCTTATTTCAAACCGGCCTCGTAACAGCGGCGCTCCATATAAAATCGGGTTTTGGGGTCATACACCGCTTCACTTTCATGGATATATTTCGCGCCCCCCTCCCAGGCTCCGCCAGCTAGTACCACGGTGTCCCCAAGCGAAAATTTTTTGCCGCATGCCGGACACCCCTCCGCATTGAGGGAGTTGACCTTCTCAAGATCGAGCATGAGTTTTTCACCTTTTTTCACAAAACCTCCCGGTCTTCGATTCCCAAAATTCGACAACCTTCGTCGCCTGATTATATTGGATAAAATCGTAAAAACTCAAAATTGATGGTTTCGTAAAAAGTCGAAAATGCTCTCTTTCCGTCATTCCGGAAAAAGCCGGAATCCGGTGTTCTCAAGCACTTATGAAACTCCTGGACCCCGTTTTTCAACGGGGTGACGACTTTTTACGAAGCCATCATATTTTAAGCTCCGGCCAACTTCAGGCGTACACGTTTTTTAAGGCGCTGAGCGCTCTTTTCATCCCTGAAGGAGACGAGTGTGATCGGTGAGTGACGGAACAGTTTTTCCGCCACAGATCCCACCAGGAAATGTTCCAATTCCGTGTGCGCCTTGATCCCGGCGACGATCATATCGGCCCCTTCTTCAACGGCAACATGGATCAGGGTTTCCGTCGGATGGCCGACCTTGAAGATCGATTTGAATCTTTTCTGAGGGAATGCCGTTTCTTGAATCAGGGAATCAAGAAGGCGCTGCCGGTCCTCTTTCAACCGAGCCACATAATTCTCACCGCTGATTTCATACCCCATCAGGGCAACTTTCGAGATGCCGTCCACGTCTCTTTCATTGATGACATTGACGGCTACCAGATCGGAATTCAACTTTGAAGCAAGCCCTACGGCAAAATCAAACAGCTCGGATGCATTCTCCGAAAATTCAATGGCAACCATCAGTTTGCGGATTTCTTTCATAAGGGCCTCCTCATATTTGGAAAGGGCTTTTCAATTCATTTTGAATGAAGCCAAAATGCTTTTTGTTTCGGACTCCACGGGCACAATTTCTCATGTGAAACAACTACCTGCAGAATAAAACCTCCCCCAAATCATCTATGGAGAGGATGAACCGGGAAAACAACATTCGGAATGACCATCAAACAGGATTTTATTGATTTATATCAAAACAAAATCCGCTGCACAAGCCAGGATTAAAAACGCTTTTCGGTATCCTTGAAAAAGAAACGCCTGGCCTAAACTATCGGCCGGGCGTTTCTTTGAATGATCCTATCCGGAGCAGGTGATCCGGAACGTTTTATCGTCTATCCTTCCTGCGGTGCTTAATCCACCTTGGGGCGAGGCAAGACTTTGGCCATCTCGGCGATTTCCGGGACCCTATGCTCCCATTCAATGGCCATGAGGTGCACGCCGGCCACCCCTTTCATTTCCTTAAACTCTTCGATCTGCTCCACAGCCATCTTAATCCCTTCATCACTCTGTTTTTTCTTGTCCACCCCTTGCAGGCGGCTGATGATCTCGTCAGGAACATCCATCCCGGGAACCTTGTTCTTCATGTACTTGGCCATGCCGACACCTTTCATGGGAGTGACCCCCGCCAGAATATAGGCTTTTTCCGTCAACCCCATATCGTTGGCTTGTTTGATGAATTCCCGGAATTTATTCATGTTGTAGATGCATTGGGTCTGAATGAAATCGACGCCGGCGGCAACCTTTTTGGCCAGACGGTGCACCCGCCATTCAAAAGGATCGGCGAAGGGGTTCGCAGCCGCTCCGATAAACATTTTTGGAACCCCGTCCAGATCGGCGCCGCTTAAAAATTTCCCCTCGTCCCGCATCTTTTTGACCGTAGCGATCAACTGTATGGAGTCGATATCAAAAACTCCTTTGGCCTGAGGGTGATCCCCGAATTTGCAGTGGTCCCCGGATAAACATAAAATATTACGAATGCCATGCGCATAAGCACCCAGAATGTCGGATTGCATGGCAAGGCGATTCCGGTCCCGGCACACCATCTGGTAGTTGGGCTCGATTCCCTCCTGGATCAAAATGATGCAGCAAGCCCAGCTTGACATTCGGACCATGGCGGTCTGGTTATCCGTGATGTTTACCGAATCGACATTTCCCTTCAAGAAAGCGGCCTTTTTCCGCACTTCTTCGGCGTTTGCACCCCTGGGTGGGCCCAATTCGCCGGTAAATGCAAAATGCCCCGCCCCTAAAACCTTTTCCAAGTTGCTTCCTGATTTCATGGTCGTCTTTCCCTGCTATATTCCATTTTTAACGATATGGATCCCTGCCGAGCACTACTTCTTCTGCCCGGCATTATCGGGTTTCGAGTATCCCGGTTGGACCAGGGTTCGAGGTCCGATATTCTGCCAGTCATTGGCGGGATGTACTCTCATTATCAGATCGAGGCGTCCCTGCCTGGAAAGACGCTCATAAATCATAAACCAGGCACAGGGCTGATCCGGATTGATTTCACAGCTCCCTTTGTTGGTACCCCCACAGGGACCGTTGTACAAGCCCTTGGCGCACATGGTCACCGGGCAAATTCCAGCCGTCCATCCAAGAACACAGTCGCCGCATGAACGGCATCGCTCCTCGTACCATCCGATCCCCTGGTTTACGGAAAGACCGGCGGTGTTGACCGCCGGCAGCACCGGCTTGTCGGGAAACCGTTCTGCCAAAAACTGGATGCCGACCCCGCAGGCCATGGACATGACGGCCTCATACTCTCCCACTTTGTCGTCAAGGGCAGCTAAAAATTCCCGATCACATTGTCTTTCCACGCTGATGGCCCCCATCTCAATGGGGTTGTCCTCCATCTTCCGGGCAATTTCAAGTTCGGCGTTTAAGATGTTGACCTCTTTTTCGCCGCCAACCAGGCATACGGACACACAGGTCCCGCAACCCACGTTGAGGACCTTCTTGTATCCCTTGAGCATTTCTTTGATTTCTTCGATGGGTTTTCTTTTTGCAACAATCATAGATCCTCCGTTATTCTTGCTTGCGCCTTCGATCGGCCAGCCATACCGGGGATGGCCCCAGATCTTTAACGGTATTGGTAAATAGGGTACAGATCTCGGCCCACCGAGGGCCCATGGCCGCCGAGAGGTTGAACATTTCCACCCTCCGGGGATCTATCCCCACCTCGAGGAGGAGATGTTTGAGTCGAGCGACCTTTTTCTTGGCGTTTAAATTTCCTTCCAGGAAATGACATTGCCCCTCCAGTCAGCCGGCGGCGAATACGCCGTCCACCCCCCGAAGAAACGCCCTGAGAACGTAATATTCATCCAATTTTCCCGTGCAAGGGAGCCGAATCACCTTGACGTTGGGCGGATAGGACAATCGCATCACCCCCGCCAGATCGGCGGCGGCAAAGGCGCAATAATGGCAGGCGAACGCAACGATGTTGGGTTCCCACCCTTCAGGGATTTCAGCCGGTTTCTCCACCGCAGGGGCTTGTTCCAGGACGGCCGCTTCCGCTTGATTTCCCATCAGTCGATCCTCCTTAGGACGCGCTCTCGGTCAAGGCGTCGATCATGGCGACGATCTGGTCGTCCCTGAAATTGTTGACCTGAAATGCCTTCATGGGGCATACGGACGCACAGATACCGCACCCCACACATTTGACCTCGTTGTGGCTGACCTTGCCGTCCGTATCAATGAAAGGCGATCCGAAGGGACATAACCTGAAGCAGGTCAGGCACGACATGCAAAGGTCCCGGTTGTGCTTGGAAATGATCCCGGAGACCCCCAGCCGCTCATGGGACAAAAGGACGCCTGCGCGTCCTGCCGCCGCCTGGGCCTGGCTGATGGTCTCGTCGAGGTTCTTCGGGGCGTGGGCCAGACCGGCGATGAAAATCCCCTCGCTGGGGAAGTCGACGGGTCGGAGCTTGACGTGCGCTTCCAGGAAATATCCGTCCGTGTTTCGGGTTAACTTGTACATCACACCCACCTTCTCCGAGGTGGGATGAGGCCTCAACCCGGTGGAAAGGACAACGTAATCGGCTTCCATGGCGATCTCTTTTCCCAACAGATAATCGAATGCCTTGACCGAAAGCCCGTATCCCTTTTTTTCGACCACCGGCTTTTTATCTTCTTTGTACAGCATGAAAAGGACACCGAGATCCCGCGCCTTCTTGTAATAGTCTTCCCGTAGACCGTAGGTCCGGATGTCTCGGTACAGGATGATCACCTGGGCATCGGGTGCCTTTTCCTTGATGGTGATGGCGTTCTTGACGGCATCCTGGCAGCAAATCCGGGAGCAGTAGTTGTGAGGCTCTTCCCTGGATCCGACGCATTGAATCATGACATACCGTTCACGGCTCCTGGGACCGGCCATGGCCAGCCGCTTCTCAAGCTCCCTCTGGGTAATCACCCGCTCGTTTTCACCGAAATGGTATTCCGTCGGCTGGTACTCTACCCCCCCCGTGGCGATGACGATGGCCCCGTGGTCAAAGCCCTCGCCATTGGAAAGAGTGGTCTTGAAATTACCCACGAATCCATCGGTCTTCTGGACCTCGGTTCCTAAATGAATGATGATGTTGGGATGGGCCGTCACCCTGGAAACGGTATCTTTGAGATAGGGTTGGACGTTGCTCCCGTCCAGCGTGCGATATAGGTTCTTGATCAACCCGCCCAGCTCATTCTCCTTTTCGACGACATGGGCATGATACCCTTGGTCGGCCAGGGATAGGGCCGTCACCATTCCGGCGATCCCGCCTCCGATGATCAACGCGGCCGGCGTCACCCCCACGGAGCCGGTCTCCACAGGCTGCAGCAGTCTGGCCTTTGCCACGTTCATCCTCACGATGTCCATGGCCTTCTTCGTGGCGACCTCCCGTTGACCCATATGGCACCAAGAGCACTGTTCACGGATATCGGCCAGTTCAAAGAGATACTTGTTCAGGCCGGCGTCCCGGATGGTATCCTGAAACAACGGCTCATGGGTTCGAGGGGTGCAGGAGGCCACTACGACGCGATTCAAATTTTTTTCCTTGACCAGTTTCTTGATCTTGTCCTGGCTGTCCTGGGCGCAGGCATAGAGCATGCTTTCGGAATGTGCCACACCCGGCAGGGATGCGCCGACCTCGGCCACCTTCTTGACGTCCACGGTCTGGGCGATGTTGATCCCGCAATGGCACACAAAAAGCCCGATACGGGGCTCTTCCTCCTTCACATCCCGCTCCGGCGGCAGCTCTTTCACCTTAATCTCGGTGCCGCGGGCCTCCCCCAGCAAGGCCATGGCCCTTGCTGCCACGGCGCTTCCCTGCATGACGGTCTCGGGTATGTCCTTGGGTCCCTGATAGATCCCGGTGACATAAACACCGGGTCGGGAGGTGTCCACCGGATTGAAATGGGTGGTTTTTGCAAATCGGTATTTGTTCGGCTCGATGCCGAAGATTTTCGCAAAGGCTTCCGCGTCAGTATGGGGTTGGAATCCGATGGATAGAACCACCAGGTCGAAAAGTTCGTCCTTTAATACACCGTTCTCCTGGGCAAACCGCAGCAGAAGATTCCCGGTTCCAGGCTCCTCTCGCACCGCTGAAACCATGGCACGACGATAAGTCACACCGAACTCTTTCTTGGCTCGATCCACATATTTATCGAAATCTTTGCCGAAGGCCCGCATTTCCATATAAAAGATAGTGGGGTCGATCCGGCCGTCATGCTCTTTGGCGATGATGGCCTGCTTCGTGGCATACATGCAACAGACAGAGGAGCACCATGGATTGGCATTGTGGGAATCCCGGGATCCGACGCATTGAATCCAGGCCACCTTCTTGGGGTGCTTCCCATCGCCTGGCCGCTTGACCTCTCCTCTATAAGGCCCGGAAGCCGACAGGATCCTCTCGAACTGGAGTGAGGTCACTACATTGGGCCATCTCTCGAAACCCAGCTCCTGCCGCACCCGTGGGTTGTAGCGATCCAGGCCCGGGCTTAGTATGATGGCGCCCACCCGGATCTCGAACTCCTTGTCCGTATCATCGAACTTGATGGCCTTCGCGGTGCAGAACTTCTCGCAGGCCCGGCACTTGCCCTTCTGGAAGTAGATACAATTATCCCGGTCGATCACCCGGGTGTTAGGCAACGCCTGGGGAAAAAGCGAATAAATAGCCTTTCGAACCGTCAAACCCTGCTCATATTCGCTGGTGACCTTCTTGGGGCATTTTTCCTCACAAGTCCCGCAACCGGTGCACAAATTCGGATCCACGTACCGGGCTTTCTGCAGAATTTTCACCGTAAAGTCCCCCGGCACCCCTTCCACGGAAGTCACGGTCGCCAGGGTGTGAATATTCACGTTCATATGCCGGCCGATTTCCACCATCTTGGGGGAAATCATGCACATGGAACAATCCCCTGTGGGGAAAGTCTTGTCCAGCATGACCATGGTTCCGCCGATGGATGAATCCTTCTGCACCATGTGGACCATGAAACCGCTGTTGGCCAGATCGAGGCCCGCCTGCATCCCGCCGATGCCTCCACCGACGATCAAAACCGACCCGCTCTTGGCGGTTTGGCTGGCTTTCTCTTGATTCATATCAGTTTCAACTCCTTTAATAGCTTAGTTGAATCCGTGAGGTGCCGGTCGATTTGAAGCTCCTCCACCCCCATTCCCATGGCCAGACCCAGTATTTCCGTGATGAAAAAGACCGGAAGCCGTTCCCGAATGCCGTGTTTCGGACCGAACCGGTTCTGCTGGGAATCCAGGTTGAACTGGCACATGGGGCAGGTGACCACAAAGCAGTTGGCGCCTCGTGCCACGGCATCCTTCATGATCCTGGCCATGAGGGCATCCGCGGCGTCTTCATCGTTGACAGCCGAGGAAGCCCCGCAGCAGTCCGTCTTATAACTCCAATCGAGAGACTGAATGCCGATGGCTTTTAAGACTTTTTCCATCCCCTGGGGATTCTCCACATTGTCGGGAACCGGCACCTTGAAAGGAAACCGGGTCTGCATGCACCCGTAGTAACAGGCAGGCTTCAATCCCTTGAGTTTTTTTTGTGCTTGTTGGGCCACCATGCCGGATTCCACAGCCGAAAGCAAAACTTCCAGGATGGAAGAGATCTTGATTTTGCCTGAAATCTTCTTGGAAAGCTCGGCATTGATGGTCTCCTTCAGTTCCGGGTTCTTTTCCAACTGACACTGGGCCACCAGAGTCCTTGAATAGCACGCCGAGCAGGGGATGATCATTTCACCCAATCCGGTCGCCTCGGCGATGCCGAGATTGCGCGCCGGCATGGCGATCGCTAAAAAGTCGTCGACTTTTCCCGCCGATGTGGCGCCGCAACAATTCCAGTCCGGAATCTCCTTTAGATGAATCCCCAGCGCCTCAAAGACCCGCTGATTTTGCACATCATAAATGGCGGAGGACGATTTCAAGGAACAGCCGGGATAGTAGGCGATATCCATCATTTACCTCTTTGCTTCTTGGCCTTTTTTTGCAATTTCTGAATCTCTTTGCGTCCTTTGGACATCAGGAGCCCCATGTGCATCCGTTTATGCTTGAGCATGGTCAGGCCGAAATCGGTCTGCGTTTTTAGCTCTTCGGCGATGGCCTTGAAATCCTTGCGCTTCATGTTCTTCAAGGCGCCTTTCATCTCGTAGATTCCCATGAACTCCATTTCATTGACCCGACCCCAGCGCACGCCGGATTCCAGAAAAGAGCTGTGAAAATCTGCGATTTTGGGTCTTAAGGGCTCCAGGTGGGCTTCCTTGGCCATCTTCTTGAGGGTCTCGGTGATTCGGGCGGTTTGGATGTCATTGGGGCAACGCGTACCGCAGGTGTAACAGGACACACACCGCCACACCAGCTCGTTTTCCAGGGCTGCCCGACGATCCCCCAGTGCGATCATCCGAATCAAACGATCCGGGGTGACATACCCGGTCTCCTCCCCTACGGGGCATCCGGCGGCGCAGCGTCGACATTGGTAGCAGGCCGAAAGATTCTGCCCGGAACGTTCGCTCACTTCATTCATTAAGGATCGGGCCTTTTCCGGGTCGTACTCATGGGCGGGAATTGTCATTATAAACTCCTTGCTCGAAGGATTTGCAGGCATCTATAAAGACGAAGAGTGTAAAATGCCACACCTGTCCAATTCATGTCAAGGATTTTGTCACTTAAAAATAATGAAATCGTAAAAAGTCGAAAATGCTCCCTTTCTGTTATTCCGGCGAAAGCCGGAATCCGGTGTTCTCAAGCACTTATGAAACCCATGGACCCCGTTTTTCAACGGGGTGAAGACTTTTTACAACGCCATCACGGTTGACATCCGACTCAATATTGTTTATTATTTTTGAATATCCGAATTCATCGCCATCACAATAAGAAGGGAAACAACCATGCAATTTAAAAATATGGGAGAGATCCTCGATTTTGCCATGGAAAAGGAAAAAGAGGCCGTGGAATTCTATCGCTTTCTGTCCAAGAAGAAATCCCTGTCCGGATCCAAGGAAATGTTTGCAGACTTTGCCAGGGAAGAGCAGAAACACTTTGACATGCTTTCGAAAATCAAGAGCGGCCAGACCGATAAAGCGGTCTCTGAATATCGATTCAAATGGATTCCGGATATCAAGCGAAGCAATTACGTGGTGGAAACGGCCTACCAGAAAGGGATGGGATACAACGAAATCCTCATGCTGGCCATGAAACGGGAAGAAAAGGCCCTGGCACTCTATAACAACCTTTTAAAAAAGGCGGAAACCGATGCCGCTAAAAAGGTATTCAAGATTCTTTGCCAGGAAGAGGCCAAGCACAAGCTGGCTCTGGAAACCCTGTACGACGACTACATGGCCAAGATGGGGGATTGACTCCCTCCTAAATTAAACGTTTCCAATTTGGCAAAAAAATAATTATGTATAAACATTCTTGTGTTATAAAAGATTTGGCCGGTTTCAATCATTTACCCGATGGGTGCTTTACAAAAAAACGTTTTGCCGAATAGGAAACCCTTCGGGATTTCCGATTTTACCGCATCTGCTGCGTTGCCGAAAGCTCGACGTACGATATGTACGCCTTCGCTTAACGGGCACCTTTCATCACCCTAGGATTTGAAATGTCCCCGTTTCTGGGTTAATATTCCGAAACGTAACGACAACCCCGGCCTCTTCGAGCGCCTCAATGGCCCCGATGTGAGCCCAGCCCCGAAAGGCGCCGTTGCCCAATGCCAAACCGATCTTCTTTCTCGATGGCATCCTCCCCTCCTTGTCAACGATAACCGAATTGTTTTTCCGCGGAAAAACGGATGATCAACCGGAACGGACTCAAAGATCCGTCAAAAGTAACATCGTGACCTATCGGGTACAACAAATGGAACAGAAAGAGATGCTCAGAGCCTATGGGGCATGGTTGTCCGTCTGTTTTTTCTGGGGAACCACCTATCTGGCCATCCGCATCGGCGTTGAAAGTCTGCCGCCCTTCCTTTTTGCCGGAATCCGATGGTTGATCGCCGGATTGCTTTTTCTGCTGATTCTCAGGATCCGTGGAGTCCCTTTCCCCGAACGGCGGGAGTATCTGAATTTGGCCGTCGTCGCCGTCATGCTTCTGGTCCTGGCCAACGGATGCGTGGTCTGGGCCGAGCAATGGATCCCCAGCGGTCTGACGGCCTTAATCGTGGCGACATTGCCGTTCTGGATGGCGGGCATCGAAGCACAGCTGCCGACCGGCAATCCGCTGACCTCCCGGAAGGTCATCGGCATCTTCATAGGATTTGCCGGGCTTGTCCTGTTGTTTTACCCGGACCTGAATACCTCTTTTGACAGGGCTTATTTATGGGGGATCTCCGTTATCTTTGTCGCACCATTTTCCTGGGCCATCGGATCCCTGTATTCCAAATACAGGCCTGTCAAAAGCCAACCCCTGATGGCAGCCGCCGCGCAGATGGTCATTGCGGGGATCGTTCTGATCGGAATCGGCATCGCGGCGCAGGAGACCAGACGTTTTCATTTCAGCATGGCCGGTTTCGGAGCAATGGCGTATCTGATCGTGTTCGGCTCCATCGTCGGGTATGGGTCTTATATCTACTCTCTGACCAAGCTTCCGGCCGCCAAGGTTTTCCTGTTCGCTTATGTCAATCCCGTCATCGCGGTATTTTTAGGGTGGCTGATTCTTAACGAACGATTGGATGGGTATGTGTTCGCAGCCACGGCCCTCATCCTTTCCGGAGTCCTGATGGTCAAATCTTCCAGAAACTGATGCGCCGGTAAAGGGTATTTTTTCATTTCGCCCTAATCGGGCTATTCGCCGATGATTTTAATCAGGACCCGCTTTTTTCTGCGGCCGTCGAACTCACCGTAAAAAATCTGTTCCCACGGACCGAAATCGAGCTTCCCGTCGGTTACGGCCACCACTACCTCCCGGCCCATGATCTGGCGCTTCATGTGGGCGTCGGCGTTCTCCTCTCCGACATTGTGCCGGTACTGGGAAATCGGTTCATGGGGGGCAAGTTTTTCCAGCCAGACTTCGTAATCGTGGTGCAGTCCGGATTCGTTGTCGTTGATGAAGACCGAGGCCGTGATGTGCATGGCGTTTACGAGGACCAGGCCTTCCCGAATCCCGCTTTCCTTCATGCATTTTTCCACTTCCGGCGTGATGTTGACAAAGCCCAGGCGGGCTGGCACCTGAAACCACAATTCTTTCCGATAAGACTTCATGTCATTTCCTTGAGCAGTTGATTGGCGGCGGTGAGCATGGGATCCCATACCGGGCTGAAAGGGGGAGCATACGCCAGATCACATTGGTAGAACTCGGCCACGGTCATTTGGGCATGCAGGGCCACGGCCGGGGCATCGATCCGGTGGGCGGCCCCTTCTTTTCCAACCATCTGAACACCCAGCAGGCGGCCGGAGGCCTTGTCACCCACCATATGGACCCAGAGGGTGGATGCCCCGGGATGGGCATGGGCCCGTGAGCGTGACTGAATGGTGGTCGTCACCGGTTGAAAACCGGCAGCTTCGGCTTCTTTCGCGCTCAGGCCGGTTCGGGCCACTTCCAGGTCAAACACCTTGAAGACGGCGGTTCCGGCGATACCCGGCAGGGCGGTCTCATTACCGCATACCGTGTCTGCCACAGCCCACCCGGCCCGATTCGCCCGCAGAGCCAAAGGAATATAGGCCTTTTTTCCGGTCACAATGTGGAATGCATCGGCGCAGTCGCCGGCGGCGAAGATGTCCGGATTCGAGGTCTTCAGATACTTGTCCACGGCGATAGCCCCCTGGGGCCCCAATTCAAGCCCGGCTTCCGCCGCCACTTGGCTGTTGGGTGAGACCCCGACGGCAATCAAAATCATGTCCGCGATCAGGACCCCGTCCGAAGTGACAAGCCGAAGCCCTTTCTCAGCGGATTCAATGCGTTCCACCCTTTTGCCTGGATGCAACCGCACGCCGTGGTTTTCCACTTCCTCCCGGACAACGCTGACCAAATCCGGCGGCATCCAGGGCAAAAAGACCGGCCTGGGCTTGATCATTTCGACCCTGATTTCCCGGGCATGCAGGGCCTCCGCCATCTCCAGGGCAACATATCCCATGCCGACGATGACGGCTTTTTTGACTGGGGCGCCGGCAATCCAATCCTTGAGTTTCCGGCCATCTTCCAGGCTTTTGAGAACCAGGACTCCCGGAAGCTCTTTTCCCTCGACATCCGGGACTATGGCGGATGCGCCTGTGGCGATCAGCAGCTTGTCATAGGCTTTTTGAAACCGGTTCCCATCCATATCCGTACCAAGGACCTGCCGATGAACCGGATCGATCCGTTCCACACAATGCCCGGTGTGCAGGTTGATCCCCTGCTTTTTCCGGAAAACATCGGCGCGGCGAACCACTAGATCGTCCATCGGCCGGTTCGGATCGGCGACATTATACGGCATGCCGCAGGCGCTGTAGGAAACATCCCGGGTTTTTTCGAAAACAGTGACGGAAAGCTCGGGTTGGTTGCGTTTGGCGCGACTGGCAGCACTCATGCCGGCAGCATCCCCTCCGATGATGACAAATTCCATGGGTACCTCTCCATAAAAGTAGTAACATTGGGACAAGCTTGACCGATACTAAAGAAAATCATCGCAGATATGAGCCCGAATGTCAAAAACTTGAAAATCTTTGCACCCATACACCTAAACATCCACCATCTTGATATTCATCCGCTTCCTGTATACAAATTCCTTATGGTCCAATCCCTTTCCGATCGCATCAACCTCATTCGCCGACGCCTTCGCTTGACCATGTCGGCCGACCGACCCGGTCTTTTGGGCAAAATCAGTAGGGCGAAAAATGCCCTTTGGCGCCATCCGGATCCAGCGGTTCTGGAAAAAGAATTATCCGCCATCGAACGCCGCCTTGAAGACTCCATCAAACAGCAGGTTTATCGAAAAGCCCATCGGCCTTTGCTTAAATATCCACTAGATCTTCCCATCCTGGCGCACCGGGAAGAGATTATCCGGGCCATTCAAAAGCATCCCGTGGTGATCGTGTCGGGGGAGACAGGCTCCGGCAAGACCACCCAGATCCCCAAATTCTGTCTGGAAGCCGGGAGAGGACTCTCCGGCATCATCGGCTGTACCCAGCCCAGGAGGATCGCCGCCATCACGGTTTCCCAGCGCATTGCCGAGGAGATGGGTGAACCCATGGGCCGATCCATAGGATACAAGATCCGGTTTCAGGAACAAACCGGAAAACACCTCTTTATCAAGATCATGACCGATGGAATCCTCCTGGCCGAAACGGCCCGGGACCGCCGGCTTTTGACCTATGACACCCTCATCATCGACGAAGCCCATGAACGCAGCCTCAACATCGATTTCATTCTCGGCTATCTGAGAAGCCTCCTTCCAAGGCGACAAGATCTCAGGCTCATCATCACATCCGCCACCATCGATACGGAAAAATTCTCCAAAGCCTTCGATGACGCCCCGGTGGTGGAGGTTTCCGGCCGCACTTATCCGGTCGAGGTCCGCTATGCCGTGGATGAACAAGAGGATAACGAGGATACGCCCTATACGGAAATGGCCGCAGAAGCGGTGAAGAACCTGGTTCGACAGGGTGTTTTCGGAGACATCCTTGTCTTCATGCCCACTGAACGCGATATCCGGGAGACCTGCGAAATACTTTCAGGAATGCGTCTTAAAAAGACCACGGTGATGCCTCTTTTTGCCCGCCTTTCAGCCGGTGATCAAAAAAAGGTATTTGCGGCAATTTCCGGAAGAAAGATCGTCGTGGCCACCAACGTGGCGGAGACTTCCATCACCATCCCCGGCATCCGTTATGTGATCGACACGGGGTTGGCCCGCATCTCCCGGTTTTCACCGTCTTCCCGCACCAACGCTCTCCCGATTCTCCCCGTCTCAAGAAGCAGCGCCGATCAGCGGAAAGGGCGATGCGGACGGATGGAAGAAGGAATTTGTATCCGCCTCTTTTCAGAAACCGATTATCTGTCCCGACCTCTTTACACACCCCCGGAGATCCTTCGTTCGAACCTAGCCGAGGTGATCCTGAAGATGATCGCCTTCGATATGGGGGATCCGTCGGATTTCCCGTTCATCGACAAACCTTCCCCCAAATGGATCGCCGGCGGATATGATATTTTAACGGAGCTCGGCGCCGTTGAAAAAAAACCTTCCGGCAAAACGGTTTTAACCGAAACCGGCCGCAAGATGGCCGGAATGCCCCTGGATCCGAGGATCTCTCGAATGCTTCTGGAGGCAAAGAAAGAAAAATGTCCGGAGACCGTAGCCGTCATCGCCGCTGCCCTGAGCATTCCGGACCTAAGGGAAACCCCCCTGGGCAAGGAACAGGAGGCCCGGGAGGCGCACCGCGAATTTTTCCACCCGGCCTCCGACTTTTTGACCCTTCTCATTCTTTGGAATCGCTTTCAGGAAAACGTCGGAAAAATCGGGAGCACTTCGACGATGAGTCGATTTTGCCGAAAGCATTTTCTGTCTTTCAGACGGATGCGGGATTGGCAGGATATTCACGCCCAGATACTGGACATCCTCGATGAAACCGGTCTTCTCAAAAATAGAAAAGCGGCCCCCATCACCATGGACCAAGCCCTCCAAATGGATAGCGAAGCCTATAGCAGGATCCACCGATCCGTTTTAAGCGGCTTTATTTCCAACATCGCTCTTCGGAAGGAGAAGAATATTTACAGCGCCGCCAAAGGAAAAGAAGTAATGCTCTTTCCGGGATCCGGGCTTTTCAACCGGGGCGGGGAATGGATCGTTGCAGCCGAAATCGTCGAAACGTCCAGGGTTTTTGCCCGAACGGCAGCCAACATCGAAAACTCCTGGCTGGAGCCCGTCGGCAAGACTCAGTGCCGTTACACCTATGACGAGCCGTTCTGGTCAAAAGGCAAGGAAACGGTGATGGCCATGGAAAAGGTGCATCTATACGGGCTGCTGATCGAGCCCGGCCGTCCGGTACCCTACGGGCCCATCGACCCGGAAAAAGCCGGCGCCGTTTTCATCCGGGATGCCGTCATGGCCGGAAATATGAAATATACCCCCCCGTTTCTGATGCACAATCAGGAGCGGATCCGACACGTGGAGAACCTGGAACACAAGCTTCGACGGCGCGATCTCAAAGTCTCAGACTCAGAGATCTTCTCATTTTATTCCAAGCGCCTCAAGGGGGTGTTTGATCCGAAATCCCTGAAAAAACTGATCCTCGAAATGGAGTCGGATTCCATTTTATTTATGACCATCGAGGATTTGGTCAACTATACCCCGAGTGCGGAAAGGCTTTCCGAATTTCCCGACACCCTTTTCCTTAATGGAAGATCCTTCCCCTTGACTTATCGCTTCAACCCGGGAGAAGACGATGACGGAATAACGCTCCATGTCCCCTATTCCTTCGCCCCGGTAATCCCTGAAGAAAAACTGGAATGGCTGGTTCCCGGGTTGCTTTCTGAAAAAATCGAATGCCTGGTCAAAGGGCTCCCCAAAGAATACCGAAAATCAATTCCGCCCCTGTCCTCTTTCCTGGATATCCTGCCGCAAGAGATACCCTTTTTGAATTCATCGCTGACGCGCGCCTTGAGTCGCTTCATCCGGGAGCGCTTCGGCGTTTCCGTTCCTAAAGACGCCTGGCCCCTGAAAACCCTTCCCGAGCATCTGCGCATGCGTATCGCTTTTGAAACGCCGGACGGCAGATGCATCCATTCCGGGAGAGCGCCGGAGGCCCTCAGATTCGGTCCGGAAACCCGGAAGGCATTCAGGCTCCCTGAAGATGTGGGGGAAGCAAAAAGAAAATGGGAGAAAAATGGGATTACCGACTGGGTCTTTGGGGATCTTCCGGAAACGGTGGTTTTCAAAAGCCGGGATCAGGGGGAGTGGCTCTTCTTTCCGGCGCTTGAAAAGGATCCAAGACAGGCCGGAGTCCGATTGCGGCTCTTTTCCTTTTCAGATGAAGCAAAGGCATGCCATCCGGAAGGTGTCGCTGCCCTTTTTGAGGTGCGATTCTCCAAAGACTTGAAGGAATTGGGCCGATCCATCGCCTCGTCAAAATTGGCGGGTCACAGTGCTGAACGCTCCGACAGAAAAAATCGAATCCGCGATCAGGTCCTCCGGCGCGTTTCATCCGATCTTTTCCAACAATCCATTCGAACCCGAAAAGAGTTTGAAATCTCATCGGAAACGATTTCCGCTTTGATCCACTCCAGAGGCCTTGAAATCTTTAAAAAAGCCGTGGGAGTGCTTGAAGCCCTAGATGCGGCCTGGAAAAACCTGCACACTCTGGAACGCGCTCATCATGCAAACGCGGGAATCCTGGCGTTTCTTCAAGCCCTTCGAGCAGATCTGGATACACTGGTACCGGAAACCTTTATTCGGCTTTATGACGACCAGCGGCTCTTGCATCTGCCGCGTTACATTCAGGCTGTAACGGTTCGCGCAACAAAGGGAGTCCTCGATTTGAAAAAAGATCAGGAACGCGCGAAACAGGTGTCATATTTTTCGGCAGAGCTGAATAAAATGCTCAAAAGCCTGGCACCTTCTACTTCCGATGAGAAACGAAAGGCCACAGAAGAATTCTTCTGGCTCATCGAAGAGTTCAAAGTCTCCCTGTTCGCCCAGGAGCTGAAAACCCCCTTCCCCATCTCGGCAAAAAAGCTTCAATCGCGCATAGAAACGATTCGGAAAATAGCCTGAAAATTTAAAACCGTTTGCACGGAGAATCACTCATGCCTTCGAATGCGTTTATGATGAGCAATTCCGACGGAGACCCAAGGGGGGAGCTCGGCGGGCTTTTTTTAGAACAAAAAAGAAGAGGGAGGCATTTCGCCCCCCTCTTCTCACTTGATCAGGAAAGAGCAGCCGTTATTTAACTTCCTTAACTTCCTTCATCTTCGTCACGGTCAGGACCTTCTTGTCCTTTATCGTGGCAACAATGCCGGTTGCCTCTATTTTCTTTCCTAACATGGCGGCAATTTTCTCG
>Ga0066636_10000037_pt1 | contig 56540 bp, 51 predicted proteins | sample CryGeyCG2014_080_2_FD_62736 | JGI IMG/M metagenome (GOLD analysis project Ga0066636, IMG submission 62736) | Groundwater microbial communities from aquifer - Crystal Geyser CG07_land_8/20/14_0.80 | ecosystem: Environmental > Aquatic > Deep subsurface > Groundwater | place: USA: Utah: Grand...
TGGAACACCACATCCTCAAGGAAACCGATGAGATTCTGGTCCTGGGTGAGCTCAAAACAGGCGATGTCGTTAAATCTCAATTCGGTTCCAGCCGAATCACCCGCGCCAAGGAAACCGGAGAGCCCATTTCATTAGCTGATGATTACAAGGCTGCTGCCACAGACGCATTGAAGAAGGCGGCCACTCTTTTTGGCGTGGGTCTTCATCTTTATTCCAGCGAAAAGCCCTCGGTTCCCAGATCCAATGCTCCCAGGGAAAATCCGAAACCCCCCGAACCCCAAAAAGGCAACGGCAACGGAGGCAATGGGGGCAACGGCAATCGGTTGTCTGCCAAGCAGTTCAAATACATCCTGCGCCTCAACGAGGAAACCGGTCGCACCCGTCAGGAACTCGATTCTATGACATTAAAACTTTTTGGGGTTGTTCCCCAGTATCTAACCAAGTCCGACGCATCCGCACTGATTCAGAATCTGCTCTCCAATTAGCTCGCCCGGTCTCAATCAAAAGTTTCCATATATGGAAACTCACAGGGCCATACATGCGCCTAAAAACAGAAAAGGAGGTAAACCATGAATCTTCATGCCACATTACAAGCACTTAACGATGAACTCCACATTTCACAGAATCAGGTCACAACCTATCTCAACTGTTCCCTCCGGTACCAGTTTCAGTACATTTTCAACCGTCCAAGGGAGCGAATCTCCATCTCTTTACTCTTCGGTTCCGCGGTTCATGGCGCCATCGAGATGTATCTCAAGGCGCTCAAAAACCATACCCGCATCGAGCCGTTGAAAGAATTACGGCAGCGCTTTGAGGACTTGCTTTCCCTTGAACTGGACGAAACCCAAATTCCCATCATCTACAAGAAAGACCTGCCGGATAAAATGGGAGCCATTGAAATGGGGAGGTCCTTACTCAAGGTCTTTCATGAGAGCATCGATGTGAAGCCCCACCAGATTCTCGGTGTCGAACTGCCCCTCATGTCCACCCTTTATACCGAAGACGGCAACCCAACCGAGTTCAAGTTGTTTGGAGTCCTGGACCTGGTCCTTAAAGAGGAAGCCGGCGATATCGTGGTGGTGGATTTCAAGACGGCATCCAAATCCATGGCCCAAAGTACAGCCGATGATGACTTCCAGATGAGCGTTTATTCCTACCTTTTGGCTTCAAACAAGTTCGTTTTTCCCACTGCGCCGGTGAAGTGTCGATTCACCCTGCTTCGGAAACTCAAAGCCCCCCGCCTTGAATATGTGGAGACCCTACGGACCGCTTGGCATCGAAAGCGATTCGCCAAGGTTGCCAACTCCGTTCTTGCCGCCATCGATAACCAGATCTTCATGCCCCAAACTTCTTGGATGTGTGGGGATTGCCCTTACGCCGATGCCTGTAAGACCTGGTAAGCCCTTTATCAAAACCTATTAAATTCATCGTCCAGGTCGTCCGAATCGTCCTTTTGGGCGGTCTGGGCGATGACAACACACCAAGTATTTGCAGAACCCTTCACAGAGGCCTGTAAGGCCTTTCAAACCCCAAAACAATCTGACGTTAGGAGAAGACCATGAAAAAGACAGCTATGCTCGAAGAAGTCATTCAAAGCGTCCACGATGTGTCCAAAAATCATTACGATGAGACGGTAAGGGTAAAGGAGATGGAGTTTGAAAACGCAGACTGGATGAGAATCGGGGACAATCGGTTCCAGTTGTTGCCTTCTGCCCAGAGGTTGTTCGCCAATCGGCTACGGGTCCCCCATTCGTATCTAATGCGATGTCCTGACGAACTCCAAAGAGACAATCTCCAGTACTGGTTAGACCGTGAAGCCCAGAACCGGGAGACCCTCTTTTGTCGGTTCGACGGTTATGCCCTCCGGGCGGTGTTCACAAAAAGGTATACGGCACTAGATCACATGGAGGTACTCACAAAGATGCTGGAATACGGGTTTGACCCGTCCACGGAAATCCAGTTCGCCTTCGACGCAGAAATGATGGTGCTGAAAGTCCCCGAATATGACCGATTTTTCCATTTGTCGGAAAAGGACAAGATTGTTCCCGGCATCAGCATCGCCAATTCCGAGGTCGGCGTTTTAGCGTTGTCCATCGAGGCTTTCTATTACCGCGTGTTGTGCACCAATGGGCTCATCACCAAAACTGCAACAGACGCCCGATACAAGCACATTTCCAGAAAGGTCATGGATGCGTTTCCCATGATTCTGGAGGGCGTCATCAGCCAATCCCACCGCGGACACGAGCGGTTCCAAATCTCTGTGCAGTCTCACGTGGACAATCCTGAAAGAAGCATCGAGGCGTTCGCAAAACAGTTCCTGATTCCACAGGAGCAAACCCAAATCATCCAGCAGGCATTCTACCTGGAGCCAGGAGCCACGATGTTTCACATCATCCAGGCATTCACAAGAGCTGCCCAGGTTTCGGGTCTCACTGCCACCGACGCTTACCGTTTGGAGCGCGCCGGAGGAAACATCCTTTCGATGGTGAAGGTGTAACCGTCTAAACAAGAACCACAAACAAGAAGCCCTCATGGTCCCTGTCAGGACTGTGGGGGCTTCTTGCGTTTAAGGGAGGGTAAGTTCCATGACCAAAGAAAAGGAAGTCCTTTATGAAGATTCAGAGCACCTTAAAGAGATACTGATAAAGACGCTGACCGGGAAAAAGTATCTTCTCGATTGTGGCCACCACGTCACGTTCGGACACCACCTGGGTAATGACATAACGATTTACAATGGGAGGAAATTCAAGATTATCTGCTCCCAGTGCGGCTATTGAAGGAGGAAAGATGGACTTTTTCGATTGGTTTGATGATGAATTCGGAATCGAGGATTTTGCTCTCATCGGTGGCTTAATCGGTGCTGTCGAGGATGAATTGGAGGAAGAACGGAAACAGAAAGGGTCCGAAGACTTTCGGGACAGGGATGCATATGGCGATGAATATGGGTCATGATAAAAATGGGTTAGATATCGAATAGCTAAAGCGATATTATAAACTGTCTAAAAAATATTTTAAATAAAATAACAAATATATATTGACAAATATGTTTTAATACCTATATTCACATTTATAACTTTAAAAAATATAAATAAGGAGGAAGAAATGAAGAGGAAAGGTACTCTAGGAAGCCAAGCATACCAGATAAAAATGAATCCGGATGTTCATGGAGTGCTGAAAAGGCGAGCAGGGCAGGTGAAAATGCCCATCGGTGAAATGATTCAAAACCTTTTGAGTTCATTGGAATTTCGGGTGAGACGTTACAAAGAAAAAATCGGAAGCGTAGAGCCTTTCAGGAATGACGAACTGGAAAGCCGCCTTATGAGTTTAATTTTGTATCACGATAAGGTCCAACTTGCTGAAGTCGATTTCAATCACAAACTGGAGACAATTCGGCAGGAGTTTAACTCAAGGGACTTTGAGCCCAACATCACCATAACAGACGGAGATATTTAAAGATGTTCATTCCCAGATACCAGCCAATTAAAGACATCGTCGGAAACCGTGAAGATGCATTGCGGATACCGGCTAACATTCATACGTCTTCGATTACCAGTAATCTCGTTTACTGGCAGGGGGTTCACCTCACCCCCAAAAGCTGTGGAGCAGCACAATCCACATCAAGTGAGGTGTATCAGATTGGAAATTTTAAAAAATCATTTAGGAGACAGGTTGAGCGTTTCAGAGGTTGCAGCGTTTTTAGGTCTTGATGAAAAAACGGTTCGAGTTCATTATAAGAATTTAGGTGGAATGCGCTTGGGACGCCAGTATCTGTTCTTTGAAAGGAGTGTAGTCGATGCCATACAAAAGAGGACAAAAATGGGTAGCCCAAGTGCGGAAGGATGGGAAGCGGTTGGAGAAGGTGTTTTTGACGAAGAAGGAAGCCCTGACATGGGAATCCGGGATGCAGAGAAAACCCGTCGAAGATTGGGTAAAGAAGATAGACACGGTCTGTTTGGGTGATTGGGCGTCTGCCTATCTGGATTCTGTCAAGCCACGGTTTTCTAAAGGCACTTATGATGAGAAGCGGAAAGTGTTCCAGCGCTTCTTTAAAGATGTCTCTCCGACTCTTCCGGTGACAAAACTCAAACCCGGCGATGTCATGAGTTACGTCGTCAAACAAAAGGAGGAAAGGTCAGGATACTCGGCGAATAAGGACAGGAAGAACCTTGTGGCGGCATGGAATTGGGGGATGAAATACATGAAGACGCCTCTGTCAGGTCCGAATCCCTGTTTGGTCGAAAGAATGCCCGAGGTCAGAAGCCCTCGATATGTACCCCCAGAAGAAGATTTCTGGAAAGTGTTTGAAGCTGCCGAGGGACAAGACCGTGTCATGCTGTTGGCGTTTTTGTATCTTGCAGCCAGAAGGGGTGAGATTTTCCGGCTAAAGTGGGATGACGTGGATTTTACGAACAACAGGGTACGGCTCTGGACCTGTAAAAGGACCGATGGCACTTATGAATACGATTGGTTGCCCATGACAGGGGAATTGAGAGACGCGCTTCGATGGTGGTGGGAACATCGCCCGGTAAAAGACCAACCAAACGTATTCCTGTGTTTGGATGAACCCCATTCTACCAAGGCGTTCTATGGAGAGCCGTTCAGATATCGATTACAGTTCATGAGACGCCTGTGTGATAAGGCGGGTGTGAAGCAGTTCGGATTCCATGCAATTCGGCATCTATCGGCATCTATCCTTTTTCAGAAAGGGTATGAGCTGGGAGTTATCCAAGCCATTCTGCGTCATCAAAGTCCGAGTACAACGGAACGATATCTGAAGAGCATCGGAATGGAGCGCGTCCGGGAAGCCCTGGAGGATTTGAGTCGTGAAAAAGGCAAGGTTCTGGAATTCAAGAAGCCTGCCCCAAAAATTGCAGTCGCAGGTCTTACGAAATGAAAAAGCCGTCTCTGGAGCCGTCATCTCCAAAGGCGACTTTTTCATGTTCATCTAACCTATTGATTTTATTGGCGTCCCCAAGGGGATTTGAACCCCTGTTGCCGGCGTGAAAGGCCGGTGTCCTGGACCGGGCTAGACGATGGGGACGTCTATGGTGGGCCGTGTTGGAATCGAACCAACGACTCTCTGCTTAAAAGGCAGATACTCTACCGCCTGAGTTAACGGCCCTCAAAAGGTTCTAAATTTAAATCGCTATTTCTTGATTGTCAATCGAATATTAAATCGGCATGCTATTTACGCCAGAAAGCCGGGGCGAAAAAGATGATCAGGGTGTAGATCTCGAGCCTGCCTAAAAGCATGCACCAGCTTAAAAGCCACTTCCCCAGATAAGGGATGTTTGCAAAGTTGTCCACCGGTCCGACGAGTCCCAAACCGGGGCCGACATTCCCTAAAGTGGCTGCGGTAGCTCCCATGGATGTGACGAGGTCAACCCCTAAAGCAGACAATAGGAGGCTACTTAACACAAAAATCCCGGCATAGAGTCCTAGGAAACCCATGACGCTGCGGATGACGTCTTCGGGGACGACTTTGCCCCCAATCTTTACATGGGCCACCGCCCGGGGATGGACCAGGTAAAAAAGTTCTCTCCCGCAATATTTTAAAAAAAGCATCACGCGCAGGCTCTTTACACCTCCTCCGGTGGATCCGGCCGAAGCTCCCAGGAACATTAAGATCAGAAGGACGAATTGGGAAAAGACCGGCCATTTCTCATAGTCGGCGGTGGCAAAACCGGTAGTAGTCACAATAGAGACCACCTGGAATGATCCATATCGGAACGCATCACCTATTCTCTCGTAAGGGCTTCGATATATGTTCAGGCTCACTAGGACCGTGAAGAGCAGGGTGCTTATTAAGAAAAATCGACACTCGGAGTCACGCCAAAAGGCCAGGGGCCGTCCTCTGAGTACCTGGTAATGAAGCGAAAAGTTGATCCCGGCAAGCACCATGAAAACGATGATGACGATCTCTAAATACAAGCTGTGATAATGGGCGATGGAGGCATTTTTCGTGGAAAAACCGCCTGTGGGCATAGTGGTGAAGGTATGGCACAGGGCGTCAAAAAGGCTCATGCCTCCGAACATCAGAAACGCCACCTGGAGCAATGACATCAGGGCATACACTTTCCAAAGGAGCGTGGCAGTATCGCGGATCCGGGGCTTCAGCTTATCCGGCACAGGGGTCGGGACTTCGGCTTTGTAAAGCTGCATGCCACCGACTCCCAGAAAGGGGAGAATCGCCAGAGACAGGACGATGATTCCCATCCCCCCCAGCCATTGGATGAAACTTCTCCAGAAGAGGAGGCTCTGGGAGACGACCTCGATGTTGGTGAGGACGGAAGCGCCCGTGGTGGTGAAGCCGGAGACGGATTCGAAAAATGCATCCGTGAAGGTGTTGAGGATGCCGTCGAGGAAAAAGGGGAGTGCGCCGAATAGGCTCACCATTATCCAGCTTATGGCCACGATGGCCATTCCTTCCCGTTGGCTGATAATCTCCGTGCGGAATCTGCGGTTGATGAGGTGGAGGGTGAGTCCGAAAGCCAGGGTGGCAAGCATGGATTCGATGAGCGGCAACAGACTTTGATCCCTATAAATCAGGCTGACGATGACTGGAAAAATCATGCTCATCCCGAAATAAAAAGTCAATACGCTCACCACGTTGAAAATGTAGCGCCAGCGCATTTAAAAGAACTCCAGTTTTACGGTCAAAATCTTTTCGATTTTTGGAATGGCCTTTCGGTCGGCCAGGATGATGATCCGATCACCGGGTTCGATGACACTATCGCCGGAGGGAATGATGAAATTTCCTTCACCTCGGCTGATGCCGATAACGATGGCGCCGCTCGGAAAGGCGATCTTCATCAAGGGTTTCCCCACGATATCGGAGGTTTCCAGGGCAATGGCCTCCATGATCTCGGCCTGCTCACCCATGATGGACTTGGTCGCCAGGACTTTGCCGCGTCGGATGTGTCGGAGGATGGAATTGACGGCGGAAAGGCGTGGGCTGACTACTTGTTCGATACCGATGGCGGACAGAAGGGGAAGGTAGCCGAATTTGCTGATTTTGGTGATGGTCTTTCGGATGCCCATCTGTTTGGCAAGAAGAGAAGAAAGAACGTTGGTCTCCTCGTCGTTGGTTAAAGTGATGACCAGGTCCATGTCCTTGATATTTTCTTCGCGGAGAAGCTCCTGGTCCGAGCCGTCGCCATTGAGCACGACGGTCTTATTCAGGCTATCGGCTAACTGGATGCAACGGGAAGGGTCTTTTTCGATAATTTTTGTGTAGATGGATTGATCTTCCATCATTTTTGCCAGCCGCAGACCGATGCGGCCGCCTCCTACGATCAATACCCGTCGGAAAGGCTCTTCCCGCTTATCAAAAACTTCCAGGATTTCCGGAAGCTTGCTGTCCTCACAGATAAAATATACGAGGTCATTCGGCTCGAGAGTATCCTTCCCTGTAGGAATGATGAGAGTGTCTTTTCGAATGATGGCTGCGATTAAAAGGTTGCCTTTGCCTGCGACGGAAGAAATGGATGTGAGCCTGGCTCCGGCCAGCTTGGCCCCTTTGTCCAACTGGATGCCTACGAATTTTACCCGACCGTCCACCAGTTCACCCACGTCCACGGCTCCCGGAACGGTCATGAGCAGACCGATGGTCTTGACCACCTCGATTTCGGGATTGATAATCGTGTCGATGTGGGGGGCCTTTTCTCGCAAGGCATCATGGAAATTGTCGAAATCCACATTTCGAATACGAGCTAGTTTTTTCGTGGTCGGAGAGATGAGGTCAGCAGCCAGGCAAGCCACCAAGTTGACGTCGTCGCTGTCTGTGACTGCCAGGAGAATCTCCGTTCCCCGGATGCCGGCTTCTTCCAGGATAACGGGGCTGTTTCCCGCGCCCACTATCGCCTGAACATCCAGAGAGTCGGATATTCTGCGGATGGCCTCCGGGTTCTTGTCTATGATCACCACATTTTTATTTTCATGGGCCAGGCGGTTGGCCACGTTGAATCCCACCTCGCCGGCGCCGATGATCATGATTTTCAGCACATTCGTTCCTTCAATTTTAGGGGTGGCCGGAAAATGAAATCATCTTATTCTGCCTCAACTTGTCTGTGCTCGTCAAGAAACTTCAGGGCATCATGCACAGCAGGCATAGAAAAAAGACGGCGGAAAGCCCGATCCAACCCGTTCTGTCAAGCGGCATGGGAACCGGCGTCTGGTTTTGGGCATAACACCGGGCTTCCATGGCTTCGGAGAGGAAATGGGCATCGACAAAAAGCCCTTGCAGGAGGGGAACCGCAAGGCTTTTGATCCGATATATGGGATTTTTTCGGTTTTCAACGCATCTTGCACGTTGGCTCTCGGCGGTTTCGCCGATTCGATCCAGGATAAAGGGAACAAACCGAGTCATCAGCCCCATCATGTCGGCAATCTGCTTTCCGGGTACGAATGGAAACGGCCTCAGCATGCGGTGCAAGGCTTCACGGGTCCGAGACGGCTTTGTGGTAGCGGTGTAGACCAGAGATAAGAAAACGACGAGCGTCATGCGGTAGCAGATGAGCGCGCCATCGGCGGCTCCTTCCCAGGTGAAGGTTAAAAACGAAACGGAAATCAAGGGGGTTCCCTGAGTAAAAAGGGATCGGGCAAGCCACACAAAAACCAGGAAAAAAAACAGACGCCTCAGTTTTAAACACAGGCCTAATGAAAAGAGCCGGGAAACGCCCATGAGGCTTAAGGTAAAAAGGCTGAGGATTAAAAGGCCCCTGAGCTCGGCATTCAAAGCCGTGAGGCTGAGGATGATGAATGAAAGGAGTTTGCATCGGGTGTCCAGCCGATGCATCAGGGTTTTGCCGGGACGAAAGGTCAAAATGCTCAATTGAGCCATGACTCGAAACCTTTTCCCATACGGATAGCGCAAGGAATACGGACGCCGAATCGTTCAAGCTCAAGGGCGATTCGCTCCGGCGGACCATCGGCAGCCACTGATCCGTTTTTGAGCACCACCAACCGATCGGCGTGAGCAATGATCTTTTCCACATCGTGGGTTGTTACCACCACGGTGCATCCCAACCGGTGGAGATCCAAAATTTGGCGCAACACCTCTCGGATCCCGGCGTAGTCGAGGCTTGAAAAGGGTTCGTCCAGCGCCAGCACCCTGGGCTTCATGGCCAGAACACCTGCAATGGCCAGCCGCCGCTTTTCTCCCCCCGAAAGCAGATGAGGCTGCCGGTCGGTTTGATGGGAAAGGGAAACAATGCGCAGTGCAGCATCAACACGCTCTTTGACGGTATCGGGGTCCAGCATGAGGTTTTTCGGGCCGAAGGCCACATCATCGAAAACGGTTTCCCCGACGATCTGATGATCCGGGTTCTGGAATACCAGGCCGACTTTCTGCCGGGTCTTAAGGGGATTTTTGACCGTGTCTTCCCCTTCGACGAAAATCGTTCCATGGGTAGGTCGAAGCAGGGCATTGAGGTGCTTCAGGAGTGTGGTCTTCCCGGATCCATTTTCTCCGGCGATCACTACTAGTGTTCCCTGGTCGATCGTCAGGTTCACATCCCGAAGCCCCAAACTGCCGTCCGGAAACCGGTAAAAAAGGTTTCGGATTTCGATGATGGGGTTCGCCGATGCGATTTGATTGTGCTTCAAGGAAAGCTCGAAGAAGTATTGCTGGAAATAGATTCTGAAGACGTACCCACAACAGGCCGAAGCACCCGTGCCGCCGCTGCCGCTGCAACAATTTTTATGGCGTCTCCGATTATAAAGGGAAAAAATCCGATGGCCAAAGCCTTTTCCAAGTTCATGCGCGTAATAAAAGAAAGCCAAACAATACCGAAAGCATATACGACAGCGGAACCGCAGATCCCTGCAAACACATCGCCGGCCAGACGGGCATGAGCCATTTCGGAGATGCGACCGACCAGGAAAACGGCCGGGAGATACCCGATCAGATAACCACCGGTGGGACCCATGAACCGTCCGATCCCTCCGGTGCCACCCGCAAAAACCGGGAGCCCTAGAACCCCGGCAGCGAGATACACACCCATGCTTGCTGTTCCCCATCGGCTGCCAAGGAGCAGCCCGGTCAACAGGACGAAAAAATTCTGCAGCACGATGGGCACCGGTCCGACAGGGATGGCGACAAAGGCGCCGGCCGCCGTCAGGGCGGCGCAAAGGGATGCAAAAACCATTTTTTTAAGCCTGTATTCAGGCATGAAAGCAATCTCCGTAAACGATCCTGCGTGATTTACCGCTTTTCTGCCGGACAACCAGTGCACCGTCGGCATCGATGTCCTCGGCAACTCCCTCGATGGTTTCTTTCAGGGTGACGATGCGCACCGGTCGGTGAAGGGTGTCGGACATATGTTTCCATCGGGAAAGAACCCCGAAAAAGTCTTCTTTTCCCAGGTGCTTTTCGAGGGCATCCAGGAATCCGGCGAAGAAATCGCGTCTCGACACCCTGCTTCCAAGGATCGTCTTAACGGAGGTTGCCGGTGAAGTTACACCGGATACGTCATTGTTCATGTTGATGCCGATACCGATATTCACGTACAAGACCTGGTCGGATTCGGCCTCTATCTCTGAGAGCATGCCCGCGATTTTTTTTCCTTGTACCAGGACGTCATTAGGCCACTTCAGGCGGGCATCGATTGCGTACATTTCAGAAAGGAGAAAAGCAACGATCCATGAGGCAACAAAAATAACCTGGTGGCAGGCATCCGGGGTCAGGCGGGGTCTTGTCACAACGGTAAAATAAAGACCACCCTCCTCCGACTGCCACAGGCGGTCCAGGCGTCCCCGACCTCGGGTCTGGATATCGGCCGTCACTACGGTTAAAGAGGGGCATCCTTCCCGGGCCAATTTCCTGGCCAACTCCATCGTGGAGCCGGTTTCAGGGAAATAATGCATTCGGTCTTCCCGCCCGGGAAACGCCCAAGGAAACAGGGTATCCGGTTCGTAACGCAGTTGATATCCGGAGGGAGTGGAGACGATATTATACCCCAACTCCCGGAGCTTACCGATCTGCTTGAAAATCGCCACTCGGGATACTCCCAGACGGGTGCCTATGCTTTCACCGGAGACCGCTTCTGCAGAGCCTCTTAAAATGGAAAGAATCTGCGCTTTCATGTTAACCTGAGCATTTATATCGGTTAACAATAGACCTGTCAATGCATATGTGCTAAGCCCGGAGCGTTTATGGCAGCTAATGGCCGCTCAACCGGTTTTTATTGCATTATCGTTTTGAGTGATATAAGAAAAATTATTCCGCTTTTTCATTTTTTCCACCGGCGCGTTTTTTAAACCCATCAACCATCATCGGGGGCGCTATGATCAAAAACAACACGGAAAATCCCTTGGTAGAGCACCTGAAAGCGATTAAAAATCAGGAACGATCCTTTGAGAACGCTTTCCAGGGCGTTTCACGCATGATCCTGGAGGACAAGATCGAGAAGGTGGTAGTGAACGGCAGGACTACCTATGATTTTAAGATCTTTCGATCCGGGAAACGGCACATCGTCGGCCTGTATGACGAGATCAACAGTTTTGTTTCTTTCGTCAAGGATGCGGCCGAAGGGGGCTCTTCCAAGGAGATGGCTTTTGTGCTCGTCGGGGAGCCGGGCAACGGAAAGACATATTTCATCGAGTACGTCTGCGCCTTGTACCGGCGCTTTCTTTCCGAGGAAAAAAATCGCAAGTACACCTTCCGGTTTAAAGGCATGGACCAAATCAGTGGATACGGGAAACTATCCGCCATCGAGTCCCAGACTTATGAAGATCCGATGATTTTGGCCATGAACCTGTTCGAGGAGGAATCGGCCAACAAAGAATTCCTCGCCAAAACGGCCGAGTTTACAGAAAGGGAAATCGAGATCCTGTATGAAAATTACCGTCCCCTGGGTGCATGCTCCGCGTATATCTTGAATGACATCCGGACCTATTCCAATGGAAAAATCAATCAGATGCTCGGCTTTGTTCAGATCGTTCCGGTGCCGCTCATCGAAAGCCTGGGCACGATCACCGGGAAATATCCCGCCAAAGACAAGATCACTTCATCATCCGTGGATCTTCTGGGTGAGGAGTCGATCCAGCGCATGCTGCATATCACGGACACCAACAACCCCTTCCGCTTCGACCTCAGAAGGGGCGCATTGGCGCGTGTGGCCGGAGGCGGCATCCATTTCAGCGACGAGGTATTTAAAAATAAAAAGGATCTGATCCAGGTTTATTTAGGGGTGATTCAGAATCGGGTGATTGAAATCGACGGATACAAGTGGCCCATCGATACCCTGATCCTGGCCACCAGCAACAATTCGGAATTCAACCGGTTTCTGGCGGAAAAAGAAGAATCCCCCATCGTGGACCGCTGCCGGATCTGCTATGTCGCCCACAACACGGACTACCACTTACAGGAAATCCTTACCCAGTACGCCATCGGAAGTGAGACCAAGACCACTTTTTCCAAGGAGAAGCTGCACCTCGATCCGAATTTGAATTATGCCACATCGGTGGCTGTGATCCTCACCCGGCTGCCGCGCTCGGAGAAGCTGACTCCGGTGGAAACGATGAAGCTGGCTGCCGGAGAAGTGGCCGGGGAAAAGAGCATCAAGACCTTAGCCGAAGTGATCGATACCCTGGGGCAGGACCCGGATATCACCAAGCGTTTCGGTCAGAAAGGCTTGGGACAGCGGAACCTGGGGAGAGCGATCCAGTTGGTCATCGAAAGCTCCGAGACCAACGAGGGCAAGTGCATGTTCGCCTACGATATCTTCAAAGCACTGAATCGGATTGTTTTGGATTATGTCACCGAAGAGAGCGACCGGGGGAAGTACCTCGAAGATCTCAAGATCGCCAAGGGGCTTTATCGTGAAAAGATCATGACGGAGATGTTCAATGCCTATATGGACGAACCCATGGCCATCAAGAAAGACGTCATGAACTACGTGAACATGATCATCGGGATCGATGCCGAAAATCTGGGGCCCGACAAGATGTGGAAGTACAAAGATCCGCAGACCAGAGAACTCAAGGCCATCAAGATCGACGAGCGGTTCATCAAGAGCGTGGAAGAACGCCTGGAACTTCAAACCGAGGAGCAGCGGGAGACTTTCCGGACTGCTATCCGAAAAATTTACGGACAAAAAATCTCCGTCAATCCGAATTACGATTTCATGGACAATCTGGAGCTCGTCAAGGCAGTGACGGAAGTGCGTCTCAAATCCGATATCGCCGGTGCGGGAAGCCTCGTCGGAGCTTTGGCCAATCGGACCAACGAGGAAAACCAGAAACTCTATGACCGGATGCTCACGACCATGAGGGATAAACTGGGATACTGTCCCACCTGCGCCCAGAAGACCATCGAATACTTCTGCACGCAGGAGGATGAAAATTAAGACCGGGATCAAGGGTCGAGAGTTCAGGGGCCTGCGGAAATATGAGGCCATGGAAATAAAAGAAGATATTTACGCCTATGATGACTTGAGCGTCCTTCAGGACATGAAGGCGCCTCAATACACTCACGCCACAGGCATGCGATCCCTGGAGGAACTTCTTGAAAGGGACAAGCAGCGGGAGAAAGACGGATTTCCACGGAAGATCCGGATCGGGCGCCTCATGAAACCCGGTAAGGGCGACAAGGGAAAGATCGTCGTGGTTCCTACCACCGTCGAGGAAAAATTCATCCACGACCACTCTATTCAGGCTCCTGGCCAAGAGGGTGGCTCCGGCGGTTCCGGCGAAGGAGAAGAAGGGGACATTATCGGAGAAGAGCCGATTCGCAACGGCACACCGTCCGGAGCGGGTCCCGGGGAAGGGGAAGGCGGCGAACACGAGATCGAATCGAGCGCCTATGACCTGGGAAAAATATTGACCGAAAAATTCGAGCTTCCCAATCTTAAAGATAAGGGGAAAAAGCGCTCCCTGACCCGGTATACTTATGATCTGACGGACCGGAATCGCGGTTTCGGCCAGGTGCTGGATAAAAAAGCAACCTTGAGGCGGATCCTTCGCACCAACCAGGAACTGGGGAACATTCCGGATTGGGAAGACATAGACCCCACCCGATTTCTCATTTCTCCCGATGACCTGGTGTATCGCATCCTGTCTCCGGAAAAGGACTTCGAGTCCCAGGCCATGGTATTTTTTCTAAGGGATTATTCCGGATCCATGGCCGGGAAGACCACCGACCTGGTGGTGACCCAGCATGTCTTCATTTACAGCTGGCTTCTCTATCAATATGCCAGGCAAGTGGAATCCCGCTTCATCTTGCACGACACCGAGGCCAAGGAAGTAGACGATTTTTACACTTACTACAATTCCCAGGTGGCCGGCGGCACCAAGGTGGCGTCAGCCTATCGTCTCGTCAACGAGATCATCAAGAAGGAGAATCTCGCCGCCGATTACAATATCTACGTTTTCCATGGAACAGACGGAGACGATTGGGACACCGACGGCAGGGAAACGATTCCGGAGCTGAAGACGCTTCTGAACTACACCAATCGGGTCGGTATCTGTATTACCGAGCATGCTTCTTCCGTCACCCATAACACCGAAATGGAGAGATATCTCAAGCAATCTCATTTCCTGGAGGAAAAGCCCAAGCTGATTCGGCTGGATGTCATGGAAGAAAGCGCGGAGGAATCGCGGCTCATCGAAGGGATCAAGGTACTCATCTCTCCGTAAGGAAACCATGGAACTCATCAGTCTGCATGCCAAGAAGATCATGGAGGGCTGCAAGGAGCGGGCTCGTGAAGTTGGCCTGACCTTCTCCGACGAGACCCTTGAATATATCGTCACCAACCGGGACCTTCTGGAGCTCTCCCCCAAGGTGATGATCCCCACTCTATATGATTACTGGGTCCACGATGTGGAGGTCCTCAGGGAAAAGGGGCGATACGAGTTGTACCCAGGGAACCCCTATGAAACGGTGATCAACACGCGTCCCCCCATTTCTTTTTACAACGACAACAACCCGGATTGGCTCAACGTGATGATTTTTTATCATGTTCTGGGGCATGTTGATTTTTTCCAGAATAACGCGTTTTTCAGAAACACATGGGATTATGATTTTCTCGGCCGGGCGCTTTCCGACAAGCGCGTCATCGCCAAGCTCCGGGCAGAAAATGGGAGGTGGGTGGATTATATCATCGAATTCACCCGGGGCATCGATAATCTCGTTGGATACTTCGGGGAATTGGCACGACTCGACTCCCCGGAACCCGAGCGTGGTCGTAAGATGCTCGATTACTACTTCGACATCTTTCTCCAGTCGGTGAAAAAAACCCGAATCAGTGATTATATCAAGGAGGTCGATCGCTACAACACGTTCCAAAAGCAGTATGGCGCACGTGGAGAGGAAGCCTTTTTTGTGGAGGTGAAAAAGGAGCATCCGGAATTCGAGGCTTTCTTGGAAAAGCATCTTAAGATGAAACCTGTTCAACGGATGGATCTCATCGAGTACTTGATGCAAAACGCCGCCTTTTTGAAAAAAGAGGAAAACCGTTGGATGAAAAGTGTCATGAATGTGGTAAGGAACACCTCGCTTTTCTTTGCGCCCCAGATCCGGACCAAGATCATGAATGAGGGATGGGCAAGCTTCTGGCATGAAATCCTCTTCATGCAGGACGACCGCATCAAGGGACACGAAGTGGATTTTGCTCGGGTCAACGCGGGGGTCACCGCCATGCCCCGGGTGGGGTTGAATCCCTATGCCCTGGGTCTTCGGTTATTTTATCACATCAAGGATCTGGCCGATAAGGGAAAGTTGAGCCACGCATTTCAGCAGATTTCGAACGTCCGGCAACGGGAGGCGTTCGACACCGGAGCGCGGAAAGGGCAGGACATGCTTTTATGGATCCGCGAAAACCTCTGTGATTTCATGTTCATCAATACGTTTGTGGACCAGGACTTCATGACGCACAACAACCTCTTTGTGGCCGGCACGCGTCTGAACGAAAAGAAGATGGTCTGGGAGTATTTTATCAAAAGTAAGAAAGCCGCCGATTACCGGGAGATGCTGAAGGATTCTCTGTATCACCCACCCGCCATTACCGTGGATCCGGAAAAGACAAAAGAAGGTCATCTCTATTTGGTGCATCAATTCGAGGGGAAACCGCTGGTGAGTGAATATATTCCCAATACGATGCTCGGCGTCGAATTTCTATGGGGGGGACCGGTGAGTCTCGAGACCACGGAGGTCGCATCTGTCGGGCCATCGGCAGTTTCAGCCCTGGATTCGGCTCCCGGCAGTGCACCGGCAGTTGGGGTAAAACCCGAGGTGAATTGGCAGCGAGTCATTTATACCATGCAAGACCGGAAACTGACCAAAGAGATTTTGTGATTAATCGACTCAAGAACGAAGCCGACGACAGGATAAACGAGATCACCGCAAGCGATAAGAAATCAACCCAATCAGCCCGATTGACATAAACAATGGAAGATGTCGAAAAAGCACTGAAGCACCTGAACACGAAGTTGAGTGACCTGGAGCATCGGTCCCCTGTTTCTTTCGAGGCTTTTCTTGAAGAAGTAACGGAAAGGCCCCGTCAGGCCATCCGTAACATTTTTCAGGTATTTTACGACATGGTCATGACGCATGTCGAAGAGGGGGTCAATGAGTATCCGGATGATCCGGAAGCCGCCGGGTATGTGCATTACGATTGCAGGAAACTCTTTGTAGAAGGCGTGGATCGCCCCTTTTTTGCCGATCGACTCTTTTCCTACCGGTGGATCAGACATGTAGAAGCCATGCGTCAAGGGGCTCAACAGAACAAGATCTACATTTTCGACGGTCCTGCGGGTTGCGGTAAAAGCACCTTCTTGAACAATCTGTTGAAAAAATTCGAGGAATATACCAACACCGAAGCGGGCATAGGCTATGAGATCCTATGGCGGATCGATCGGGGGATACTGGGGCAATCGGCAGACATGGAATCCAACCCCCTGATGGAAAGACTATCCCGGCTGTTGGAGCGATCAAATGCAGAAACCGAAACCGGCCCGGATGGATTAGAGGCCGAACCTGAAGAGAGAGAATGGAGGGGGGCGCTCGCCGAAGATGACGCCTTCGAGATTCCCTGCCCCAGCCACGACAATCCCATTCTCATCATCCCCAAGGAACTTCGCAGGTCTTTTCTGGATGATTTATTTAAGAATAACGAATTCAAATGGAAGCTCTCCACGGAAAAAGAGTATGAGTGGGTCTTCAAAGGCAAACCATGCACCATCTGCAGCACCTTATATGAGGCGTTGCTGGAGAAATTGAAAAGCCCCATGGCGGTTTTTGAGCTCATCAGGGCGCGGCCATACCGATTCAATCGGCGCCTGGGTCAGGGAATCAGCGTTTACAATCCCGGGGACAAACCCATACGGCAAGAGGTCATGGGAAATCCGATGCTCCAAAAAAGGATCAACAGCCTCTTCAAAGACAGTAATCAGGTCAAATATCTGTTCTCACGGTATGCCAAGACCAACAACGGCATTTATGCCTTGATGGACATCAAATCCCACAACGTGGAACGGCTCATCGAACTGCACAATATCGTAAGCGAGGGGGTTCACAAGGTGGAGGACTTGGAGGAAAGCGTCAACTCTCTCTTCATGGTCGTCATGAACCCTGAGGACAAAAAAAATATCACCGATATCCCCTCCTTCTCTGACCGTATCGAGTACATTCGCATTCCGTATGTGATGGACCTGAGGACGGAGGTGGAGATCTATCGTTCCATTTTCGGCAAGCAGATCGGCGAAAGCTTCCTGCCCAGAGTTTTGCACAATTTCGCCCGCGCCATCATCGCAAGCCGTCTCAATACCCGTTCCGATGCTTTGCTTGAGTGGATCGGGGATCCGGAGCCGTACCGACGCTATTGCGACAAGAACCTGCACCTGCTCAAGATAGAGCTTTATACGGGACATATCCCGGATTGGCTTTCCGAGGAGCACCGGAAGCAGTTGACGGCAAAACGCCGCAGGAAAATTTTATCCGAAGCGGACAAGGAAGGGGAGAAAGGTTTTTCCGGACGGGATTCCATTCGATTGTTTAACAAGTTTTATTCCATCCATGCCAAAGAAGGCCGGTTGATCAATATGTCCATGGTGTGCAATTTTTTTGTCAAGATCTTGAAAGAGGAACCCGAAGCCATCCCCGAGGGATTTTTAGAATCCTTGCGCGACATGTACGACTACATGATTTTGCAGGAGGTCAAAGAATCACTCTATTATTACAATGAAGAGCAGATCTCCAGGGAAATTCAGAATTATCTGTTTGCCCTCAACTTTGAGATCGGCGCTAAAGAAAGGTGTACCTACACAAATGATGCACTAGAGATCACGGAAGAGTTTTTAAGCGGCATCGAAAACCGTCTGTTAGGCGGCATATTGGAGTTTCAAAAACGGGTCGCATTTCGAAAGGATACGCAAAAGGAATACACATCAAACACGCTGACCCAGGAAATCATAGTGGAGGGGAAACCCATCAACCAGACCGGGCTTTATGAAACCCTGCATGAGCGATACGTTTTTAACCTCAAAAAAAAGGTCCTGGAGCCTTTTTTAAAAAATGAAAACTTCCGCCGGGCCGTCAAGGAATACGGGGAGGAGAGCTTTAAAACATACGACCGCAAGATCCGGGAAGACGTCACCTTCATGATAAATAACCTCATCCAACGATTCCGGTATGCGGATCTGGGGGCCAAGGAGATCTGTATTTACGTCATCGACAACGACTTGGCCAGAAAATTTTCTGAAGAATGAACTTCCCGCCCATTTAAACCCTCACAGTCGAGCCAGGAGCCGCTCGTGGATATTGTCAAATCCGCCGTTGGACATGATCAGCACGAGATCTCCCGACGCTGCGGTTTCAGATAGAAAGTCGATGATGCCTTCGGTGTCCTTAAAGTAATGAGCGTCTTTTCCCCGTACGATCAGGTCCGAAACCAGTTTCTCGGATGAAAAGCGTATCGTCTCGGGGATCTTTTCCAGCAAAGCAGGCTTTCGGATACAAATCAGGTCCGCCGCATCAAAGGCGCCGGGGTACACATCCTGAAAGACGTTTCGCATGCTCGTGTTGGTGCGCGGCTCGAAGGCGGCGATGAGGCGGCCGTTTCCGAAACGCCCCTTCACGGCGGCGATGGTTTCCCGGACCGCCGTGGGATGATGGGCGAAGTCGTCCATAATGCAGATTCCCCTCCTGAAACCTCGTATCTCCTGGCGCCTTTTTACTCCCTTGAATGTGCAAAGCGTATTTCTAATGGTATCCATCGGAATTCCGAGGTGATCCGAAGCCGCAAGGACGGAAAGAGTGTTGAGCAGGTTGTGCTCTCCTACAAGGGGGGTTTCCCAAAGTCCCAGGGGATCTCCGTTTTTCAAAGGTTCGAAAAAAGTCTTCACGCCTTCGAGGGCCACTTTTCCAAGTCTCCAATCGGCCCCCCGCTTCCGGCCGTAGGTCAGGATGGGCCCCTTTCGGGAAGTGGCCAGCTTCATGGCTTCGGGATCTTCCGCACAGGCCACGAGAAGCGCTTGGGGGGAAAGCCGTGAGACCAGATCGGAAAAGGCCTTTTGCACGTGGCTAAAATCCGCGAAGATGTCCGCATGATCGAATTCGATGCTGGTCAGAATCGCCGCATGGGCGTCATAATGGAGAAATTTTGGACCCTTGTCGAAGTAGGCGGTATCGTATTCATCTCCTTCGAGGACCACGAAATCCCCTTTTCCAAGCCTATAATTGCTCCCGAAATTTATCAGGATTCCGCCGATGAGAAATGACGGATCGCAGCCGGCTTCGAAAAGGACATGGGTCATCAGTGATGCAGTAGTGGTTTTCCCGTGGGTTCCGGTGACAAGGATCGCTTTTTTTCCTGCAACTAGGAACCGATTCACCGCCTGGGGCATGGAGCAAAAAGGGATTCCCAAATCCTTAAGGGCTAATGCCTCCGGGTTGGAACGGGTCACGGCGTTTCCCACCACTACCAGATCAGGTTTGTAGGACAGATGATCGGCTGAAAAACCCGCCTGAAGCGTTATCCCTTTTTCCATTAAAAAAGTGCTCATTGGCGGGTAGACATTTTGATCCGATCCGGTGACTGTAAAGCCCATTTCCTTGAGAAGACAGGCCAGAGCACCCATGGCGGTTCCGCAGGCAGCGATGAGGTGGATGGTCTTCACCTTTTCGGGAATGAAGTTACCGGGGATCCCGGTCATTTGGAATCGCTTTTGGATTTGACGATCGTCTCCTCGGCAACTGCCATGAGGGTGACCATGGCCTTGGCGGCCAGGATCTCGCCTTGTTTCCGTATGTCGAAGACCTCCGATTCAGCGACAAGGATTTGGCGTCCTTCACGGATGACTTTCGAGCGGCAGGTGAGTTTTTCCCCGAAGGCGGGCTTCAGGAAGTTGATTTTGAATTCCACTGTGAGGATCTGGAATCCTTCCGGCACGACGGTAAATGCGGCATATCCGGCCGTATGGTCGGCCAGGGTGGCCATCACGCCCGCATGGATGAATCCGTCCTGCTGGCGGTGGATGTCGGTAATCTCAACGATAGATTCAAACCGGCCCCTGGATGCCTGGGTCGCTTTGAACCGGCAAAAATGGATAAACCCTCTCTCGAAATCTTTTTTTAAAAACGCTTTTCGTTCATCTGAAATATCCGTCTTCATGGCATTTCCTCAGAAATATGTCTCCTCGCACTTACCCGCTTTGGTTCCAGGTCTTTTATGGGCTTATCTGTATATAAAAAATGGGATAGAGGCAAATCGAAAAGCCTTTGCCGGGATTTGAAACAAAATGCTTGACCAATGTTTTATTATTGTATAGTATGTCCATAATTACTGGACATACTATATCATAAATATAGGTCAACGTCGTTGAAAACCATTATCGAGATTCGACGAAAAATCAAGGTCGATGTTTTTGATTATCAGGCCTTAATGGATGCTCTTTCCGGATATCGCAAACCCCGGGATAAGATTACCAGATTTTTGGCCGGGGGTGAAATCATCCGGATCAAAAAAGGGCTGTATTGCTTCAGTGAAGTCTTTCGCAGAGAACCGATCCGTCGTGAATATCTGGCCAACCTGATTTACGGACCCTCCTATGTCAGTCTTGAATATGCACTGAGCATATATGGTTTGATTCCGGAACGGGTAGAAACCGTCACCTCCGTAACTTGTCGGCGCTCTCGGAATTTCGATACAGCTTTTGGCAGATTTTCCTATCGCATGCTCGAAATTTCACGGTATTCGACAGGGGCCACCCTTGACTCCAGAGGCAGTGTTTCTTTTCTGGTGGCCTCCCCTGAAAAGGCATTGGCGGACAAGGTTTGGACCGACAAGCGGTTTTCCGGAATTCGTATGGCCGACTATGCCGTATATTTAACCGAAGATCTTCGAATAGATCCGAATGCCCTGGATCGACTTGACCTTATCCGGTTGCAGGACGTTGCCGCGGCCTTTAATTCAAAAAAGATCAACAATATGGTTCGGTATTTGAAACTTATAAAGGAATCTTCCGGTGCATGACGCCATTCGCAGTATGTTAAGCCGTTATGAATTTCAAAGCCATGAGGCCTATGTCAACGCTCTCAGGGAAATCCTTCAGGAAGTGGCACTTTTGGGGCTCTGGCGCTCCAAGTTCTTTGAACACGCTGCATTTTACGGCGGCACTGCACTTCGGGTCTTATATGGTCTTAATCGATATTCAGAGGACCTGGACTTTTCACTGTTGAAGCCGGATGCTTCTTTTTCGCTCAGCGCTTATGCAGACGCATTGCGCAGGGAAATCAGCAGCTTTGGATTCGACGCAGAGTTTGAAAGGCGTCAGAAAAGCCGGACCGGCCAGATTGAATCCGCGTTTCTGAAAACAAAAACGTTGAACGAGCTGATCGTCATCGGAATTTCGCAAGATCTGCTTCGTGATCTGCATCCGGAAAAGAGCCTCAAGATCCGGCTTGAAGTGGATACGGATCCACCCGGCGGATTTGAGACTGAAACCCAATATGTTCTGCAGCCCATTCCATTTTCCGTCCGTGTTTTTCAATTACCCGACCTTTTTGCCGGGAAGCTCCATGCGATCCTCTGTCGAAAATGGAAGACACGGATCAAGGGGCGTGACTGGTACGATCTGGTATGGTACGCGGGCCGGCATCCCAGGATCCACCTCATTCATCTGGAATCCCGGATGCGACAATCCGGCGATTATTTGAATAAGGAGCCGCTAACCCCTAAGAGACTTCAGTCCCTTTTGCGTCGAACCGTGGATGAGCTTGATGTGGAAAAAGCGCGTCAGGAAGTCGCTCCATATGTCATGGATCCACGGGCCCTGGAAGTATGGTCAACGGATTTCTTCAGACAGGTTATCACACGGATCGCCCCGGTCTAGAGGGAAGATCGATCTTTTCACCCATCAACCCATGACAATGTCATAAAAAGGTTTTTGTGAGCGGCGTGAGCAAAATCGGCCTTTTTACGATTTCAACCCATGAAGGCATGAAATTGTGCGTTTTGTAAAGGATAAGCAGATGGATGCGGAACTGAAGGAAGTACTGGAAGCATTTGCGAGGGGTTCGGGAAAAATCTGTGTGCTCACGGGCGCCGGAATATCGGCGGAAAGCGGAATTCCCACTTTCCGGGGTCCGGAGGGGTATTGGACCGTGGGATCCAGGGAGTATCAACCCCAGGAAATGGCCACCTATGAGATGTTTACGCAGCATCCGGAGGAAGTCTGGCGGTGGTATCTCTATCGGCTCTCCGTGTGCAGGAAAGCCGATCCCAATCCCGGACATTTGGCCATCGCGGAAATGGAACGCCTTTTCAAAGACCGGTTCACGCTGATCACCCAGAATGTGGACGGGCTTCATTTAAGGGCGGGAAACAGCCTCACGCGGACCTTTCAGATACACGGAAACATCTCTTTCATGCGGTGCGCCGATGCTTGCACCGAAGAGCCTTTTCCTTTGCCCGATGTGGTGCCTGCCAAGTCGAAGGATGATATGATGACCACCGAAGAGCTCCATCTGCTCCGGTGCCCAAACTGCGGGGGGATGACCCGGCCCCATGTGCTGTGGTTCGACGAAACGTATGACGAGGTTTATTATCGATTCACGAGTTCTCTGAGGGTTGCCCGGGAGACGGATCTCCTCATCACCGTGGGAACTTCCGGGGCGACCAATCTGCCGAACCAGGTGGTCTGGGAGGCCAGACATCGGGGAGCGATCCTGGTGGATGTCAATGCGGAAGAAAACCCTTTCGGTCGGGCCGCATTGAGCAGCCCCCGGGGATTTTTTATCAGAGGAAAAAGCGGAGCGATTCTTCCCGGAATGGTGGAGGTGTTCCGTCAGGCGCTTTGATCCGATCCGATTACAACTTCACCATGACCTCCGCCGCCGCACGGATTGTCTCGTCGATATGCTCGATGTTGTGCGCCGAGGATATGAAGAGGGCCTCGAACTGGGAAGGGGCGAGGTAGATTCCCTTATCCAGCATCGCATTATAATAGTGTTTGAAGCGGTCAAGATCGCTGGTTTTGGCTTCTGAAAAGCACGTGACGGGTCCTTTCGTGAAAAACATCCCCATCATGGATCCCACCCGATCGATATAAACCGGAATCCCGGCGGCATCCGCAGCCTGTTTCAACCCTTGGGCCAGGTAGCGGGATTTTTCTTCCAGGGCATCGTAAAATCCGGGATTTTGGATTTCCTTCAATGTGGCGATGCCGGCCGTCATGGCCACGGGATTTCCGGAAAGGGTTCCGGCCTGATAGACCGGACCCTGAGGGGCGATGTGTTCCATGATATCACGTCTTCCGCCGTAAGCTCCCACCGGCATGCCGCCGCCGATGATTTTTCCCAGGGTGGTCAAATCGGGCGTGATGCCGTAAAGGGCCTGGGCCCCTCCGTAGGCCACCCGAAAGCCGGTCATGACTTCGTCGAAAATCAGGAGGCTTCCGGTCTTGTGGGTTTCCTCGCGCAGAGTTTCCAGGAATCCCGGTTGTGGCGAGACCAGCCCCATATTCCCGGCCACGGGCTCCACAATGACGCAGGCGATTTGATCCCCGTGTTGCCGTAGGGTTTCCCGAAATCGCTGGGGATCATTGTAAGGCAAGGACAGGGTATGGGCCACAAAGGATTGCGGGACCCCTGGGCTTCCCGGAATGCCGAGGGTGGCGACTCCGGATCCGGCTTCAACCAGGAGGGCGTCCGCGTGGCCGTGGTAACACCCGTCGAACTTGAGGATCTTGTCTCTGCCGGTGAATCCCCGGGCGAGTCGGATGGCGCTCATGGTGGCTTCGGTCCCGGAGTTGACCATTCGGACCATTTCGATGGAAGGAACCGCCTCGATGATTTGTTCGGCCAGTTCCACCTCCAGGTCTGTGGGCGCCCCAAAACTGGTGCCCCGCTCCAGTATGGTCCGGATGGCCGAGATCACCGCGGAATGCCTGTGTCCCAGGATCATGGGACCCCAGGAGCCGACATAATCGATGTACCGGTTTCCGTCGGCATCGAAGATCAGACATCCGATGGCCCGATCGATGAAGACCGGGTCGGATCCCACCGCCTTGCAGGCGCGGACCGGGCTATTGACGCCGCCGGGGATGCATTTTTGGGCATTGTGAAAAAGTTGTCGGGAGCGTGAGCGTTTCATGGTTTTATCCTCTATTCTATCGGAGAAAGCTTTACACGTAACGAAAAAACGGATAAAAACTTACCAGACCCGATCGGTCAGGTCAAGGTGAGCAGCGGTGGGCCAAAAAAAGAATGTGAAACAGATCGCCAAGTTTCTCGCCTATGTGCTGGGGAGACGACCGGACGAATTCGGTTTGGTTCCCGATGCAGAGGGGTTCGTCAAAATCAACACGCTGCTGCAGGCCCTAAGTGAGGAGCCGGGGTGGGGTTTTCTGCGTCGGGCTCACCTGAACGAGATCATTGCCGTATTTCCTGAGCCTGTCATCGAAATTCGGGAGAATCGGATTCGCGCCATGAATCGAGGGCATCTGACCCAGGCACCGCCTGCCATCATCGTTTCACCACAGCTATTCATCTGCATCCGGCGGCGGGCCTATGCCCATGTTCTTGAAAAAGGGCTTTGTGCTGCACAACCGGATCGCCTCCTTTTGTCCGATTCCAGGGACATGGCGGTAAGGATAGGAAGGCGCATGGATCCTGACGCGGTCCTCCTGACGGTTACCGTCCACGCGGCTCAACAAAAGGGAGTAATCTTTTTCAAGGCCGGCGACTCTCTCTATCTTGCCGATCAGATTCCCCTCGGTTGTTTTTCCGGTCCGCCTCTTCCGAAGGAAACAACCGCCATGCCTTCAAAGCCTGAAAAAACGCCGGATCGAAGGGTATCGGCCGGAAGTTTTTTTCTGGATTTGGGTCCGAAAAACGGGGCATCACCGGCAAAAGGAAAGACCAGAGGCGGAAAGGGTCTTTCCTGGAAAAGGGACCGGAAACGGTTGCGCAAAGAAAAAGAGAAACTTCGGCTAAAAGGGGACTCTTCCTTCGCTCTCGGGGACATATGGGGAGAGGATGGATAGGCTTCCGTCTTTTTCCGCTTTCACGGCCGTGTGTCGGTAAGTGGAGTACCAGATGCCGATTTGCCGTCCTTGCGGGTCCAGGATTTCGGATCCCACCGGATCTTCCTGTTGATACGGAAAATACATGAAATTGAGCATCCTCTTGAATTTTTCGTCTTTCGGATCCACAGGCGTCCATATCCTTGAGTTGAATCGGATATCCGGTCGGATCCCGATGACGGCATAGGGCATGAATTCTCTTCCATCGTAGTAATATCGGTATTCCTGCGGGACGCGCACTTCCTTGAACTGCAGTGTAGTAGACGGGTTGCCCCTCAGGCTTCCGTAAGCTCCGAAGCACCCCGACAATAGGATCGCCGGCATCAGCAGGATGAATCCGCTGAAAGCGAAGCGGAACCGTGATATATGAGATAAGTTTTTCATCGATCTGTTCTCCTCATTTTCCAAGGATTGTCATGGGATGTCGCCCGGACAACATCTTCAGCACGGGTCGATGGTGCCGTCGTCCTCGATGAGATAACACCGCCGGTCGTCTTCTTCCATGAAAAAAGCGGTCGTCCGATCCGTTTCCGTATCCCCCATGTCTCTAAAGACCGACAGGTAATACCATCCTTCCGGGATGTCTTCGAAATAATCCATGGACTCAAAGCGCGGATAGCGCTTCAGGTCCAGAGTCTCAACGATTTTATCATCCGGCTGGCGGCGCAACTCCACCCGATAATCATGCTCGTCATAGTTATAGATCTGAATATACCCATCAAAGGATAGGCGACATCCAAAGAACAAAAGAAATATCATTCCAGCCAGGACACCAAGGTGTCTCATGGGTCTTTTTCCGTCTTTTTGCCGGACCTCGTTCTGGTTTGGGATCGGGTTTTGTTGGGAGCAAATAAAATCCAGAAAAACCTGATCAGCGACATGCCGTTGCCTTTCCTATGATCGCAAAATAAAACATCTTTCAAGCTTGCTGGTCTCGTGAAAAGTCGAAAATACCCTCTTTCCGTCATTCCGGCGAAAGCCGGAATCCAGTGTTCTCAAGCACTTATGAAACCCCTGGACCCCATTTTTCAACGGGGTGACGACTTTTTACAAAGCCATCAAGTTTGTCATCTTTCACTCAGTTTTTCACCTCTTGGATATCGAAGCCGCCGGATTCAGCCGGATTGCAGCGGATTCCGTCGAAGGCTTTACCGGTAAAAGGGGATGTTTTCGGGTCGTCCAGGATTCCCGGTACATGAAGGCGATGACTGTGAAAAAAAGAAATTCTATCAGGTCACCCACGAAAAAAGACGGCCTTTTTTCCAAAAGGATTTCCCGGTATCGGGATTCTTGTTCCAATAACCGCTTGAGATGTTCGAGGGAGGATAGAAACTTTAAAATCGGTTCCCGAGTTTCGGCGTCGGGGCTCGAATTATTTTCCTCCAGGCTGTGGATTTGTTTCCCGATGGTTTCGGCGTCGGATGCGGCAAGGGCTTCAAGCTGTGTCTTCTGGAGTGACGTTTGTGAGGACAATAAAGAAGAGATTCTGTCCTTCAGTTCGTCATGAGTTTTCTCCAGCAGTTCCTGAAGCATCGGGCAGATCAATTCCGACAGGGAAATTTTCAGGGATTTCAGAACGTCTTGATAATGGGATCCTTGTCGGGTCAGTTCGCTGACCGCGCTGTGCCAGAAGACCCAGCTGGTATGTCGGAAAAGATCTGCCGGAGTTTGGTCTTTCAGGGATGACTTCCGGGACGCAAGGACAATTTCAGGCAAGAGCCTGCCGGTTTTTTCAAAAAGTGTCTCGCCGGTTGCGGCAAAAAAAATCAGCCCGACAGCGGCATAAGCGTCCTGGAGGAAGAAGGTTCTCTTCAAATCTCCCAGCTGTTTTATCAGGAAAGGGTTGGGAAACAGGTGAGAAGGTGTCGAAAATGCAGGGGTTCCGGTGCAGAGGGGTTGTTCGATGGCGTCCGTGTTTGTATCCAGTGCCACCGCGGTTTCCAGGTCGATGAGTCCCAGTTCAATAATTTCCGGATCCGGCATCCCGCGTTCGAGCCTTTCGGGCTCGGCCACAATAAATATGTTTTCCGGTTTGAGGTCTCGCAAGGAAAGCCCTTGTGATTTCAGGTTCGCCAGTAAGGAGAGGATGCTTGTGATGATGCCGGTGATTTTTCCTTTGTTTCTTTCCCTCCAGGATTTTTCAGTCTGTTGCCGATGGGCTTTACGGAAGGCGTTGATGGTCTTTTGATGCTTTTCTGAAAAACGGGCTAATAACCCCGGCAGCGTTTGAATCAACGGCTCGGGAAGCCCAGGTTCCCCGCTCTTCAGGTCCTGACCGGACAGGTGAGCCGTAAACCATGCCCGACGTTGTGACATGGAAAAGGAAGCGTCGCATCGATTGTGGCCTAGGATGTCGGCGATCCATTCTTCATACTCGGCCAGGATATGCCCCATCTCAAAAATTGCCGGATCCTCTTCGGCGATCAGGAAAGGATCGATCCCATGCGTTTCCCAGAGAGAGTCGGTCGGCTTCAGGAAATCGCGGGAGAAAACATCGTTTCGGCCGTGGATCTTATCAATTTCCTGGTTTAAAAAGGTGTATTGCGATAGATTCATGAAAAAGGCGAATGATCCCCCAATTTGCAGGTAGTTCTGAAGATTCGGTTCTTTCCTGAGAAGAAAGACGTACCGTTTTTCGATTTCCTCCGGTGACCGAGCCTTCGGGTGGTGAAGCTGGGGAATTTTGTTCAGCACTGTGGAAAGAGAGGGGACGATGCACCGGATGGAGGGTGCAGCTTTCAGAGCGATGCGCCGGTCCCTGCTGATGCATTGAATGTAAGTGTTGAATTCGTAGATAGGCTGGAGTGGGATCTTCACGACCATCAGATCATCAAAAATGATATGATAGCACGTGCTCTTATTGGTGATATTGGCTCCGAGCCTTCCAAGAGTCATACGTCTGGACCGCCACATTCCCTGATGGTTGACCCGAAGGGTGTAAATCCGGTTCGAACCAGGGGTCTCATAAGTCTGCGGTGCCATTTCTACCCGGCTTTCGGCTGCGGGATCTGCCGAAAGCTGCATCTTGTAAAGCTTTAAAAAAAACAGGAGGACGGCATCGGACCCCCTCGATACTTGTTTTTTCCCGTCGATTTCAGTATTGAATCCCGCCATGGATGCGCTTTCTTTGTGGAAGCCATACACCGATTCAGGATCCATATCAAGCCGGTCGGCGAGAAACCGGCATCCAAAAATTCCGACAGGAGGACCCCATGCCGGTGCTGACGCTTGAAACCGATACGGGTATCCGGAAAGAATATATTCTGAAAGAGGGGATCTCCCTGTCCATCGGGCGTCAGGAAAACAACGACATCGTCATCCCGGGCACCTCTGTCTCCCGCCATCATGCAGGCATAGAATCAGAAGGGAATGCTTTTTTTCTCACCGATTACCAAAGCCGGAACGGATCTTTCGTCAATGGACAGTTGGTGATTTTTAGGAAGTTGGCTCATGGGGATGTGATCACCATCGGCAACCAGACCATGTCTTTTTTTTACCGGGAAGGAGAAAAGCGACTCGAAGAGGAAGCGGAAGAGAAGTCCGATATGACGATGGCCATAGACACCCGGGATCACCGGTCTCTTTTGGCCCGGGGGGTTGCCGGACTGGTTTCGGATCCTGAAACGGGCGGGCCGGTAGGGGTTTTGGTTTATATCTCCGGAGGCAGTGGAGAAGTGCTCCTGGAAAAGGATACGGTACGCATTGGGAAAAGCGCGGATTCGGATATCGTTGTCCGGGGGATGCTGGTGGGAAAAACTGCAGCGGTCATCCTTAAAATCCATGATGGATATCTGATTCGACCCGGCGAAGGGATGGCTAAGCCCAGGGTTAACTTCGCAGTGCTCAAGGATGAGGCTCGACTCAACGAGTTTGACGTCATCGACATCGGCCCCGTGAAGCTTCAATTTCAATACCGAAGGCATTAAGGCCGGGTGTGGAAGCTCCCTGCGGCGGGGAGTGGGGGAGTGAGTCTGCTGAAACGGTTCAAGATCGCACAAAAGGAGGATCATGGCTGAACCCACACCTGCAAGCAGATCCCAAGCGCAGGCGGTAATTCGGTTTCAGACAGTTCCCAAGGCGGTTCTTCTGGGTCTAGGGACCGTCATGATTGTGTCGGTCATCCTCCTGGTTGTTTACCTGCTATCCATGCGACCGGTTTCATCGGGTTCCGTTGCAGATCCGATATTCTGGGGTCTGGCGGCGACTTGGGCTCTTTCAACCTTGTCTGTCGGTATCATTATCTTCCGATGGTTCATCAACCCCCCGGAGAAACTCGCCCATTTTCTTTTGCTCAAAAGCCGGAAACAGGAGAGCCCCGAAGATCGACGCGTTCCGGAAAACTGGCTCCCCTGGTTCAACATAGTCTCTACGATTTTCAGCCGTACGGAAGGGCTGGCTCATGAGGTAGAGAAAACGAGTGCCCAGCTTCAGGAAAAGATCAACCTGATCCGCCGTTTTTCCTGGGTTTTTGAAAGGAATGAAGAACTCACCGCAGAAGTGGAGAAAAAGAACCGGGAGCTTGAAATGGCGGTGGAAAAATATCGACTGGCCGCCGAGGAGCTCAAAAGCCATCGAGATCACCTGGAAGAAATGGTGAACGAGAGGACCCGTGAAGTTTCCATCGCCAACGAGAAGCTCAAGGCAATGATCGAAAGAGCCAATGAAATGGCCGAAAAAGCCCAAGCCGCCAACCAGGCCAAGACCCAGTTTTTAGCCAATATGAGCCACGAGATCCGTACTCCCTTGAATGCCATCATCGGGTTCACCGATATGATGCTGGATACCCGATTGGACGAGGACCAGCTCGATTACGTCAATACCACCCGCAAGAGCAGCGAGGCCTTGTTTGGATTGCTGAACAACATCCTGGATTTTTCCAAAATCGAGGCCGGAGAATTGGACCTGGAGTGCGTGGATTTCGATCCGGAGCTGTTGGTCTTTGATATCTGCGAAGTCATCCGACCCAAGATCGGAAACAACCCGGTGGAAGTCATCTGCCGCATCGGCGACAAGGTGCCCCAGACTGTCAAGGGAGATCCGGGTCGGTTCCGGCAGGTTCTGACCAACCTGATGGGAAATGCCGCCAAGTTCACACGATCCGGAGAGATCGAGTTGTTTTTAGACGCGGAACAGGAGTCGCCGGGACGTATCGAGCTTCATGCAGCGGTCCGGGACACAGGAATCGGGATTGCCGAAGGGAAGCTTGAAACCATTTTCGATCCCTTTCAGCAGGCGGACGAGTCGATGACCCGGGAGTATGGCGGTACCGGCCTCGGATTGTCCATCTCACGTCAGATCGCTGGTCTGATGAAAGGGGATGTATGGGCGGAAAGCCGGCCGAGCTTCGGAAGTACATTTCATTTTACGACATGGATGGCGCTTCCGGAACAACGGCCGGAAAAGCAGCGCCCTCCCGCAACCCTTGCCGGGAAAAGGGTGTTGGCCCTGGATCAAAGCCCTGCGCATCTCAAGATTCTAACCCAGGGACTGAAGTCCGCCGGCATGGAAGTCATCGGGGTGGATACTGTGTCCGAGGCGATCCAGGCCTTCAAGGAAAGTTTAACCTCAGGTAGGAAGATCGATCTGGGGATCTTGGATATCCAGGCGCCTACGGGAGGCGGTTGCCGGCTGGCATCCACCATTAAATCGCTCGGGGATCCCGTGTCCGGCGTGCCGCTGATCGCCCTGTCCGCATCTTTGGAACGGGAGGGACAGAATTGCCGTCGCGCAGGTTTCGGCGCCTTTCTTTCCAAACCGTTTCCCATGTCCAGGCTGTTTCAAATGGCCGAACGCCTCCTATCGAATAAGGATACGGCCCTATTCCGGGAAGGGCTTGTGACGCGGCATTCGGTTCAGGAAGAAATAAAACGTTCGGTGCGGATTCTCTTGGTTGAAGATAATCCGGTAAACCAGAAGCTTTCCCAGACCATGCTGTCCAAGGCCGGATATCAGGTGGAAGTCGCTCAAAACGGAAGGGTGGCCCTCGAAAAATACTCCGCGGCTCCGAAGGAAGTCGATCTGATCCTCATGGATGTGCAGATGCCTGAGATGGACGGCATCGAGGCGACGCAGGAAATCCGGAAAGTGGAATCCGCCCTGCCTGAAGATCAAAAGCGGCGCGTTCCCGTCATTGCCCTGACCGCCCATGCCATGAAAGGTGATCGGGAAATGTGTCTGGATGCCGGCATGGACGATTACATCACCAAACCGATCAAGCGCGAGGTCGTCCTGGAAATCCTTAAAAAATGGATTTTGGGAAACGATCTTACCGCACGTTCCATCTAAAATGAATGATACCGATGGTGATTTAGAAAAGCGAGAGCATGGTTTTTATTTGGTACGCCCGGCTGGGATCGAACCAGCGGCTTTCAGCTCCGGAGGCTGACGCTCTATCCACTGAGCTACGGGCGCACGAGATAGAGTAAATAGCTACGACATTATAGGATAGGAGTCAATCTCCATTTTTGAACCCGGCCGTTGGAGTAGTGAGGGGTCTTTTTCGATGGCTGCCTTGACGTCGCCTACCACGTAAAGGGATCCGGCAACGCAGATGGACTGATCGGGTCCGGCGGTGGCGACGGCATGCCTCAGGGCCTTGCCTGCATCATCAATCACTTCGATATCCCGACATAGGGTTCTGGCGTATTTCAACAGGGTTTGTGTGGGCAGTGCCCGATCGATGGAAGCCCGGGTCAAAATCACTCGATGACAGGTCGGCAGCAGGGCTTTGAGCATGATCTGGTAAGGTTTATCGTCCAGAATCCCCAGGACTAGCAAGACGTTTTTATCCGGGAACCGTCGGGTCAAGAATTCAGCCAGTTTTCGGGCAGCATCGCGGTTGTGGGCGCCGTCCAGGATGACAAGGGGATCCTTGGAGACGATCTCGAGTCGACCGGGCCATCGGTTTTCTTTCAGACCCTTGCGAAGGGTTGTTTCAGGGATATCCAATCCTTTTTCATTCAGGATTTCGCATGCCGCAAGGGTGATGGCGGCATTTTCCGCCTGGTGACGGCCCAAAAGACCGGTTTTCATATCAGGCCAGGTTTTTTGGATTCCGAAATAAGTGAAGGTGTTGTTCACATGCCAATGGACCCGAAAATCGGTGCCAAAACGAAAAAGCGGCACTTTTTTTTCATCGGCGACACGGGTAAGGATGCCGAGTGCGGATGGCTGGCGTACCCCGGTGACTACCGGGGTTTTCGCCTTGATGATCCCGGCTTTTTCATAGGCGATCTTGGCAATGGTTTTTCCGAGGTAGACCTGGTGCTCCAGGGACACATTGGAAATGATTGAAAGAACAGGCTTCACGACATTGGTGGCATCCATCCGGCCGCCCATGCCGGTCTCGATGATCGCCCAGTCCACCTTTTTCCGGGCAAAGTAATGGAAAGCCATGGCGGTGGTGTATTCGAAAAAGGTGGGCTCACGACCTCCCGAGGCTGCTTTTCGGACCGCATCGTGCGCTTCGATCACTGCTGCGTCGTTAATGGGTTCGCCATTGATGGCGATCCGTTCGTTGAAACGGACCAGATGGGGGGATGTATACAATCCAACCCGTCGTCCGGTGAGGGCCAAAATAGTGGAAAGAGCCGATGCGATGGATCCCTTGCCGTTTGTACCAGCGACGTGAATACACGAAAAGGTGTCCTGGGGGTTGCCCAGTGTATTGAGGATAATGGAAATGGTGTCCAGGCCGAGGATGATACCGAAACGCCTCAGGCTGTACATATATTCCAGACATTCGGGATAAGGATTCAGGGAGTCCATTTAGATAAAACACCCGGCGGAAAACAATACCGCCGGGTGTTTAAAACCTTTCGAATTATCGGTAGCGTCTCTTTGAAGTTGCGATGCGCTGTCTTCTCAAAGCCTCTCTCTGCTTGCGACGCCGGAATTCGCTGGGCTTTTCATAGCTTTTTTTCAGCTTTAAACGCTTGAACAGGCCGTCATTCTGAATCTTTTTTTTCAGAATACGCATGGCCTTTTCAAGGTCGTTGTCCAGCACCCTGACCTCGATATTTTTCAAACCGTCTCACCCCTTTGCACACCCCAGTCAGAAAAGATTCCTTCTAAAGGTTTATTTGAATCCAAATATTTAGATATTAAATTATAGTACCATCCTCTAAGTTTGACAAGACACAATTTGATGGCTTCGTAAAAAGTCCATCTGCTGCGTTGCGCTGAGTCCTTCGTCATTGCAGCGTACCTATAACTACGCCTCATTCCTCAGGATTTGCGCGCCTTGCATCTGAAGCTTTTTACTTTGCCATCACCATTTATCGAAACAAAGTTTTATTACAGTTTGGAGACTAGTTCGGTCGTCACTTCTTTAACGCCGGGCTTCCCGTCCAACGTGATATATTTTATGGACTTGTCTTTTTTTGCCAGGTCCCTGAAATAATACGCCGATGCCAAAGTGCCGGTTTTGGTGTCATAATAGATGTTGTGACGTTTGTTGATGGCCTCCTCGTCCTGATCATCGCTGCGGGTTTTCAGCTCCCCGCCGCAGACCCGGCATTTTCCATCTTTTGGTTTAATGGCGTCGATGTAAATATTGTTCGGATGATTGTTGTCGTTGACACAGAGACGCCGGCCCATGATCCGATTCTTTGCGATCTCCCGATCTAGTATGATCTCAATCACGATGTCCAGAGCCAGTCCGGCCTTCTTGAGAGCCTCATGGAGTTTGATGGCCTGGTTTTTGTTCCTCGGGAACCCATCTAAGAGCCAACCCTTTTTGCAGTCGTTTTTCTGGAGCCGATTGAGGATCATGGGTATGGTAATGTCATCGGGAACCAGGTCTCCCCGGTCGATATAGGCCTTTGCCTTGGCGCCCAACTCGGTTTTCCCCTGAATGTTTTCCCTGAAGATGGCTCCGGATTCGATGTGAGGTAGCTTGTACTTGTCCTTCAATATCGCACCCTGGGTTCCTTTCCCGCTGCCGTTGGGGCCGAAAAACAAAATGTTCATGACCGTCTCCTTTCTGCACTGATTGGATTATCGTTGGCCGCTGGGGGCGGCATTCATATTTCCCGATCGGATCTGGGCTTTACTATGCGAACCACCGGTTCTTGTCAAGGGTTCATCCGCGGAGTGTTCCTTCAGCGGATTCGGCAGTCGGATTTCGTTTCCCGATCATATCACGGGCCAGGCGCACGGCTGAGGCCCTGTCTAGGATCTCTTTGGACAACTGGGCCTCCCGGATTCTTCCCAGGATTTTTTTCATGATCGGGGACGGCGCCAGATCGAATTCCCGTATGAGATCGAAACCGGTAATAAGGGGAACCTGTCTTTTTATTTCCAGATAATCCTCAAAATATTCCCAAACCAGGTCCCGGGCAAAGGAAAGGAATGCCTCGTTTCGCAGATCGGGGACGTCGCTTTTGCCTTGGATATCCGCCACGGCATGCAGCAGAAGCGCCGGTGTATAGTCGCCGCATCGTAAAAAGAAACGGATTTTGATCCTCCTGGAAAATCCGGGGTTTTTGCAGGCAAGGAACAGAAAAAGGGGTCTGACGTGGTTTCGGATGATAAAAACCGTGTCCTGGGTGTCGGCATTTGAAAACCGCAATCGCCGGCAGATATCGGCAGCCATTTGAGCACCGGTTTTTTCATGTCCCCCAAAATGGATCTTCCCTTCCGGCCCTGCGGATCTGACAACCGGCTTCCCGATATCGTGCAGAAGCATGGCCCATTTCAACAATGTAAAGGACTTCTCATGTAAGCTTTTCCGGATTTGGGATGCTGCTTTGGGGAAAAACGCTTCCAGATTCTCCTGGAGCCGTTCCAGGTGAGACAGGGCTTTGAAGGTATGCTCAAAGACATTGAAGGCATGATACCGGTTCTGGGTGCAGCCAATTGTCTCTTTCAGCTCGGGCAGGATGTGGAAAAGCAATTCCGAACGCGCCATTTGGGATATGGTTTCAGAAATGTTTGACGCGCTAAAAATCCTGATCAATTCTCCTGTGATGCGTTCCGGAGGGGATTCCCGGATGCGATGGCTTTCCATCCGGATTTTGAAGTCTGTATCGGGGTCCATCCGGAGACCGTAAACGGCGCAAATCCGGTAGGCGCGTACCAGCCGCACCGGGTCTTTTTCAAAGACATTTTCAGAGACGATCGTCAGCTTCTTTGCGGCAAGATCGGCTCTTCCATTGAAAGGATCGATGAAAATTTTTGAATCCAGAGCATATGCCATGGCATTGATGGTGAAATCTCTTTCCTGAAGATCTGCCTCGATGGAGGTTCCTCTGACGGCGGTGACGTCAAATACCATTTCGGGCCCTACGATGCGGAAAAGGGCCTGGCCCGGTTTTCCAAATCTTACCAGCCGTCCTCCGATCCGGTTGGAAAGTCGACGCGCAAATAGATCTGGATTTTTGGACACGGCGATGTCATAATCAATAGAATGACGATCCAGGAGTAAATCCCGTATCGAACCGCCCACCAGATAGACCCCTTCGGTTTGCGGGAGCAAGGCTTCATCGAAAGGTATTTGTAGACCTTCAATTTTCATATTTAACCCGTTTGGCAATCGGGGGAAAGCCCTCGCCATTGGTAGAATATTTATATTTGATGGCTTCGTAAAAAGCTTTTGCAAGCGAGATTGGAGCATTTTCGTAAAAAAGAGATGCGAACGGCTGAGCGTTAATAATTTCAAGCTGTTTGAGGCGCTTGCGCCGAGTTCTTGAAATTTAGAGAAGCCGTGAGTATCTCCCGAAAATGATCACGAAGCGAGCAAAAATAGCTTTTTACAATTTCGTCATATTTAAATGAGTCAAGGATTATAACCTGAACAGATGAAAGCACATTAGTGCATCGAAATCGCCAAAACAAGTTACAAAAACCAAACGGCAGAGGCAACCCTTTTCGGGTGGCCGTTACCGGCAGTGCGGGTACGGGCAAGTCCATGGTGTGTCGGCGCTTTGAACGTCTGGGCGTCCCGGTGATCGACCTGGATGGTTTGGCCCGCAAGGCCGTTTCACCCTCTGGGACGGCCCTCATAAAGATCGTCAAACACTTCGGTCAAAAGGTCATGAATCCGGATGGAACCCTCAACCGAAGAGCCCTTCGCCGGAAAGTTGTCCGGGACGATTCGGACCGGCGCATTCTGGAAGAAATCCTCCATCCGGAAATCGGTCATCTTTTAAAAACCCAGGTTTCAGGGATGGATTCCGATAAGGCCCCTTTTGTGGTTGTGGAAGTCCCCCTCCTTTTTGAATCCAAAATGGAAGATGCTTTTGACGCCGTGATCCTGGTAATGGCCGGGGAGCGACTTCAAAAAAAGCGATTGTCGAAAAGAGACGCCGTATCTGAAAAAGAGGCCGGGTTACTCCTGAAGACCCAGATTTCCGATGAAAGAAAGATTGACCGATCCAATTTCGTAATTATCAATACAGAGAGCATAAAGAAACTCCATTGCTCGGTGGACCGTATTTTTTTTATTTTGAATAAAAAATATTCCAAAGATAACGAAATCACTTGACAGGCCTGAAATCATCGGATATGAAAAGGCCAAGATAAGGCAACAATCCCGCCTTTGAATAATAACGTTTTCGGTAAAAAACTTCGGTTTTCGGCAATCATAAAGTACAAAGCCCCTCAGTCTATGCTGCAATGGAATCTGTTCCATTCGTTTTAGCCAAGAAAGCCATTTTTTCGGCAGGATATTCGGTATCGCCGCGTCCATGGCCTTATTCAGAGATTGCCTTTGATTGAAACAGGGGCCTTCAGTCGCGGATCCGCATCGCATCCGTTAAGACGATAATGCCCGTAACCCGGGGCCCATGATAAACAGGATATAAGTGAGGTCGTGCCGTATGAACATTTCGGAGCTAAAAGACAAAAAAATCAGCGAATTGGCACAGTTAGCCAAGGAATACAACATTCCAGGCGTAGGGGGAATGCGTAAACATGAGCTGATTTTCGGCCTGGTTCAGGCGCAGGTGGAGAAGAACGGATCGATTTATGGTGAAGGGACCCTCGAGATTCTGCCGGACGGGTTCGGCTTTTTACGGGCTCCCGATTCCAATTACCTGCCGGGACCGGATGATATTTACGTCTCCCCTTCCCAGATCCGCAGGTTCAACTTGAGGACCGGGGATACGGTATCCGGACAGATCCGGCAGCCCAAGGAATCGGAACGCTACTTCGCCCTCCTCAAGGTGGAGTCCATTAATTTCGAGGATCCGGAGGCAACCCGAGAAAAGATCCTGTTTGACAATCTTACACCCCTCTATCCCAACCGGAAGATCAATCTGGAGATGGATGCCGAGAATTACTCCATGCGGATCATGGACCTGTTGACACCCATCGGCTTCGGTCAGCGCGGGCTCATTGTCTCGCCCCCTAGGTCCGGAAAAACCATGCTCCTGCAAAACATCGCCAACAGCATTACCAGCAACCATAAAAATATTTTTTTGATCGTGTTGCTCATTGACGAGCGGCCGGAAGAAGTGACCGACATGCAGCGTTCCATGGACGGCGAGGTCATCAGTTCCACCTTCGACGAACCTGCGGAACGGCATGTTCAGGTGGCGGAGATGGTGATCGAGAAAGCCAAACGGCTGGTGGAGCACAAAAAGGATGTGGTGATCCTTTTGGACAGCATCACCCGCTTGGCGCGGGCGTACAACTCGGTGGTGCCGCCTTCCGGTAAGATTCTCTCCGGCGGTGTGGATTCCAAGGCCCTCCAAAGACCGAAGCGGTTCTTCGGAGCGGCGAGAAACATCGAGGAAGGTGGGAGCCTCACCATCATCGCCACGGCTCTCATCGACACCGGCAGTCGCATGGACGAAGTGATCTTTGAAGAGTTCAAGGGGACCGGAAACCTGGAGTTGCAGCTGGATCGACGGATCTCGGATCGGCGGATTTTCCCCGCCATCGACATCAACAGATCCGGGACCCGCAAAGAGGAACTCCTCCTGGATTCCGGGACGTTGAACCGGGTCTGGATACTCCGGAAGCTTCTTTCCTCCCTCAATCCGGTCGACGCTCTTGAATTTTTGCTTGAAAAAATGCGCGGAACGGACAATAATAAAATCCTTATGGCTGCCATGAATTCGTAATTCTTAAAAAAGGAAGGTATAAAAGAGATGAAAGAGGGTATTCATCCCCAATATTTCAAAACAAAAGTGACTTGCGCTTGTGGAAACACATTTGAGATCGGCTCCACCAAGTCGGAAATTCGTGTGGAAATCTGTTCTAAGTGCCACCCTTTTTTCACCGGGAAGCAGAAGCTGGTAGATTCCGCCGGTCGGATCGAGCGGTTCAAAAAAAAATACGCGAAATTCAAGGAATTGCAGAAACAAGCCTGACAGATTTTTTTCACCTTTTTATTTCCCAGGACCACATCAAGCCTCTGAAGGTCGACCCATCAAGGAATCATGTTAAAAAAGCTCCAAGGGGTTGAAGAACGTTTTTTAGCTATCGAGAAACAGATGAGCGATCCGGTCGTCGTCCGCGACCGGGAGCAATACCAGAATTATGTCCGGGAGCACGCGGAACTGAATAAGATCGTCACCCTCTACCGCGAATACGATAAAACGATCAAGGACATCGAGAATAGCACCGGCCTGCTGAATGAAAACGATCCGGAGATCCGGGAACTCGCCAGGGACGATATTGAAAGGCTGAATACCCGTAAGGCGAACCTTGAGAGCCGGCTCAAACATCTGTTGATCCCGAAAGACGCCAACGACGAAAAGAATGTTATCATGGAAATCCGAGCCGGGACTGGCGGTGAAGAGGCGGCGCTTTTTGCGGGGGATCTGTTTCGGATGTATAGCCGGTACGCTGAAAATCAGGGTTGGAAAGTCGAAGTGCTGAGCCATCATCCTACCGGCACCGGGGGTCTGAAAGAAGTCATCTCCCTGATCCAGGGAAGAGGGGCCTACAGCCGATTGAAATTCGAAAGCGGCACACACCGGGTCCAACGAGTTCCTGAAACAGAGGCCCAAGGCCGGATTCATACATCCGCCGTGACCGTCGCCGTTCTTCCCGAAGCCGAAGAGGTGGAAGTAACCATTGATCCAAACGACCTCCGGGTGGACGTTTATCGTTCCGGCGGCCCCGGGGGGCAGTCGGTGAACACCACCGATTCGGCGGTGCGGATCACGCATCTTCCTACGGGATTGGTGGTCATCTGCCAGGATGAAAAATCCCAACTGAAAAACAAGAACAAGGCTTTGAAAGTCCTCAGGGCACGACTCCTGGATCAGATGATCCGGGAACAAAGCGAAAAGATTTCCGAAGAGCGGAAGAGTCAGGTCGGAAGCGGCGACCGCAGCGAACGGATCCGGACTTATAATTTCCCTCAGGGGCGGGTAACGGACCATCGGATCGGATTGACCCTTTATAGACTGGAGAGCATCCTACAAGGGGGAGTCGATCATTTGATCGAAGAAGTGATGACCTTCTATCAGGCCCAGGCCCTGAAGGGAGAAAAGGGGTCGAGGGTTCAAGGGGTCGAAGCTTCCATGGATTAAGAGGGTTACGGATTCCGAGGGATCCGCTCCTTGCTCCGACGTTTCAACTCCAAAAGAAAGCGTATTTTCCGTTTCGTTGTGGCGGGAATGCGCGGTCCACAATCTCCGCACCGACATCCGATGATTTCCCCAAAATACTCAATCATGGCCGAGAACCCATCGAATACCGCAACCTTAACGGTGCTCGAGCTCCTAAATCGGACGAGCGCTTTCTTTAAGGATGGCTGCATCGAAAGCCCGAGGGCTTCCGCTGAAATCCTTCTATCCCACATACTGGGATTGGAGCGGATCGATCTTTACGTGCACTATGACCAGCCGGTGACCGCCGATGAACTAGCGCGGTTCAAGGAGGCCGTTTCAAGAAGGGCAGGCGGAGAGCCGGCAGCTTACATCGTCGGATCCAAAGAGTTTTATGGGATTAAATTTTCTGTCAGCCGGGATGTGCTGATTCCCAGACCCGAGACAGAACATCTGGTGGATGCCGCCTTGAAATGGCTCTCGGGTCCAGGAGATGAGATCGGTCAAGCGGCATGTGTCCTGGATCTGGGAACTGGTAGCGGCGCCATTGCCATCGCCCTGGCCGTGCATACGCACAAAGCCAGTGTTTTTGCATCCGACATTTCATTGCCGACGCTTCGGATGGCCCGGCAAAACGCAGAAAATCAAGGGGTTAAAGATCGGATCCAGTTGCTCTGCGGAGACTGGTTTTTGCCGTTCAAAGAAACCGGAGAAGCGTTCGATGCGATCGTTTCCAACCCGCCCTATGTGCGCTCAGCGGTCATCGTAAAACTGCAACCGGAGATCGGTTATGAACCTCGGCGCGCCCTCGACGGGGGCGCCGACGGCCTGGAGGCGGTTCGTCTCATCCTTCTTCAGGCGCATGCCTTCCTGAAGCCCGGCGGTGTATTGCTCGTGGAAATCGGATTCGATCAGAGAACCGATGTGGAAACTTTTGCCAAAGAAAGCGGGAATTACAATGACCCGATTTTTATCAGCGACTACAGCGGATGGGACCGGATCGTTTTTTTAAAAAAGAGGTAAAGAAAAAAACAATACAAAAAATTTATTGCAAAAAAAGCGATGCTTTATTATATGTATCTGCTTTAAGTACACACGCCGGTGGACCTGCTCTCCGGGTGCTTCCCATAGGGGAAGTGGGAGGTGGGGTGGATACCGGCGAAGGAAAAACCAAAGCGAAAAGGAGAAACTCATGGCGTACGTAACGATGAAGGAACTCTTGGAAGCGGGGGTCCATTTCGGTCATCAGACCAAACGGTGGAACCCCAAGATGAAGCCGTATATTTTCGGTTCCAGAAACGGCATCTACATTATCGATCTCCAAAAAACCGTTCACATGTTCAAGCCCGCCTATGATTTCGTGGTGGACACCGTTTCCGAGGGCCGCTCCGTGCTTTTTGTGGGGACCAAGAAACAATCGCGGGAGGCCATCTACGAAGAGGCCAACCGGTGTGAAATGTTCTATGTGCATAACCGGTGGCTTGGGGGGATGCTCACGAACTTTCAAACCATCAAACAAGGCATTGAGCGTCTCAACCACCTGAACACCATCATCAACGACGGATCCATCAACCTGTTCCCCAAAAAAGAGCGGTTGAAGCTTGAGAAGGAACGAGTGAAATTGGACAGCAACCTGGGGGGGATCCAGAAAATGACCACCCTTCCCGGCGCCATTTTTATCGTGGACACGAAGAACGAGGCCATTGCCGTGAGGGAAGGGAGGCGCCTGGGAATCCCCATCGTTGCCGTCGTCGATACCAACTGCGACCCGGATGAAGTCGATTATATTATTCCCGGAAACGACGATGCCATTCGGGCCATCCGACTGATCACTTCCCGTATCGCCGATGCCTGCATCGAGGGTAGGGCCAAACACCAGGAAAAGGCTCAGGCCCAGGTGGACAAAGCCGATATAGAAAAACCGGAAATACCGGCAGCCGTGGATTTGAAGCCCGGTGAACGGAAGGTCATCTCCAACGGAACCGACGGGCCGGTGATCGAGATCATCAAGCGTACCACCGGCAAGCCCATCGCGGATCCGGAAGGAGATGAAAACCAGAAAAGCGAAGAATCATACGAAACAGGAGAATAGTCATGTCAACCATCAGCGCGACAATGGTCAAGGAACTCCGGGAGATGACCGGTGCAGGAATGATGGATTGCAAGGAAGCCCTCAGTCAAACCGGGGGTGACCAGAAAAAAGCCATCGAGTTTTTACGGAAGAAAGGGCTGGCTACGGCCCAGAAGCGGTCCGGGAGGGCGACGTCGGCCGGTGTGGTTTATTCCTATATTCACATGGGCGGGAAGATCGGCGTCATGGTGGAGGTCAACTGTGAAACCGATTTCGTGGCCAAAAACGACTCGTTCCAGGAATTTGCCAAGAACATCGCCATGCACATCGCTGCCACCAATCCGGTGAGCATCCGGCCTGAGGAAGTCCCCGAGGAGATTGTCGCCAAAGAAAAGGAAATCTATAAAGCTCAGGCGGCCCAACTGGGAAAACCGGCCCAGGTGGCGGAAAAGATCGCCGAAGGGAAACTCAACAAATTCTTCAAGGACAATTGTCTGTTGACTCAACCTTATGTGCGGGACCCGAACCTGACCATATCGGATGTCCTCAATGAACTGATCGGAAAAATCGGGGAAAGTATCACCGTCAAAAGATACGTCCGGTACCAGTTGGGAGAAGAATAAGTCGATGGCGATGCCGCACTATAAACGCCTCGTGCTCAAGCTGAGCGGCGAGGCTTTGATGGGAGAGCAGGGGTTCGGGATCAGCCCGGAAATGCTGACCTACGTGGCCGACGAAGTGCGTTCCATCTTCGATTTGGGAGTGGAAATCGCTCTGGTTGTGGGGGGTGGAAATTTTTTAAGGGGCAACGTCGCAAGCGCCCATGGCATGGATCGGGTATCGGCGGACAAAATGGGCATGCTGGCCACGGTCATCAACAGCCTCGCCCTCCAGGACTCTCTGGAAAAGCGGGGGATTCAAACGCGAGTCCAGACAGCCATCTCCATACCGGAAGTGGCCGAGCCCTTCATCTTGCGACGGGCCATACGCCACATGGAAAAAGGAAGGGCGGTTATTTTTGCCGCCGGTACCGGAAACCCTTATTTTACTACGGATACCGCGGCGGTGCTGAGGGCCAAGGAAATCCATGCCGAGGTGCTGCTGAAGGCCACCAAGGTGGACGGCCTGTATGATGCGGATCCAGCCACCCACAAGGACGCCCGCTTCATCCAGCGGATCACCTATCAGGAGGTTCTGGAGAAACGACTCGGCGTCATGGATATGACAGCCATCTCACTGGCCATGGACAATCGGCTGCCTCTTGTTATTTTCAATCTCAAGGGGAGAGGAAATATCCGTAAGGTGGTGTGCGGGGAACAGGTGGGGACCCGGATCACCTAAACGATTCTCCTTAGCCGATGCTTCCCAGAACCGGGTGCTGAACCGGTTGAAAAAAGAACACTAAAAGCGGGAGACATACCATGCTGGAAGGGATATTCGAAGAAACGAAAGATCGGATGGACAAAACGCATGTCGCCCTCAAGAATGAGTTGATGCGGATCCGGACCGGACGCGCTTCCCTTTCCCTTTTGGACGGGATTCGGGTCGATTATTACGGCACCAAGACGCCGCTGAACCAGGTAGCGACGCTTTCGGTTCCGGAAAGCCGATTGATCACAATTCAGCCATGGGACACCACCGTCATCAAGGAGATCGAAAAGGGCATCCTCAGATCCGACCTGGGGCTCACGCCGACTTCCGACGGCCGGATCATCCGGATCGCCATCCCTCCCCTCACCGAACAGCGGCGGAAGGAGCTCGTCAAGACCGTGTCCAAGCTGTGCGAAGAATATAAGGTAACCATCCGCAATATCCGTCGGGATTCCAACGAACTGGTGAAAAGCCTGAAAAAAGACGGTGATATTTCCGAAGACGACGCCTTCCGGGCCCAGACGGAGATCCAGAAGATCACGGACGAACAGATCAAACAGGTGGACGTCATTTATAAGGAAAAAGAGAAGGAGATCCTTGAATTCTGATCCTGCCGTCCCCGATGCTCCTCGGCTCGACGGTTTGCTTCTTCCCCGGCATGTGGCTATGATTATGGACGGCAACGGCCGTTGGGCCCGAAAAAGGATGCTCAACCGCATCCGGGGGCATGAAAAAGGGGCCGACGCCGTACGCACCGTCGTACGAACCAGCCGGGAACTCGGCATTCCCTATCTGACCCTGTACGCTTTTTCCACGGAGAACTGGGAGCGGCCTGAAACGGAGATTGCCGCCCTCATGATGCTGTTAAAGCGATTCCTAAAGTCCGAACAGCAGGAAATGCTGGAAAACGGCATCCGTCTCAACGCCGTCGGGCAGATCGATCATCTTCCCGCCGATGTCCGTTCGACCCTGGAAAAGGTCATGATGATAACCCAGCATAACATGGGAATGCTTCTCAATCTGGCTTTAAGCTACGGGGGGAGAGCGGAGATTATCAGGGCGGTCCGAGACATCGTTTCAAAGGTTCAAAAAAACGAACTTGACCCGGAACAAATCACGGACGATCTCATCGGCGATCATCTTTACACCCGTGGGATGCCAGATCCGGACCTTTTGATCCGCACCGGAGGCGAAATGCGGGTGAGCAATTTCCTCCTCTGGCAAATCGCCTACACCGAGATTTTCGTTACGTCCACATTGTGGCCGGATTTTTCAAAAGAAGAATACATCGGAATCCTCAGGGATTTTCAAAAGCGGGAGCGGCGCTTCGGTAAGACAGGCGCCTGACGTTTAAAAAAATGCATAAAGCGCGCTGGATCACAGGCCTTACGGCTCTTCCGTTCCTGGTGGGGTTGATCTCCTGGGGAGGTGTTACCCTGTTTATGCTTGTGGTTGCCGCCGTTTCCATACTCGGGGTTCATGAAAGTTTCCGACTTTTGTTTTCCGGACATGGATCCCGGGACTTTGAATCCGATCCGGGACCGGCAGGTCCGGGCATACCGCTTAGGATCTTGGCCTATGGCGCCGGGCCCTTAATTTTATACGGGGCTTTTCGGGGCGCGCCGCTGATGATGATATTTTATGCGCTGAACCTGATGATCGCAGGCTTGATAGCCATGACGCAATTTGACGGCGAAGGGAAGGTGCTGGAACCGGTCTTCAGACAAACCTTCACCGTGCTTTATGTTCCGGTTCTTCTTGCGTTCCTGGTGCTCATCCGAAACGGCGATAAAGGGGCGGTATGGATCTATTTGATGCTTGCTGTCGTTTTTGCCGGGGATATCGGCGCGTTTTATGTGGGCACCTATTTCGGAAAGCATAAACTTTGCCCCTCCATCAGCCCGAAGAAGACCATCGAGGGGGGGGTGGGAGGCTTAGCGTCCAACCTGGTGGTGGGCCTTTTGATGAAAATCATTTTCCTTCCGGAACTGCCCCTGGGTCTTTCCGTGGTCTTTTTTATCACCTTAGGAATCGCAGCCCAGATGGGAGACTTATTTGAGTCGATGCTCAAGCGAGCCGCCAAAGTCAAGGACTCCGGCGGGATTTTCCCGGGCCACGGTGGTCTGTTGGACCGTATCGACGCCCTGCTGTTTGCAGCACCCGTAGGGTATCTATTCAAGGAATATCTGCTGCGATGAAGCGCCTATCCATTCTCGGATCCACCGGTTCCATCGGGGCCAACGCCTTGTCCATCGTTCGCATGTTTCCGGAACGCTTCAAGGTGGTTGCTTTGGCCGCCAAGAACAACGTGGACCGGCTGGCGTTCCAGATCGCGGAATTTACACCCAAGCTGGCCGTGGTCTATGACGAAGCAACCGCCCAGAGGTTGAAAAAACAGATCGGGGCCAAATCATCGACGCGAATCGAATGGGGGGAAGATGGCTATACGGCGGCTGCGACACACGAGGATGTCGACATGGTGCTTGCGGCCGTGGTGGGTGCGGCCGGTCTGATGCCCACCCTGGCGGCCATCGAGGCCGGAAAAGACATCGCCCTGGCCAACAAGGAGACCCTGGTGATGGCCGGCCGCATCGTCATGGGCCTGGCTGCTGAAAAAGGGGTGCGCATTTTCCCGGTGGACAGCGAACACAGCGCCATCTTCCAGTGCCTTTCGGGCCAGCGGCGGGAAGACTTGGAAAAGATCATCATCACAGCCTCCGGTGGTCCTTTTGTGCACCGGCCTTTTTCCGAATTTTCAAGCATCCGGCCTGAAGACGCCCTCCATCATCCCACCTGGACCATGGGGAAAAAGATCAGCATCGACTCATCCACCCTGATGAACAAGGGGCTCGAGGTGCTGGAAGCCCATCACCTTTTCGGAGTTTCCATCGACCGGATCGAGGTGGTGATTCATCCCCAGAGCATCGTGCACTCCATGGTTTCCTATCGGGACGGCGCCGTCATAGCCCAGCTTTCCGTACCGGACATGAAGGGCGCCATCGCTTATGCCCTTTCTTATCCGGAACGGCTCCCTTTGAATCAGCCGTCGCCGGCCTTTGATCGCATCGGCGCACTCAACTTTGAAAAACCGGACACGGAACGATTTCCGTGCCTGGGTTTGGCCTATGCCGCATGCAAGGCCGGAGGATCCTTACCGGCGGTCCTCAACGCGGCCAACGAAGTGGCGGTGGAATCCTTCCTGGAAGGCAGGATCGGCTTTTTAAAAATACCACAACTCATTGAAAAGACGCTTTCGGCGCATCGGATTGTTTCGGATCCGGAGTTGTCCGATATTCTTGCGGCGGATCGCTGGGCACGGGAACGGGCAAGAGCAGAAGTTCAAACCGGCATCCGGAGCTGTTGATAGAGGAACCATGGGAAACGCCGTCGCATTTATTATTGTTTTGGGTGTTTTGGTTTTTTTCCACGAACTGGGGCATTTTTTAATGGCCCGGTTTTTCGGTGTGGGAGTGGAAAAATTCAGCCTGGGATTCGGGCCCAAGATTCTGGGAAAAACCATCGGAATTACGGAGTATCGGCTTTCGGCCATCCCTTTGGGCGGATACGTCAAGATGGTCGGGGAAGAACCGGATGCCGAGATCGACCCGGCCGACATCCCCATTTCCTTTACCCATAAGCATGTCTTCAAAAGAATCCTCATCGTTGCGGCCGGTCCCGTGTTCAATCTGCTTCTGGCCGTGATCATCTTTTTTGCCATCTTTCAGATTTCCGGGATGTACATCCTCAAGCCGGTTGTGGGAAAGGTGACCCAGGGGTCTCCCGCCGCCGCCGCAGGATTTCAGGCAAGGGATCGGGTCCTGGCCATCGACGGTCAGGCCGTGACCACCTGGGAAGAGATGGCCGAAAAGATTTCCAAAAGCCAAGGGAAACGGTTACGCATCACGATTGATCGGCAGGGGGCTCATGTCGAGCTGGAGGTCACAGCGGAGCTCACCCCTTCTGCGACCATTTTCGGCGAGGCCATCGACCGCCGCACGATCGGCATCGTAGCGGCAGGGGAAACCGAACGGTTGGCTCTCGGGTTTTTCGGGGCTGTCACGGAAAGCGTAACGCAGACGTACATCGTGGTTAAACTGACCCTCATGAGCATCGTCAAGCTCATCCAGGGCACCCTTTCCGTCAAGACCCTGGGTGGGCCCATCATGATCGCCCAGATGGCCGGCGAGCAAGCCAAGGCCGGGGCCGGGGCCCTTATTTTTTTCATTGCTTTAATCAGCGTCAACTTGGCCGTCATCAATTTTTTGCCGATCCCGGTTCTGGACGGCGGACATCTGATGTTTTTCTTCATCGAGGCCGTTATCGGAAGACCGGTGAGTATGAAGATGCGCGAGATGGCTCAACGGGTCGGCATCTTTGTTCTCGTCCTTTTGATGGTTTTTGTTTTTTACAACGACATCGCCCGCCTGCCGTTTTTTAACTGAGAAAGGACTCCGATGCCGCATCGGCTGGAAATCGCCCTGAAATCCGACCTGAAGGATCCTATCGGTGCGGCTGTCCGTATAAAAGCCTTCGATTATTTCGGCATCCGCTTGGTGAGCGTTCGGGTGATTCATGTGCTGACCTTCGATGCGGATCTTTCGGAAAAGCAATTGGGCCGGATCCAAAACGAGATCTTCACCAATCCGGTCACCCAAATTTCATCCTTTGAACCGCTTCTGATTCCTTTTGACTGGGGCATCTGGGTCGGTTACCGGCCGGGGGTCAGGGACAATCCGGGGAGCACCGCCATGGAGGCCGTCGAAGATGTCCTGGAAATACGCTTTTTGCCGGAAGAAGGCATTTACACTTCCAAGCGATACTGCCTGATCGGAAACGATTTGCCCCGGAGTGACATGGAGCGCATCGCCTCGGAGCTTTTAGCCAACGACATCATCCAGCAGTGGAAGCTTTTCCATAAGGACGCATGGGATAAAAAAGCCGGGATCAGGTGGATCATCCCGAAGGTAGTACTGAATCATGTGCCCACGGTGACCGTGATCCCCATCGAAAGCGAGGCGAAGCTTGCAAAGATCAGTCATGAGCGCAACCTGGCGCTCAACCCCAACGACATCCCCACCATCCGGGCGTATTTCCTGGATGAGGCGGTGAGGGAACAAAGGGCTGCCGTCGGGCTTTCGGATCCCACGGATGTGGAGATCGAATACATTTCCCAGGCCCGGAGCGATCATTGCAACCACAACACGTTCCGGGGCCTGTTCCGGTACACGGATCTTTCCACCGGCCGGAAAGAGATCGTGGATAACCTTTTCAAGACCTTCATCGAATCACCCACCGTGGCGTTGATGAAGGAAAAACCCTGGGTGATCTCGGTGTTGTGGGACAACGCCGGTGTGGGCCGGCTCAACGCGGATTATCATTACGTCATCACCGGCGAAACGCACAATTCGCCCTCCAACATGGAGGCCTACGGCGGCGCCCTCACGGGGATCGTGGGGATCTACCGAGATCCCATGGGGACCGGGAAGGGGTCGAAGCTGATCATGGGAAGCTACGGGTTCTGTGTGGGGTATCGAGACTATGACGGCGAACTCAAGCCCCGGCTGCATCCCAGGCGTCTTTTGGACGGAGTCATCGAAGGGGTAAGAGACGGCGGGAACAAGAGCGGCATCCCCACCTCCTTCGGCCAGGTCTTTTTTCATTCAGGCTACATGGGCAAATGCCTGGTTTTTGTCACCGCCCTCGGGCTCATGCCTCAAAGGGTGAAGGGTGAACCGGCCGAAAAAAAGAGCATTAAGCCGGGAGATCTTGTCATCATGTGCGGCGGTCGGGTCGGGAAAGACGGCATCCACGGCGTTACGGCTTCCTCCGAATCTTTTTCCGAGCACACTCCCGCAGGACACGTTCAGATCGGCGATCCTTATACGCAGAAGAAGATGCACGATTTTCTGCTGGAGGCCCGGGACGAGGGGCTGATTCAGTTCATCACCGATAACGGGGGCGGCGGCCTTTCTTCGTCCGTCGGAGAATCGGCCCGGTTTTCCGGAGGGTGCAGGATCGAGCTGGAGAAAGTCCCCCTGAAATACGCGGGACTCGACCAGTGGGAGATCTGGGTTTCCGAATCCCAGGAGCGCATGACCGTGGCCGTCCGCCCCCAAGATCTGGATCGATTCATGGCTCTGTCGAAAAAGCACGCCGTGGAAAGTACGGTCATCGGCCGCTACACCGATTCGGGAAAGCTGCACATGACTTATGAAGACAAGCCCTGCGCTTACGTGGATCTGGATCTTTTGACCGGCGGATTCCCCCGGTGGGAGTTCGATGCCGAATGGATCCCCCCGAGTCGGCGGGGGCTTTTCGAGCCGGTCCTCAGGGAGCCGGATGATTTATCGGGGCTATTGAACGACATGCTGGCCAGGCCCAATATCTGTTCCAAGGAGTGGGTCGTCCGGCAGTACGACCATGAGGTTCAGGGGACCAGCGTCATCAAGCCCTTGGTCGGAAGGCAGCGCGATATTCCCAGTGACGCGGCGGTCATTCGGCCGGATTTGGAATCTTTTGCCGGGCTGGCCTTTGCCCAGGCCCTCCTTCCCACCTACTCGCAAATCGACGCCTATGCCATGACGGCCTGTGGAATCGATGAGGCGGTACGCCGGGTCCTTTCCGTAGGCGGGACCCTGGATCATATCGGCGGCGTGGACAATTTTTGCTGGCCCAACATTCAGTATCATCCCATCGACAATCCGGACGGCAAGTTCAAGGCCGCCCAGTTGGTCCGTTCCTGCAGGGCACTGAAAGCGATGTGCGAAGCCTTCGGGATCCCTCTGCTTTCCGGAAAAGACAGCATGTACGTGGACGGACACCTGCCGGGAAGATACGGCGAAACCCACAAGGTGTCGGCGCTTCCGACCCTTCAGTTTTCCGCCGTAAGCGTCATCGACGACATCGAAAAATGCGTAACCATGGACTGCAAGGTCCCTGGAGACCTAGTATATGTAATCGGCGCCACTCATGATGAGTTGGGCGCTTCGGAGTATTACGAGCGCTTCGGGTATGTGGGCCTCAACGTTCCTCAGGTTCGGCCCGAAAGGCTGATCCCTCTTTACCGTGCCCTGGAAGCAGCCGTTTCAGGAGGTCTTGCGGCATCGGTCCACGGGATCTACCGGGGAGGGCTGGGCGTGCACATGGCTTGGGTTGCTATGGCCGGCTGCCTGGGGATGGAAATCGATCTCAGAAACGTTCCTGAAGAAGGGGTCACCCGAAACGATACGATTCTTTTTTCCGAATCCGCCGGCCGGTTCATCGTCACCCTGGATCCGGGAAACCGAGATGCTTTCGAGGCGCTCTTTGCGGATCTTCCTTGTGCCTGCGCAGGAAGCGTCACACAGGACCCGGTTTTAAAAATCTTCGGACTCGACGGTCGGATCCGGATCGAAGCCGATATATTCCATCTTAAAGAGGCCTGGAAGCGGCCCTTCGGAGGCCTGATATGAGGCGCGTCAAGGTGTTGGTCCTTGCCGGTTACGGCCTCAACTGCGACCACGAGACCGCTTACGCTTTCGGCCTTGCCGGCGCCGATGCGGAAAGGGTCCATATCAATTCCCTCATTGACGGATCCGTTTCCATCGAGGCCTATCAAATCCTGGCATTCGTGGGCGGATTTTCGTGGGGCGACGACCACGGCGCCGGCGTGATCCAGGCGGTTCGCATGGGCACCCACATCGGCGGGTCGTTGATCGAGTTCATCCAAAAAGGAGGCCTGGTCATCGGGATCTGCAACGGGTTCCAGACACTGGTCAACCTGGGCCTTTTGCCGGGGCTGGAAAGCGACTGCCGGCGCCGTTGTGTGGCCTTGGTGGGAAACGACTGCGGGAATTTCAGAGACGACTGGGTCACATTAAAGGTCAATCCAAGATCTCCTTGCGTTTTTACACAGGGTCTGGATCACCTGGAGCTTCCCGTTCGGCATGGGGAAGGTAAGTTTTTCACCGATCCTTCTACCCTGAAGCGCCTTATCGAAAACGAACAGGTAGCCTTGCGTTACGCCCTTCCCGATGGGACCCCGGCCCAGGGCCGTTTTCCCGAAAACCCCAACGGCTCCCTGCACGATATCGCCGGGATATGCGACCCCAGCGGTCGCGTCTTCGGTCTCATGCCCCACCCGGAAGGCTTTAACCACCCGTCCAACCATCCTGAATGGACGATGGGAAAGGAGATCAGCAAACGTCAGGGGCATCCGACAAGTTTCCCCCGTCATCTGGGAATCCGCCTCTTTCAAAACGCCGTTGAATTTCTCATGCGTTAATGCCCAGGTCCTTTTATCTGCCATATCGAAGTTGTGTTAAGATTCTGGGCACTTTCCTCCCTGTCTGTCTTTTGCCGGATGGATGGTGGACCCGATATCATGTGAATACGGCCCCGCATGAGGGTTGACTTTATGCAGGGTGTCCGATAGATAACTATTCAAGGTAAATGGAAATGCTTCCTTCAAACGGCGATAAAGCCCCCTTATCGATCCGCTCCGTCTGTGAGATCTTGTATAAAAAGGGCCTGATCTCCAAATTGCAGGCCCAGCAAGTTTTGACCCGGGGTGTGACCCTCTATAAAAAGCGGGAACGCCAGGCGGATGGGAAAGGGTCTCATCCGACACTTGCAGGACATGCCGCTGATGGATTCGACTCAGTGGATCTGATTGCGGCCCTGAACATGGAGCGGGCCGACAATTCCGCCCTGAAGTTGGACGAGGATGCTATCTACGAGGCTTTGGCCCGGGCCTGGAATATCCCTTATAAGAAAATCGATCCGCTCAAACTCGATCTCAATCTGGTGACCACCACCATTCCCCGTACGTTTGCCATGCGCCACCTGGTCCTTCCCATCGGAGTGAAAGAGGGCACCCTGACCGTGGCGACCCCCAACCCCTTCAACATGGAGGCCATGGATGATATCACCCGGGCCAGCCTCATGAAGGTCAACCCCGTGGTGAGTCCCAAGAGCGATATCGTCAAGCTCATCCAGGAATTTTTCGGATTCAAGCGCTCCATCTCGGAAGCCGAGATGCAGTTTACCGGTCCCATGGTGGATCTCGGGAACCTGGAGCAGTACGTCAAATTGAGGCCCGCCGACGAGCTTCCCTCCACAGACCAGCACATCGTCAACGCGGTAAACTATCTCTTCACCTACGCCTTTGAACAACGGGCCAGCGATATCCATATCGAGCCCAAGCGCAACACCAGTAAGGTGCGGATGCGCATCGACGGGATGCTGCACAATGTCTATGATCTGCCCAAGGCCGTCCATTCGGCTATCGTGAGCCGGATCAAGACCCTGTCTCGGATGGATATGGCGGAGAAGCGCCGGCCCCAGGACGGCCGCATTAAGATGGACAAGGGGGGCGTGGAGGTGGAGATCCGGGTCTCCACCATTCCGGTGGCGTTCGGGGAGAAGGTCGTGCTGCGTATCATGGATCCCGATATCCTGTTTCAGGACCTGGAAAATTTGGGCTTTTCCGCCACCGACCTGATCCGCTTCAATCACTTCATCAACAAGCCCCACGGCATCGTCCTGGTGTGCGGCCCCACCGGAAGCGGCAAATCGACGACCCTGTATTCCACCTTGAGGACCATCTCTTCTCCCGAGGTCAATGTCACCACCGTGGAAGACCCCATTGAAATGGTGCACGAGTCCTTCAACCAGATCGGAGTTCAGCCCCTGGCCGGAGTCACTTTTTCCTCCATCCTGCGCAACATCCTGCGTCAGGATCCGGACATCATCATGATCGGTGAAATGCGGGATCTGGAAACCGCGGAAAACGCGGTCCAGGCCGCCCTCACCGGGCACCTGGTCCTTTCTACCTTGCACACCAATGATGCGGCCTCGGCCATCACACGGCTTTTGGAGCTGGGTGTCCCGCCGTATTTAATCCAGTCCACGCTCATCGGAATCCTGGGACAGCGCCTGGTGAGGAAGATCTGCAACTACTGTGTGGAAACCTTTGAAATGGAGGCTTTGGAACTCAGGGAGATGGGACTCGATCCCGGGAAGGATGGGCGCATCCGTCTGAAACGCGGGAAAGGGTGTCTGAAGTGCCGCGGAACCGGCTACCTGGGGCGCACAGCGATCTTTGAGGTATTATCCTGCACCGAGTCCATCAAGAAGCTCATCGTTTCCAATGCGGACATAAGTGCCATGCAGGACATTGCCAAGCGGGAAGGGATGGTGACCATGAGGGAAAATTCCATTCGTCAGATGCTCTCGGGTGTCACCACTTACCAGGAAGTGTTGCGGGTAACCTGGGAGCATGGGTAGGGGGCGGGCAGTTTTTCAGAGAGAAATTGCCTTCCGCACGCGCTCGGGATACCGGGCGGCGGCTTTTACCAGCCTGGTTTTATCCAGCATTCCCGTCTCCAATTCATCGGCAAAGGGAAGGTGCTTTCGAAGATACACAGTGTCCAGGAGCGCCTTTTCCGGCGTGGCCATGAGAAAATATTCGAGATTTAAAATCTCTTCGGGCAGATACAGTTTTTCCGCGATCCCGGAGTATTCGATGACAAAGCCTTCATAATGGATCCGGTTTCTTTTTCCGATGCCGGGATGAAGCGTGACGGCGGTGCATACCCTGGGGGTTTGAAGCAGGATGCCATGGTAATTAAGCGCCCACTCGCAGGAGACATAGGAAGGCTTCCGGGCGAAGCAGGCCACCGCCTCTACGGTGGGGGGATCGGCGCTGAAAAGCACATTCCAGTAAATGCGATTGGCGATTTTTTTCACATGCCCCTTTTTCGAGGCCCGGTACAAGAACGTGTTTTCATTTGCAATCAGTTTCGCCGCATCGGAGGATGTGAAAAGCGGGGCGGGTAATCGCCTGAGGATGTCGATGGCCGGAAAGGGTTTTTGTCTCATGTTTACGCCCCGAACCGCTTTGGGCTGTGATTTAAATCAATGACGCCTTGGTCCATGATTTTTTCAAAAGCCTTCTGCACCGCCGAAATGAGTTTCCTGTAACCGCTTGATGAAAGGACTTCGACGGTTTCAGGTTCGAGAAACCGGGATAGATCCTGGTGGATTTCCCTGGAAAGGTTCTGTCCGGTTTTGCTTTCCGGCAGGTCCGGTTGGGTATAAAAAGAAATGGGAGTACGGATGGTAAAGGGGACTTCATACATTTCCAGCTTTCGTTTCAGCATGGATGCATCCGGCTCGATCCGAAGCGTTTCCGTTAAGAACCAGACATCGAAGAAGTCTCTCCCCTTTTTGTAGGGCCGTTCCAAAAGCGCCCGGAGTTTGTCCGATAGGATCTCCTGAGCGGTTTCGACGTTGACGATCACAGGCATTCCCGGCGTTTTGAATCCGCCTTCTCGGAGGAAATGGGACACAGCAGGGGACGCCTGCATGATTTTTGCGTCCATATCAGGTTTCATTCCCGGCACCAATGCTTCAAATTCCAGTTTCACGGAAATTTTGTTTCTTGCGGCGGCAGGCTGGAAGCGGACAAATGCTTTATAGTTTGCAGGGTGACCTCTTTTCTCATTTAGAGTCAATGAACCCGTTCCGAAATTTGCTGCCATCCGTCTTTTAATTGTTTCTCGGGCGGATTCCATCAGTGATGCTGTTTGTTTTCTCGGAAGTAATGTGACGAAGTCGAGGTCTTCCGAAAATCTCAATCCGCCGTAAAACCATCGAATGGCCGTACCCCCCTGAAAAATCATTTCTCTGCTCTTACGAAAAGAAAAAAGGGATTCGAGGATGATCAATTGGGCGATTTCGGACTTCCGGGTTCTGACACGATCATCGTTTTTCATGAGTTGCCCCTGCTTTTAATTGCAATATATAACAAATATGTATTAAAATGCAATTAAAAATTTTGGATAGGGGGTATTTCTTGACGAACTCGTCAAAGGTTAAAAAATCAGATGGCAAAGTAAAAAGATCAAGTTCAAGACGTCGCGAATCCCGTGTGATGAGGCGTACTTATCGTACGTCGAAATCGCAACGGGATGAAGCGCAACGCAGAAATTGGACTTTTTACGAAGCCATCATTTCTTGAAAAACGGCAGGGGGTGCCCTGAAGCGTTTGGAGAACAACACATCGCAGGCGCACCACAATTCATGTGCTGCGGCCTGGGAGCAGAGCTGATCGACCTTCCGTCGAAAGGAAAATGCGGCCTATTCCATCAGGGACGGAGCGCGGAACCGATCGCCCGCGGAGACCTTTCTGTCCGTCTGGGTAATCGCCACGGTGGCAACCCTCTCCTCGGCTGACAGCACCAGGATCGTCCCGAAATCGATAGGACCCACCGTCACCTCCTGATGGGTGCCGGGTTTTATCCTCTTGTCATATTCGCAGATCAGATATTGTTGCCCGGGTGAGACCCCGTCCCGGCGCCCCTTGTCGATGAAGGCGATATGCCCGTCCCCCATGAGCTTGAGATTTTCTTCCGAGGCCACGATGGTTCCGTTAAGGCCTTTTTGACACCGGGCCAGAGGGATGATGGGGGTGCGTTTTTCATGAGGCATGATGAGGTCGTTGATCTTGATCGGCCGATAGGATTTGATGACGGTGGCCACGGCGTATTGGGGCTTGACGTCGGTGACTTCCACCACGCCGGTCAAATAATGATGGACTCCCAGCTCGGGCGGCGCCAGGGAACCGGGGATGGGCTGGGTTCTAAAGACCGTGTAACGGCCGCCGGCTTCAAAGGGCTCGCCTTCCGTCTTCCAGAGAAAGACCTCGTCTCCATCGGCGATGATGACCTTGTCTCCGATCACCTTGAAAAGAGATCCGATCGGTTTGGCCGGTTCCGGCCTGACGAACCCGGCGGCCTCGATGGGGGAAAAGATCGCAAAGGGCGCCTCAGTCCCTAAGACCCGGGGGGAAAGCAAACGCAGCGGGATTTTTTGGGTTCCGGCCTTTTGGTATAAGCAGATCCGGTCTCCTTCCTTGAGATCATAGGGGTTTTGGATGCTTTTGTTGTCTTTCCAAAGCTGGGGCCAGTAGGCCTCCGAATCAAAGAATCGCTTGGAGACATCGACCAGCGTTTCCCCTTTTTTGGCGGTGTAATAGATGCCGAACTCGTAGGGGAGGTCCTGTTCCGCATTCTGGGCCAGGGCAGGAAAGG
>Ga0066636_10000038_pt1 | contig 56316 bp, 60 predicted proteins | sample CryGeyCG2014_080_2_FD_62736 | JGI IMG/M metagenome (GOLD analysis project Ga0066636, IMG submission 62736) | Groundwater microbial communities from aquifer - Crystal Geyser CG07_land_8/20/14_0.80 | ecosystem: Environmental > Aquatic > Deep subsurface > Groundwater | place: USA: Utah: Grand...
CTGCATCCTTCGTCATTACGGCGTACCTATAAGTACGCCTCATTCCTCAGGATTTGCGCGCCTTGCATCTGAAGCTTTTTACTTTGCCATCCCAATTTTGAGTTTTTACGATTTCATCAAATTTATAACCGTCAAGGATTCCCTATTACCAAAACAGGGATACTCAATTTTTATCAGATCCGATCTTTGTGTTCAAGAAAAAGGGTGTTGGGCCTATTCGCCGGATTTGCATGTTGTTTTTCTAGCCAAAGTGCACTATGAATAACTTGAAAGAAAAAAGCTTTTTAGCCGTAACCTCACTGTTAACCGCAGAAAAAGCCTCTGGTAGATTCATGGCATTTGAAATTCTCCGGAGACCGACCCGACAGATCTCGGTGGGTCATGTAAAAATCGGTGGGAATGCGCCGATTTCGGTGCAATCCATGACCAACACGCCTACCCAGAACATCCGAGCCACCGTATCCCAGATCCGGCGCCTGGAAAAAGCAGGATGTGAAATCGTCCGTGTAGCCGTGCCCGACATGGATGCGGCAAAAGCCATTACCGCCATTAAGAAAAAAATTACGATCCCCCTGATTGCGGATATCCATTTCGATTTCCGGCTCGCGCTGGCCGCTGCCGAAGCCGGAGCCGACGGGTTGCGAATCAATCCCGGAAATATCGGGGGTAAAAAGAAAGTCAAGTCCGTCGTCGAATGCGCAAAAGACAGGGGAACTCCTATCCGTATCGGCATCAATTCGGGATCCCTCGAAAAGGACATCATCCGGAAATACCAGGGAGTCACCCCGGAAGGGATGGTAGAAAGTGCCCTACGGCACATCCAGATGTTCAAAGAGTTTGACTTTGAGAACATGAAGGTCTCCTTGAAAGCCTCCGATGTGCCCAGAACCATTGCTGCGTATCGCCTCCTTTCTGCCAAGAGCGACCTGCCGCTTCATGTCGGCATCACGGAAGCGGGCTCTCTGTATCCTGGAATTGTTAAATCGGCCATCGGCATCGGGATGCTCTTGGCCGAGGGCATCGGCGATACCCTTCGAGTCTCTTTAACCCGGGATCCGGTGGAAGAAGTGCGGGTGGGTTATGAGATTTTAAAGGCCTTGAATCTTAGGCGACATGGGCCTGAAATCATCTCCTGTCCCACCTGCGGTCGCTGTGACATCGACCTGTTGCACATCGTCGAGCAAGTGGAAAAGGCCCTGATCCGGAGTTCCGTTCCTGTCAAGCTGGCCATCATGGGATGCGTCGTCAACGGCCCTGGAGAAGCCCGGGAAGCCGACATCGGCATAGCCGGTGGCAAGGGCACAGGTGTGCTCTTCAGAAAAGGAAAAGTGATCAAGAAAATTCCGAAAGAACATCTGGTCACGATCTTGCTGGAAGAGGTCCGGCGGTTTGAAAGGGGAAGAGAGGATAATACAGCATGACAAAGCGTGGAGAGACGGCGATTTCCCCCACTCGAGAAGAAGATTATTCGGAGTGGTACCAACAGGTGATCAAGGCCTCCGACCTTGCCGAAAGATCGGCCGTTCGGGGGTGCATGGTCATCAAACCCTGGGGATACGCCTTGTGGGAAAACATCGTAGATGCCCTGGATGCCATGTTCAAGGCCACCGGAGTCCAAAATGCCTATTTCCCCCTGTTTATCCCCCTGTCCTTTTTAAAAAAAGAGGCCGAGCACGTGGAAGGGTTTGCTAAGGAATGCGCCGTGGTAACCCATCATCGCCTGGAAAAAGCACCGGACGGAGGCTTAGTTCCTGCAGGTCTGTTGCAGGAACCCCTGGTAATCCGGCCCACATCGGAGACGATCATCGGAGATTCTTTTTCACGATGGGTTTCCAGTTATCGCGATCTTCCCATCCTCATCAACCAGTGGGCCAACGTGGTTCGCTGGGAGCTGAGACCCCGCATCTTTTTAAGGACCAGTGAATTCTTATGGCAGGAAGGACATACCGTTCACGCCGCGCCGGAAGAAGCCGTAGAGAGGGCCCTTTTAATGCTCGATATCTACGCCCGGCTGGCTGAAGAATACCTGGCCATGCCGGTGATCAAAGGCCGCAAGACAGCCTCGGAACGGTTTCCCGGTGCAGTGGACACCTTTTCCATCGAATCGATCATGCAGGATCGGAAGGCTTTGCAGGCCGGGACCTCCCACTTTTTAGGACAAAATTTTGCAAAAGCATCCGGAATCAAGTTCCAGAACACCGACGAGAAAGAAGAATTCGCATGGACAACATCCTGGGGATCGTCTACCCGGATGATCGGCGGCCTCATCATGACGCACGGGGATGACGACGGGATCATCCTTCCGCCCCGGGTGGCTTCGGCCCACGCGGTGCTGCTCCCTATTTATCGGTCTCTCGAAGAAAAAACCGATGTCATGATTTATGCCGAGAGCCTTGCAAAGGAACTCAGAGGCATCCGCTACCACGATGCTCCGCTTCGCGTCGTAATCGACGATCGGGAGACCGGGGGGGTTCGGAATTGGATATGGATCAAAAAGGGGATCCCCTTGAGGGTCGAAATCGGGCCCAGGGATATCGCCCAAAATGCCGTCTACTTGGGAAGACGCGACAAGAAGAGCAGCGATAAATTTTCCATCAAGCGGGAGGCCTTTGTGGGGAGCATCACCCAGCTGCTCGATGAAATCCAGAAGAATCTTTTTGAACGGGCCCTGAGCTACCGTAACGCCCACACCATCACCCTGGATGATCGAGACGGTTTTTATGCGTTTTTCACACCGAAAAACGCTGATCAGCCGGAGATACACGGTGGGTTCGCTCTTTCCCATTGGTGCGGTTCTCAGGATTGTGAATCCAAAATCAAGGAAGATTTGGGTGTGACTATTCGATGCGTTCCCTTCGAAAACGCACCTCAGAACGGTTCGTGCATCGGCTGCGGGAAACCCAGCAACGAACGGGTCGTCTTTGCCAAGGCCTACTGACCGGATCCGGTAAACTTTGTCCTTTAAATAACGCCATAGATTTCCGGTCCATATGATTCGGATCAACGACATCATCGATAAGGCCCTTAAAGTCAATCCCGATGCCGATATCGACATCATCAACCGGGCCTACATCTATTCCGCCCGGGTGCATCAAGGCCAGGTGCGCCTATCCGGCGAACCTTACCTGACCCATCCCCTGGAAGTTGCGGGGATCCTGGCGGACATGAATCTTGACAGCGTCAGCATTGCGGCCGGTCTCCTTCATGACGTGATCGAGGACGCGGAAGAGACCCAGGTCACCCCGAAAGATCTGGAGGCCATGTTCGGAAAAGAGGTGGCCCAAATCGTATCCGGCGTGACCAAGCTCAGTATCCTCCCCTTCAGCAGTGCGCAGGCCAGACAGGCGGAAAGCATCCGCAAGATGATTTTAGCCATGGCCGACGATATCCGGGTGATCCTGATCAAACTGGCCGACCGCTTGCATAACATGCGGACCCTCCAATACCACAAAATCCATAAGCGAAAGGAAATCGCCCAGGAGACCCTCGATATCTACTCCCCCATATCCGGACGCCTCGGGATCTACTGGATTAAGAAGGAATTGGAGGACATCGCCTTCATGAACGTCAATTACGGCGAATACTCCAAGATTCAAAGCCGTCTTAATAAAGGGCGCCGGGAGTCTGAAAAATACATCGAAATGGTCAAGACGCTTCTTAAAAAAAAGATGGAAGAATCTAACCTGAAATGTGAGATCCTGGGAAGGTACAAGCATATCTACAGCATCTATCAGAAAATGGTCAGCCAGAGCCTCTCCTTCGAAGAAATCTACGATGTCATCGCTTTCAGGATCATCCTTTCCACCATCCCCCAGTGTTATGAAGCTCTCGGAATCCTGCACTCCTTGTGGAAACCCATCGCCACGAAATTCAAGGATTACATTGCCGTCCCCAAGCCCAATATGTACCAGTCTCTTCACACCACCGTCATCGGCCCCTATGGTGAGCGGGTGGAAATTCAGATCCGGACTTGGGAAATGGACAAGGTGGCTAAATCCGGAATTGCCGCTCACTGGAGTTACAAGGAAGGGGAAAAAATCGACGAAAAAATCCTCAAGCGCTTCTCGTGGATACAAAATCTTGTCGAAAACCAGGAAAATATCAGGGATCCGGATGAATTTTTGGAAAATGTCCGCATCGACCTCTTCCCCGACGAGATTTATGTCTTCACACCAAGGGGGCAAATCAAATCCCTGCCCAAAGGCGCCACGCCCATCGATTTTGCCTATGTGATCCACTCCGAGGTAGGAAACCAGTGCACTGGCGCCAAAGTGAACGGCCGGATGGTCCCCCTGAAACATGAGCTGGAAACCGGGAACATCGTCGAGATTATCACCACCAAGGGTCATTACCCCAGCAAGGATTGGCTCAATTACGCCAAGACCGTCAAAGCCAAGACGAAAATCCGGCAATGGATCAAGGCGCAGGAGAAGGAGCGCAGTCTTTCTTTAGGCCGGGAAATGTGTGAAAAGGTTTTTCGGAAATTCCGTCTCAATTTCGCCGAGCAAAGCAAGTCGCCGGTCATGGAAACGGTGGCGGCGGAATTCGGATTCAAGTCCCTGGAGGATCTGATCGCCAACGTGGGATACGGAAAGATCACCCCGCTTCAGGTAATCCGGAAATTCCTCCCCAAACCTGAGGCGGAAGAAGACTCGATATTGACCAAGGCCATCGAGAAAGGAGATAGAAAGAAACCCAAAGGGGGCGTAATCGTCAGAGGCGTCGATGATATCCTGGTTCGGTTCGCAAAGTGCTGCCACCCGGTGAGAGGGGATACCATCACCGGTTATATCACGAGAGGATACGGAGTCGCGGTCCACCGCACCAACTGCATCAACGCCCTCAAGATGAACCCGGAACGCCAGATCGATGTCGAGTGGAATCCGGAAATCACCGAAACATTTCCGGTTAAAATCCGGGTACGGTCTTTGGACCGTGTGGGTCTTCTAGCCGATCTTGCCGCCAACATCAGCAAGAACGCCGCAAATATTTTAAGTGCCAAAACCGAGACCAAAGACGATGCAACGGTAACCAGTTTCTTTACCATCACCGTGGATAGTACCACGCACCTGGAACGGGTTATTGCAGATATTCGAAAGATTAAGAACGTTCAGGAAGTCACCCGCATCGATCATTAGGCGACTTTAACCACACGCCCCGATTTGATGCATTGGGTACAAACAACCATGCGCCTCACCTCACCGTTTTTGATGGTTCGAACTCTTTGGAGGTTGGGGTTGAATCTCCGCTTGGTGACGTTGTGCGCATGGCTGACATTGCTTCCCACCATGGGTCGTTTTCCGCATATTTCACAAATCCGTGACATCTTATCTCTCCTATGGATTTCTCAATAGATTCTATATCTAGAAAGTTTTTTTATGACCGATTCAATATTGAAAGTAAAGGAATTTTTACACGGAAAGGCACCGGCCGAATGCAATCTCGGTTATAACCGGCTGCAAAAAAATCACCTTTTGGCCATGACCGCATCACAGCGCTCAACGTAATCGATGGCCTGTCGGTGCACCCCCACATCGGGATGCTGGATCAAGATGTTCATAAAGCGCTGTTTGGCGGCCTCGTAGTGTTGGGACTTGAAATAAAAAAGGCCGATGTAAAATTCATGCTCTGCCATGCTCTCGTGGCATTTCTTGATATGAGTCCGAGCTTTTTGGGCATACGGATCTTCAGGAAATTGTCGGGTGAGTCGTTCAAATGTTTCCAGGGCTTTTTTTGCCGGGGTTTGATCCCGGTCGATGGTTTCTAGTTGATCGAAGTAGCACCTGCCAATCTGATAGATCACATATGGAACCGCTTCATTTTGTGGATGGAGGGCCTCAAACTCTTCGTACGTAAATACGGCCTCTTCATATTCTTCCAGCTCATAATGGGCGTCCGCCTTTTTTAACTCGGCCAGAATTGCGTACTTGGAAAACGGGTACCAACTCTTGAGTTTATCGAAAAGTTCGATGCTTTTTTTATAATTTCCGCTTGAAAACGCATCCATCCCCTCGCTAGCCAATTCCGGGGCGGTTTTTTCCTCCTTGGACTGAAAATAGGAGCATCCGGATACGAAAAAGAAAACAAATATCAAAATGAGCAAACGTTTCATTTCCAATCGTCACACCCTTCTTAAACCTCGGCGGCGAGCCTTGAAAGCCTACCGCCGAAAATCCGATTGAAACCGACTGTTGACACAAGATTGAATCAGGCAAGCACCTTATTGATGGTATCTTCTAGCTTGGACTTGGCAACCATCCCTGTCACTTGTTCCACGACATTCCCCCCTTTGAAAAAAATAAGGGTGGGAATGGCCCGAATCCCATACTTTCCAGGAGTCGCCGGATTGTCATCCACGTTGCACTTGGCAAACTTGACCCGATTACCGAAAGCGCCGGACAATTCCTCCACGATGGGTGAAATAGCCCGGCACGGACCGCACCAGGGAGCCCAAAAGTCCACCAGCACGGGTTGGTCGGCTTGCAGAACCTCTTTTTCAAAACTGGTATCACTGACTTCCATCACACCTTGAGCCATATCCATTCATCCTTTCCAAAAATTTATCAATTTTTTATTATAAAAAACAGACCCTGTCTTGTCAATATGCATTCATCACCGTGTGTTAGCCAAGTGAAAATGTCCCCTTCAACTATCATGCGACAATGCTCCCTCAGGGAGGAACAGATCCTAAAAGGGAGAATCGATTTGACACAAAAGGAGATTCACCGTGTGCGTATCTTGGAGCAGGTAAAGCAGGGGGCGATATCGTTTGCGCAAAAGTGCCCAGCTTATGGGCTTATGTTACCGTAAGGTCAGGAGGATATCCGGGCGATCCCGGCAGGGAAGGGTCGGTAGACTGATTCACCGCAACAGTAAAGATGCTCCGCAAAACCGCCTGGATCCCACTCTTGAAGGCTGGATCCTTGAGCTTTACGGCCGCATCCCCGTCGCTTTCAACAATTTCCACTTCATGGAAATAATCCCCGTCAAGTGGAAATCAGGTATGCGATAGTGTTAATGAGGCTTGGGCCCCGCAACAGTTTCCTCCTTGCGGGGCCGTTACCGAAAAGTCTAAGTGAATCGATTGAGCAAAATTAAAAATGACCCCTCAGTGTTGCCCGGTGCCCCGCCCGAAGATGTCCCTGCCGGCCAGCGGATTATAAAGCTTGGTGATGGCAAATTTCATGACATCCACGCTTTTCATGTCCGTGATGATCTTCCAGAGCACTCCCTCGGCTTTTTCCGGCAACACACATGCCTGGGTTGCGTCAAATTTCAGCCCCGGGTACCCCTTTTCCAGTTTTTTCTGGTCCTTTTTGGTCATCTCTACCTGGATCGCCTTCTTGCCGCTGATCTCCTTGATCCGGTCAGATAATCCCAATCCCTGAATCTTTTGAATCCGTTCATCATTCAGAAAAACATTGATGTACGCATCGGCCATTCGATCACCTCCATTTAAGCGGTTATCATTAATAGGCATTCCGCATGCCTTTAGAATGCCTCGACTTGATTTCAATGTTAGCCAGATAACACGGGCAAAGGGTGAGATCAAGACCCAAAATGACCCCATACATCCCTTTTCTACCTTTTTTGAAAACCCATTAATCTTTTTAAAAAAGCGTATCCATGATATGGAGTTGGTATCAAACCCTTTCAAAAAGGTTTTAAAGGATCTTTTAATGAATCCCGCATACTTGGCTTCCTGGAAATCAGGTTCGTTTTTAAGGGCCCTCGAAGGGGTCATTGACCGCTTTTCGCCCTGCCGATTGTGTCCCCGGCAATGTAACGCTATCCGGACAGACGGGGAGACGGGCTTTTGCGGCCAGGGAAATCGACCCCGTGTGGCGCGGGTGCTGCCGCACTTCGGGGAAGAGCCGCCGTTGACCGGGCGGTTCGGCGCCGGAGCCGTTTTTTTCAGCGGGTGCGCTTTGCACTGCGTATATTGCCAAAACCATCAGATCAGCCAGGAAAACTTGGGGGAGGAAATCAACACCAAAGATATAGCCGAGCTTTTCTTGGAATTGCAGGCCAAGGGTTGCCATAACCTGGATCTCGTGTCCCCCACACCCCACCTACCGTTCATTTTTCAGGCTCTGGCAATAGCCATTCCCAGAGGGCTTCGGATCCCCATTGTTTACAACACACACGGATACCTGACTTCAGATGTGGTGGACCTTTTGAGCGGCATTGTAGACATTTATCTCCCGGACATGAAGTACGGGTCCGAAGCGTCCGCAAAGGCTTTTTCTATGGCCCCAGGATATGTGGCCGTCAACCGGTCAGCAGTGGAACAGATTTATCACCAGGCAGGTCCCCTCGATATCGGGCCGTATGGAATCGCCCAAAAAGGGCTTCTGGTACGGCATCTGGTCCTGCCAAATCATGCATTTGAAACAGCCCGGGTTCTTGAGGCATTAAGCCGGATATCCACCCAGATCCCGCTCAGCTTGATGGCACAGTATCGGCCCTGCCATCGGGCCATCAGGCATCCGGTTCTTAACCGACCCATTACCGATTTAGAATACCAACAAGCCCTGGAATCGGCCCGGGAACTGGGGTTTGAAACACTTTTTATCCAGTGTCTGGAGAGTTCCGATATTTACTTCCCTGATTTTACTAGAAAAGATCCTTTTTCTCATCCCGATCCGGCCGTTTTCCACTGAGGCAGGATGCCCCCATTGGTCAAAGAATTGCTCTTTGCTGCATGCACTCCCGGATTGGAGCCTTTTGTCTTGGGAGAATTGGAAACGCTTGGGCTGATCCGCCTAATTGAACCGGAATCCCTTGAAACACCAACCTCGGAACAATCCGATCTTGAAGAAAGCGGCGGCATCCCCTTTTCGGGAACCCTGGAGGATATCTACCGGGCAAACCTTGCGCTTCGGTGCGCCAGTCGCATCCTGGTCCGCATGCCCTCGTTCCGTGCCGCCGCCTTTCCGGAGTTAAAGCGAAAAGCCGCGCAGCTTCCCTGGGAAGGCTATTTTTCAAGAGGTCATTCCGCGGCCTTTCGGGTCACCTGCCACAAATCCCGTCTGTATCACGGAGAAGCTGTGGCGGAACATGTGGCTGCGGCCATCCAGGATCGTCTGGGCTTTCCGATTCCCAGGACAAAATGGAACGAAGGGGCGACCAAAGACGGCCTACAGCTGATACTCATCCGACTGGTGCATGACACATGCACCATCAGTGTTGACGCTTCCGGGCCCTTGCTGCATCGAAGAGGGTACCGCTTAGCCACCGCCAAGGCGCCTCTAAGGGAGACGCTTGCCTGCGGCATGCTCTTTGCTTCCCGATGGGATAAGACCGCCCCCCTCATGGATCCGTTCTGCGGCTCCGGAACCCTTCCTATAGAAGCGGCCCTATGGTCCCGGGGGATTGCGCCCGGTCATTTTCGGCGCTTTTCATTCATGAACTGGCCCGGCTTTGATCCCCAAAAAATCCAATTCCTCCTTAAATCTTTAGAAAAACATCCTATAGGGCCGCCGCCGATGATACTGGCCTCGGATCGGGACAAGGGTGCTGTCCGTGTGGCCCGGGAAAATGCCGAACGCTGCGGTATGTTGGATTTCATCCGGTTTTCAGAACGGCCCATATCCGCCATCGAAGCGCCGAAAGACCCAGGCTGGGTGGTTTCCAATCCCCCTTTCGGGATCCGGATCGGTCAACGAAACGATTTGAGAAACCTCTATGCCCAGCTGGGAAAGACCCTGAGGGCAAAGTGTCCCGGATGGAAGGTCACCCTGCTGTGCTTAAATCAGGAGTGGATCCGATATGCCGGGCTGATCTTTGATTCTGGAATACCGGTCCTTCACGGCGGCAGGCGCGTCCGGATCTTTGGGACCAGGGTTTAGCCCGGCTTCCGGTTCACCCGAACCAGGAGCGTGGTGGCCATGGCCGCAGAGAACAGGAAACAAATACCCATGGCATGAAAGACCACGTGCAGCCCGAAGTGATCCGCAAGGTAACCGGACACCGCCGCTGCTGTGGATCCGATCCCAAAAGTGACAAAAAAGTGGATCCCATACCCCAGACCGTGTCGGTGACGGGGCAAATAGGTGGATAGAAGGTAATTCTGGATGGGCTGTGTGGAAAAATAAAAAAAGGCATACATCACCGCGGAAAGGACAAGGATCCAATTCCTTGAAATCGCCATCAGGAAAACAAATACCGTTCCGATTAGGATCGCTCCGAGATAGAGCCGTTCGGCCTGGATACGGTCCACACCACGGCCGGCAAAGTATTGACCCAAGGCCCCTGACATAAGAGCGATGGTAGCCACGGTCCCGCCCAAGGCCACCTTTCCGACTTTGAGTCCTCCGATATGAATGCTTTCTCCCATATAGGCCGGAAGAAAGGTCATGATTCCTTTATATGTCAATCCGAGGGCCATGGCGGAAAGGAAAAAAATGACCAGATTCAGATAGGAAATAGAAGGGGATTTTTTTGTGCCTAAGTTTTTGTCAGCTATTTCCTTTATCGCCGTTCGCCTGGGGATGGTGAGAGAATAGAATCCCGTGAGAATACCGATAAATCCGTAGAGAACATGGGGTGCCCTCCAACCCAGGACGGTTCCGATCCAGGCGGAAAGCAAGGGGACCGAGGCAACCCCCAAACTTCCGGCGATCCCATGGATGCCGAAAGCTTTCCCTTTTTCTTTTATTGACAGCGAGATGAGGGTATTGGATGCCGGATGATAGGTGCTGCAGAAAAAACCAATCCCCCCCATGAGCACGCCATAACTCATAAGGGAGCCGATGGGCCATACCCCTATCGCTAGGACGCCCGCTCCGAAGAGATACAGAGTAATCAGCCTTCGGGGGCCGATTTGATCCGCCAGATATCCGGACGGCAGAGAGCCGATCCCGAAAGCGTAAGAAAATACGGTCACGACGAGGCCCAAGTGGAAATAATCGGTATAAAACTCCGTCATGAGCATGGGGATCAGCGGCGGAAGGACTCCCTCAAAAAGATGAACCAGGGAATGGGAGGCCGTGGTCAAACCAATAATCCGTTTTTCTTCTTTATTCAATCGATGCTCCTTCCGGAATTCCAGCGGCGTTTCATCCGATTGGCTCCGGTTTGAAAAGTCGTTTGATTCGATAAACGCCTTCAGTACCCGCAATACATGCGTCTGTCAATTTTATATCCGTGGTCTGGTTTTCCGTTTTCGGTTTAGAATTTTCTATCAAACAGCCTCGATGGGATTGCGGCTGCAAATTGACCCAAGGACCCGGAACCGACGGATTGCCTTGGTTTATGGATCCCCATCCCCTCAAGCGTTTCACCGAGCGTGATACGAGTCGGGGCGAAAAATCTTTCGCCCCCACCTTGGTCCGGAAGATCCAGACGCGCCTCCCCCGGGAAGCACCGGTTACCAGAATAACGGGGTTCTCGTTCACCTCCTTCGATCTCCTTTCTCCCAATCAATTCCAATGGATTGTTAATCATAGGAAAGATTGATATAAAGAAGACATGAAAGATTTTTCGCCCCGACTCGATTTTTCCGGAGCCTATCCGAATCACCCGCGTATCGCCGTGGGGGCGGTGGTGTTTCACGAAGACCGGGTGCTGTTGGTGCAACGGGGAAAACCGCCGGGAGAAGGGGTATGGGCCATTCCCGGCGGACGAATGCATCTAGGGGAATCGCTTCAGGAAGCGGCCCGGAGGGAGATTCTCGAGGAGACTGGAATCCTTATCGAAGCGAAAGATCCCATTCATGTCTTTGATAGCATGGAGCGCGATATATTCGGCCGTGTCCGTTTCCACTATGTGATCGTCGACCTTCTGGCTGATTTCCTTGAAGGAGATCTGAGGCCCGGAGACGACGCGCGGGATGCGTGTTGGGCCTCACGGGAAGATCTTTCCCGGCTTCGGCTCAGTGAAACAACGAGGCAGCTGCTGTCCCTTCATTTCGGATTTGTGGATGCCGCCTCCGAATCCTCTGCCGTTGCCAAGGGCTTACCGTAAAATACTACGGCTTCGCCCTTGGACGCCTTGGATCTGGGACATTCTCAGCTTTTGCAACAACAGGGTTAATTTGAAAATGAAAGCCGATCGGGTCCGATGGAATCAAAAATACCAGGATGAATCTCATCCTTTAGAGCCCTCCAATGTCGTCAAAAGGTTTTTCCGTATGGCAAAAAAGGGAAGGGCGCTCGATCTGGCCTGTAGAAACGGCAGAAACGCCCTTTTCCTCGTTGGGAAAGGTTTTACGGTGGATGCGGTGGACATTTCAGATATCGGACTGCATTCCATACCGAGGCGATCTGAAGGATTGAACCTGATCTGCGCGGATTTGGACGACTATGATATCCCCCAAGAAAAATTCGATCTCATCATCAACATCCGCCATTTAAACCGGAGACTCTTTCCTTACATCCTGGAAGGGCTTGCCCCGGGAGGCATCCTTATTTTCGAAACCTATCTGGAAGAAAAGGGGAAAAAATCGAAAAAAATTTCTTGTAGAGATCATCTTCTGAGATCCAACGAATTGCTGCATTCATTTCTTCCCTTGCAAATTCTATACTACATAGAAAAACGGGAAAAAGGCGGAGCGGCCATCGCATCTTTGGTAGGTGTTCGGCCGAAATGAAAAACGGTGAAAAATACCAGGATATGGAACACATGAAAAAGACGCTGAAAATCGGTGCACTGGTTTCCGGCAGCGGAACCAACCTGCAGGCCATTATCGACGCATGTGTACGCGGAGCGATCCCGGGTGAGGTAGTCTTTGTGGTATCGGATAACCACGGGGCCTATGGACTCAAACGCGCGCAGAAAATGGGAATCCCTGCTTTCACCGTTGACTATGACCGCATCCTGAAAAGCTACCCAAAACATCCCGATCGTTTCTCCCTTCCATCGGACTGGGATTTAGAAGATATCCTGAGAAAACAAGTGCTCTTTTCCCCGAAAACACCGCAAAAGAAAGTCGAGGGGTTCTTCGCCTGCAGGGTCATTGTAGAGGCCGAACTTTTTAATTGCATGACGCCTTTCTCCTTTGATCTGATAGTACTGGCCGGATTTATGAGGCTTTTGACACCTTATTTCATCGATCGAGTGAATATCGATTTGGAGCATCCCCGAATCATGAACATCCATCCGGCACTACTCCCTGCGTTTCCGGGAACAGATGGGTACGGTGACGCCTTTCGGAATGGATGCAAAGTGGCCGGGTGCACGGTCCATTTCGTGGACTATGGTGAGGATTCCGGATCCATTATCGCCCAGCGTGCTTTTGCCATCGAAGAGGGGGATACCGAAACTTCAGTGCGGGAAAAGGGGTTGGGCATCGAGTGGGAGCTGTACCCCTATTGTATCGCGCTTTTTGCCCAAAACCGTCTTCAAGTGATTCGAAAAAAGTATTCCCTGCCCGGCGGGAAAGAAATGGAAAAATCGGTTGTACGTATTCTGCCGTAAGGTGGACAGGCCTTTCCTTGAAGCGCCTATTCTTGTTTCATGTGGCCGGGCTCTCGACCAAGACCCAAGAGATCCGGAAGGGGCCGCGAGTAACGGATGCGATATGTCCCTGAAAAAAGTATTGCTCCACCTCCCAATGTTTCCCCCGATAGGCTACCGTCATGTAATTTTCGTCGCAATCCGCCTCGATCCGGCATCCGGAAAGCCCCGAAAGACCATCCCCGGCGGCTTTCAAGACCGCTTCCTTGGCAGTCCAGTATCGAAAAAACCGGAGGGTTTTATCCCCTTCGGTAAGCTGCCATTCCCTGTCATCGGCCACCTTTCTGAATAGCGCCTTGGATCGGGGTCGAATCGGTTCCACGTCGATTCCAACAGGCGCCGGGGCCACCACAGCGGCAACGAAGGTTTCTTTGTGGGAAACGGACCAGAAGACGCCGTTTTCAGGAAGCGGAGCGCCGTTTTTCGCTTTTTCGAACCTAGTCAGAAAAACGCCGCTTTCTTGAGCCGAGCGAACAAGGGCTTTATGGGCCCACGCCTGAAGGCAGCGCATTTTCTCCCGTCCTTTGAGTCCGCAACCGATATCCGGAACCGGGAGCAGCACCGGATAAAGGGTTTCACTGGATGCCATCTTTGATGCGTAACGCCTCTTCATAAACCGTCCGCCTGGGCATTTCGAATTCGCCGGCAATTTTTTTGACAACCTCCGAAAGGGGGCTATGCTTCTGTTGAAGCGCTTCTTTGAGTTTAACGCGGATATCTTCCCTGGAGATGATCTTGCTGCCTGTCTTACCGACAATCAGCAATGTGCACTCCCCTTTGATTTCAGATCGTCTTTCCAATTCATCGCGCAACATTGAAAGGGTCCCTCTTAGGATTTCCTCGTGAAGTTTGGTCATCTCACGACACAACACGGCGCGACGGTTTTCCATAACACTTTGAATTTCTTGAATCAGCGCCAGGATGCGCCTTGGGGACTCGTAGAAAATCAATGTTTGACTCAAACCGGAAAGGACCTTAAGCTGTTTGAGTCGTTCTCCTTTTTTTTTTGGCAAAAATCCGATAAAAACAAAGGCGTCCGTCGGAAGTCCGGACACGCAAAGGGCACTGACGACGGCAGATGCACCGGGAACGGGAACGACCTCCAAACCCTCTTCGATGGCCGCCCGGACCAGTCGAAACCCGGGATCCGATACGGCAGGCGTCCCGGCTTCGGAAACCAATGCAACTGAAGCGCCCTGTTTCAGCTTTTCAATCAGGCACACGGTTTGTTTTTTTTCATTATGTTCATGATATGCAATTAAGCGGCCTGAAATATTATAATGTTGAAGAAATCGCCGAGTGTGCCGGGTATCCTCGGCGGCGATCCAATCGGCTTCCTGAAGGATTCTGAGGGCTCTGAGCGTAATGTCCTCCCGGTTTCCGATAGGGGTTGCCACGACATAGAGTTTTCCCGGCATGCTCCGGGTGTTGTCGTATTTATGGATAGGCAAGTTCAAAGGCATTCTTGATCAGTTCGATCTTTGGAAGAGGCGCCCCTGATACAACGGTCACCACATCGAATCGAGCCCTGGCGCCGCTCTGATGCTTGGACTTGAGATAATAAAGGGCGACCATGGAAATCTTTTTTTGCTTCTGACGCGTTACAGTATATTTGGGATGGAGATAATCGGCGTTTTTTTTGGCTTTAACCTCAACAAATGCGATGGTGTCCTCATCCTTTGCAATAATGTCGATTTCGCCCAATCGGTTTCGGTAGTTGCATTCCAGGATCTTGTACCCCTGCTGCCGGAGAAATTGTTCCGCCTCCGATTCGCCTTGTTTTCCGAATGCCTGCCGCTCACTGGGCACGCGTCGTCGTCCTTTTCTCTTCCTTTTTACAAAATGGAATCAAAGGTGCTCTTTGACGCCCCTGAAGGTTTTGCGGTGGATGGGCGTGCAACCGAACCGCTGAATCGCCGCCTTGTGATCTTTCGTGGGGTACCCCTTGTGCCTGGAAAAATCGAATTGCGGATACCAAATATCGTAGCCATCCATCAACCGGTCCCGGGTCACCTTGGCTACAATGGATGCAGCGGCAATCGAAAGACTCAACGCGTCTCCTTTCGGGATGGTTTGCTGATGAATTGTCGAAGGGATACGCTGGTTGCCATCGATCAGTAGGCAATCCGGGGGCGGACAAAGATTCTCCGCCGCCATAGCCATGGAAAGAAGTGAGGCCTTCAGGATATTGATGCGGTCGATTTCAACAGAATCCACGATGCCGATGCCGATGGACAAGGCGTGCGTGTAGATATCATCATAGAGGCGCTCACGAACGGCGGGTGTCAGCTTTTTCGAATCGGTAACTTTCGGTAGGTTGGCACCTTGGGGTAACACGACAGCTGCAGCCACCACAGGCCCTGCAAGAGGACCCCGCCCCGCCTCGTCGATACCGGCGATCCGGCGGAAGCCTTTTTTGTGGGATTCGTTTTCAAAAACCCAAAGGTCGGATACCATGGGCACGGCTTCCCGGTGCTCGCTTTCGATTCGAGGGGCACAAACCGTTACATCTCGAGATGCCCTGATCTGCTCCCCGATATCAGGTTTAATTTTTCTCTTTAATCCTGGCGGCCTTTCCCCTGAGTTTTCGAAGATAATAGATCTTGGCGCGTCGGACCCTTCCTTTCGAAATAACCTCGATATGGTCAATAGCAGGCGAGTGGAGCGGGAAAACGCGCTCCACACCCACACCGTAAGAAACCTTGCGCACGGTGAAAGTGCCGGTGGTGTTCAGAGGGCCTTTGCGTTTGCTGATGACAACCCCCTGGAAGGCCTGGAGGCGCTCCTTCTCCCCCTCCTTGATTTTAACATGGATTTTCACCGTATCCCCCGGCGAAAAGGAGGGATGGTCGAGCCGCATGTTCTCTTTTTCAATCTGAGTGATGATTTCCATGATTCCAATCCTTCTATATTAACGTATTGATGGTTTTTAAACCTTTGAATCACTTGGTCTTCCCAGCAGCCGGTCGAGAATGACTGCCGCCGCCGAACGTACCGAGAGATGGTTATAATTTCCCGGCCCTGTGACCGGCTCCAAAACATGATCCGATTCTCCTGTCACCGATGATGCCAGACCCCATGCCGTTCCGAATAAAAGCAACCAAGGTTGATGTGCCATAAGCATCCGTCGAAGATCGTCAAAACGAATCTCTTTCGATTTCCCTAAAGATCCGACCCTGGCTCCGGTAGCCACCGTTTTGGGCGCTTTCCCTTCCAAATGCGCGATCTCCCGCTTGACATCATCCAAGGAATCCCTGATCCGGATCATCGCGAGTGCTTCTTTCCTGTCCGGGTTAAATTTTGCACCCCATCCGTCAACCCAGTGCCTGATGATGTTTCGGCATATGTCCTGTTGATCCATCAGCGGCGTCACTACATAAAAAGCTTTGGCGCCAAAGGTTCGCGCCGCCCTTGAAATGTCATGAAGATCGAGATTGGTAACGGCCGATGCGATGACTTCGCTTTTTTTATTGACCACCGGGTAATGGATCAGAGCCAGATAGAGGCTGGTCTTTAAGGAGTTGTTCAATATCCCGGTACCATTTCTGGAGTATCTTTCTTTCCTCCGGCTTTAACCCCCTTTTTATCAACAAATCCCTTCGCTTTAAAAACGTTCGGATCAAAGCGTTTTCCCGGCGCCAGGCTTCAATGGCCTTATGATTTCCGGAACAGAGTACTTCCGGCACCTTTTGGCCTTCAAAAATTCGGGGCCGGGTATATTGGGCATATTCCAAGAGCCCGTTTGAAAACGAATCTTCCTGGGCCGATCCTTCTCCACCCAGGGTCCCGGGAACCAAACGGGTCACGGCATCCATAACAATCATGGCAGCCAGCTCCCCGCCGGTCAACACATAATCCCCCACCGACACTTCCAAGTCGATGAGGCTTTCGCCCACCCGCTCATCTACGCCTTCATAACGCCCGCACACCAAAATCAGCGCCCCAAGAGAAGCAAGGGACACAGCCATCTGCTGGTCAAAGGGTCGTCCTTGGGGAGTCAGCAGGATCGATTGAGCCTCAGGTAGGCGGCTTTTGGCAAAGCGGATAGTACCGGCTAGGGGTTCGGGTTTCATCACCATCCCCATTCCCCCGCCAAAAGGTCGATCATCCGTTGTCCGGTGCCTGTCTTCCGTAAAATCCCTGGGGGTCACGGCACCGGCCGTAATTTTACCTTCCTTTATTGCCCTCCCGACAATTCCATGATCCCAAAACGGAGAAAACATCTCCGGAAAAATCGTTACGACGATGTAATCCATGAGCCGGCTGCAGCTACAACCCTTCGGGAAGCGTCACATGCATGACGCCTTGCGCGATATCCACGGCCCTCACCACGGAAGCCAGCGCCGGAATCAGTGTTTCTCCTTTTCCGTTTTCCCTCGGATCCTTTACCACATACACATCATTGCTGCCTGTCGTGATGATGGTGTGGATTTGTCCGATAAACTCCTCATTTTCCGAATACACATTCAGACCGATCAAGTCGCACCAGTAATACATTCCTTCATCCAGATCCGGCAGGGATTTTCTTTCGATGAAAAGCGAAGATCCCTTCAACTCGCTTGCCTGTTCGGCATTGGTCACGCCTTCCAAAGAGACCCGCAAGACCTTCCCATGCGGTCTGGCCCAAAGAATTTTTTTCGATGAGACCCTTCCGTTGAGATCCTCCAGGCGGATATTTCGACCGGCCGAAAAAATCTCGGCGGATTCCGCATAGGAGTATACCTTTACGGCCCCTTTAATTCCATGGGAGCCGACAATCTTTCCAACTAGGAGATGCTCTTGCCTTGCCACGGATCCTATTCGATGATTTCGAGCACCGTCCGCTTCTTCACCTTGGCAGACGCTGCGCTGAGGATGGTCCGCATGGCCCGTGCCGTCCGGCCCTGTTTTCCGATTACTTTTCCGAGGTCTTCTTTTGCCACATTCAGCTCGAGTACGGAAGTCTGATTCCCCTCCACCTCGGTTACCGAAACCTGATCCGGATGATCCACCAATGCCTGCGCAATATACTTGATCAGATCTTTCATGGCTTCCTCTCCTTTGAAGACTGTTGCGCGTCCGGTGTGCCGTTACTGATTACTGAGTCATATTAGCAAAAAATCCCTCTTTTTTCAAAAGATTTTTTACGGTACGGGTGGGGACAGCCCCCTGGCCCAACCACTGCTTGATGCGATCCGATTTCAACGTAAGTTCCACCGGGTCAGGCTGAGGATTGTATGTGCCGACCGCTTCAAGGTATTTCCCATCCCTCGGATTTTCCGAATTGGCGATAACGATTCGGTAAAAAGGATGTTTTTTGGCTCCATGTCTGGCCAACCTGATTTTCACTGGCATAATCCCATCTCCCTTAAAACGGCAACGCCGCACGACCCATGCCGTGCAGGCTGCCTTTGTTGATCTTCTTCATCATTTTTAAAATTTGCGCGTAATTTTTCAAAAGTCTGTTGACATCTTGTACACTAGTGCCACTTCCATTGGCAATCCTTTTCCTGCGGCTCCCGTTAATGAGAATATATTGACGCCGCTCCTGCGGGGTCATGGAATTGATGATCGCTTCCACCCTGACCAGCTCCTTCTCGTCAACGCTGAGATTTTTCATGTGCTTGTTGACCCCCATCCCCGGGATCATCCCGAGAATATCGGCCATGGATCCCATTTTTCGCACCTGGACCAACTGATCCCGGAAATCTTCCAGGGTAAACTGATTCTTTCTCAGTTTTTTTTCAAGCTCGACAGCCTGCTTTTCATCCATCACCGACTGAGCCTTTTCGATCATCGTCAGGACGTCTCCCATCCCGAGGATCCGGGAGGCCATGCGATCCGGATGAAACGGCTCTAATGCATTCAGTTTTTCACCGACCCCGATGAACTTGATGGGCTTTTGGGTGACCGCCTTGATGGAAATGGCGGCTCCACCTCGAGCATCACCGTCCATCTTGGTGAGAATGACCCCTCCGATGTCGAGGGCCTCGTTGAAGGCCTGGGCGATGTTGACGGCATCCTGCCCGGTCATGGCATCGGCCACCAGCAGAATCTCGGACGGTTTCATCGCCTCCTTGATCCGCTTCAACTCCTCCATGAGAGGAACATCGATATGCAATCGTCCCGCCGTATCCAATATCAGCGTGTCACACCCTTCCTTCAGTCCCGCGATCCTCGCTTCCCGACAGATTTCCACAGGGTCCATTTCCGCACTGGATGAAAAAACGGGGACCTTGAGCTGGTACCCGAGCTTCTGAAGTTGGTCGATGGCTGCCGGCCGGTACACATCGGCCGGAACCAAATACGGTTTTCTGCCTTTTTTCCTCAATAAAACAGAAAGCTTCCCTGCGGTGGTGGTCTTTCCGGACCCCTGCAGGCCCACCAGCATGATCGTCCCAGGACTCGGTCCGGTAAGTCGCAAATCCTCGTGAGTCGCACCCATGAGCGCGCTTAACTCATCGTTGACGATCTTGATGACCTGTTGCCCGGGTGTTAGGCTGGCCATGACCTCCTGTCCGATAGCCCGGGATTTGATGCCGGCAATAAGCTGCTTGACGACTTTGTAATGCACGTCGGCCTCCAGGAGCGCCACGCGAACCTCCTTGAGGCCTTCTTCGATATTTTTCTCCGTAAGCTTGCCGTGCCCTTTTAGCTTCTTGAATATCGAGTTGAGCTTTTCGCTTAAGTTGTTGAACATCGCCTTTCCGATCTGCTATAATTCAAACGAACAAACATCAGCATCTTTCCTCTCCCGGACCGCATCCCGCAAGGCAATCGGCTATTCCGCCTTTTTGCGTCCCGGATCCGGAGCAAGGATCCCGGAAGCCTCGGGAAAGATGTAACTACCTAAAACTTTTAATTTATTATCATGTTTCAATGCTGTCAAGAAAAAAACGGCCTGACCGATAAACCGGATATCAAAGATCTGACCCAAGACAGGCTTGCCGCATGGCTCGAAGAAAGGGGGATAGAGCGCTATCGGGTGCAACAGATCTTCAAGTGGATCTATATCCGTCAGGTGGACCGCTTTCAGGAAATGACCGATCTGGGAAAAGACTTGAGGGACCGTCTGGCATCTTGTTTTTCCATCCGCCGTTTGACGGTTCAGAAGTTACAGACCGCCGAGGACGGTACCCGCAAGTTTCTTTTTCGGCTTGCCGACGGCGCCCATGTTGAAAGTGTCCTCATCCCGGAGCGGGACCATGAAACCCTTTGCATCTCCAGCCAGGTCGGGTGCGCCATGGGTTGCGCCTTTTGCCTGACCGCAAGAGGCGGATTCATTCGGAATCTGACCGCAGGAGAAATACTTTCCCAAGTAAGAGACGTCTGTCGGACGGCTTCAAAAAACCGCATCACCAATATCGTCTTCATGGGGATGGGGGAACCCCTGGCCAACTACGACCATTTGGTCTACGCTCTTGAAATCCTGACCGACAGCGATTGCGGTCTAAAATTTTCCAATCGTAAGATCACCGTCTCCACGGCCGGGCTGGCCCCGAAAATGGCGGATTTGGGGCGGGACACCCGGGTGAATCTGGCGGTCTCCCTGAATGCCACACAAAACCCCACCCGGGATCTCTTGATGCCCATCAACCGCCGTTTCCCCCTTGAAGCGCTCCTGGATGCCTGTCACCATTATCCGCTTCCGCCGACCCGCCGCATCACCTTCGAATATGTGCTCCTGGCAGACATCAACGACACCCCTGAGGACGCTCGGAGACTATCCAAACTGCTTTCCCCTCTCAAGGCAAAAGTCAACCTGATCCCTTTTAATGAATTCGAAGGAGCGGCCTTCCGGCGTCCACGGCAAGAGCGCGTCCTGGGCTTTCAGAAGATTCTAATCGAAAAAAACCTCACCGTGATGATCCGGGAAAGCAAGGGAACGGAGATCTCGGCTGCGTGCGGGCAGCTTTCCGCCAACGCCCTTCCGCGTCAGGAAGACTGCTTTTGAAAGGGCTTCCAATAAAAGGCTTTCGCCTTAGTAACGATTTCCGCCGAGCGCGTTTTAATCGAAGCCTCCAGATCGTAGAGAACCGGAACAACCACCAGCGTCAGAACCGTCGCAATCCCCAAACCGAAAATCACCACAATAGCCATGGATTGCCACCATTGGGTGGATTCGCTTACATAGACCATGCTCATCTTGTGGAAATCATAGGAAACACCGGTGACCATGGGGATAAGACCCAGCAGGGTGGTAACGGCGGTCAACAGGACCGGCCTTAAGCGCGTTGCACCGGCGGCAACGACCGCATCCTTGAGAGCCATCCCCCGGTCCCTGAGCTTGTTGGTGTAATCGATGAGAATGATGGCGTTATTTACCACGACCCCGGCCAGTGAAATCACTCCCACCCCCGACATGATGATCCCAAAAGGTGCATTCAGGACCGTAAGGCCTAAAAAGGCCCCGCCCAGGGAGAGTACTACGGACGTCATGATGATGGCCGGCTGGATCACGGAATTAAAGAGGGTCACCAGGATTAAAAAGATCAAAAACACGGCGATGACAAAGGCTTTGGATAAAAATTCCTCAGCCTCTTTCTGAAACTCGAATTCTCCGGTGAACTCGATGGCATACCCCGCCGGCAAGGGGAAGCTTTTCAAGAGTTTTTCCGCCTGCTCTCGGGCCACGGTACCCGGGATGCGGGTGGTGTCCACATCGGCTTTCACCGTAACGACCCGGTTGTGGTCGATGCGTGTGATATCGCCGATGCTCCCTGACATATCGATCTTGGCCAAAGTCGTCAGAGGAACAAGCTGCCCCGACGGTGTCGGAATAAGAAGCTTGTAAAGCACATCCAGGACCGATCGGTTTTTCCGGTTGAGGATCACGGAGATATCGTAGTCCTCGTCGCCTTCCCGGAACGTGGAGATGTTTAATCCGTTGTACGCGGTCTTGAGGGCAAAACCGATGGTCTCAGTGCTCAGGCCGAACAGGGCCGCCTTTTGGCGGTCCACTCTTACCCGGACGGTGGGGATCCCTTCCATGTAGTCATCCCGAACATCCTCCACATGGGGAATCTGGGAAACAACACCCCGCACATTCTTGGCCAGCTCTCCCAGAACACGGAAGTCGTCCCCGGAGATCTCGATATTGATAGGTGCTCCGGTGGGGGGGCCTTCTTCGGCCTTGGCAACGGTGATCTTGGCCCCTGGAATTTCCTTAACACGCCGACGAACCTCCTCGATGGTCTTGGTGGAAGCGGTTTTCCGATCCTCCAGGTCCAGGAATTGAACCCCGATGTGAGTGGGCGTGTTGGGACTGAAAGCGGCACCGGGGCCGGGAATCTCCACCGCCCGGGCATAGACATGATCCACATTGTCCAGATCACCGGGTCCTAAAAAGACCTGGCCTCCGGCCTTTTGATGGCTTTTCGGCACATAGACCTTGGCATACCCTTCATCCAAGGGAACCCCTGATATGGATGCCTCACTTCCGGAGCCAGCGACGACGGCTATTTCCGCCTGCTTGACGATCCGGTCAATATACTCCAGATCCGCTCCTTCAGGGGGATCAATGTTCACATAGATGCTTTTAGGATCGATCTCCGGAAAAAATTCCACGGGTTTTTCAAGGCCAACCGTCAGAAGCCAAATTTGGAAAAATAGGACCAGAACAGCAAAGGAAAGTATAATTACCGCGATCCGATGATTCAGGGCACCTTTCAGCAGCTTAGAATAGGCTATATAAACCGGGCCCCGGATAGTCACCGGCCGCTCACCCGAGGATCGGATTCGGTCTGCATCTACCGTTTGAGGCGACTCCGAGGATTTCCCCTTCACCTTGATGAAGATGGCGGTGAGAGCCGGATTGATCACCAGCGCAACCAACAGGCTTGAAGACAGGGTGACGATCAACGTTATGGGGAGAAATTTCATGAACTCCCCCATGATCACCGGCCAGAAAATCAGAGGGACAAACGCCGCCAGGGTCGTGAGGGTGGACCCAATCACCGGCCAAGCCACCTCACCGGTGGCGTGCATGGCTGCTTGGATGCGGGAAACTCCCTGTTCCATATACCGGTAAATGTTTTCAATGATGACGATGGCGTTATCCACCAGCATACCCAGGGCCAGGGTCAATGAGAAAAGAACCACCATATTCAAGGTGATACCCAGGGCGTAAAGAACAATGAAAGACAACAGCATGGAAAAGGGAATTGCCAGGCTCACCAGAAGGGCGTTTCTGAACCCCATGGCCAAAAACAGTACGGCAATAACCAGAACCAGTCCGGAAAGGATATTGTTCTCCAGATCCGCCACCATCGACCGGATGTCCTTGGCCTGGTCCATGAGCTTGGTGATCCGGGTCCCTTCCGGCCATTTTTCCTTTCGGTTTTCAATGAGCCTTTCGATCTGGTCGGCAATAGCGATGATGTTTTCGCCGACCCGCTTTTTCACCGTGATGCTGACCGCATCTGTTCCATCGATCCGGGATCGGCTGTTCTCGTCCTTGAAACCGTCGCTCACCTGGGCCAAATCTTTAAGATAAACGGGTCTGCCGTCCGTGGCGTTTATCACCAGGCCCAGGATCTCTTCGGGGAGGGTGAACTCTCCGGGAACCCTCAACTGGTAGCGGCCGTCTCCCAACGTGATGGCGCCTCCGGAGGTGTTCTGGTTTTCACTGGTGACCACCCTCTGGAATGCGGTAATAGGAATACGATAATAGGCCAGCTTGTCAGGGTCCACTTCGATCTTGATCTCCCGTTCCAGCCCGCCGGTGACCTCGGCTTCCAGGACTCCCGGGATCGATTCGATATCTTCCTCCAAATCATCGGCGATCTTTTTCAGGCTCGTCAGGCCGCAGGTTCCGGAAAGGGAATAGACGATGATGGGCATCTCTGAAAAATTGACCTCGAACACAGAAGGATCATCCTCCAGGTCCGCCGGCAGATCCTTCTTGGCTTCATCCACCTTGTCCTTTACCTTTTGGAGGACCTCATCGATATCGGTTCCGGGGATGAATTCCACGTTGATCATGGAGAGCCCTTCGGAGCTGATGGAATGGATTTTTTTCACCCGATCCAACCCCTTGAGCTTCTTTTCAATGGGGATGGTGATGGATGTTTCGATGTCCGAAGACGAAACACCCTTATAATCGGTGGAAACAAATACGTTCGGGATGGTGATGTCGGGCGACGACTCCCTGGGAAGATTCATATAACAGTACACGCCGAAGACCAAAAGGATCACCGACAGGACCACCACGCTGACCCGGTTTTTGATAGATAAATCCGATATAATCATGAAGACAGATCCTCGATTCGCTCCACGGTTTTCACCACAGTCACCCGTTGTCCCGGGTTGATGTCCCGATGCCCCACAACAATCACCCGGTCTCCCGGCTTCAGGCCGGATTTAACCTCGATCTTCCACCCATCCATGAGTCCCAATTCCACTTTCCGTGCATGCACATGGTCGTCGTTGACCACAAAAACCGCATTTTCCTCGTTCCGGTTAATAACCGCGTAAAGAGGAACCGATATTCCGTCCTGGATCTCCTTTTTAACAATCTCGACCTTGGCGAACATATCCGGGAGGATATCTCCGGAAGGGTTGTCCAGGATTAGGTTCAAATTATACAGGCGAGCCACCGGGTCAGCCGTCTTGGACAAGGAATCCTTTTTTGCGATAAAAGACTTTCCGCCCAAGGCGTCGATGGTAACCTCGAATGTGTCCCTTCGCCGGACAGCATCCACGTCCGATTCCGGAATGCCCACTCGGATTTTCACCGGATCGATCTGAATGATCTCTGCGATAGGGTCACCGATCCCCACAAAATCTCCTTCTTCCACATGAATCCGGTTTAAAACACCATTGAGAGGAGCGCGGATAATGCACCGTTCCAGGGCCAAGGCTGTGTTATCCACGTTTGTCTTTAAATTCTGGGCTTGGGCGACGGCGTCATCGAGCTGGGCGCGGGCGATGGCGTTCTTCTGAAAAAGCGATTCGATGCGCTTTAAAGAGGAAAGGGCTGCCTCGTAGGAGGCCCTTGCCGCAGATAGGGCATTTTCATAGTCCCTTGAATCCAGGGCGACAACGGTATCCCCCACTTTTACGGAGTTGCCTTCGATGGCGTTTTTTCGAATCACTTTGCCTTTCACTTCGGCAAGCAGTTTCACCTGCTTCGAGGGCAGAGCACTCCCCGGAAAACGGATGCGGTCCCGAATCGTTTCCGGGACAATCTTTAAGGCCACCACATTGGCTTGAATCTCTTCCTGATGAAGCTCGGAGGCGGCTTTTTCTTTCAGATGCTTCTGTTTGGTTGCGATCTTTCCGAAAAGGACCCAGATACCGAGGATCACCAGCAAAAGAACGACGAAAGGGAGGGATCCCCAGAGCCGTTTCAACCATTTTTTCGATGCATTTTCATCAGTTTTCAGTTCGTTTTCCATGATCGTTCCCATTCGGTTAGGAAAGGACGGTTCCATGTTGTGCCGAACCGGCCGAAAGATTGGAAATGGAATGGATGAGGGTGTTCATGTAGAAATCCACGTTTTCTTTGAGATCGAAATTTTTTTGAGTTATGACGCTGTGGAGCAGAATTCCGTCCAGATACGCGATGAAATTGACGGCGATTTTATCCACATGTTCGGCGATTTCCGGCTTGAAGGTCCCTCTCGATATTCCATCGAGAATGACCTGTTCCACCATCTGCTGGGTGCCCCGCATCATCTCCCGCATCTCGAAACGGCGGTTGAAAAGGACACCCTCTTCGAGTGCCGCCTCCCGAATGACCTCCACGGACATCCTGGCATTCGCGGAATCCAGAGGATCAACCAGTTCGGCAAAGGCCTGGGATAGGATCATCAGCCGCTTTGCCGGATCTTCACTTCTCCCGAGGCGGATTGAAAAGCGCACTTCGAGCTGATTCAACCAATACTTTGCAGCAGCCACAAAGATATCCGCCTTGGTAGGAAAATATTCATAAAGGGTACCTTTTCCCATACCGGCTGCTGTTGCGATCTCACGGACGATTGTCGCCGTATACCCTTTTTTGGAAAAAACTCCCAGTGCCGCCCGGGCGATCTGTTTCCTCTTTTCCTCTTTAACCACCAACTTTGGACTCACGATAGGCGTTCATCTCCTTTTTATCGACCGGAAAGTTCTCATATAGCACGTTTCTCAACACGTCAAGAAAATGTTTATATTAAAATAATACCATAATATTATTAGTATAATTTAGATTGATAGATTTTTGAAATATTATTAATGACCGACCGTTCGGTTGATGTGGGAATACTCTGGGATTGACTCACAAATTGGATCTTGATGCCGGCAACCCCTGTTTTCAATTCGAAAAACGAGGGGCAGGATTCCCCGCCAGGGTTGAGCCGTCAGATCAAGAGATGCCGGATTTCAGCCGGGTGAACCGGCTTGACATCGATGCTGCGTTTTCCGGCGGGAGAGGAAACAACGATTCCCACCGGTGCATCTCCTGAAATCTTGATGTACCCTGCGCAGATGGATGCCGCTTTCAGGACGACTCCCCCGGATCCTCCGTGAGGAATCAACAAAACGGGACCGGGAATGCACGGATTCATGAGGATGTCGCTTTTGGGATCGTAGTGCGAAAGGATATTTTCGTTGTCTTTTTGCGTGCGCCCCACAATGATCTTGGTCTCAGGGTCCAACCGCATGTGCCGTCCATATTTTAAAAGGTGAAATTCCCGGATCTCGTGGGAGTGCTGATGATCGAACAGATCTTTCAGTCGCCGGGAATATCCCGCGTCGGTGAGGAGACAACCTCCGGCAGGGGCAGGATATTCGGTGATGTTGAAGCTTTTTGCCAACTCCATCTGAAGCTTGCGGGACCTGCCTGAAATATCCAAAAGTTGTGATCGGTCCACCAGCCCCATCTTCTCCGGAAGGGTTTCCGGAAGCTTTTTGGCACTCAGGGGTCGCACGATGTAGCCGTCGAACTCGGAGTGCTTCTCAACATATCGAAGAGAAGGCCTGGATTGGGACATGGGTCTTTGTCCGAGAACTTCGCCGCTGAACAAAAAGTCGAATCCCTTTTCTTTCATCACCCGGCCTGCGATTCGGAACATCAGGGAATGGCAATCCAGGCAGGGGTTCATATACCGACCATATCCGCAAGGAGGGTCTTTGAGCATCTCCAGGTAATCCAGGGTGATGTCCTGAATCATCAGGGAAATTCCTGTGATTTGCGATGCGTTTTGCGCCTTATCGGCGAAGAAAAAGGGGGTCACCAAGGTGATCCACTCCACCTCGACTCCCTGGCTTTTGAGCACCATGCCGGAGAGCATGCTGTCCAACCCGCCCGAACAGATCCCCAGGGCGCGAACTTTTTTCTTTTTTTTTTCCACGTAACCCTTTTTCCCGGTTGACGGTTTTCGGCCGACCCGTTAAAAAAGGACCGTTCCACAACTTTTAGCAAACCCGTGAACCGAGAGCTGAATATGAACCCTCTTCGATCCCGAGCCGAAAAGATCTTTAAGAGTCTAAGAGCCACATATCCCCATGTCAAGACCCAGCTTCATTTCAAGAATCCCTTCGAGCTCCTCGTGGCGACCATCCTTTCCGCCCAGTGTACTGACAAACAGGTCAACATCGTCACCGGAACCCTTTTTCAAAGACTTAAAACCCCAAAGGATTTCTCTCAGGTCCCTTTGGACACTCTTGAAGCCCTGATTCGCCCCACCGGCTATTTTCGCAATAAAGCCAAAAGCATCAAGAATTGCGCGACAGCACTCCTGGAAAAATATGACGGCCGGGTGCCGGACACCCTTGAGGAGATGGTGGCCCTTCCAGGTGTGGGGCGCAAGACCGCCAACGTGGTGCTGGGAGCGGCCTTCGGCGTTCCGGGGATCGTCGTGGATACCCATGTGGCAAGAATATCCCAACGCATGGGGTTCACGGAGAACAAGGATCCGGTGAAGATCGAATTTGACCTCATGGAGATCCTTCCCGAATCGAAATGGAGCGACTTCTCCCTACTCTTGATCTATCTGGGCAGAGAATTCTGCACGGCCCGGAAACCGGATTGTCCCCGCTGCCCGGTGAACCGACACTGCCCCTGGCCGGAAAAGACGCCCTTGAAAAAATGAGGAGGAGGGAACGTTTCTCATAAAAAGAGGCGCCTTCGAAAATCTCGAAAGCGCCTCTTCACTTGCTCAGGTCGTTACTTAAGCGACGGTCACGTTGACGGCGGCCGGGCCTTTTTGGCCCTGCTCGACTTCGAAAGTCACTTTATCGCCTTCATACAGGACTTTAAAACCCGACGCATTGATCCCCGAATGATGAACAAACACATCCGGGCCGTCTTCCTGTGAAATAAAACCGTAACCCTTGCTGCTGTTAAACCATTTCACGGTTCCACTTGCCATTGTTGCATCCTCCTTTCGTAAAATTATGGTGTTCGGCTAAAGGATGCTTCTTTGACAAATGGGCTTTCCTTCAGAACGAAACCAGCCTGCCAACATACAACAGGCCTTTTATATTGTACTAAAATAAACCCTTCTATGGGATAAGTCAAGTGAAAATGGCAGAAGAATTCGAGACGTTCGTTATTAAAACGGGCCTTCATTCCTCGGCGTGCTTGACCAGATGCCCCAGCTCGGGGAAGATGAGGGCCTTGCAGGCAAGCCGACAGGCGTTAAGGCTTCCGGGCATGCAGAAAATTAAAGTCTTTCGATAGACCCCGGCACAGGCCCGGGAAAGGATAGCGGCCGAATCGATCTCCTCGAAACTCAAATGGGCAAAAAGGGTCACAAAAGCCGTCAGCTCCTTTTCGAACAAGGGTTTGATCGTTTCGACGGTCACATCCTTTTCGGCGATGCCGGTCCCACCGGTCAAAAGGATTACCTGGGCCCCATGTTCGTTGATCCCCTCATGGACCGCGGTCAGGATCGCATCCGGATCATCCGCCACGACCTGATGCCTCACCACGTGGTGTTTCTCTTTTTTGGCCCGTTTCACGATCCAGTGGCCGCTTTTGTCTTCCGCAAGGGTGCGCGTTGTGGAAACCGATATGACGGCAAGTTTGATCTGAAGGGGTGCGCTGCGCTTATGCTCCCGGGTACTCACAGGTTCTCCCTACTGTATCACGACCTGGTCCACACCGTCGTGCTCCGTTAAAAGGACGTTGACCGTCTCCGACCGCCGTGTTTCCACGGTCTTGCCGATATAGTCGGCCAGAATAGGAAGCTCTCGGTGCCCTCGGTCGATGAGCACCGCCAGCTCAATCCGGTCGGGCCTGCCGAAATCGATGAGGGCGTCCATGGCGGCCCGGGTGGTCCGGCCGGTAAAAAGGACATCATCCACCAAGATGATCTGCTTGCCGTCCACGGAAAAGGAGATGTCCGTGGCCTGGACCACCGGATTGACGCTGGCCTTGGTCCAGTCGTCCCGGTAAAGGGTGATGTCGATGATTCCCATCGGGATCTCCACCCCTTCGATATCCCGGATGTTGCGCCGGATCCGCTCGGAAAGATGCACACCGCGGGTTTGAATGCCGACTAGCCCGATATTTTGGGCGCCTTTGTGAACTTCCAATATTTTATGCGTCATACGCAACAGGATTCGCTTGATATCCTGGGCGTCCAGGATTGTTTCAGGGCGCTTCATGATCCCATCCCCGACCGACTTTTAATCTTTATAAGACCATCAGTACTGATATACACCACACCGAACGTTTAAAAAGGAAACCTTCACTTGATCCTAACCGATATCCCAATTATAGTAAAGGATAAACCTTAAATGGATCAACATAACCCACACTTTTAAAGACGACGGAATATGAGAAATCCATGCACCGGCGTGATCCTGGCGGGTGGCCGGAATTCGCGTTTCGGCGGTCAAAATAAGGCCTTCATCACCCTTTGCGGGAAGACCGTTTTAGATCATATCCTGGATACGTTTTCAGACCTGTTTCAGGAGGTTCTTCTCATCACCAAGTCACCGATGGATTATCTTCAATACGACGTCCATATTGCCACCGACATTTTTCCGATATCCAGTTCCTTGGTGGGTGTTCACGCCGGCTTGTTTTATTCGGAAACGCCGTTTGCATTTTTTACAGCCTGTGATACGCCTTTCTTAAAAAAGGAAACCATTCAAACCGTGTTGGACCACATCGAAAACGGCTGTGATGCCGTCATGCCGGAGACCAAAGCGGGGTTGGAACCCCTGTGTGCGGTTTATTCCAAAAACTGCCTTCCCCTGCTTGAAAGCCGCATTCGTCAAACCCGGGTTAAAATCATACGCGTGTTTGAGAAAAAACGGATCATCCGAGTCCCCGAGCATGCCTTCCGGGAAAAAGATCCAGATCTGATCTCTTTTTTCAATATCAATACGCCGGATGACCTGAAACATGCTGAAAGCATGATGGGATTTAAATAGAATAAATAAGGAGTTACCGCTTTTTCTTTGAAAACCTTCCTGAATTCACTTCGTCTTTTAGGTTCATTGGAGGTCAGATGGATGTATCGCGCCTGATTCAAAAAATTAAAAGCCATCCCCGTTATTCTGAGGCCGGGATGATTCTGATCCATAATGGGGTGGTTCGAAAGACATCCAGGAACGGAAAAGCCGTGACGGGTTTGAGTGTCAGTGTGGATCACACCAAGCTCCGGGAGGTCATCGCCACATATCAAAAGCGGCCCGGCATCCTGGAAATTTTAGTGGAGATTGCTGAAGATCGAGTCCTTTCCGTAGGAGATGACGTGATGCTTCTGGTTGTCGCCGGAGACATCCGGGGAAATGTGATCCAAACTCTTTCCGAAACCCTCGATGCCATTAAGTCGATCGTTACCCGCAAAACCGAATTTTTTCAAGCCATGGAAACCGAGCGGTCTGAAAAAATCGGGGGTCTAAATGCCTGAATTCACCCATCTTGACGATAAAGGACGAGTGCGCATGGTGGATGTAACGGAAAAAGTGGAAACCATACGCATGGCCAAAGCGCAAGGCATCGTTTTCATGAATCCGGATACCCTTGAGAAAATCCGGACACAAGGCATCAAAAAAGGAAATGTCCTGGAAACGGCCCGGATCGCCGGGGTCATGGCAGCCAAAAAAACCTCGGAGCTGATTCCCATGTGCCATCCCCTCAACATCACTCACATCCAGATCGATTTTTTTCTCGAAACCCCAAAGAGTGCCATCCGCATCGAGGCCGTCGTTCGCCTTTCCGGTGTGACGGGCGTGGAAATGGAAGCGCTTACCGCCGTTTCCGTTGCCGCCCTGACCATTTACGACATGTGTAAATCCTACGATAAAAAAATGACTATCTCCGACATCTGCCTTTTGGAAAAATCGGGGGGCAAAAGCGGCGATTTTTCCCGAAATCCGGAAGTCCAACATCAATGATCCGCTGCCTAACTTCCCTCCTTTGTTTCTTTTTTCTCATGGCCGGTTGCGTCGGCCCCCTGACACGGCATGATGACATCCATCTGAAAGTCGTTGCCTGGAAAGACTACCCTCGCTTTACCGACGATATGTGGTATGATGGATTGGAGTGCGCCCTCAAACAAAGCCTTGAATATCTTCGGCGTTTGGATCCGGATAAACACTTTTTTTGGGGAAAAGACGCCTATTCGGTATCCCATGTAATCCACTCGCTGGAATTTTTTTTAACATTCGTTCATACCCGGCCTTCCGCTTTAGAGATGAACCGCTTTATTGAAAACCACTACCGAATTTACCGCAGCGTAGCAGATGGAAAACCCGGAGAAGTCTTTTTTACCGGTTACTATGAGCCGATTCTTGATGGGAGTCTGGAAAAAAACGGATCGTTCATTTATCCGGTATATGGCAGACCCCTGGACCTGACTACCATCGATCTGGGACTTTTCGACGCTGCATGGAAAGGCAAAACCTTGATCGGCAGATACGATGGCCAGACGGTCATACCCTACCCGGACCGGAAGAGTATCGATGTCGAAAAATGCCTGGAAGGTAAAGCAATCCCCCTGGTTTGGCTGAAGGATCCGGTTGACGCTTTCTTTTTGCAGATCCAGGGTTCCGGAAAAGTCAATATTAACGGCCCTGAACCGTTGAACATTCATTATCACATCTCCAACGGCCGCCCTTATCGCAGCATCGGAAAGCTTCTCATTGAAACAAAGAAGATCGAGCCTTCCAAAATGTCCATGCAAAGCATCCGGGCCTATCTTGAGTCTCATCCGGATGAACTCCAGGACATCCTCAACTACAATCCCTGTTACGTCTTCTTCAAAATCGAAAAAGAAGGGCCAAAAGGGTTTTTGGATGTTGTGCTGACACCCGGGCGCTCCGTTGCGCTGGATCGCAAGCTCTTCCCGCCGGGTGCACTGGCCTTCATCGAAACCCACAAGCCGCTCATCGACCCTGACGGAACGATTCAAAAATGGAACCGATTCAGCCGTTTCGTATTAAATCAGGATACCGGTGGGGCGATCCAGGGACCGGGTCGCGCCGACCTGTTCTGGGGAAACGGACCCTATGCGGAAATTGCAGCAGGACACATGCAGCATAGAGGAACTCTCTATTTTTTAATCCTGAAGCCCGACGCCTGACCTTTGCCGCAATACCCTTACCGATCGAAACAGTCCGATCCAACAGCATCCTTGACACCTTCAACTGAAATCTGTAGGAATACGAATCTTCTGTAACGCACATCGACAATAGACGGCAAACCCAGCCCCAACGGATAAGGAGCTTTTTTATGTTCGGCATCGGAGCGTCGGAGATGATCATGATCCTGGCCATTGCTCTCGTTGTGATCGGGCCTAAAAAGCTTCCGGATCTGGCGAAATCCCTAGGCCGCGCCCTCGGCGAATTCAAAAAAGCCACCCGCGATTTCAAGGAATCGCTGGAAGTCAACGATGATTTCAAAGAACTCAAAGAGGTTAAAAAGGCTTTTGACGATATCAATAAAGACATCCGGGAAGCCGGAAACATCCCGGAGACACCCGTCGAAAAAGCCAAAACGAAGCCCCCCCAAGACATAGCAGAGATCCGGTCTGAAAATACAACAGCGGAAACGGAGGAAGCCCCAAAAGATGGCCAAGGCATTAAATGAAGAGGACAAGCTTCCATTCATCGCGCATCTGGAGGAACTGAGGAAGCGGCTCATCATCTGTTTCATTGCCATCGGCGTGGGGTTCGCCCTCTCATACGGTTTCAAGGAAAAACTCTTTGATATCTTGACCCGCCCCCTGATCGCGGTGATGCGGGAGGGCGACAAGTTGATCTACACCAGCCTGCCCGAAGCTTTTTTTGCATACCTTAAGGTCGCTTTCCTGGCCGGAGTGATGATCGCCGCGCCGGTTATTTTGTACGAATTCTGGATGTTCGTCGCCCCCGGACTGTATCAAAAGGAAAAACGGCTTCTTTTGCCTATCGTCTTCCTTTCCTCTTTTTTCTTTGTGGGAGGTGCTTTGTTCGGGTATTTCGTTGTTTTTCCCTTTGGATTTCAATACTTTTTAAGCTTTGCCACCGACATCATTCGACCCCTCCCCTCCATGAAGGAGTATTTGAGTCTTGCCACCATGATGCTTTTGGCCTTCGGACTCGTCTTCGAACTGCCGCTCTTGCTCGCGTTCATGTCCCGGTTGGGTCTGGTCTCCGTCGCATTTTTAAAAAAAAACCGGAAATATGCCCTCTTATTGATTTTCATCGTGGCGGCCATCTTGACACCGCCGGATGTGATCAGCCAGATCATGATGGCCTTACCTATGATGGCTCTATACGAACTCGGCATTCTAGGCGCCCGGATTTTTGAAAGGAAAAAGCCGGAGGACGATGGAGCGTAGCAGCGTGTTTTCCATTGACAAGCACATAATCGAGTTGATATATGAACCCCGTTTTTCATGGATCATGAAAACCAATGGGAAAGGAGGTGAACAATGGCTATGGGAAAACGGTCATGGATCGCAGTTGCAGTGATTGTAGGTATTGCCGTCCTGTTTGCAGCCGGCAGCATCGTGGCAGCCGGAAAAGCGCCTGACACGATCAAGATGCAGAACAAGGCCTTTGAGCACAAGAAGGGTATCGTGGAATTCAGCCACACTAAGCATATGGCAGAATATGCAAAAAAGGCGCCCGATCTGTTTAAAAACGCCTGCGGAGAATGCCATCACGATGATAAAGGAAAGCCCTTAAGCGCCCTCAAGGAGGTAGACCCGGTTAAAGGATGCATCGAGTGCCACAAGAAACCCGGGGAAGCGCCCAAGGGAAAAGACGCGCCGAAGCTGGACAAGAAAGCAAAGATGGAATACTTTGTGGAGGCATTGCATGAAAACTGCAGGGGGTGCCACAAGGCTTACAACAAGGAATTCAAGACCAAAGCCGCCCCCACGACTTGCGCCAAGTGCCATCAGGGAGCTAAGGACGAATAATACGGTTCATGAATTCGCCCTTCGTTAAAATTAGCAGGGCGATCGCCTCTTTCAGGGGCGGTCGCCCTTTTTTTTGGATGAAAAGGCCCGTGCTTGATTTACTATGGCCTTAGCCCAGGAGGGGGTTCCCAGGGCATGGATATGGGTATAGGTAGCCAGCACATTTTTATAACAGACCCCGTCTTTTCCATCGAGAAACCCGATCCCCCTTTTCATAGCAAAGACGAAATTCGCATTTTTTCCGTTCCACTGAAGCACATTGGAATAGTGGAACTCATGACCCCGAATCTGTTCCCCGATTCGATAATAAGGATTGTCGGCAATGACTTCCACAACGGTATAGCCGTGTCCCTGGGGCCGTTTTGAAAATCCGAAGGTTACCGGCAAGACCCCTGCCATCGCATAGGTCCCTTCTTTCAACACCAGCGCCTGACCCAGATACATTAGTCCGCCACATTCCGCATAAACGGGAAGCCCGGCTTCCACCATGGATCTAAGCGCTTCTTTGAATCGGATATTCTCGGCAAGAATAGCAGCATGGGTTTCCGGGAAACCGCCGCCGATATAAAGAGCGTCGATGTCCGGAATATTCTTTTCCGACAAGGGGCTGAAAAACACCAGCTCGGCTCCGGTACGCGTAAGGGCCTCAAAATTTTCCGGATAATAAAACTGAAACGCGCTGTCCCGAATCACACCGATCTTCGGGATCTGGGATTCAGGAACCGGGCCGGCGACGCGATCTGCAATCTGAATGGAAATCGGTGATTTTTGAACCGGTTCTGTATTGGTTTCTTTTATGGATTGTTCTTCCCGTTGCATCGAAATACTTGCAGCGATGTTTTCTAAGGCGGCAAGATCGATATATCGGTTGACCACACGGGAGGCCTCTTCAACAGCGTCTTTGGCCCAGTCGTGTTCAGGGGTAGGGACGAGCCCCATGTGCCGCTCGGGAAAGCGCTGTCGGGTAAGCTTTGGAACAGCGCCCACCACGGGAATCCCGCAGTAGTATTCGATGCTTTTCCTTTGAACAGCTTCATGGCGCACTCCGGCAACACGGTTTAAGATGACGCCGGTAATCGAAACGCCCGGGTCCAGGTGCATGCAGCCCATGACCACCGCAGCCATCGTTCGTGTGGCTTTGGTGCTGTTGATGATCAGTATTACGGGGGCAGCTAAAAGTTTGGCCAGTTCCGCAGAGCTGGTAGACCCAAGATAATCAAGGCCGTCATATAACCCGCGATTCCCCTCGATGAGGGAGATATCGCCTTCCCGGCTGTGAAGAAAGAAAGAATCGAGGACTGCTTCGGAGGGAATCAGGAAGGCGTCCAGATTATAGCAGGGCCGGCCCGCCGCCAGGGAGAGCCAGCCCGCATCAATATAATCCGGACCTTTTTTAAAGGGGATGACACGCTTTCCCTGGGCACGCCATGCGGCAAGGATCCCGATGGAAAGGAATGTCTTGCCGGATCCGCCGCGGCACGCCGCGATCATGATCCGGGGAGGTGCCATCTCAATCGATCGTTTAAGCGCAGAAAAAATGGGCCTATTTATTCGCCTTCTTCGGTTGTCCCCTGCTTGCCGGCTCCCTTAAGACCGTACATGGATGTACTGCCGCTGGACCAGAACTCCAGAACCTGTTCCTGAACCAACTGGTTGACGATCTTTTTGGCATCCCTGGGCTTGGCTTCCAGGATCTTGGCCAAGTCGTTGAAATAGAACTTGCTCTTACCCTTCTTCTTTGAAAGCTCTGAAATGATTTTCTCTTTTGCTTCCGCGTATTCCATGGAGGTGTTCCTTTATAGAAGGTATAGGGGCAGGGGCAAAAGCCCCTGCCCGGGGTTGACTAGAACTTGAACTGCGTGGTCTGGCGCCAGGTAAAATAGGCCGGATCCCGGAAATCGTCGATGAGGTGATGGGTGAACTCGAGTTCACATTTTTCAAAGAACCGTTCCCACCCAATCCTCTCAGCCCAATCGCCCAGGCGTTCGTATTTGTGAGCATCCTTAGCGTAGGCTTCGACGATCTTCTTGACAGCCTTCGTCACCGTGGGCCAACGGGGCATTTCATTGGGGATAAAGGCTACAACGACCTTGGAGAACTTGGGTGCACTGATCCGGTTGGACACCTTGCCTCCCGCCATGAGGACGATGCCGTCACCTACGTCGTCGGCCAGCGGCATTGCCGGACACATGGTATAGCAGTTTCCGCAGAACATGCACCGTTCACTGTTAACAGAGACGCTGTTAACTTTTTGTCCGCCGGGTAAATCCACTTTGGCCGGCTTGATGGCCGCGGTGGGGCATGCGGCGATAGCTAATGGGATCTCGCACATCTTGTCCAGATACTCATGGTCCAGCATGGGTGGCTTGCGATGATAGCCCAGAATCGCAATGTCCGAGCAGTGAACTGCGCCGCACATGTTCAGGCAGCAGGCCATCGAAACACGGAGGTGGGCCGGCAGTCGCATGTTGCGGAAATCATCGAACAAGACGTCCAAGGTGGCCTTCACCGTTCCAGAGGCATCCGTGGCCGGGGTGTGGCAATGGATCCACCCCTGGGTGTGGACGATATTGGAGATCCCGGCGCCGGTGCCGCCCACCGGGAACTTATAAGAACCGCCGGAAAACTTCCGTTTCATCAGGTCGTCGACCAGTGGTTTCACATTTTCTTTCTTGGATACCAAGAATTCGATGTTGTTCCGGGTGGTAAATCGCAGATAGCCGCCGCAATATTTATCCGCAATCTCGCAGATTTCCCGAATGTGGGACACGCTCATGAGACGTGCGCCGCCGCATCTGACCGTATAGATCTCGTCTCCTGTCTCTGAAACGTGAACGAATACGCCGGGTTGCAGATATTCGTGATATAACCACTTGCCCTTGTTCTTGGCAACAACCGGCGGGTAAAACTCATCGTATTTCCTCGGACCGATGTCGGTGATCCGATCCTTCATTGGATTGTTTGGATCGTAACCTGAAGATATGAATGCCATGGTCTTTGCCCCCTATCTCTTATGAAGTTTTCTAAACTCGTTGATGTCTCGGGTCCATCCGCCTGGAACTTCTTCTTCTTTCCAGAAGATGTAGGGGTTGGATCGCGGCTCCTTTACCATTCTTGGATCCGGCTTTAAACCGGTGACCTCAAGGAGCTTATGGAAACCCTGCCGCTTCATCAGTTCGCCGAGACGTTCCCGGTTCTTCCCTTCCTCCATCCACCAATCCCAGATCTTTTCGATGAGTTCTTTGATCTCATCGTAGGGTTCTTCGGCCTTGATGAAGGGAACGAGCATGGTGGCCATCTGGGCGCCGTCGAGAATCGGGGCCTTGGCGCCAGCCAGCATGGACAGACCCCGGTCGTTTCCGATCCGAAGGGCCCTGGGCATGACATTGATGCAATGCATGCACCGGGTGCATTCCTTGTTGTCGATTTTCAATTCTTTTCCGTCCATCCACATGCACTGGGTGGGACACAGATCAATGACCTCTTTCTGGATGTTGAATTTGCCCCAGTCCCGGCCCATGTGGGCGCCGGCGTTGGGTTTCAATTCGCCGCCGATGTAAGCCCCAACAGCCTTCTGATCGATGCGGATTTTGTCTCTCCAGGTTCCGATGAAGGAGAGATCGGATCGGGCGATGGAAGCCACACAGCAGTTCGGACAGCCGTCGAACTTGAACTTGAATTTATACGGAAACGCCGGCCGGTGCAGCTCATCCTGGTAGGTGTTGGTCAAATCGTGGCACAGGGCCTGAGTATCATAACACGCGTATTCACACCGGGCTTGACCGACGCAGTCCGAGGGGGTCCTGAGGTTCGAGCCCGACCCTCCAAGGTCCTGATTCAAGTTATGGGTTAGTTCAAAAAAAACCTCTTCCAACTGAGGGGTCGTAGTACCCAAGAAAACGATGTCTCCGGTGGAACCGTGCATGTTGGTGAGGCCGCTTCCGCGGCGCTCCCAGAGATCGCAGAGCTCCATTAAGTATTTAGTGGTGTAAAACTTGCCAGCGGGCTGAGATACCCGCATGGTATGGAAATGGGCGACTCCGGGAAACATTTCGGGCTGGTCGCAGTACCGGCCGATGACGCCGCCGCCGTAACCGAAAACACCCACAATACCGCCATGTTTCCAGTGGGTTCTTCCATGTTTATAGGATAATTCCAATACGCCGAGAAGATCGTCGCAAACATCTACGGGGATTTGATATTCAACTTTTCGTTCGTTTTTAGCCCGCGATGCCGCTTCCTGCTTTATGTCGGATACAAAACTCGGCCATGGGCCGGTTTCCAGTTGATCCAACATCGGAGTTTTGTGCTTTGGCATTGTTGTTCCTCCATTCTTGATTAATTTTCCCGTCTCATACCGTTTCTTGTGAGAAATGGCCTTCTCTTTTGTTACCTCTTGGTCACCCCCCCTCAGAATGATTTTTGATCGATTCACCCTTGGTGATTATTCTCATATCAGCGGACTCTGAATCCCCGAAAGTGTAGATTATAGAAACAATAAAAAACCGTGTCAACAAAAAAAGCGGGTTGTTTTTATTTGGAAAACTCAACAGTTCCATCGATAGGAGCCCCTTCGGCAAGCCTTGGGAAAAGGTTTTTTCCGGCCGTTTCTTTTCTGTGATTGGCTCAAATCCAAGGTGGAAAATCGCCCGGGTGTCTCAGAGCCGGTTTTTTAGGGCTGCCATCAGTTGGCCGACATGGGTATCGAAATGTCTCAAGACAAATGCCGCCTCCTCATTAATCTGGCTTCTGCGTCCAACAAGGGCGGCCAGTATTTCGAAAACATCCTTTTCGGTCAGGGATCCAAGATAGGCCTTGAAACAATCAACAAGCGGCGCCGGAAGAATCGGGACGGGATCTTTTTCGTCCAAGGCATTGAAAAATCCCTCAACGGTCGGACCGACACATTCTCCGTCGGCCCAAATCCATTCACCCGTGCCGGATATCCGATCCATACGAATCCGATAAGACAGGTTCAGGAAAAAGAACAACAGGACTTGGAGAATGTTTTCAACGGATGCCTCTGTTTCATGTTCCTCCGGACGAGGTTGAAGCATCGCACGGTAATCGCGGACAGAGATCAGGCGGATGCTCAATGATCCGTTTTCAACCTTGACCACGAAGTCACCGGAAGCATGATGCCAGGACCGGATCTCTTCAAAGGTAATCGGATCATAATAAGAAGTGAGTATATGGGCAATCTGCCGATAAAGGGCTTCGGTCATCCGATCGCTCAGGAGATAGGCACCATGAGTTTCGTCCCAAACGTTCACGCCAACACGGTCTTTTTTAGATTCCGAAGAAAGATGAAACTCATGATATCCTTCAAACCATTCTCCAAGAAACATCGAAAAGACCCCTGCTTTCGTGGAAACGGATCCGGTACCATAAACCCGCGGGACAAACGAAAATGGGTGAAGACTTTGTAATCGCTCAATGCTTTGAACCTCCCTGTTCAGGATTCTGTTTCCCGCCTCGGAAAGGGCCACATTAAGCACAAAGCTTTCTGAAAACCGGTCTCCTAAGAGCGTGATCTTTGCCGGGTGATAAAATTCCCCGTGCTTTTTCAAACAGATACGAACTGTGCGGACATTGGCAGGCCGTGTTGTTTCCCCGGGTTTCCGTGAAAAAGCATGCGGAATTCGAGGGATAGCACTTTCTTTTAAGAACCGCCCGGCTGCCTGGAAATAATCCCCGAGGGTCACCCTGTTATGGGAATCGGGGGTCGAGTTTGGAAATGCAGCCTGTCTGCGTGTTAGAGGCAAGATTTTTTCCCAAGCCGGCGAGCCTTTTTCGACAAGGGAATCCTCATGATAGAGGTAATATTCAAAATCGGCAGCGCTTCTGATCACAGCAGTAACAACCGCGCTTTTGCGTGAATCCAACCCTGAGAGTTCATCGAGGGCGTGGAGTACGATGGGGTTGAAGTTCTTTGAGTATTTCCGGGGCCACCTCGTATCCCAACTCCAGAGCCTTCTCACAGTGACTTGCCGCCAACGCATGATCTCCCTTTTCAAGATAGGCAATGGCCAGATTATTGTGCGCTATGGCGAAATTCGGTTCGACAGAGAGGGCCTTAAGATTAGTATCGATGGCCTCATTCGTCATCCCCTTCATGAGGTAGGCATTGGCCAGGGTGGTAAGGGCCTGGAGAAAGTTCGGGTTCCATCGGATCGCCTTTTCCAACGCCTCGATGGCTTTGTCCACCTCTCCCTTTTGCATGTAGACAAACCCGATGTTTCCATACCCTTCCGAAAATCCGGCTCTGGATCGAACGGCTTGTTGATTGTACGACAGGCAACCGTCCAAATCTCCGCGCACCAGTGCGATGCCTCCCAGCTGGACGTAGGCTTCCGCCAGATTGGGGCTGCAGGAGATGGCCTCTTGCAACTCATTTTCGGCCTCGTCATATTTTTTCTGGCCCAACAAGCCAACGGCAAGGTTATAATGAGAAGTACCGCACTCCGGATTGGAAGAGACGGCAATTTTTTGCTTGTTGATGTATTCTTCTGCGTTCTTTGGTTTTTCCATTTCAGGACCTCTTCATAACGGAATCTTATTGCGATCATCGTGACTGATTTGAAAATGTAGGATCTAACGGTTTACCTTGTCAAGAAAAAGCGGGAAACACACCCTTTTTTCTTGACAAAATTGCCCCGTTTTTTTATTTTTATTAATCAGATGGCTTCATGTCTATTTCTTTCCGCCATCGATTTCACCGGGCCGACAAAAAAAGGGGGAGGATGGCATGTTAAAAGGATGCTACACGGCTGTGGTCACTCCGTTTGCAGGCAACGCCGTCGATTACGAGGGTTTGAACCGGCTGGCCGCATTCCAGATCGAAAACGGCATCACCGGGATTCTGGCCGTTGGAACAACGGGTGAAAGCCCGACGCTGAATTGGGACGAACACAATCAAGTCATCGAGGAAATCGCAAAAGCCGGCAAAGGCAAGTGCGTCTGCATTGCGGGAACGGGCAGCAACAACACCCGGGAAACCCTCGATGCCACAGAGCATGCCGCCAAGGGCGGGGTGGATGCTGTTCTACTGGTAGACCCTTATTATAACGGTCCTAGCTCCCTCGAAATTCGAAAGGAATATGTGGCACCGGTGGCAAGGGCGTTTCCCAACCTTGCCGTAATCCCTTATGTCATCCCCGGACGCACCGGCGCTCAGTTGTTCGCGGAAGATCTGGCCCTTCTTTACCAGGAATTCCGGAATGTTCATACGGTCAAGGAGGCCACAGGCGACCTTTCCAATATGCGAAAAACACGGGCCTGCTGCGGGTCATCGTTTACGATTTTATCCGGAGATGATTCTTTGACCTTTGAAATGATGACGGATCCAAAGATTCGGGCGGCCGGCGTCATCTCCGTGATCTCCAACGTGGCCCCGGGACCTGTTTCCGAGATGGTGCGCCTTTTAGAACAGGGAAAACACGGCGAAGCTCAGGCCCTTGCCGCCGCCTTGGCACCCCTTTTTGGAATGGTCACCGTCAAAACCCAGGAAAAGACACCCTTTGGGGAAGTGCTGTGCAGGGCCCGAAACCCGTTGGCAATCAAAACCCTGATGACCATCCTCGGCATGCCTTCCGGAGGATGCAGACCTCCCCTGGGCAAAATGACGCAGGCCGGATTTGAAAAGGTCTTGTCGGTAGCACGAACGGTGCAGGCGAAAAACCCGGAAATTTTTGCACCCATCTCACGATTTTTCAACGTGGACATCAAAAGCCGGCTCAACAACCCCACTTGCCGAAAAGACCTGTCTTACGACGGATACTAATCCGGCTTGAGGGAGTATGGTGTAGCTCCTGGTCGCATTATTGGGCGGAGGGGGTTGCCGCTTCCGTATCCTTGGGTTTGAACAAGACGGTTTTCAGCCACTGCATGCCGAACTTTAGTAAAGCCACATCCTGGGCGTGGATCTCCTCCAACGTCTTCCCATCAAGCGGAAAACGCTGCAAGAACCTGCTTTCGAACACAAATCGTCGGAAAGCGTCGATGTAATACCTGACCATAAAAAAGAGTTCTTTGGCCTTTTCCGTCAGGTGGATATTGGGCGGAAAAGAGCGTTTCCGCACCACAAGATTGGTCCATTCCGCATTGATGGTGTCATGAATATCCACTCCCTGGTCCATACGCCATTCTTCGACCGTCCATAAATCATTGATTTGCGAAACTCGGAAAAGAATCCTTGAGATGAACGATTAACGATCAGCGACAGAAGGATTTTCGAAAAGCGCTTCCGTGTTCGACGATGGCTTCGCCCAATGTTTTTTTCAGTATATCCGTCCTAACATCATGAAGGGCGCCGCTGTTTTCATCCATATACATTTTCAAAATCTCTGTTGAAAGCACCAAAATATTGGGACCCCAGCTCGTCAATTTATGGCAAAACGCCCCCTCTCCGCCGAAGACTTCATTTTCGGCAACCGTGGTAAAGACATCCGGAATTCTGATGCGACTCAGACAAGTTAGCCATGTGAGAACAGGTTTTTCCCACCTGGCGTGATTGATGCTCCGAGTTCCCAGATTGAACACCGGCGGCAAGTGATGGCCGTTTTCAACCTGCCGCCAGCCGTTATAGGAATGGATGTCATAGATGACACAAGCGCCGAAGCGATCCAAAAGGATTTGAATTACAGTGGCGACAAACCGGTAAAAGGCGCTGTATTTCTCCAGGCTTCGCTGTTGCATCGCTTCGGTCGGGGGTGAACCATAGACCTGCATGCCCCAAAACCTTTCGGGTGTCAACGGCAGTGCCAGATCGATGGGGCGGTTGAGATCGTATTCCGCCCGGGAATCCAGCCCCCAGATGGTACTGGGGCAATCGCTGATAATCCAGTCGGTAGCCGCATCTTCCTCCGTCAGACGTTCCATGTCTGAAATCGACATCAGGGGCAAAAGCTCGTCGCGCACCCTGTGGCCGGCATGGATCGCACAGGTAATATATGGAACCGAAAGGTCTAGGTCGTAGGCGAATCCACCCCATGGGCCAACGCCCGACACGCGCGATTGAGAGTTTAAACAAGCGTAAATTTCCGGATCGGATAAGATTCCCATGGATTTATCCACCATCGGCAAGCGACTTTCTTTTCGACCCGGGTTACATCAGATTGTATCGGTGCAAGGCCGAATCGACGATTTTATGGACCAATTCCCGATAATCTTCCTCTGAGCCTTTCGCCGACTTATGATATAAGGAGTAGATCTGAGGACTCCAGCTTTTGATGGGTTTCAGGCCCGGAATTCCGTTGACTTCGATGATCCGCAGCTGATCGTCGGCGTCCACCCGCATGTCAACCCGCACGTGATCACGGCAATTCAATGCTTCCACAGCTCCTTTGCACAAGGACTTGGCCTCTTCGGACCGGGTTTCAGGGATGCGAATTTGCGTGATCCCCACGCCTCGCATATCACTTCTCAGGATGGGATATTTTCCGTAGCGCCTGCCTTCAACAGTGACCAAGCCGGGCAAAAACTCCTGGTTTTCCCCGTTGCCGATCATCAGCACCGTATATTCGGCTCCCGGCAGATAATCTTCGATCAAAGCCGGCTGTTCATAGGTTCGGTGGATGTACCGGACCCGTGCTTCGAGTTCTTCCGGCGTGTGTACCACGCTCTCATCGCCGACACCCACCGAGCGGGATTCGAAGCTCGGTTTCACGAAAGCCGGAAATCGAACATCCGGAATCGGTTCACCGATTCCCACGGTATGATGGGAGGGAACCGCAACTTGGTTGGCGTGAAGGATTTGATGGGTCCAGCTCTTGTTGATCATCTGCTTCATCGCCAGGGATCCGGGGCCTATGTACGGGATTTGTCTTCGGTCGAAGATATCCGCCACCCAAGCATCCTCATCCACATTGAGCCCGACGATATCATTCCGGTCGGAAATGTAGTAAAGGGCACTCCAGGCCATATCATAGCGTTTGCCTTCGATGGCCTTCAGGAAATCTTTCATGGTTTCCACAAAAACAATCTCCGCGGACTTGCCGTTGAAATTCAACGCATCGCAAAGAGTTTTCGTCACCTTGATGTCTCCCCATCCCTGAGCCTCTCCGCCAGGTCCGGTAGTGATCAGGATCTTTTTCATATGACTCGTGCTCCTTAGCAAAAAAACATCGTCAGAATGCAAACAGATCCGGTACCCACTGGTAATTTCTTAAGGCTTGGGCCGTTTCTGCCGATAGGGGTTGGATGACGCTCGAAATGGCATCGATTCTCGTTTTGTCCCAAATAATTTTCGAAACGATTTTCAAGTCCACAATGGCATTATCGCGCCCGATGCCGTCGGTGGTTTCGAACAAAGAAGCGGCCATGCGTTGATTCGGATCGAGAACCATCACCTTGCCGGAAACCCGTTTTTGCATGCTTTCCCGGATGATATTCCGACTGAATCCAAAGTGAGTGCAAAACAGCGCGACCACAACGTTGGTTTGAGCATGGCCGAGTTCCTTCGCCGCCTGATCCATACAGGTATTTATCAAGCGTACGACCGCAGTGCTTCCCGGCCCTTTCTCGATCTGGGTTGCCAACTGGTCGCAAGCTTGGACGATGATCCGATCGGCCGAAATACCCTTATCGATCAGCTGCGAACGGTGAAGGTCGGAAGCAATAGTGGTGACGGTGCCCAACAGCACCGCCTTCGCTTCCGGATCCCGCAAAAGCTGTTCATAAACTATATCCACACCGAAACGGACAATATCAACAACAGGGATCGATTCCCGGCGACTGAAGGCGGTGCGGTCATAGAGCACGGAAAGGGTATTGCAGGCGATCATGATTAAATCCGGTTTGTGCCGCTTCATCCCTTCCAGTGCCCCATCGAACACTCGGATCCGCTCATCCATGTCTTTCAAGGCGTTGAATCCCCGACTCTGCTCGGGCATAGCGTTGAAGTAGATCAGGGAAACCCTGGGAAAAATCGGCTCACTTTTGAGCCTCGAAGCGATTTGTGCAAAGATAGACAGGCCCCCAAGGCCCGAATCGGTGATAAGAACGGTAACCTGTTTCTTTGAAAACAATGAAGCGATTGATTTGTTTCCGGTCGCATGCATCCCTTTATCCGGCAAATCCTTCTGCCACCTTTCGAGTGAAGTACTCGGCAACGAACGCGACGGTCCACGGCGGGGCATCATCCAGGCTCCCTTCCATGATCCGGGTCATTAATTCGGTTAGATGAGAAGAATGCTGCCATGTGGTTAGTCGGTTCCTGAACATGGCGGCCCCCTTTTGAGGCTCTTTTTCAAATTCTTCCAAGATTATGGCGATCTCATTTTTGAATCCGTCTACCCCGTAGTACTTGAGGAACCCGTGCCAAGCCTCTACCACGCTTTTCCTGATAGAGAGGGGGGCGGATAGCGCCTCGAGTTTCTTCAAGGCCCTTTGTAGATTTTCTTTCTTAAGCCGGATGAGTCGGTCGGGTCCGATTTCATACGGGATAATCCGGATGGCGTCGACACCGTCTTTTGTGATACCGGCTTTTACCAGATAGCCGATCTTTCGGTAGAGGAGGTCCGTAGGCTGGAAGAAGATGAAATTGCCCAGGCTGAAGCAGATGGGGACCCCGTTATGGATCTTTACTCCCTGGGGTACATGGGGGTGATGGCCGATGACGAGATCGGCCCCGCATTCGGCAATGCGCGTCAGAGCATCCGTCAGATAGGGTGGCGGAAACGGAATGTATTCCACTCCTCCGTGGCAGACAACTATGACGATATGTACACGGGATCGAAGCTCCTTGACAAGATCGATGATCCGTTCGATCTCCCAACCCAGCACCCCGGGTTTATCAGGTCCAGCCGCGGTGAGGTCTTCTCCTTCCCCGAAGCTGAATACACCGATCGTGATTCCATTCACGGTCATCTGTACCGGCTTTTCTGCCTCGGCAAGTGACAGGCCAGCGCCGGTGAAATGAATGCCGTTTGAAGAAAGGAGATCCCGGGTTTGGATGAAACCTTCGATGCCGTAGTCAAAAATGTGATTGTTCCCTAAGGTGACGATTTCAAAAGGAACTGCTGTCAGACCGGCGATGTGTGCCGGAATTCCTTTGAGCACAGAACCGCTTTTGAACACCGGTTGTCCCTCATCCACGAGTGGACACTCGAGATTCACCAACCGCAGATGGCTTTCCCGGAACACCTCCAGCAGATCCCCGTATACATGCTCTGGTTTTTCGAGGATCGTGTCGCTGAAATCTCGAATAGGCGCCCAATCACCGGCAATAACGATCTCGGCTGCCGGCTTTTTCCCCTGTGGGCGCTTCCAAGTTCCATTTTTCCAATCAACCGGGCTCATTTTTTCTTTTTTATTCGACACGATTTCAGGTTTTATTCGATGTAAATTCTGGCTACCCGGGATGTGAGCGACGATACTATCTCGTAATTGATGGTGCCTAAAAGGCCGGCGATTTCATCGGCTGTAACCGATTCGTTCCTCTGGCGACCTAAAATGACCACCTCATCTTCAAGCGCCACACCAGGTATGTGCCCCACGTCGATCAGGGTTAAGTCCATACATACCCGGCCGATGATGGGGGCGCGAACTCCTTTTACCAACATATGCCCCCGGGAGGACAGAGCCCGATTCAAACCATCGGCATAGCCGATGGCCACGGTGGCAATCCGCGTGGGTCTTGGGGTGCGATAGGTGCTTCCGTAGCTCACTGCAAATCCTGATCGAACCTGCTTGACTTGAATGACCCGGGATTTAAGTGTCATGACCGGTTTGATATTGATTAGGTTTTTATCCACTGCATTCGAAGGCCAGAGTCCATATAGGGATATTCCCGGCCGAACCAGATCCAGATGGGTTTCGGGCATTTCAATGGTCGCTGCACTGTTGGCCGCGTGGCGGAATCGAACCCGAAACCCCGCCTTTTTAAGTGTTTCCAAAAGCTCCATGAACAGGGCGAATTGCCTGCGGGCATTCGTCTTTTCTTTGGCATCCGCATCGGCAAAATGGGTATAAATCCCTTCCACCTCGATATGCGGCATCGAGGCAATTCTCAACACGTCATGCACCGTGCCGGACCGGATCGGTCCTTCAGCCGCATCCATGATCAAGGCGTCGGAGAGGATTCCCAGGCGTCCCATGCCCGTATCGATTTTAATGTGGACTTTGAGGGTTTTCCCGATGGAAAGAGCCTTTTCGGAAAGCTGCCGGGCCGAGGTCACGGAGTTGATAGAAGCCCGGATATCATTTTCGATCATGTAGGCGGCATAAGTCGGAAGGCTGTATCCAAACAAAAGAATGGGTGCGGCGATTCCGGCTTTTCTTAAGCAAATGGCCTCATCCAACCGGGCAACCGCCAAAAACTTTGCCCCGCATTTCAAAGCGGTCCGGGCGACCCGGACAGCACCGTGGCCATAACCGTCCGCCTTGACCACCGCCATGATATCGGCCCTGGAAGAGGTAACCCGCCGCAGTTCCCGATAATTGCAAGCCAAGGCCTTCAGATTGATCTCCACCCAGGTCATGGGGGGATAACCGGCCTGAGAATCAGTGGCCTGCGACATGTCAAACCTTTCCCTGCCCGTACGCCGTGGTGTATTCATTAAACAGGTGCATGACTTTTCGCGTGGTGTTGCCGGGTTTTCCATCCCCGATACGGACCTGATCGATCTGGATGACGGGTACGATCTCCTTGTTGGAAGCCGTGATGAAGACCTCTTCCATCGTTTGGATCTCGCTGATGTCAACATCCCTGAGTTCGACGTCGAAATGACCCTTCACCAATTCCAAAACCACGCTTCGGGTGACACCGGGCAGCATGTCCGACTTCGGGGTGACCAACCTGCCTTTTTTGAAAAAGAAGAAATTCGTGGTAGTTCCTTCGAGCATGCGGTGATTCCGATCCACATAGATGGATTCAATAGCTCCCTTCCGATGGGCCTCTTGAAGCGCCCAGACCGCGGTTAGGTAGTTGGTGCTCTTGGCGTTCGGGATGAAGCGTTCGATATTCAGGGTGATGATTCTAGCCCCGTCCGTGTACCACCAATCCGGGAGGTTCAACCTGGGCGTAACCATCACGATCAGTTTACCATTTCCTTCCGGAGTAACTCCGTCCGAACTGACGCCGCCGGTATAAACAATCCGGATGTTCGATTCCCCTTGGTGGGCATTACGGCGGATCGTTTCTTCCACGATGCCGCAAATGTCATCCTGGGTATGATTCAGTTTGAGACCAATCTTTTCGGACGAGTTTTCCAGTCGATGCACATGCGTCTTAAGATAGAACGGTCGTTTGTTGTAGGTGATTAAAAAATCGAACACGCCGAAGCCTCTCAGTACCGATAAATCTTTTACCGAGATGACTGCTTGGTCTTCGGCAACAAACTCTTTGTCGATGTAGTAAATATCCATTGCGATCCTTGCTATTCCGGTCGGCTTCAGGCTTGATGGCTTCGTAAAAAGTCCATCTGCTGCGTTGCGCTGCATCCCCTCCCCGGTTGAATGCCGCTTTGCGGCCCTGCTTCGCAGGATTCAACCGGGTAAATCATTACGGCGTACTTATAAGTACGCCTCATTCCTCAGGATTTGCGCGCCTTGCATCTGAAGCTTTTTACTTTGCCATCCCAATTTTGAGTTTTTACGATTTCATCAGGCTTGTCTTTTTCTGTTGAATCCTCGGAGATAACGCACCCCGACCATGCCGGAAACCCAATGGTCGGGGTGCGCTATCTTTCAATTTCAGCTTTTCCGGCGATTACTTGAAGTAGGCCCGGATGAATTTCAGGAAGCGCTCGTTTTCTTCATCCTTTCCCGGTGTCACGCGGAAATAGCCGCTCTTGCCACGAATCTCGCCGATCTTCTTCAGAAAAATCCGCTCCATGTCCATGGCGGCCGCAAGGATTTGTTCTGTGGTCTTCCCGGTCATCGTGGCGTCAATGAGCATATAATTGCCATGGGCTGGATACGGTTTGAGGCCGACTTTCTTGAGTTCTTCGGTAAAGATGGCCATCCACTTGTTGTTGTGCTTTACCTTAGCCTTGACTTCCTCAGGGTTGTCGAGGATTGCTTCCGCCGCCGCTGCGGACATCACACTGACGTTCCAAGGCAAGAACATGCGCTTGAAGGCGGCGATCATCTCTTTCGTTCCCAGCACAAACCCGAAGCGGATGCCTGCAAACCCGTAAGCCTTGGAAAAGGTCACCGACAGGAAAACCTGGGGATATTTCTTGATAAGGGGGGCTTTCGACGGTCGGTCAGGGTTATAGTCCAGGTAGGCTTCATCCACGCAAAGCGGCACACCGATTTCGCAGAATCGGATCAGGTCTTTGTCATCGATAAATACCCCGGTGGGATTGTTTGGATTGATGATCAGAATCAGCTTTGTCCGCTTATTGATGGCATTGAGCATACCGTCGACATCGTACTGAAGATCTCCTTTTCGAACCGGAATCTGGACCACTTTACCGCCGCACAGTTCGGCTCGGGGCGGAAAGAGCTCAAACGTCGGAGTGGAAAGTATAAATTCATCGCCAGGTTGCAGAAAAATCCGCATCATCGCATCGATGATTTCCGATGAACCGTTGCAGAGCGCCACGTTATCAGGACCCAGGCCGTACATTTTTCCGATCTTGGTCCGTAGCCGGAGAAAGCTGTCAGGATACCAGTTTCCGTGTTTCATGACGTTGGCGACCGCATTGATGACCTTGTCCGACGGGGGTATCGGGTTTTCATTGAGCATCAGCCGGCCTTTTTCGGGGCTGGCCCAAGCCTTATCCAGGATGCCGACGTTGTATTCCCGTGACGTGAGCAGCCACGGCACAAACCAGTCTTTGAGTTCTTTTGCCATTTTTTCCTCCTGATATTTAATTAAGTGTTCAAAAATCCAAGGAAAACAATCGATCGTTTACAGCATTGCATCCAAGGGGTTGCATTCCAATCCAAAAGCCTCGGCGACACCTTTATAAGTCACCTTACCGTCGATGATGTTCACCCCTTTGGCCAAATCGGGGTTTTGCCTTACCGCGACCTTGTATCCTTTTCCCGCCAGTTCCAGGGCATAGGGCAGGGTGGCGTTGGTCAACGCAATGGTGGAGGTCATGGAAACCGCTCCGGGCATGTTGGCCACACAATAGTGGATAATGCCGTCCACTTCAAAGATCGGGTCGTCATGGGTAGTGGGCTTTGCGGTTTCGACACATCCCCCCTGATCGATGGCCACATCTACGATCACCGAACCCTTTTTCATCAGGCCCAGCATATCCCGGGTAACCAGCTTGGGCGCCACAGCACCCGGAATCAACACGGCGCCGACCACCAGATCGGCTTCCGGCAGAAAATGCCGAATGGTGGCGGGATTGGACATGACCGGAAAACAATTTTTAGGCATCACATCGGAAAGGTATCGCAACCGATCGAGATTGTTGTCCAACAGATAAACCTTGGCCCCTATCCCGCAAGCCACCTTGGCGGCGTTGGTCCCCACGATGCCGCCTCCGATGACCAGGACGGTCCCCGAATTCACCCCGGGTACGCCGCTCAGCAGTATCCCTTTACCGCCATACGTTTTTTCCAGGTACTTGGCCCCTTCCTGGATCGCCATCCGGCCCGCCACTTCGCTCATCGGCATTAAAAGCGGCAAGGACTTGTTGGCCTTTTCCACGGTTTCATAAGCGATCGCGACGCATTTGCTGGCCATGATGGCGCGTGTCAATTCTTCCGATGCCGCAAAATGAAAATAGGTAAAGAGGACCTGCCCCTTCCGGATCAGATCGTATTCCACCGGCAAGGGTTCCTTGACCTTCATGACCATTTCGCAGGAATCGAAGATTTCTTTCGGGGTCTTCGCGATGGTGGCTCCTGAACTGACATAGTCATCATCCGAAAAACCGGAACCATTCCCCGCCAGGGTTTCGATGAGGACTTTATGCCCATGGGTTGCCATTTGTTCCACACCGGCCGGCGTCATGGCTACCCGGTTTTCTTTTCGTTTTATCTCTTTTAAAACACCTACTTGCATGAGATGGCCTCCTTCTTTGAATGCTATTTTTTCGAAGCAAAATTACAGGCCGAATCCAAGCACTTTCCTGCAAAGGTTACCATCTCCTGGGTAGCCTTCGAAAACTGATCGGCCGTTCGCTGTAGGGCCGAATGTGTATTATATTCATCCCGGGTGTACCCGTCTTCGGCATAGGCCCTTTCGAAATAGGGAACCCTCATGAGCTTGTCCATCACGTTCTTGGGAATATCCGCATGGATCCGATCCGGCTCGTAAACGATATTCTTTTCCTCCTCAAAATTCATGACCTGCTCGATGAACGACGGCGGACAGGTGACAATGATGGATGCGCCGGTTTTTTCTTCCAGGTGCCAGATCCGGGTGGCACCGTTCACTTTAGGCCCCATACGCAGCGAACAGGAAAGCATCTTGCTGGGCATCCGATTTTCTTCGAGGAATTGATAGGCCTTCTTGAAAATCGCCAGTTCCGCCAACCGAACATCTCCATCGGTCAGTTCAATCCCCTTTTCCTTTGCAAAATCCCTCAAGCCTCCAAGATCGCCGTACCGGGATTCCATGTGGGTGATGACCGAACGCCATTTACTCAGATCCACATTGTTTGCCTTGGCCCTTTTCAACCCTTTCTGAACGGTGCGGGCGCAATCCACCAGCTGCGGCAGAATAAACGTGAGAGTGTTGTTGGTGGAGATCCCCCGGGCGGTCAGCTCTTCGATGATATCGTATCCTTGCTTGGAGCCGGGCACCTTGATCATGACATTCGGGTTGATCGCTGCCAACTCGAGGGCCTGCCTGAGCATGGCATCCTTGTCGAACACGCTTCTCGGATCCACCTGACCGGAAAGGAATCCCTCTTTGTATCCGGATTTTTCAAACACAGACAGATACATGTCCGATCCGCGCTTGACCACTTTCTTGTACAACCTCCAAAACAGAGACTCTTTATCAATACCCAGATTTTGGGCGATAATTTCTTTGGCAACGCCTTCCCAGTAGGGCGGATCGTCCTGAATCGCCTTCAAGGACAAGGGCGGATTGGTGGTCACCCCGCGGAACAGCTGCTTTCCAGGCGCCTTCTCACTATACATACGATCGAATTGCCGCTGCATAATCGGACGCTTTTCCGGCGCTGCCTTTTCGAGCATCTTACGGCACCAGTTTTTAAAGATCACCGGGGAGGAATCCCACCAGATCTCCATTCCAGGGCTGAGTTCGACCAGCTTTTCAATCAGGTTTTTTTCTTCCATTCACATCCTCCTTAAAATAATGATTGATAACTATGGTTTGGCTCAATTCGATATTTCTCCGGTCTCAGCTTCGGATTGTTCATGGGGTCAAATGATATTGTCCCAATTCGACTTCAAATACGTATTTGTCCCCTCTGAAATAACTATAAAGCACTTCAACAGGCATGTTTCGATCATTATAGGTCACACTTTCCAAATACAAAGCGGCGCTGTTTTGCTTGACTCCTAGCTGTTGGGCAATTTTCCTGTTCAGATTGACCGCTCGGATTGTTTGTGCGCTTCGGGCCAGGATGACACCAAATTCCCTGGTAAAGATCTCGTACATGGAGCCGGTCAGATCCATATCCAGGATTCCGTCGAAAAGATCCGCCGGCAGATAGGTCTCCTCATAAATTAATGGATGCTCGTCTCCGGAGCGTACCCTTCGAATAGCGATGATTTTGCTGTTCGGACTCACCGCCAAATTTTTTGCCACATATTGGGTCGGCACCTCGTAGCCTTTTTTAAGAAGCCGTGTCTTTTCGCGGACACCGGACTGTTGAAGCTCCAGGCCCAAACTCGAAATCCGGTTTAGCTTGTGTCTGACCGGATGTGATTCGACAGATGAAACGAACGTGCCGATCCCTTTGACTTTTTGCAGCAATCCGTCGGCGGTCAGCTCTCCCACAGCCTGTCTGAGGGTATTGCGGTTGACCCGGCACATCCGTGACAATTCGATTTCAGAGGGGAGCTTTTCGCCGATCTTGTATCTTCCATGCTGAATCGCATCTTTAAGCCATGCGCTGATCTGAAGATATTTGGGAATCGGGTTATTGGGATTAACAATAATCACGGTTTATTCACCCTCTTTTGCTGAAAGACGCCTCGTCGGGAGGCGTTTACGGAAATCGGATGCTGTTGACATGAGAAATGGGTTTCTCCGGCTATATGTTGCACAGGGATTTGATTTTTTCCCGAATATGATCCGGTCCGAGTTCTTGATACGGGATCTGCTCATTCAGACCGCCACGCCCTTCTTTCGTGGTCCCCATGTGGGCATAGGCGCCTTTGAATCCTTTTTCCAAAAGCCAGGTGCCGAATCGAACGCCCAGGCCCGATTTTGCGTTCTGGGTTTCCACCACCAGCACAAATTGTGCTCCTGCTAATCGCCTCATCATTTCTTCATCAATGACATTCAGCGTCGGCTTGTTGATGAGTCCCACTCGAATATCATCGGCCTTCAGGCGTTCCACCGCATCGAGGCAGCGGTAGAGCATCTCACCGTAAGAAACGACAAACCCTCCTTCGCCTTCCCGGATCACTTCGTCCTTTCCCGGGACAAACCGATAGTTTTTATCAAAAAAGGTTTCCCCGTTGGGTTTCAGGATAAACGGGGTCGCAGACCGCGTTGAAAAGACAAACCGCAATCCCTCGTCATGAAAAACCTCTTGAAGAACAGCCCGCATTTGGTAGGAATCGGCCGGAAAGTACAACCGGGTGGTGTCCTTTTCCGGCAAACCGTTGTCTGCAAAAAAATTGTTGATCCCGAAATGGCAGGTGTTGTCCGCCATGTCATCCACGCCTGCGTGGGAAAAATGGGCCAGCACATTGGCCCGGTTCAGACGAGCCATGGTGATTTCCGAAACCACCATCTCCAGAAACGCGGAAAAGGTTCCAAAGACTCCCTGTCTTCCTTTTTCCGAACCAAATCCGGCGGCCATCGAAAAATTACTCCGCTCCATGATGCCGCCCAAGACATAAATTTCGGGAAACGACTTTCGGATATGATGGAGCCCGCAAGACCCCTCCAGATCCGAATCCACGACAAGCACCCTGGATTTTCGGTCCGGCATCGTTTTGAGGATGTCGCAAAGGATCTTTCCGAAATCGTCCCGGTTTTTCGCCTGTTCCCGGGTACTCCCAAAGTAGATGGCAGCAGACTTGGGTTTGGCTGTCGTTTCCAGGACCTGAACGGCTTCCTGACGGCCCTTTTCCTTCAGATAGGAAACGGCAAGATCGACGGAAATTACATCATGGGCCTTGGGGGAGCCCTCGATTCCCGGAATGCCTGCGGCCATTTTTCGCTGATTGATCAGCGCCACCGGCCCAACGGTGGTCAGTGCCCGATGTATCCTTTGATACAAAGCCGGCAGGTCTTCGCCCAAACCGGCATCCACCTTCAGGCCGTGTCCCTCCAGCGTCTTTTCGACGCTGAATCCTTTCAAATAGTCGCTGGGATGTCCGGCAATGGTCACATCATTATCATCGATGAGGAGTTTGACGTTGAGATTCCGGGCCACGGCATAACGGGCCGCTTCCGCATCCCCGCCTTCCTGCTGGGAGCCGTCACTGCCGAACAACACCACGATCTTGCCCGGATGGGCTGAAGCCACGCCATTGACATAGCCCCACAAGTGACCCAGGCGTCCCGAGCTGAAAAAGACGCCCTGTTTGTCGTCCCTTTCGGGGTGCCCGTAAAGGCCGCTGCCAAACTCCCGATAATGCAGCAGCGACTCGATCGGTTTGTATCCGTTCAGGACTGCCATAAGGTATTGAATGGCAACCCGGTGACCCGCCTCATCAAAGTAGACAGGATAAATCGTATCGCTGCCCTTCATGAAACCATCCACAATCAGAAGTTCGGGCGCGATATCATAGGCCCCTCCTGTGTGGCCGCCCAGACCCTTGGCGTTGGCATAGGCGGTAAAAAAGACAATGCTGTCGCGCACCAACGCAATGTTTTGCCGCAACTGCACCTCGTTTTCATCGCCGAGTTTTCTTTGTGAAAAGGAAAACTTCAGGGGTTTAAACGCGCTAAAATCGATTGGAAAATTCATGGACTGCCTCCCATGGATCACATCGTCTTTCGTCCATCAGCCGTATACTATCGACCGACCATCTTCTATCGAACCCCGCTGTCGCATCTTTCGATGCGATTGTTTCCGGATGTTCAAGCCCTCTGTCTAATGTTATAGATGTATATACATGCTGACTATATCCGGGAACCCATTTTCATGTCAAGAAAAATTCGTGGGCTTAACCCGACTTAAACCTAAATTGAGCGATTTTCGAATTTGCCGCAGATGCAAGGCGTCCGGAAGCGAGGGCGTACAATTCGTACGTCGAGCTTTCGGCAACGTAGCAGATGCGGTGAAATCGGAAATCCCAAAGGGTTTTCAATTTGGCAAATAATTCCACTGCATGCCTTTTATGGTACAACCGACGGGTGGGCAATTGGAATGGTCAACTCCGTTCCAACACAAGGATATTCAAACACAATTCTTTTTTGCCAAATTAAAAACGATCAATTTAGGTTAAACAAAGGCATCAGACACCC